>ERZ808028.207-NODE-207-length-59397-cov-15.526955_pt1 | contig 59397 bp, 63 predicted proteins | sample MGYA00380184_ERZ808028 | MGnify/ENA primary metagenome ERZ808028 (study PRJEB31490, sample SAMN06133397) | mouse gut metagenome | isolation source: J8_1 | host: mice | place: China: Chengdu | collected 2015-05 ... | reverse complement strand
CCTTTGTTTACCTCGCCTCTATCGCTATCTTGTTGATTTAGCACATCTTTCCCGTTTTTTCAAACAGGCCCTAGGAGGAACTATATCAACAAGACGCATTCAACGAAGTAAAGGCCCTTCCTCAGGGGAGGGGGAAAGGACGACTATACACCTCGTATGACCAACTGCCGCTAATGCTGTCCGTTCCCGAGGTGGCGGCGGTGCTGGGCATCAGCCGCGCCGGGGCCTATGAATTGGTGCGCACTAAGGGCTTTCCGGCATTAAAGATTGGCAGCAGGATCGTGGTGCCAAAGGAGAAATTCCTCAGATGGATCGACTTACAGATGGCAAGAGACTAACAAATCGAGTCTGTGCAAAGCAGACGAGTACATCAAGATTACCGAGAGCGGTATGAGCGACCATGCTTGGTGGGGTGGGTAATACTTCCGCTGGTGGCTGGAGCAGCAGCCACATTATATCGGCTACACCCGGTGCCCGCAATAAGCTCCAATGGTGCACAGGGGCGGCGCTCCGTGTTTGCTGAACGCCGCCCGCTTAGCTTTGCCGGGGGCCATACAACGCTTAAAAATTCTGCTCATAGATTGCCGAGGCGAGCTGGGCATTGCCAAAGTCAATGACCGTCCACCCCAGAGATATATCCTGACTCTCGCAAAGCGCAAGCAGTCGGGGGTTGAGTTCTTTGGCGTAACGGTACGGGTGCCCGAATGTCATATGCCCCTTGGTGCTGAGGAACCGCAGCACCACCGCATCGGGATCATCTGTCTCGGCGCAGAACGCGGCCCACTTCTCCTCCTCGTCATACTCATACCGATCCTGCACGGCGAGGGTCAGGCTGCCCACGGAGCAGCCCTCAGAAGAAAACGCCCTTGCGGGGTCATCATAGCCGTTCTGATTCGGCCAGGTGAGCGCAATACCAGCATTCGTGCCAAGCCCCGCCTCGTCATCATACCGGCGCAGGAGAATGAGCCTGCCGCGGGCCTCCCCCAGGGAGGGCAGCTCGCTGCCAAGATACCAGCGCTCATCATCTTCCTGGATATAGCGGTCAAGGATACGCTGAAACTCCGCCACGCTCTCGTCCCCGTGCTCTTGTTTGACCGCGAAAATCACGGCCTCGGTGGGATGGACGGAGAGAAAGGCATAACAATCCTCCAGCACATCCTCCAGCATGAGCTGGCCAGACCAAGGCGCAGCGCCGGTTCTGCACTCGCAGAAGCCGTGGTTCAGGCCGAGCCCGTCCCCGCTGACGGCAAGGCGGATGTCAAGATAGCGGAAGCCGTCCTCAAGCTGCTGACTAATACTTCGGGCCTGGCACTTTGAGAAAAAACCGAGCTGCACATACTGCGTCCCCGCATCGTGGGTGCCGGGGATGGACAGTTTGCCCAGGGGCGCATCGTCCGGCAGCTTTGCCATCCAGTCGGTGGAGCCGGCCACAGGGGTGGCGTCTACCCGCTCAATCAATGGAATCGTAACCAGGACGGCCACCGCAAGGAGCAGCACCGCGAGGATGCCGCCAAATACCATCAGAAGGATCCTTATCCCCTTCTTTGGGGCTTTTTTGGTGTTCTGCATCGTCTTCTCTTCCTAATGTCCCAGGTGCGCCAGCTAGCAGGCGTTAACCTAATTGTACTGCTAAACGGGGAAGTAATCAAGGGACAGCCGCCACAGGCAAAAAAGATGTGTCTGGATTGATAATTCTTCCCGTTTGCCGTGGATATTCCCGCCGGCCTGTGGTATGGTGTGTCGCTACAGGAGGCGAGAAGAATGCGAAGAACTTTGGAAGATTTCTACTACGGCAATATCGTACCCCACGAGCAGAATATGGTTCCAAGCTCGGAACTGCGTCGGGCGGTGGATCGCGTCACCCTATGCGAAACACAGTTGGAGGAACTTCTCGACGAAACCGGGCGGACGATCCTGACCAGGTTCACCCGGTCTCAACAGGAGATCGACAGCATCACCGCTCTGGAAAACTTTATCCTGGGCTTCCGGCTGGGCGTCAGGATGATGGCCGAGTGCATGGATGACAACGATGGCGATATCAGAAGCGGAGGTGAATGACCACGGCTAAGAAACGAGCAAATGGTGAGGGCAGTCTGCGCAAGCGCCCCGATGGCCGCTGGGAGGGCCGGTATACGACGGGCCGCGACCCAGTGACGGGCAAGGCCATCTACAAAAACGTACTGGCCAAAACCCAGAAAGAGTGCAAGGAGAAGCTGGCCCAGGCCATTGAGAAAAACGGGAAAATCGACGTGACCAAGGCGGGCCAGTATACAGTGGAGGAATGGTGCTGGCTCTGGCATGAGAACTACTGCAGGCCCGCCGTCAAGGACAGCACAGCGGAATACTACCGCAGCTTCATTGAGCACCACATCGCGCCCAACATCGGCAAAATCAAGCTGGAAAAGCTCACCACCCTGGATCTCCAGAAATTTTACAACAAGACAAAAAAGAGCGGCAGAGTGGAGAAATACGAGGGCATGGAGGACAGGAGCCTGAGCGCCCGGACGGTGCGGGGACTTCACGCCATGCTCCGCACGGCCCTGGATCAGGCGGTGAAGGAGCGCCTGATCCCCTACAACCCGGCCATCGACTGCCGCCTGCCGCCCAAGGAGAAGAAGGAGATGAAGATCCTTCCGGCAGAACAGATCGGCGCCTACCTCAGCGCGGCGGAGGAACACGGTGTTCTGCCCATGTTCTACTTGGAACTGACCACAGGACTGAGAAGGGGAGAGATAACAGCCCTCCTCTGGACTGACCTTGACGTGGAAGGCCGCACCCTGACGGTGTCAAAGTCAGCTGGACGGTTGAAAGGGGAGGTGCGGGTCACCCAGCCCAAGACCGCCAACTCAGTGCGGACGATCTGCCTGCCGAAGGAAACGGTGGATCTGCTGGTACAGGAACACGAAAAGCATCCGTCCAACCCCTATATGTTCCCCTCGCCGGTGACGGGGAGAATGTACGGCCCGGACTGCATCGGGCGGCTGCACAAGACCCTACTGAAGAAGGCGGGGATCACCGAAGACCTGCCCTTCCACGGCCTGCGTCATACGTTCGCGACCTTGGCCATTCAGCAGGGGGTGGATGTCAAAACAGTATCCAATATCCTGGGCCACTACAGCGCGGGGTTCACGTTGGACACCTATGCCCACGTCACCGGGGATATGCGGAGAGAAGCCGCAGATCGGATGGGAGGCTTCATCGCCCAAGCCATCTGAAAAAAGAGTAGCAGTAGAGTTGCAATAGACACAGGGAGCGCCGGAAGAAAAAACCGGCGCTCCCTGAAATTTTGCTGGTATGGGTCAAATCTGGGTCGGATGACAACTGCGAAAAATAAAAAGCAATAAAAAGTTCTGAAAAATGATAAAAACCGCTGAAAATCAGCGGTTTTTATCTGGAAAATGGTCCGAGTGACAGGACTTGAACCTGCGGCCTCTTGACCCCCAGTCAAGCGCGATACCAAACTTCGCCACACCCGGAAATTTATCCTACTTAACGGACCTCAAGTATATTACCACATTACTGGGGGAAATGCAATAGGGAAAACAAAGTTTTTTGAGGAAATATTTTTAAAAATGCGGGCAGCCCGCCGCAAAGAAAAAGCGGGCGGGCTGCCATGCGATTCAAGAAAGAGAGGGAGGAGTTGTCATTGCTTATGACAGGTTCAGGATACCACACCCATTAAAAAAGTGGTGTATAGTATTTGAAATATCCTTGAACAATTTGTAAAGGGTGGGCTAATGCTGCAAAAATGAAAACAGGCGATGTTTTTGATTAGACCAGGGTGATAAAATCACTGTTTGCATAGCCCTCGGTTCCGTCAAAGGAGACGAGGTACCAGTCCTGCCATTGGTTCAGGATAGTCAGGCGCGCTCCGTCATAGGCTTTGGCCACCACTGGGGCGGAGGTAGAGGGCCTGGAGCGAATATTCAAATAACCCCAGTCCACATCCACCACACCCTGGCGCTGGGGACTGCCAGGATTTAAAAATGGGATGCCAAAATATTCGGTGAGGGCGAGAACAATGGTCCGGGCGATCTGGTCCAGGTGTGTTTTGATCCAGGTCGCGTCGTCTTCGTTGTCGTGGTAGCCCAGCTCGATGAACACCGAGGGAGCGCGGGGCTGGCGCACCTCACCGATGGAGGTGGTGGCCTCTGTCCGCACCCGGTTGGGCAGGGGATAGATGGTTTTGAGGTTGGTGGCCATGAGCTCCGCCGCCCGCTTGCCATTGGAGCTGCCGGGATAATAGAATACGATGATTCCCCGGGTCCCGCCGTAGTTGCTGGGGGCGGAGGCATTGGAGTGCAGGGCCAGATGGAGGTCGTAACGACCGGCGTTTGAGGCTCGAATGGAGGACACCGCAGTCATGTCCGGTGTATTGCGGGTATAGCGGATTCCGGAGGCATTCAGATAGGGGACCATAGCGTCGGCCAGCCGGTTCATCCACTCCTCCTCGCTGCCGCCGTTGACGTACATGTTGGCTTCTTGGGTAGATGGTGACAGGTAAATGATTGGCATAGGAAAAACCTCCTCTGTCTCATCCTATGCGCAAAACCAGGATTTGACAGGGGAGGAAATTCATTTAACACAGATGCCGGGCCAATTCCGAAAATTGTGTCAGGCCCAGCCGCTCTCCGCGGATGGTCTCAGGCAGGCCGCAGTCCAGGAGGACCTGGCGCAGCTGGTCCTTGGAAAAACGGTTCCCATAGGCGGCGAACAGGGCGTTGAGCAGGGTCTTGCGCCGCTGGGCGAAGGCCGCCTTTACGACAGAGAAAATAGCGTCCCGATCTCCGTCCACCGGCGGGGTTGAGTGTGGGGTGAGCCGGACCACCGCGGAGGTGACCTTGGGGGCGGGGAGAAAACAGTCGGGAGGCACCTCAAAGAGCAGCTCGCACCGGGCATGGTACTGGCAGAACAGGGAGAACGCCCCGCAGTCGGGCTCACCGGGAGCGGCGCAGATCCGCCGGGCCACCTCTCGCTGGATCATCACCGTGATGGACTGAAAACAGCCCACCTCCAGCAGCTTGGTGAGCACCGGCGTAGTGATGTTATAGGGCAGATTGGCACAGGCCTTTATTGTAAAGCCAAAAAACTTGTCAGCTGTGATAGAAGCAAGGTCCAGCTTTATCACATCGCCGGGGATGACCTCTACGTTGGGGCAGTCGGCCAGGGTCTCGCTCAGGATCGGGAGCAGGGAGGAATCCAGCTCCACGGCGGCCACCTTGCCCGCTCGAAGGGCAAGCTGGCGGGTGAGGGGGCCGATGCCCGGGCCGATCTCCAGCACGGCGCAGCCCTTGTCCAGCCCGGCGGCGTCGGCGATGTCCTGGGGGACCCAGCTGGCGATGAGGAAATTCTGCCCCATGGATTTGGAAAAATGGAACCCATGGCGGGCTAAGAGGGCCTTGATCTCTCTGATATCGCACAGATCCATGGGGGAATCCTCCGTCTCTTCTGCCTTGAAATGGCCTGTCAGTAAGCCGCAACCACGCCGCCGCTGTTGGCATAGTAGGAGCTGAGCCCCCGTGTGGCGGTGATGACCACGTCACGAAACTGGCAGCTCTTCTGGGCGAGCTGCCACAGCTGGTCCGCCCGCTCGGGGCAGAGGCACTGGGCAATGTAAAGGACCTTTCCTTTATGCCTGTCGTCTGCGGCCATGATATCCACGATCTTAGCCAGCGCCTGTTTGATGGATAACGCCTGACCATGCTTGCAGATCTCCCCCTCGGGGGTGGAGCCCATGATGAGCTTGATGCGCAGCGCCCCGGTGAGCATGGCCTGCACCTTGGTGAGCCGCCCATTCTTTCGCAGATTGTCCAGGTTTTCCAGGACGAACAGGGTGTTGGTCTCGGTGATTGTCTGCTCCGCCTGGGCCACCACCTGGGAGAAGGCCGCGCCGGACTTGGCCAGCTGGTACACCGTCTGGGCCAAAAGCACCTCTCCGGCGGAGGCGGAGCAGGAGTTGAACACGTGGATGTTCCGCTCCGGTTCCTCCTCCAACAGCATCTGCTTGGCCTGCCAGGCGCTGTTATGGGAGCCGCTGAGCAGGGCGGACAGGGTGACCACATAGATGTCGCCCTCCGCCTGGCGGAACGCCTCCAGATAGTCGCCGGGGGAGGGACAGGAGGAGGATGAGGCGTCGGGGCTCTGATCCATGGCGTAGATGAGCAGGCTGGTGTCCAGGCTCTGATCGTCGATGTAGTCCCTGCCCCCCACGCGGATGGTCAGGGGAATGGAGCGAAACACCGGGTCCGCCCGCATTTCGGGGGTCAAATCGCAGCAGCTGTCAACGATGATGGAAAAGCTCATAAAAACAATCCCCTTATATAATAATACAAATTAGATTATACCAGCTTACAGGGGTTTGTCAAGGGAGTGAGCGTCCCTCAAGGGGCCTTTTTGACATTCGCGCCGGGGTGTCCCAGCCGCTTTTCATAGGCCACCCGGCGGCGGTCATATCGCTCCGGGACGTCGATGAGCACATTGCCCCGGTACTGGAAGCCGTTTCGGCGGATGAGCGCTTGCATGGATTTATTCTTTTTATGGGTGTCCACCCGCAGCCAGGCAAGGCCCTGAGACAGCGCCAGCCGCTCACACTCCCCGATCATGCGGTCGGCCAGCCCGGAGCCCCGCCACTGCTGGGCGACGGCGCAGCGGTGAATGACGGCATAGGGCTGGTCGGAGCTCCATTTCCCGTCGGTGATGGCGGCGTAGCACGCCTCGGGCTGGGCGGAGAGGGTGAAAAAGCCGCCCACCTGGCCGCCGCAGGTGAGTACATAGCACTCACCTTTAGCCATGTCGGAGACAAAGTCCTCCTGTGTGGGATAGTTGGCGTTCCACTGGCCGATGGGGATCAGAAGAGCCTTGGCCTGCGCCAAAATGACCTCCATGGTGTCCAGATCCTCCTCCCGTGCCGGCCGGCATTCCACCGGCTGGGGCAGGGGAGGGCGGGACAGCTCCGCCAGCAGCTTCTGGTCTTCTCTGGAGGACAAATCCAGCCGCTCATACAGGTCGGGCCGCCGCTCCCGGGTGCGCAGAAGGGACTGCTTGCGCCGCCAGCGCTCCACCTTGGCGTGGTCGCCGGTGAGCAGCTCCGGCGGGACCGCTCGGTCGTGCCACACCTCGGGCCGGGAGTACTGGGGGTATTCCAGCAGGCCGTCCCAGTGGCTCTCGTTCTCGAAGCATTCGGAATCAGACAGCACCCCGGGCACCAGGCGGCACACCGCGTCCGCCACCGCCATGGCGGCGATCTCTCCGCCGGTGAGGACAAAATCTCCCAGGGAGATCTCCTCGTCCACGTACTCGTCGATGAACCGCTGGTCAATGCCCTCGTAGTGGCCGCACACCAAAATCAGATGGTCCTGCTCCCAGGCCAGCCGCTTGGCGTCCGCCTGAGTGAAGGTTTTCCCGCAGGGGGAGAGGTAAATGGTGTGGGGCCGCCGGTCATATTTCCCGCAGATGTGGCTCCAGCACCGGTAGAGCGGGTCGGCCTGGAGCACCGCGCCCCGGCCCCCGCCGTAGGGATAGTCGTCCACCTGCTTTTGCTTATTCAAGGTGTAGTCCCGGATTTGGTGGGTCTCAATGCGCAGGATATCCCGCTCCTGAGCCCGGCCCAGGATGGACTCGGACAGCACATCCCCCACCGTGTCGGGAAACAATGTCATAATATCGATGTGATACATGGCGGTTACATCCCCTCGATTAAACGGACCTTGATATAGCCGGACTCGATATTGGTCTCTAAAATGAACTCGGGCACGGCGGGGATCATGATCTCCCGGTCCCCCTCCACCACGTAGACCTGCTGGAGGGAAGGGGAGAGGACCTCCTTCAAGGCGCCCAGCTTGTTCCCGGCCTCATCCACCACGTCCAGCCCGATAATGTCCGCCAGGAAGAACGACCCCTCGGGGAGTTTGGCATCGCTCCGGCGGATCTGTACCGTTTTTCCTTTGAGGGCCATGGCCCGCTCCACCGTGTCCACCCCCTGGAATCGGCCGATGACGCTGCCCTTATGGACCCGGCTGGCAGTCACCATCAGGGGAGCACCGTCCACATACAGGGTGGAAAACTGGCACAAAAAGTCCGGGCTGTCCGCCCAGGGGACAATGCGCACCTCCCCGTGGACGCCGTGGGTGTTCACAATCTGGCCGCAGTCAAGAAATTCGTTCAAGGAAAGTACCTCCTCTTTCCGCAGTGCCTGTGCGGAAGTCCGTGTAAAAAACAGGCGGGGACGCACCCCGCCTGTTCCTCGGCTCAGTCAACGATATCGACCGAGAGTTTTTTGCCCTGGCGCTGGGCCACCGAGCGCATCAGCGCCCGGATTTCCTTGGCGATGCGGCCCTGACGGCCAATCACCTTGCCCATATCGCCGGGGGCGACCCGGAGCTCCAGCACCGTCTCGGCAGGCGTCTCATACTGGTCAACGGACACCGCGTCGGGATCGTCCACCAGGCTGCGGGCGATATAAATGAGCAATTCTTTCATGGGGCCTCCTGAGCGAAATTACAGGCCAGCCTTTTTCAGCAGGTCGCGCACCGTATCGGTGGGCTGAGCGCCGGCTTTGATCCAGGCCTGGGCCCGGTCGGTGTCGATGTTGACAGCGGCGGGATTCTGCCGGGGGTCATAGGTACCGATCTCCTCGATGAAGCGACCGTCCCGGGGATAGCGGGAATCGGCCACCACCACGCGGTAGAAGGGGGCCTTCTTCGCGCCCATACGGCGCAGTCTGATCTTAACCATCGTATATTCACCTCCAAAGTTGTTCATTCATTTATGGTAAATGTCCTGAAAGGGACAGAACCAACATTACGTTAGGGCCTTCCTTTTTTCAGAATGGCATACCCATGCCTTTGAACTTGCCGAACAGTCCTTTTGCCTTCTTGGGATTGGCAAACTGCCGGGTGAGGGTCTGGATCATGTCGAACTGCTTGAGCAGCCGGTTCACGTCCACTACCTGGGTGCCGGACCCGGCGGCGATGCGCTTTTTCCGGCTGGAGTTGAGCACATTGGGGTTTTCCCGCTCGTAGGGGGTCATGGACTGGATAATGGCCTCAATGCGCTTCAGATTGCCCTCGTCCACCGACAGGTCCAGCTTTTTGCCCCCCATGCCGGGCATCATGCCCATGATATCCTCTATGGAGCCCATGCCCTTGAGCTGAATGAGCTGGTCGTAGAAGTCGGCCAGGGTGAACTTGTTTTTCCGCAGCCGCTCCAGCTGCTCGGCGGCTTTTTTGGCGTCCAGGTTCTGCTCCGCCTTCTCGATGAGGGAGAGCACGTCGCCCATGCCCAAAATCCGACTGGCCATGCGGTCGGGGTGGAACACCTCCACCGCGTCCAGCTTCTCGCCCACACCGGCGAACTTGATGGGCTTGCCGGTGACCGCCCGGATGGACAATGCCGCGCCGCCTCTCGCGTCACCATCCAGCTTGGTGAGCATGACCCCGTCGATGTCCAGCGCCTCGTCGAAGGCCTTGGCGGCGGTGACCGCGTCCTGGCCGATCATGGCGTCCACCACCAGCAGGGTCTCGGTTGGGTTCACCGCCTCCTTCACCCGGCGCAGCTCGTCCATCAGCGCCTCGTCTACGTGGAGCCGTCCGGCGGTGTCCAGGAACACCATGTCGTTGCCGTGCTTTTTGGCGTGCTCCACGGCTGCCTTTGCGATGTCCACCGGGTCGATCTGCCCCATCTGGAACACCGGGATGTCCAGCTGCTCGCCCACCACCTCCAGCTGCTTGATGGCGGCGGGGCGGTAAACGTCACAGGCAGCCAGCAGCGGCCGCTTGCCCTGATTTTTCATCAGCCCAGCCAGCTTGGCGCCGTTGGTGGTCTTGCCTGCGCCCTGCAGGCCCACCAGCATCACCACGGTGGGCGGGGCGGGGGAGATGGCCAGCTTTGTCTCACCGCCCCCCATGAGGGCGGTGAGCTCCTCATTGACAATCTTAACGATCATCTGGGCGGGGGTGAGGGATTCCATCACGTCCTGGCCCACGGCCCGCTCGGTGACCGAGGCCACGAAGCTCTTGACCACCTTGAAATTGACGTCCGCCTCCAGGAGGGCCATCTTGATCTCCTTCATGGCCTCCTTCACATCGGCCTCGGAGAGCCTGCCCTTGCCCCGCAGGCGCTTAAAGACGGCGGACAGCTTGTCGGTGAGACTTTCAAATGCCATAACAGTTACTCCTGCTCCAGTTTGGCCACGTTTTCCTTGATGGTGCGGGCGATCTCGTCCAGCATGGCGTCGCTGTAGCTGCGACCGTCGATGGACTGGAGCAGCCTGTCGGCGGCGGCGTTGATGGCCTCGATGGCCGCCCGGGACTGCTGGAAGCGGCGGATGATGTGGGTCTTGTCCTCAATCTCCGTCATGGCCGCCTCGGCCCGTACGATGACGTCACGCACGCCCTGACGGGAGATGCCGTAGTTCTCCGCAATCTCAGCCAGGGACAGATCCTCATTATAGTAAAGGTCGTAGAATTCCCGCTGGCGCTCGGTGAGCAGATCGCCGTAAAAATCAAACAGCATGGCCATCCGGTATGCCTGATTTTTCATGGAATCCCGCCTCCACAAGATGTTGTGTAAAGTTCATTGACTTTACAATGTGGTACTATACCACAGACGGCCGGAAAAGTCAAGGGGAAATTGCCACGGCTTTGGCCTGTATTTGGGGCTGTTCCAAAAAAATTTACCATTTCAGGCAAAATAACAGGTGTCAAACGGCGGGGTATGATGTATAATATTAGTTCAGAGTAAAATTGCGCCAATGAGGGGCGGCGGACGAAACCGGCCGCCTCAACGAGGAGGAAGGCTATGGAGCAGCATTGGAAGCGTCTGGCCGACGGCGTGGAGCTGGCCGTCACCCGGACGGATAAATTCAAGACCGGCCTGCTGTCGGCGACCCTCACCATCCCGCTGAGCGAGGATACCGCCACGGCGGGGGCGCTCATCCCCGAGGTGCTCTACCGGGGGAGCAGGAACTACCCGGACATGGAGCGGCTGTCCGCCGCCGCCGACGGGCTGTATGGAGCGTCGCTGAACACCGGGGTGCGCCAGCGGGGGGAGAGCCAGTGCGTCAGCGTGCTGTGCGGCTTTATCGACGACCGCTATGCCCTGGACGGCTCCGCGGTGCTGGAGCCCGCCGCCGCCCTCATGGGGGAGGTGCTGTTGGACCCCGTGCTGGAGGAGGGCAGGTTTTGCGGGGACTACGTGGAGTCGGAGGGGGCCAATCTGGCCGACCGCATCCAGGCCCGGGTGAACGACAAACGCAGCTGGGCGGTGTTCCGGCTCATCCAGGAGATGTGCGCTGGAGAGCGCTACGCGGTGGATAAGCTGGGGAATGGGGAGAAGGCCCGCTCCATGACGGCGCGGGAGCTGTGGGCGGCCTACCAAAAGCTGCTCTCGTCCGCCAAGGTGACCTTTTATTACGGCGGGGCGGCGGAGCTGGAGCGGGTGGAGGACGCGGTGCGCCGGTCCTTTGCGCCCCTGCTCACCGGGCGGACCGCCCCGGTGGACTGCCAGGCGGTGCCCGGGCCCAGGGGCGGCGTGCGCACGGTGACGGACGCCATGGACGTGACCCAGGGCAAGCTGGCCATGGGATTTCGTACCGGCGGGGTCACGGTGGGCAGCGGCGGCTATCCCGCGCTGCTGGTGTGCAACACCCTGTACGGGGGCAGCGCCAACTCCAGGCTGTTTCTCAACGTGCGGGAGAAGCTGAGCCTGTGCTATTACGCCTCGTCCATGCTGGATAAGATCAAGGGGCTGATGGTGGTGTCCTCCGGGGTGGAGTTCGCCCAGTTCGACCGGGCCCAGGAGGCCATCCTGGCCCAGCTGGAGGCGGTAAGGCGGGGCGAGTTCACCAAGGATGAGCTCACCGCCGCCGCGCGCACGGCGGCCAACAGCCTCCGGGGCCGGGCGGACAGCCAGAGCCAGATGGAGGACGACCAGCTCACCCGTCTGCTGTTCCACACCCACCGGGAGGGGGAGAGCTTGATCCAGGCGGTGGAGGCCGTCACGGCGGACCAGGTGGTGGAGGCCGCCCAAAAACTGAAGCTGGACACGGTCTACCGGCTGACCGGAAAGGAGGGCTGATACCATGGACAAGCTGGAATATACCGCCCTGGGCCAAACGGTCTACCACTGCGTCCTGCCCAACGGGCTGAACATCTACGTGGACGTGAGGCCTGAGTACGGCAAGCAGTTCGCCTTTTTCGCCACCCGCTACGGAGGGATGGACCTGCGCTTCCGGGGGGAGGACGGGGAGTGGATGGACACCCCGGCGGGGGTGGCCCACTTTTTGGAGCACAAGAGCTTTGACACCCAGGACGGCAACGCCCTCCAGCGCATGGCCGCCAACGGGGTGGACCCCAACGCCTTCACCTCCTCGTCCATGACCGGGTACTATTTTGACGGCGTGCGGGACTTCGAGGAAAACCTGCGCACCCTGCTGTCCTTCGTGTCCGTGCCCTGGTTCACCCCCGAGAGCGTGGACAAGGAGCAGGGCATCATCGCCCAGGAGATCCGCATGTGCGAGGACGACCCCAACGACGAGGCGTATTACGGTATGCTGGAGGCCATGTACGCCAGCCATCCCGTGCGCAACCGGGTGGCGGGGACGGTGGAGTCCATCTCCCGTATCACGGCGGACACCCTCTACCAGTGCCACCGGGCCTTTTACCGGCCGGGGAACATGGTGCTGTGCGCGGCGGGAAACATCGACCCCCGGCGGGTGGCGGATATCGCCCGGGAGGTGCTCACGGAAGAGCCCTCCTCGGCCACCCCCACCGACCACGGCCAGCCGGAGCGGCCCCAGGTCCAAGAGCGGCTTGGCCGCCGGGCCATGGAGGTGTCCATGCCGCTGTTCGCGCTGGGCTTCAAGGGGGAGGCGGCGGAGCAGGGGCAGGGCCTGCGCCAGCGGCTGCTGGCGGAGCTGGTGTGCGACGTGCTGTTCAGCTCCTCCGCGCCGCTGTATAACCGGCTGTATGAGCAGGGGCTGCTCAACAGCTCCTTTGGCGGCTTTTACTCCTCCGGCCCGGGCTGCGCCTTCCTGGCGGCGGAGGGGGAGAGCCGGGACCCGGAGCGGGTGCGGGACGAGATTTTGAAGGAGGCGCGCCGCCTGAGCGGGGAGGGGATCGACCGGTCGCTGTGGGAGCGCCTGAAAAAGGCGGCCTACGGCGCCATGGTGCGCAGGCTCAACTCCATGGAGGACACCTGCGTTGAGCTGGCTGAGGCCCATTTTCAGGGGGAGGACTACCTCAGCTTTCCCCAGGTGTTCCAGAGCATCGAGAAGGCAGACGGAGAGGCGCTGCTGCGGGAGTGGTGCGTGGAGGAGCGGGCGTCCCTGTCCATCATTACCCCGCGAAAATAGACAGACATATAAAGAGGAATGACCATGACAAACACCGTTTTTTTCCCCGGCCTGGGGCTGGAATTCGAGCTAAACCGGGTGGCGTTTTCTGTGTTCGGCCACAATATCTATTGGTATGGCGTCATCATCGCCGGGGGGTTCCTGCTGGCGGTGGCTTTCGGCCTTTGGAAGTGCTCCGAGTTTGGGATGGACCCGGACACCATCACCGACGCCATTTTTGTGGTGGTGCCCTCGGCCATCATCGGTGCCAGATTGTACTACGTGATCTTCAACCCCGCCGTGTGCTATACGGCGGAGGGCTCCTTCAGCCTGCTCCGGGCCATCGCCTTCTGGGACGGGGGGCTGGCCATCTACGGCGGCGTTATCGCCACGGTGGTCTCGGCGCTGGTCTTCTGTAAGGTGCGCGAGGTGGACTTTTGGAGCGGCATGGACATCACCGTCTACGGCCTGCTCATCGGCCAGCTCATCGGTAGGTGGGGGAACTTTGTCAACGTGGAGGCCTACGGCTCTGTCACCGACCTGCCTTGGCGGATGTGCTCGGAGTCCATCGCCAACGAGCTGTGGCGGGACGGCCTTCTGGAGTCAAAGCAGGCCTATGAGAGCATCCTGGACGGCACCCTGGGCGTCCATCCCACCTTTTTGTACGAATCCCTGTGGAATCTGCTGGGCCTTATCATTTTAATTCTGCTGATGAAAAAGGGCCGGAGGTTCAACGGCCAGATGTTCCTCAGCTACGTGATCTGGTACGGCCTGGGCCGGGCGGCCATCGAGGGGCTGCGCACCGACAGCCTGTACTTTTTCGGCACCCCCATCCGCTCCTCCCAGATGCTGGGCATCGTGTCGGCGCTGGCGGCGGTGGGGCTGTATGCGTATCGCGGGAAAACCGCCGGGCCCGCCACGCCGCCCCTGCGCCCCTGCGCGGCTGTAAAGGAGGCGGAGGAGCCGGCACAGGCGGAAAGACCGGCAGAACCAGCCCAAACAGAGGAAAACAGTAAGGAGGAGAGCACGGATGGCGGCGACACTGATTGATGGGAAGGCCCTGGCGGCCAAGACGAAGGAAGAGGTCCGGGCGCAGGCGGGGCGCCTGCCCAGAAAGCCGGGCCTGGCGGTGATCTTGGTGGGGGACGACCCTGCCTCCCGGGTGTATGTGACCAGCAAGCGCAAGGACTGCGAGGAGTGCGGCTTTTACAGCGAGGAGTACGCGCTTCCTGCCGCGACCAGTCAAGGGGAGCTGCTGGGCCTGGTGGGCGAGCTCAACGGCAGGGCGGACATCGACGGCATATTGGTCCAGCTGCCCCTGCCGAAAGGGCTGGACGAGCGGGAGGTACTGCTGGCCATCGACCCGGCGAAGGATGTGGACTGCTTCCACCCCTATAACGTGGGCCAGCTCACCATCGGCGCCCCGGTGTTCCAGCCCTGCACCCCCGGCGGTGTGATGGAGATGCTTAAAGAATACCACATCGACCCGGTGGGCAAGCGGTGCGTGGTGCTGGGGCGGTCCAACATCGTGGGCAAGCCCATGGCGCTGCTGCTGCTCCACGCCCACGGCACGGTGGTGATGTGCCACTCCAAAACGCCGGACCTGAAGGAGCTGTCGGCCACCGCCGACATTTTGGTGTCCGCGGTGGGGAAAACGGGGCTGGTCACCGCCGACATGGTGAAGGAGGGGGCGGTGGTCATCGACGTGGCCATGAACCGCAACGAGGAGGGCAAGCTGTGCGGCGACGTGTGTTTTGAGGAGGCTGCCGCCAAGGCGGCCTACATCACCCCGGTGCCCGGCGGGGTGGGGCCCATGACCCGGGCTATGCTGATGAAAAATACCCTGACGGCGGCCAAGCTGCATCAGAAGCTTTAGACCGCTGACGGACAAAGGCGGCCCTGAACGGTGTGCGCCCGACCACCAAACGGGTCAAATTCAAAACCGCCTGGTCCGTTTTTGGACCGGGCGGTTTTTGTTCAGCCTTTGAACTCTGTTTTGGCGTATTTGCACCAGGCTGACAGGGTGCAGTTGCCGCACATGGCCTTTCGGGCGGTGCACACCGCCCGCCCGTGGAGCACCATCCGGTGGCAGAAGTTGTTGGACTCCTCCGGCGGCAGCACACGGCGCAGCTGCTGCTCCACCTTGGCCGGGTCCTTCGTCCCGTCGGTGAGGCCCAGGCGCCCGGCGATGCGGATGCAGTGGGTGTCCGCCACCACCACGCCGGGGGTGTTGTGCACGTCCCCCAGGATGAGGTTGGCGGTTTTACGGCCCACGCCGGGCAGGCGCAGCAGGTCCTCCATGGTGTCCGGCACCCTGCCGCCGTACTCGCTGAGCAGCATCTGGGCGCACAGCACCATATCCTTACTCTTGGCCCGGAAAAATCCACAGGAGTGGATGTATTCCCCCACCTCGTCGACATCCGCCTCCGCGAAGCTCTCCAGGGTGGGGAAGCGCTGGTATAGGGCGGGGGTAACCTTGTTCACACGCTCGTCGGTGCACTGGGCGGACAGCCGCACGGCAAATAAAAGCTCGTAATCCTTTTCATATTGCAGGGAGCACAGGGAGTCGGGGTAGAGCTCCTTCAGCGCGTCCACAATGGCGTGGACCTGTTTTTTGGTCATAAAACTCACCTCCTGAACAGGATAACACAAAAAACGCCAAAAAGCGAGGGTGTTTTTTAAATTGGTGACAGTTGTGCTCGCTGGAAAAACCATGTATAATAGGTGGGACTAAATTTGGAAAGGCGGAAACGCGAATGGTTTTGGAGTATATGGATTTTGTGTCCCGGCACGACCCAGAGGTGGGGGCGGCCATCCGGGCGGAGTATCAGCGTCAGTGCGACAACATTGAGCTCATCGCGTCGGAGAACATCGTGTCCGAGGCGGTGCTGGCCGCCATGGGCAGTGTGCTCACCAACAAATACGCCGAGGGCTATCCCGGCAAGCGGTACTACGGCGGTTGCCAGTGCGTGGATGTGGCGGAGAAGCTTGCCATTGAGCGGGCCTGCAAGCTGTTCGGCGCGAAATTCGCCAACGTCCAGCCTCACTCCGGCGCCCAGGCCAACTACGCCGTCTATATGGCCCTGTGCCGGCCCGGGGACACCGTGCTGGGCATGAACCTGGACCACGGCGGGCACCTCACCCACGGCAGCCCCGTGAACTACTCCGGCAAGTATTTCAAAATGGTGTCCTACGGCGTGGACGAGGCCACCGGCGTCATCGATTACGACGAGGTAGAGCGCATTGCCAAGGAGTGCAAACCCAAGATGATTATCGCGGGCGCCTCCGCCTATCCCCGGGTCATCGACTTCCAGCGCTTCCGCGCCATCGCCGACGAGGTGGGGGCGTACCTGTGGGTGGACATGGCCCACATCGCGGGGCTGGTGGCGGCGGGGCTGCACCCCTCTCCCATCCCCTATGCCCACGTCACCTCCACCACCACCCACAAAACCCTCCGGGGCCCTCGGGGCGGATTGCTGCTCACCAACGACGAGGAGCTGGCTAAGAAGCTGAACTCCGCCATTTTCCCAGGCTCCCAGGGCGGCCCGCTGATGCATGTCATCGCCGCCAAGGCCGTGGCCCTGGGCGAGGCGCTGACCCCCGAATTTAAGGTCTATCAGCAGCAGATCGTGAAGAACTCCGCCGCCCTGGCCGAGGGCCTGGTGAAGCGGGGGATGAAGCTGGTGTCCGGCGGCACAGACAACCACCTGTCCCTCATCGACCTGCGGGACATGGGCGAGCTCACCGGCAAGGAGCTGGAGCGCCGCCTGGATGAGGTGCGCATCACCGCCAACAAGAACAAGGTGCCCGGCGACCCCCGCTCCCCCTTCCAGACCAGCGGTCTGCGGGTAGGCAGCCCCGCTGTCACCAGCCGCGGCTTTGTGGAGGCGGACATGGACCGGGTGGCGGAGTATATCGCTCTGGCCGCCACCGACTTTGAGGCCAAGGCGGAGTATATCCGCGCCGGCGTGGCCGAGCTGACGGCGAAGTATCCCATCTACCGCTGATGGCAAAGGGGCCGAGATCGGAGCTAACCGCCATCCCCGGCGTGGGGAAAAATATGGCCGTACACCTGAACGCCCTGGGCATTGAGCGGGTGGACGACCTGAAGGGAAAGGACCCGGAGGCGCTGTATGAGCAGGAGTGCTTGGCACAGGGCTGTACGGTGGACCGCTGTGTGCTGTACGTTTACCGCCTTGCGGTGGCCTACGCCGAGGGGCGGATCGAAAACCCCGAGCAATTGAAATGGTGGAACTGGAAAGACAAATAATGCTGACATGCAAAAGCCCCGGCAGAGCTTTGCCGGGGCTTTTGATTTGGAAAAGCGGTATTGCGAACGCTTGTATTATGTGGTATAATGCGTTTCACACAAGGAAAGGGAGGGACCGGGTATGTACCAGCCGCTGGCGGACCGCATCCGCCCCCAGAGCCTGGACGAGGTGCTGGGGCAGAAGCACATCCTGGGGCAGGACGGTTTACTCCGCCGGGTGATTGACAGCGGGAAAATCCCGAATATGGTGTTTTATGGCCCCTCCGGCACCGGAAAAACCACCGTGGCGAACATTATCGCCCAGCGGTCGGGCCGGACCCTGCGGCGGCTCAACGCCACCACCGCCTCCCTGGCCGATATCCGGGAGGTGATGGACCAGGTGGGCACCCTGCTGGCTCCCAATGGAGTGCTGTTGTATCTGGACGAGATTCAATATTTCAACAAGAAGCAGCAGCAATCCCTGCTGGAGTTCATCGAGAATGGGAAGATCACGCTGATTGCCTCCACCACGGAGAACCCCTATTTTACCATTTTCAACGCCATTCTGTCCCGCTCCACCGTGTTCGAGTTCAAGATGCTGACGGCGGAGGACCTCCTGCCGGCAGTGGACAGGGGAATTGCTTTACAGGCTGAGGAGCTTGGAGTGAAGGCCGTGTGTGAGGAGGGGGTGCGGGAGCATCTGGCCGCTTCCTGCGGGGGGGATGTGCGCAAGGCCCTCAACGCTGTGGAACTGCTGATGACCGCCAGCCGCATCCAGGGCGGAGTGCTCACCGTCACCCTGGAGGACGCCAAGCTGGTGGCCCAGCGCTCCGCCATGCGGTATGACCGGGACGGGGACGACCATTTTGACATCGCCTCCGCCCTGATGAAGTCCATGCGGGGGTCCGACCCGGACGGGGCCCTCCACTATCTGGCCCGCCTGCTGGAGGCGGGGGATATGCTCACAGCCATTCGGCGCATTCTGTGTTCCGCCAGCGAGGATGTAGGCATGGCCTATCCCCAGGCGGCGTCCATCGTCAAGTCCTGTGTGGACAGCGCCCTCCAGCTGGGCCTGCCCGAGGCGCGGCTGCCCCTGGCCCAGGCCGTCATCCTGCTTGCCACCGCCCCCAAGTCCAACAGCGTGCTCAACGCCATCGACGCCGCCCTGACCGACGTGCGCTCGGGGCGGACGGGGGACTATCCCCGGCATCTGCAAAACGTCCACGCCGACGGCGCGGGGTTTGAGCGGGAGCAGGGCTATCTCTACCCCCACAGCTACCCGGGCCACTGGGTGGAGCAGCAGTACCTGCCTGACGCCATCAAGGGCCATGTGTACTATCAGTACGGTCCCAACAAGACCGAGCAGGCCGCCAAGGCGTACTGGGATAAGATCAAAAACACCACGAAGGAGGGCGGATAGGATGGCTATGGACATTCAAATAGGCGATATCCTGGAGCTGAAAAAGACCCACCCCTGCGGCAGCAGGGAGTGGAGGGTGCTGCGGGTGGGGATGGATTTCAAGCTGAAATGCCTGGGCTGTGGCCATGAGGTGATGACGCCCCGGGCCAAGGCGGAGAAGTCCATCAAGAAAGTGAAGCGGGAGGAGCAGACCTCATGAACCAGTACTGGAGCAGGCGCATCCGGGATATTGTGCCCTACACCCCCGGCGAACAGCCCCGTGACCGTCAATTTGTCAAGCTGAACACCAACGAGTGCCCTTATCCGCCCTCTCCCCAAGCCCTTGCGGCCATCCGGGCAGCGGCGGGGGAGGGCCTGCGGCTCTACCCGGACCCGGAGTGCGCGGACCTGCGCGCCGCCATTGCCAAGCGTGAGGGGCTGGACATCAGCCAGGTATTTTGCGGCAACGGCTCAGATGAGGTGCTGGCCTTTGCCTTTCAGGCGTTTTTTGACCCGGACCGGGAGGTGGTATTTCCCAGGATCACCTACAGCTTCTATCCTGTCTACACCGACTTTTTTGGCCTGAAGCGCCGGGAAGTGCCCATGAATCCCGATTTTTCCGACCCAATTGATTTACTGTGCGGGAACAACGGCGGCGTGGTGCTGGCAAACCCCAACGCCCCCACCGGCATCGCCGTGGGGCTGGACACGGTGGAGAAGCTGCTGCGGGCAAACCCGGACGTGGTGGTCATCGTGGACGAGGCGTACATCGACTTCGGCGCGGACAGTGCCGTGGGGCTTATCGACCGCTATCCCAACCTGCTGGTGGTCCAGACTACCTCCAAGTCCCGTGCCCTGGCCGGGCTGCGGGTGGGCTGGGCCATGGGGGACGCCGGCCTCATCGCCGCCCTGCGCTGCGTGCGGGACTCCATCAACTCCTACACCGTGGACCGCCTGGCCCAGGCGGGGGCAGCGGCGGCCATTAGGGATGAGGACTACTTTCAGTCCATCCGCCGCCGGGTGATGGATACGCGCCGGTGGGTGGGAGAGGCACTGAAGGAAAAGGGCTTTACAGTGCTTCCCTCCCAGGCGAATTTTGTGTTTGCCAGTCATCCGGCCCACAGCGGCAAAGAGCTGCTGGACGGATTGCGGGAGCGGGGGGTGCTGGCGCGCTGGTGGCCCATCCCGGAGATCGAAAACTGGCTGCGCATCAGCGTCGGCACGGATGAGGAAATGAAAACCCTGCTCAACGCGCTGAGCGGATGGTTGGAAGGAACCACTGAAATCAAAAGTTAGCTGTCCATGTGCCCCGGCCTGGGAACAGGCCGGGGCGCTTTGTTAAAAGAGAAAGGCGAGGCCTGTCTAATTTTAGCGGGACCTCGCTTTGACTTTTTTTGATGGGGAAAGGGGCTATAATCATGGACAGACCTTTGAGGGGAGGTCCGCCCGGTGACGGTGGTGTACTTAGACCTGCTGTTTCTGTTGAATCTGATCGCCAACTATCTGCTGCTCCTGGCGGCGGGCCGGATGGCGGGGGCGGCGCTGAGGCGCTGGCGCATCGGCCTGGGCGCGGGCCTGGGGGCGCTGTACTCAGCGCTCATTTTCCTGCCCGGCCTGGTTTGGCTGGCCCAGTGGCCTTGCAAGCTGGCGGCGGGGGTGCTGATGGCGCTGACCGCCTACGGCGGGGAGCAAAGGCTGCTGCGGGTGACGGCGCTGTTTTTCGGCGCCTCCGCCGCTCTGGCGGGGGCGGTGCTGGGGATGGAGCTGCTGGGCAGCGCCTCGCTGACCCTGGAGCACGGCGTTTTTTACTCCCCCTTGGATATCCGCCTTCTTTTGCTGTTGTTTGTGGCGTGCTATTTTGCGCTGTCCCTGTTTTTCCGGCGCGTAGGGCAGTATGGGGGCGGTCTGGCTCGGCTGGAGCTCGCCCTGGACAAGGGGACAGTCTCTCTGACCGCGCTGCGGGACACCGGGCACTCCCTCACCGACCCCGCTGACAACCGACCGGTGGTGGTGGCCTATTGCCGGGCGCTGGCTCAGGCGCTGCCCGATTGGGCGGACCCTGCCGACCCCATCGGCTCGGTGGAGCGGTGCCACGCCGCAGGTTCCCGGCAGGCCAGGCTCATTCCCTACCGGGCGGTGGGGGTGGAGTGCGGGATGCTCCTGGCCCTGCGGACCCGGCAGGTGAAGGTAGACGGAAGGCCGATGGGGAGGCTGCTGGTGGCGCTGTCCCCCACGCCGGTGGATGACGGCGGCGGCTATCAGGCGCTGATAGGAGGAATTTGATATGCTCTTGACGGATACATATATCTGGCTGTGCCGCCTGATGGACCGGCTGGGCGTACCGCTCCACGGCTCGCTCCACTATATTGGCGGCAGCGACACCCTGCCTGCCCCCTTGACCCGGGAGGAGGAGGGCCGTCTGCTGGCGGCCCTGGAGGGGGAGGAGGGCGCCCGCGGCGAGGCCCGTTCCCGGCTCATTGAGCACAACCTGCGGCTGGTGGTATACATCGCCCGGCGGTTTGAGAACACCGGGGTGGGGATCGAGGACCTGATCTCTATCGGCACCATCGGGCTCATCAAGGCGGTGGAGACCTACAAGCCCGCCAAAAACATCAAGCTGGCCACCTATGCCTCCCGGTGCATCGAAAATGAGATCCTGATGCACCTGCGGAAAAACGCCAACCGCCGCAGCGAGGTGTCGCTGGACGAGCCGCTGAACACCGACTGGGACGGCAACGAGCTGCTGCTGTCCGACGTGCTGGGCACCGAGGGGGACAGCATCGAAAAGCCTTTGGAGGACGATGTGGACCGGGACCTGCTGTTCACCGCCATCACCCGGCTGTCAGAGCGGGAGCGGACTATCATCACCCTGCGGTTTGGGCTGGACGGCAGGCGGGAGCGGACCCAGAAGGAGGTGGCCGATCAGCTGGGCATCAGCCAGTCCTATATCTCCCGGCTGGAGAAGCGCATCATTGACCGGCTCAAAAAGGAGATTTTACGGATGATGTGAGAGGGCCAAGGATGGGGAAAAATCCATCGAAAGCGGTCTGACGATAAAAAATATAGCCCGCCCCGCCGCCGTATGAATGGGCGCCCATCGGAAATACTGATTTTGAATCAATTCCGAGTGAGGTGTTCGTGGTGCAGGGCAAGGTGGAGATCTGTGGGGTCAATACGGCCAAGCTGAAGGTGCTGAAAAGCGAGGAGAGCATGGAGCTGCTGCGCCGGGCCAGGGCGGGAGACATGGGGGCGCGTGAGGAGCTGATCTCCGGCAATCTGCGCCTGGTGCTGTCCGTGATCCAGAAATTCGCCGGCAGGGGAGAGAACGTGGACGACCTGTTTCAGGTGGGCTGCATTGGGCTCATCAAGGCCATCGATAATTTTAATATCGAGATGGACGTGCGCTTTTCCACCTACGGCGTGCCCATGATCGTGGGGGAGATCCGCCGCTATCTCCGAGACAACAGCGCCATCCGGGTGTCCCGGTCGGTGCGGGACACCGCCTATCGGGTGCTCCAGGCCAAGGAGAAATACATGGCGGAGCACCAGAAGGAGCCCACCGTGGACGAGATCGCCCAGATGCTGGAGCTGCGCCGGGAGGACGTGGTGATGGCGCTGGACGCGGTGGTGGACCCGGTCTCCCTGTTTGAGCCGGTGTACTCCGATGGCGGGGACACGGTGTGTGTCATGGACCAGGTGAAGGACAAGAAAAATACCGATGAGGCGTGGCTGGAGCACATTGCCCTGGGGGACGCCATCAGCAAGCTGGATGAGCGGGAGCGGCGCATCCTTGCCCTGCGTTTTTTTCAGGGCAAGACTCAGATGGAGGTGTCCGCCGAGGTGGGCATCTCCCAGGCCCAGGTGTCCCGGCTGGAGAAGAACGCGCTGAACCGAATCCGAAAAGAGTTGTAAAGGAAAAAACAATATAGAAACCGCTCCGCAGCAATTCCTGGATGCCGCGGAGCGTTTTTGGGAACAGAGAAGGGGCGGTATGCTGCGCATACCGCCCCAGATAGGACTTATTGAAAGGATACGCTTACTGTGCCAGCTTGGCGATCTCCTCGGCAAAGTTCTCCTGCTTCTTCTCGATGCCCTCGCCCTTCTCGAAGCGAACGGCATCCTTCAGGGTGATGGTGCCGCCCAGCTTCTTGGCCGCGGCGTTCATATACTGCTCCACGGTGACCTCGTTGTCCTTGACAAAGGTCTGCTGGAGCAGGCAGTTCTCAGCGTAGAACTTGTTGAGCTTGCCAACCACGATCTTCTCCTTGACCTGGGCGGGCTTGGCGGCCATCTTGGGGTCGTTGTCCATCTGGGCCAGGAGGATCTTCTTCTCCTCGTCCAGCACCTCCTGGGTGACCTGGCTCTTGTCCAGGAAGCGGGGGTTCAGAGCGGCGATCTGCATGGCCATGTCCTTGCCGATCTCGGTGGCGTCAATGCCGCCGGTGACCTCCAGGTTGACCAGCACGCCGATCTTGCCGCCGGCGTGGATATAGGGGACGGACACGCCGTCGGCAAAGCGGGCGAAGCGGCGGACCTTGATGTTCTCACCGATGACCAGCACCATCTCCTGCTGCTGCTGGGTCACAGTCAGCTCGGTGCCGTTGTACTTGCACTCCATCAGCGCGTCCAGGTCGGCGGGAGCGCAGGCGGCCACGGTGGCGGCCACGCCCTTCACGAAGTCCACGAACTTCTCGTTCTTGCCGACAAAATCGGTCTCGGCGTTGACCTCTACCACCACGCCCACGCCGTCAATGACGCCGGCGTAAGCCATGCCCTCGGCGGCGATGCGGCCGGCCTTCTTGGCGGAGGCGGCCAGGCCCTTCTCACGCAGCCACTCGACGGCCTTGTCCATGTCGCCGTCGGAGGCGGCCAGAGCCTTTTTGCAGTCCATCATGCCCACGCCGGTCATTTCCCGCAGGGCCTTTACATCCTGAGCCGTGATTGCCATATATCGTTACCTCCAATAAAGTATTTGTTTAAGGAAAGCGCCCGCCCGCGCGGGCGGGCGCTGGAGTGCTGAAATGCTCAGCAAGGGGAGGGGAGCGGCTTACTCCTCGTCGGAAGCGGCCTCCTCAGCCTTTTCGGGAGCAGGAGCGGCGTCCACGCCCTGGCGGCCCTCCTGTACGGCGTTGGCCATGACGGAGGAGATCAGCTTGATGGCGCGGATGGCGTCGTCGTTGCCGGGGATGACGTAGTCGATCTCGTCGGGGTCGCAGTTGGTGTCCACGATGGCCACGATGGGGATGTTCAGCTTGCGGGCCTCGTTGATGGCGTTGCGCTCCTTGCGGGGGTCCACCACGAACAGGGCGCCGGGGAGCTTCTTCATCTCCACCACGCCGCCCAGATACTTCTCCAGCTTGGAGATCTCGCCCAGCAGCTTCATGACTTCCTTTTTGGGGAGCATATCGAAGGTGCCGTCCTCCTGCATCTTCTTCAGCTGGTTCAGGCGGTCCACCCGGGTGCGCATGGTCTTGAAGTTGGTCATCATGCCGCCCAGCCAACGGGCGTTCACATAGAACATGCCGCAGCGGCTGGCCTCCTCCCGGATGGCGTCCTGGGCCTGTTTCTTGGTGCCCACGAACAGCAGGGACTGACCGTTGCCGGACAGGTCCTTGACGAAGTTGTAGGCCTCCTCCAGCTTCTTCACGGTCTTTTGCAGGTCAATGATATAGATACCGTTGCGCTCCGTGTAGATGTAGGTGGCCATTTTGGGGTTCCACCGGCGGGTCTGGTGGCCGAAGTGGACGCCGGCCTCCAGCAGCTGCTTCATAGATACGACTGCCATTGATTGTTTCCTCCTGTTTTTTGGTTTTTACCTCCGGGAGCGTCGCCTCTTCCACCCACTTTCATGAGAAAGCACCGGGCGGAAAATCGGCTCTCGTGCGGAATGCCTGAATATTCTACCACAAGACATGGTGGAACGCAAGTATTTTTCGCCAATTTCTTGAGAAAAAGTGGCGGCAGGGCAGGGGACGGCCCTATTGTGCCCGGCTTTCGCCCCTGGTATGAGCGCCGGAGATGGTTCATTTGGCGCGCCTAAGGAAAAATACATGGAAAATTTTCATTTAGCCTCTAGGCAAAAGGAAGGTTTTCCAGTATAATACTGTCCATGAGTACGATTCCATTTTAGAAGGGAAGAGGATGGGAGCCATGGATGAGCTGAAATATAAGCGCGTGCTGCTGAAGGTCAGCGGCGAGGCGCTGGGCGGCGAAAAGGGCAGGGGCCTGGATTTCGATGTCATTGAAAAGGTGTGCGGCGTGGTGGCCCGCTGCGTGAAGGAAGGCGTGCAGGTGGGCATCGTGGTGGGCGGCGGCAACTTCTGGCGGGGCCTGAAGGACGGCAAGGGGATGCACGAGCGCGTCCGGGCGGACCACATGGGTATGCTGGCCACCACCATCAACTGCCTGGCCCTGGCCGACGTATTGGAGCGGATGGGGGTGGACGTGCGGGTGCAGACCGCCATCGAGATGCGCTCCATCGCCGAGCCCTATGTCCGCTCCCGGGCCATTCGGCACCTGGAGAAGGGCAGGGTGGTCATCTTTGGGTGCGGCACCGGCAGCCCCTTCTTCTCCACCGACACGGCGGCGGTGCTCCGGGCGGCGGAGATCAACGCGGATATCATCCTGCTGGCCAAGAACGTGGACGGGGTGTACAGCGCCGACCCGCTGAAGGACCCGGACGCGGTGAAGTACGACAGCATCACCTATGACGATGTGCTGGCACGCCACCTGGGCGTGATGGACTCCACCGCCACGTCCCTATGCATGGACAACAACATTCCCATCATCCTGTTCGCCCTGAAGGACCCGGAGAACATCCTGCGGGTGGTGCACGGAGAGAAAATCGGCACAATTGTGAAAGATATAGGAGGAAAGGACCATGACTGATTTCTGCAAAACCTACGATGTGAAGATGGGCAAGACCATCGAATCGGTGAAGGGCGACTTTGCCAGCGTCCGGGCGGGCCGGGCCAACGCGGGCGTGCTGGACCGCATCCAGGTGGAGTACTACGGCACCCCCACCCCCATCCAGCAGGTGGCCAGCATCTCCACTCCCGACCCCCGCACCCTCCAGATCCAGCCCTGGGACGCCAGCATCCTCAAGGCCATTGAGAAGGCCATCCAGACCTCCGATTTGGGCATCAACCCCCAGAACGACGGGCGGGTGATCCGCCTGGCCTTCCCCCAGCTCACCGAGGAGCGCCGGGTGGAGCTCACCCGCCAGGTGCGCAAGTACGGCGAGAACGGCAAGGTGGCCATCCGTAACATCCGCCGGGACGCCATGGAAACCCTGAAGGCCCAGGAAAAGAAGTCGGAGATCACTGAGGACGACCGCAAGGAGAGCGAGAAGGAGCTTCAGGACCTGACGGACAAGCGGTGCAAGGAGATCGACGCTCTCACCGCCGCAAAGGAAAAGGAACTGATGGCGGTCTGATGTTGCTTTTTCTTGAAAGAAAAAGTAACCAAAAAGAACTTTAGACCGCCACGAAAGAGGGCGGCCATCGAAAAGCTTTCGCCCGGTGACGTGAGCCGGAGGAATGGGATACGTAAAAGTATCTTCGCGCATGGCAAGGGGGGGCGCGCCCCCCTTGTGTGCTGTTTGGAGGCTTATGAGCCGGTTCTTTTTTGTCCACACGATCAATAAAGTTAGGATGGGTGCGTATGGCTTTCTTTCGCCGCCGCAAGTCTGAGGGACCCCAGGTCGATCTGGAGCGCCTGCCCCGCCATGTGGCCATTATCATGGACGGCAACGGCCGCTGGGCCAAAAGCCGCGGTCTGCCCAGAAAGGCGGGCCACGCCGCCGGGGCGGAGACCTTTCGGACCATCGCCACCTTTGCCAAGGAGCTGGGGCTGGAGTACCTGACGGTGTACGCCTTTTCCACCGAGAACTGGAAGCGGCCCGCCGACGAGGTGGCCTCCATCATGAGCCTGCTGGAGAAGTACCTCCACGAGGCCATCGAGACCATGGCCCGGGACAAGGTGAAGATGGCCTTTTTCGGGGATCTGTCCCCGCTGGCCCCCCACCTCCAGGCCCTGTGCCGGGAGACGGAGGAGATCTCCAAGGGCTACGAGGGCTGCCAGGTGAACATCTGCCTCAACTACGGGGGCCGGGACGAGCTGGTGCGGGCGGCCAAGGCCTTTGCCCTGGACTGTGTGGAGGGCCGGGCGGACCCGGGGCACCTGACGGAGGACGCTTTTGGGAAATATCTCTATTCTGCCGGGGTGCCCGACCCGGATTTGATCATCCGGCCCAGCGGGGAAATCCGCACATCCAACTTTTTGGTCTGGCAGTCCGCCTATTCGGAATTCTATTTCACCGACGTGCTCTGGCCCGACTTTACCAAGGAGGAGCTGCTGAAGGCCCTGGCGGCCTATCAGCGCCGCTCCCGGCGGTATGGAGGTGTGTGACATGGCGAAACGGATTATAGTAGCTGTGGTTTTGCTCCCCGCCATGCTGTGGATCATGCTGGTTCCGCCCCCCCTGGCGTGGACGGCGCTGGTGTGCTTCATCTCCGCCATGGCCGCCTTTGAGCTGCTCCGAGCGGTGGGGGAGGGAAAGATCACCACGCCCATGCGGGTGGTGACCATCGCCGCCGCGGCGCTGCTGCCCTTTGGAAGCTGGGCGGGGCTGGGCACGGCCTATGTAAACCTGCTGTCCTTCGGGGTGATGGCGGTGTGCTTCTGGTGCGCCATCCGGGCCTATGACGAGGGCGGGGTCAAAATCGGCTTTTTCCATGTGCTGGCGGCTCTGTTCGGAGGGGTTATCATCCCCCTGGCCCTGTCCGCCCTGGTGGAGCTGCGGCGGATGGACCACGGGCGGTATCTGGTGCTGCTGGCGGTGCTGCTCACCTTTGTCACCGACGCCGGGGCCTATTTCGCCGGGGTGTTTTTGGGAAAGCACAAGGGAATTACCAGAGTCAGCCCCAATAAGAGCGTGGAAGGATATATCGGCGGCTACATCACCGGGGTGGTGTTTGCCCTGCTCTACGGCGTAGTGGCCGGGAAAATCGCGGGGGCGGAGGTGAACCTGCTGCCTCTGGCCCTGTGCGGGCTGTTCGGCGCCCTGGCCACCGAGGTGGGTGATTTGGCGTTTTCCTTTATCAAAAGGCAGTACGGCGTGAAGGACTACGGCCACCTCCTGCCCGGCCACGGGGGGATGCTGGACCGCTTTGACAGTATGATGTTCTGCGGGCCGGTGGTGCTGTTCATCGTCCAGTGCCTGCCGGTGTTTTGAGGAGCGAAATCATGAAGAGAACGCTTTCCATTTTGGGCTCCAGCGGCTCCATCGGACAGCAGACGCTGAGGGTGGCGGAGGCCTGCGGCTATGAGGTGGCCGCCCTCACGGTAAACCGCAGCGTGGAGCTGGCGGAGGCCCAGGCTCGGAAGTTCAAGCCGCTTCTGGTGGCGGCGGCGGACGAAAAAGCAGCCGCCGACCTGCGTGGGCGGCTGGCGGATACCGAGATAACGGTGCTGTCGGGGCAGGAGGGGCTGCTGGAGGCGGCGTCCCTGCCTCAGGCGGATACGGTGGTCACCGCCATCGTAGGGGTAGCGGGGCTGAGGCCGACTCTGGCCGCCATTGACTGCGGAAAGCGCATCGCCCTGGCGAACAAGGAGACCCTGGTGTGCGCCGGAGAGCTGGTGATGGCAAGGGCAAGGGAGAAGGGGGCGGAGATCGTCCCGGTGGACTCGGAGCACTCCGCCATCTTCCAGTGCCTCCAGGGGTGTAAAAACAGGGGAGAGGTCCGGCGGCTCATCATCACCGCCTCCGGCGGGCCCTTTTATGGGAAGAGCTGTAAGGAGCTTTCCCTTGTCACTAAGGAGCAGGCGCTGAGGCACCCCAATTGGAGCATGGGAGCCAAGATCACCATCGACTCCGCCACGCTGATGAACAAGGGGCTGGAGTTCATTGAGGCCATGCGGCTGTACGACATGCCCCCCGGGCGCATCCAGATCGTGGTCCACCGGGAGAGCATTGTCCACTCACTGGTGGAATTTGAGGACGGAGCCATCCTGGCCCAGCTGGGCAGCGCGGATATGTGCCTGCCCATCCAGTACGCCCTCACCTGGCCGGAGCGGACCCCTGGGCCGGCCAAGCCGCTGGACCTGCTGTCCTGCCCAGCCCTGACCTTCCAAAGCCCGGACCCGGACACCTTCCGCTGCCTGGGGCTGGCCCTGGAGTGCGCCAAACGGGGGGGCACGTCCACCGCCATCCTCAACGGAGCCAACGAGGCGGCGGTGGGGCTGTTTTTGGCGGACAAGATCGGCTTTCTGGATATCGCCCGGCTGGTGGAGACCGCGCTGGACCGGGTGCCGGTGCTGGACTCTCCCGGGCTGGACGATATTTTTGAGGCGGACCATGCCGCCCGCGAGGCGGTTGATCAATCTGTGAGGTGACTTTTTTTGGCGAGACTTCTCTATATCCTGTTGGTTGTGCTGCTCTTCGGCGTGCTCATCGCCATCCACGAGTTTGGACACTTTATCACCGCCAAGCTGCTGGGGGTGAAGGTGAACGAGTTCGCCATCGGTATGGGTCCGGCCCTCTGGCAGAGCCGCAAGGGGAAGGACGAACCCTGGGACAATGAAGGTGAAACCCTTTACAGTCTGCGCCTGTTCCCAATTGGCGGCTACTGCGCCATGGAGGGGGAGGACGAGGACACCGGCGACCCCAGGGCCTTCTCCCGGCAGGCGGGGTGGAAGAAGATCGTGATCTTGTGCGCCGGGTCCTTTATGAACTTCCTGCTGGGGCTGGTCATCGCGGTGGCGCTGTTTTTGAGCGTCTCCCAGACGAGGGTCCCAGTCATTACCCAGTTTGCCGACGGCTTCCAGCACCAGGGGGCGGACGGCCTCATGGTGGGCGACCGCGTCATAGAGGTGGACGGCCACGGGATCTGGGTATACGGCGATGTGCAGAATTACCTGGCCCGAAACGACGGCCAAGGGGTGGACCTGGTGGTAGAACGGGACGGGGAACAGGTGGTTTTAGACGATTTCCCCATGGGCCGCTACGACTATGAGTTCGATGGAAACACGTATCACGGCTTTGGGCTGATTTTTGGTAGCTTAGAGGAGCTTACGGTGCCGGAGCGGGTCAAATACGGCGTGGTGCAGTCGGTGGACTTTGTGCGGATCGTGTGGATGAGCCTGGGCGATCTGGTGACAGGCAGAGTGCCGGTGTCCGAGCTGTCCGGTGTCATCGGCGTGGTGGATGTGGTGTCCGAGGAGGGGGCCAAATCAAATAACGCCGCCGAGGGCATCTTCAGCGTGTTCAGCTTCATGTCCCTCATCGCCGTCAACCTGGCGGTGATGAACCTGCTGCCCATCCCGGCGCTGGACGGCGGGCGGATCTTCTTTGTGCTGCTCAACGGCGTTATCTACACGGTGGCCCGCCGGCGCATTCCGGAGAAGTACGAGGGCTACGTCCATGCCGGGGCCTTCGTGGTGCTGCTGGCGTTGATGGCGGTGGTAGCCCTCCACGATGTCTGGAATATCTTTGTGTAGAAAGGTGCTTACAATGACCAGAACGATCAACGTAGGCGGCGTCCCCGTGGGCGGGGGCGCCCCTGTTTCCATTCAATCCATGACCAATACCCCCACCCACGACGTGGAGGCCACCCTGGCCCAGATCCGGGCGCTGGCGGCGGCGGGCTGCGATATCGTCCGGGTGGCGGTGCCCGACATGGCGGCGGCAAAGGCCATCGGGGCGCTGAAGGCGGGCAGCCCGGTGCCCCTGGTGGCGGATATCCACTTTGACTACCGCCTGGCCCTGGAGGCGGCGGAGCAGGGGATTGACAAGATCCGCATTAACCCGGGAAATATCGGCGCCCCGGACCGGGTGGAGGCGGTGGCCAAGTGCTGTAAAGAGCGGGGAATTCCCATTCGGGTGGGGGTGAACGGCGGCTCGCTGGAAAAGGAACTGCTGGCCAAGTACGGCGGCCCCACCCCGGAGGCCATGGTGGACAGCGCCCTGGGCCACATCAAGCTGCTGGAGCGGTACGGCTTTGAGGATATCTGCGTGTCTCTGAAGGCGTCCTCCGTGCCCGCCACCATGAACGCCTACCGGCTCATGGCCCAGCGGTATGACTACCCCTTGCATTTGGGTGTCACTGAGGCGGGCACCCGGGAGATGGGGGAGCTGAAGGCGGCGGCGGGCATCGGCGGGCTGCTGGCTTTGGGCATTGGGGACACCTTGCGGGTGTCCCTCACCGCCGACCCGGTGGAGGAGGTCTACGCCGCCCGGCGGATCTTGAAGGCCATCGGCCTGCGCCGAGAGGGCCCGGAGCTCATCTCCTGTCCCACCTGCGGGCGGACTCAGATCGACCTGATCCCCATGGCACAGCGGGTGGAGGAGCTCTTGAAGGGCGTGGACAAGCCCATCACGGTGGCGGTGATGGGCTGCGTGGTCAACGGGCCCGGCGAGGCCCGCCACGCCGACGTGGGGCTGGCCGGGGGCCGGGGCGAGGGCGTGCTGTTCAAGCACGGCCAGATCGTGGCCAAGGTGCCCGAGGAGGAGCTGGTGCCGGGGCTGATGAAGCTGATTGAAGAACTGTAAAGGGGAAAAACATGACACAGATTGGAACACAATACATAGAGACGGACCGGCTGATCCTGCGCCGGTTTGAGCGGTCCGACGCCCCGGCCATGTTTGACAACTGGGCCAATGACGACGAGGTGACCAAGTACCTGACCTGGCCCACCCACACGGACGTGTCGGTGACGGAGGGCATATTGGGAGAGTGGGTGCCCCAGTACGAGGACGATACCTTTTATAACTGGGCCATTGTGCTCAAGGACAACGGCCCGGAGCCCGTGGGGAACATCAGCGTGGTGCGCTGGGAAAAGGACGGCCAAGTCCCTGTCGTGGGCTACTGTCTGGGGCGGCGCTGGTGGCGCCAGGGCATTATGACCGAGGCCCTGGGCGCGGTCATCGCGTTTCTGTTCGAGCAGGTGGGCGTGGGGCGGGTCGAGACCTATCACGACCCCAACAATCCACATTCCGGCGGCGTCATGCGCAAGTGCGGAATGGCGTTTGAAGGAATCCGAGAAAAATCAGACCGGAACAACCAGGGCGTGTGCGACGCCGCCCACTACTCCATTGAGCGGGCCAACAGGTAGACAAGGAGCGAGATCGATGACATCTGGACTGCCCACATTTCAACAGACCTTCGCCAACTGCCCCTTCCCGGAAGAGGTTATGGCCGTTTTGGGGAGCTATCCTGTCCAGGTTCGGGTGCTCAAAGCCAGGCGGGCCATGGAGGTGGTGGCTAAGGGGGCCGTTGTTTCCCAGGAAATTTTAACGCAGGCGTCAGATGTGCTAAAATGGACCTTTGGACTCAGCGCCGCCGCGGTGGAGATCGATTCACCGCAGCCTTTTGCGCAGGAGCGATCCGCGCAGGAAAAAGGTACGGGGTTCAACAATCCGCCGCCGAAGGAGAAGGAAGCACTGGGGTCCGCCGCGGAGAAACCGTCGGATCTGCCAAAAGCTCCAGATCCGCCCAAAAATGAGCCTCAGGACCTGGAGGCCCAGATGAAGGCCATGCGGCGCAAGCTCCTGCGGAGCGACGCTCCGGCGGTGTCCAGGGACGGCAGAAAAAAACGGGGAAAGTCTGTCTTTGGAGCTGTCGGCGGCAAAAAAAAGCCGATTCCCATTGGAGAGCTGACCTTGGATATGGGCAGTGTGCTGGTGGAGGGCGAGGTGTTCAATATCGAGCACCGGGAGCTGCCCCGGCGCAAGGCGTGGGTGGTGTGCTTCGACCTCACCGATCATACCGGCTCCATCCGGGTCACCCGGTTTCTGGAGGGGGAGGAGGCCAAGCCCATCATCGACCAGGTGAAGAAGGGCCAGCGGCTCCAGGTCCAGGGGCGGCTTACCCTGGGCCGGTTTGACAACAACGACCTGGTGTTGGAGCCATATGGCATCAGCGAGGTGCCCAAGCCCGAGGGGAGGAAAGACACGGCCCCGGAGAAGCGGGTGGAGCTCCACCTGCATACCAAAATGTCCATGATGGACGCGCTGTGCGACACCAAAACGGTGGTGAAGCGGGCCATCGAGTGGGGCCACCCCGCCATCGCCATCACCGACCACGGGGTGGTGCAGTCGTTCCCGGACGCCTACAACGCCTCCGGTCGGGGGGAGAAGATCAAGGTCTTATACGGGGTGGAGGCCTACTATCAGAACGACGTGGACGAGCAAGCGGCGGTCCACGGGCCGGGGGACATGGAGCTGGGTGGGGAATTTGTGGCCTTCGACCTGGAGACCACCGGCCTGGACGCCCGGACGGACGCCATCATTGAGATCGGCGCCGTGCGGGTGCGGGACGGGGCGGTGGTGGACAAGTTTGCCTCCTTTGCCCAGCCTGGGCGGCCTCTCAGCGCCAAGACGGTGTCCCTCACCGGCATCACCGACGAGATGCTGCGGGGTGCGCCCGCGCCGGAGGACGCGGTGGACGCCTTTTTGGACTGGGTGGGGGAGACGCCCCTGTGCGCCCACAACGCCGCCTTTGACACCGGCTTCATCCGGGAGTACTGCGCCCGGTCAGGCCGGAAATTTGACCCGCTGTACTTCGACACCCTGATTTTGGCCCAGTACCTGTGCCCCAAGCTGCCCAACCACAAGCTGGACACGGTGGCCAACGCCCTGGGCCTGCCGCCTTTCCAGCATCACCGGGCCTATGACGACGCGGAGACCTGCGCTCTGATCCTGACCGCGCTGACGCCCATGCTGCGGGAGCAAGGGATCGAGAGGGCGGCTGAGATCAACCGGGCGTTCGCCGGAAAAAAGCGAGGGGGGCGGGGCCGCCGGTCCGCGTTCCACCTCATTATCCTGGCGAAAAACCAGACCGGCCTGCGAAACCTCTATAAATTGGTGTCCAAGGCCCATCTGGAGCACTTCAACCGCTTCCCCATCACCCCGAAGTCCCTCATCGACGAGAACCGGGAGGGGCTCATCATCGGCTCCGCCTGTGAGGCGGGGGAGCTGTTCCAGGCGGTGGCGGCGGGGCGGGAGGACCGGGAGCTGGAGCGCATCGCCTCCTGGTACGACTTTTTGGAGATCCAGCCTCTGTCCAACAACGCCTACATGCTCCGGCCCAACAAGGAGGGCAAGGCCATCGCCAGGGACTGGGAGGACCTGCGCTCTTTCAACCGGCGGGTGGTTGCCCTGGGAGAGCGGCTGGGCAAGCCGGTGTGCGCCACCGGGGACGTCCATTTCATGGAGCCGGAGGACGAGGTGTACCGCCATGTGCTGCTGGCGGCCAAGGAGTTTGAGGACGCGGACCAGCCCAACCCCCTGTACTTCCGCACCACCGACGAGATGCTGGAGGAGTTTTCCTACCTGGGGAAGGAGAAGGCCCATGAGGTGGTGGTGGACAATCCCAAGCTTATCGCGGACTGGTGCGACAACGTGCGGCCCCTGCCCGACGGGCTGTTTGCCCCCAAACTGGAAAACTCGGACGGCGAGCTCAAGGAGCTGGTGTGGAGTAAAGCGAAACGGCTTTACGGGGATGAGCCGCCCCAGATCGTGGTAGACCGCATTAACGCGGAACTGGTGGATATCATCCGCTGCAAGTATGACGTGATTTACATGTCTGCCCAGAAGCTGGTGCAGAACTCATTGGAGCACGGCTATCTGGTGGGCTCCCGGGGCTCAGTGGGCTCGTCTTTGGTGGCGTTCATGTCGGGCATCACCGAGGTGAACTCCCTGCCCGCCCACTACCGCTGCCCCAACTGCAAGCACGCCGACTTCGACTACGCCCAGGACCCCGCCCACCCCTACGGCTGCGGGGCGGACATGCCGGATCGAAAGTGCCCCATCTGCGGAGCCGACTACGAGAAGGACGGCTTCAACATCCCTTTTGAGACTTTTTTGGGCTTTGGCGGCGACAAGGTGCCCGACATTGACCTGAACTTCTCCGGCGAGTACCAGTCCAGTGCCCACAAGTACACCTTCGAGCTGTTTGGCAAGGAACATGTGTTCCGTGCGGGCACCATCGGCACGGTGGCGGAGAAAACCGCCATCGGCTACGCCAAAAAGTACCTGGAGCTGGTGGGGAAGCCGGACGCTCCCTTTGCCGAGGTGCTGCGGCTGGCTAAGGGCTGCGAGGGGGTCAAGCGCACCACCGGCCAGCACCCCGGCGGCATGGTGGTCATCCCCCAGGACAAGGAGATCTACGATTTCTGTCCCGCCCAGCACCCGGCGGACGACAAGGACTCGGACATCATCACCACCCATTTTGAATACCACTCCATGGAGTCCAACCTGCTGAAGCTGGACATGCTGGGCCACGATGACCCGTCCATGATCCGGATGCTGGAGGACCTCACCGGAGTGAACGCCCAAAAGATCCCCCTGGACGACCCTAAGACCATGAGCCTGTTCACCACCTCGGAGGAGCTGGGCTTTACCGACGACCCCATTTTAGGACCCACCGGAGCGGTGGCTATCCCGGAGTTTGGCACCTCATTTGTCCGGGGGATGCTGGAGGACACCCACCCCAGCCAGTTCGACATCCTCATCCGGCTGTCCGGCTTCTCCCATGGCACCGACGTGTGGCTGGGCAACGCCAAGGACCTGATCACCTCCGGCACCGCCAAGGTCAACGAGGCCATCGGCTGCCGGGACGACATCATGCTCTTCCTCATCTCCAAGGGGTTCAAGGACACCCGGGCCTTCAAGATCATGGAGGCGGTGCGCAAGGGCCGGGGACTGCCTGAGGGGGCGGAGGACGAGATGAAGGAGCACAATGTGCCCGAGTGGTACATCGAGTCCTGCAAAAAAATCGCGTACCTGTTTCCCAAGGCCCACGCGGTGGCCTACGTGATGATGGCCTTCCGCATCGCCTGGTTTAAGGTCCACGAGCCGCTGGCTTTTTACGCCGCCTATTTCTCCATCCGGGCCAAGGCCTTTGATGAAAAGTACATGTGCCGGGGAATGGACGTGGTCAAGCACAAAATGGCGGAGATCAACGCGAAAAAGAACGCCAAGGAGAAAAAAGACCGCCCCTCGGCGGTGGAGGAGGACATGCTCACCACCCTGGAGGTGTGCTATGAGTTCTATCTCCGGGGGTTCAGCTTCGCCCGGATGGACATCTGCCGGTCCCACGCCATCAACTTCCTGGTGGACAAGGAGAAGGGGGCGCTGATCCCACCCTTTACCTCGGTGGCCGGGCTGGGGGAGACGGTGGGCTGGGACATCATGGACAAGCGGCAGGGGAAGGACTTTTTGTCCATCGAGGAGTTTGCCCTGGCCTGTACCAAGGTGTCCTCCACCCACCTGGAGCAGCTCAAGGAGGCGGGGGCCTTCGGGGACCTGCCGGACAGCAGCCAGTTCAGCCTGTTTTAACGCGGGTGTTGACAGGACGGCGTGGATGTGGTATGATTTATCACATTAGCGAGTTAAAGAATCTGGAGGCAAATCCAATGAATATCCACATCAACACCCCCGAGGGCACCCGGGACCGGCTGTTTTCCGAGTGCCTGGAGCGCCGGCAGGTGCAGGGCGCCCTGGTGGAGCTGTTCCGCCGCCGGGGCTACACCGAGGTCATCACCCCCGAGGTGGAGTTTTACGACCTGTTCGTCCAGTCCGGCAACCCCATCCCCCAGGAGGCCATGCTGAAGATCATTGACCGCTCCGGCAGGATCATGGTGATGCGGCCCGACTGCACCGCCCCCATCGCCCGGGTGGCGGCCACCAAGCTGAAAAATCTGGCCCTGCCCCAGCGGCTCTACTACGACCAGACGGTGTTCCGCTCGGAAAAGGCCCACCAGGGGGGCAGCAGCGAGATCGCCCAGTGCGGCGTGGAGATGATCGGCGCGGTGGGGGACAAGGCCGACCTGGAGATGGTGGCTATGGCGGTGGACGGCCTGCGGTGCTGCGGTTTGGAGCAGTTCCACATCGAGCTGGGCCACGCCGGGTTCTACCGGACGCTGGCCGGGCGGATGAACATGCCCCAGGAGGAGCTGGAGCGGCTGCGCTGCGCCATCGAGGGCAAAAACTTCGCTCTTTTGAACGACCTGATGGAGCCCTACCGGGGGGAGGAGGCCTGCGCCGCCTTGCGCCGCCTGCCCTATCTGTTTGGCGGGGTGGAGGTGTTGGACGAGGCCCAGGCCCTGGCGGGCCCCTGCGACAGCCTGGACCACCTGCGGCGGCTGTACGCCGAGCTGTCCGCCGCCGGATACGGGGACTGTGTCCGCTTCGACCTGGGGCTGGTACATCAGCTGGACTACTACACTGGGCTGGTGTTCCGGGGCTACGCCGAGGGCGCGGGGGCCCCGGTGCTGTCGGGAGGGCGGTACGACGGGTTGATGGAGCAGTTCGGCCGGAAGGCGGAGGCCATCGGCTTTGCCGTAGACGTGGACGCGGTGGGGGCCTGCCTCACCGTGGAGACACCTAGGCTGGAGACGGTGATCCACTACGGCCCCGGCCTGTTGGCTCAGGCGCTGGCGGTGGTGGACAGCCGCCCGGCGGGGAGCTGCGAGCTGTCCCCCTGCCGGATTTTGGACAGTACCATGAAGCTGGCCCAGGAGAAGGGGGCCAAAGAGGTGCTTGTCCTGGAAAATGGAACGGAGAGGCGGCTGGCGGTATGAGCGAACGGCTGAGGATTGCCCTGACCAAAGGGCGTTTGCAGGACAAGTCGGTGGAGCTGTTCGAGGCCGCGGGGTTGGACTGCGCCCCGGTGCGCGATCCGGGGCGGCGGCTCATCCACGCCCTGCCCAACTATCCGCTGGACGTGGTGCTGGCGAAAGCCCCTGACGTCATCACCTACGTGGAGAACGGGGTGTGCGACCTGGGCGTGGTGGGCAAGGACACCATTTTAGAGAAGGGCGGGGCCTTTTACGAGGTGCTGGACCTGGGCTTCGGCCGGTGCCGGTTCGCCCTGGCGGTGAAAAAGGGAACCGATTTCTACGGCACCTACAAGACCCGCCGCGTTGCCTCCAAATACCCCAACGTCACCCGGGCCTTTTTCGAGGGCAAGGGGATGGACGTGGACATCATCAAAATTGAGGGCAGCGTGGAGCTGGCCCCCATCCTGGACTTGGCGGACGGCATCGTGGACATTGTGGAGACGGGGGCCACCCTGAAGGAGAACGGGCTGGAGCCCATTGAGGACGTGGCCCAGGTGTCGGCGCGGCTCATTGTGAACACCGCGTCCATGAAGCTGTATAAAAATGAGATCACCGACTTTTTGTCCCGCATGGAGCGGGAATTGGGGGGAGAGACATGATTCCCATCATCAAAGCGGACGGCGCCGCCGAGCGCCGCCAGCTGGACGCCATGCGGGGGCGCTCGGCGGAAAGAAACGCTGAGATCGAGCTGGCTGTCAAGGCCGTTATGGAGGCTGTGCGGACAGAAGGTTTGGCGGCGGTGGAGCGGTATTCCCTCCAATTTGACCGCAAAGCGCCCTATGAGCTGTCCCGGGAGCGGTTGGAGGAAGCGTATAGCGCCTGTCCGCCCGAGCTCATCGCCTCGTTGGAGCACGCGGCACGGAATATCCGGGACTACAATGAGAAGCTGCTGACAAGATCCATGGAGTGGACTTCCCCCGACGGCGGCAGGGTGGGCCGGATCGTCCGGGGCCTGACCCGAGTGGGCATCTACGTCCCCGGCGGCACCGCCGCCTACCCCAGCTCGGTGCTGATGAACGCCGTGCCCGCCAGGGTGGCCGGGGTGGAGGAGATCGTCATGCTCACACCGCCCACGGAAAACCTCAGTGGCGCTGTTTTAGCGGCGGCCAAGATCGCCGGGGTGGACCGGGTCATCGCCGTGGGTGGATCCCAGGCGGTGGCGGCGGTTACCTATGGCGCTGGGTTTATCCCCCGGGTTGACAAGCTGGTGGGACCGGGAAACGCCTATGTGGCGGCGGCAAAGCGGCTGGCCTACGGTACGCTGGACATCGACATGGTGGCGGGGCCGTCGGAGGTGCTGGTCATCGCGGATCGTACCGCCGACCCGAAATTCATCGCCGCCGACCTGCTCAGCCAGGCCGAGCACGACAAGCTGGCCTCCGCCGTGCTGTTGACCGACTCTATGGAGCTGGCCCAGAAGGTGGACGGGGAAATCGTCCGGCAGACAGGATACCTCAGCCGCAGCGAGATCATGGAGGCGTCCCTGCGGGATTTCGGATGCGCTATTGTGTGCGAAAATTTGAGCCGGTGTGTGGATCTGGCCAATGAGATCGCCCCGGAGCACCTGGAGATCGTCACGGAATCGCCCAGGGAATTGCTCCCTCTGGTGAAAAACGCGGGGGCGGTGTTCCTGGGGGCGTACACACCGGAGCCGCTGGGCGACTATTTGGCGGGGCCGGACCACGTGCTGCCCACCAGCGGCACGGCCCGGTTCTTCTCGCCGCTGAGCGTGGACAGCTTCCTGAAGTCCATGAGCGTGCTGGAGTTCGGTCGGGAGGCCCTGGAGCCCATTTCCGGGAAAATCATCGCCCTGGCTCAGGCGGAAAAGCTCACTGCCCACGCCAATTCCATTCAGGTCCGTTTTAAATAAAGGAGGCCATTCCCATGCGCCAGGCATCTATTCAGCGCACCACCAAAGAGACGGATCTTACGCTCGCCCTATGTTTGGACGGGGGCGAGGTGAACGTGTCCACCGGCATCGGCTTCTTTGACCATATGCTCACCGCCCTGGCCTTTTACGCCGGATTTGGGTTGGAGCTGTCCGCCTTGGGGGATCTCCATGTGGACGGCCACCACACGGTGGAGGACACGGGCATTGTGCTGGGTCAGGCCATTCGAGAGGCGCTGGGGGATAAACGGGGCATCCGGCGCTATGGCGCGGCCTTTGTGCCCATGGACGAGGCGCTGTGCCGCACGGTGCTGGACCTGTCCAACCGGCCCTTCCTGGTGTTTGACGCCCCTATGCCCCAGCCCATGATCGGCGGCTATGACAGCTGCTTAACCGAGGAATTCATGCGGGCGCTGGCGGCGAACGGCGGAATTACTTTACATCAAAAATGTGAGTATGGCCGCAACGCCCACCACATCACCGAGGCGCTGTTCAAGTCCCTGGGGCTGGCGCTGAAGGAAGCTGTGCGGGTGGAGGGAGACGCTGTAGTCTCCACCAAGGGGGCGCTGTGATGGGCTGTACTGCTATTGTGGATTACGGTGTGGGAAACCTGAAAAGCGTGTCCAACGCCATGGCCTATGTGGGTCAGGATACCCTGATCACCGGGGACGCCAGAGAGTTGGAGCGGGCGGACGCCGTGATCCTCCCCGGGGTCGGGGCCTTTCCGGACGCGGCGGATAAGCTGCGGCAGACCGGGCTGGCCCAAGCCGTGCTGGCCCAGGTGGGACGCAAGCCCATTTTAGGCATCTGCCTGGGGATGCAGCTGCTCTTTGACCGGGGCGAAGAGGGGAGGAGCTGTGAAGGATTAGGACTTGTCAACGGTTCTGTAAAGCTGATTCAGACCCAGTACAAGCTTCCCCATATCGGCTGGAACAGCTTGGAGCTTCAAAACGACTCGCCCTTGTTTCGAGGGCTTGACAACGGGACCTATGTGTACTTTGTCCACTCCTTCTGCGGCTGTGCTGCCCGCGAGGAGGACGTGATCGCCCGCACGCAATACGGTTCGTCGGTGGTGGCGGCGGTGGCCCGCGGCGGGGTGTATGGCTGCCAGTTCCACCCGGAGAAGAGCGGAGAGGCGGGGCTGCAAATTTTGAAGAACTTTGGAGAAATGACACGATGATTTTATTGCCGGCCATTGACATGAAGGACGGACAGTGTGTCCGCTTGAAAAAAGGAGAATTTGCCACCGTCAGCCAGGTGGCGGACAACGCGTTGGAGACGGCGCGGGTCTTTGCCCAGGCGGGGGCCAAATGGGTCCACATGGTGGACCTGGACGGCGCCCGGGCGGGCGTTCGGGACAATTTCCCGCATATTTCAGAAGTAATCTTGCACTCGGGCCTGTCTGTGGAGCTGGGCGGCGGCATCAGGACCAGGGAGGACGTGGACACGGTGGCCGCCGCCGGTGTGTCCAGACTGGTCATCGGCTCCGCCGCCGTCACAGACCCCGAGGTGGTGGACTACGCCCTGGAACGGTATGGGAACCGGGTAGCGGTGGGCATCGACTGCCTGAACGGCCGGGTGCGCACCGCGGGCTGGGAGGAGGACTCCGGGCTCAGCGGCCTGGAGCTGGCCCGCCAGATGGAGGAAAAGGGTGTAAGGACGATTATCTTTACAGATATTGCCACAGACGGGATGCTGTCCGGGCCAAGCTTTGGGCAGCTGGCCGAGCTGCAAAGGGCGCTCAGCTGCGATATCGTGGCCTCCGGCGGGGTGACCACCCTGGACGACGTGAAACAGCTCCGGGATATGGGGCTGTACGGGGCCATTATTGGCAAGGCTTACTATGCCGGGACGCTGGATCTGGCGGAGGCCATCCGGGAAGCGGGGCCCCAGTCGTGAAAATCGCCGTAATGGGCTATAGTGGAGCGGGCAAATCCACCCTGGCCCGAGCGCTGGGGGAGCGGTACGGCATTCCAGTGCTGCATTTTGACCAAGTACACTGGGCTCCTGGCTGGCAGGAGCGGAACCGGGAGGAGGCCCACCAGCTGGTGCGTGAGTTTATGGAGCGGCGGGAATGGGTCATTGATGGAAATTACACAAATTTTGAGTATGACCGCCGGATGTCGGAGGCGGATGAGATTATTTTTCTGGATTTTCCGCGCATCACCTGCTTTGTCCGGGCATGGAAGCGCTATTTCCACTATCGCGGGCGGATCCGCGAGGATATGGGAACGGGATGCCCGGAGAGGATGGATCTGGAGTTTATGTGGTGGATTTTATGGAAGGGCCGTACCCGCCGAAAAAGGGGAGAGTTCCTTGCGATTTTGGAACGCTATCCAGACAAGGTGGCAGTTTTGAAAAACCAGCGGGAATTTGACCGATATTTGGAGGGGTTGCCATGCTAGCCAAACGGATCATCCCCTGCCTGGACGTCCGGGACGGCCGGGTGGTAAAAGGGGTCAATTTTGTCAACATTCGGGATGCGGGCGACCCGGTGGAGCTGGCTAAATTCTACTCGGACCAGGGGGCGGATGAGATCGTGTTTTTGGACATCACCGCCACCAGCGACGCCCGGGACACCGTGGCCGATGTGGTGGAGCGCACCGCCGCCCAGGTGTTCGTCCCCCTCACCGTAGGGGGAGGCATCCGGACCCTGGATGATTTTCAGCGGCTGCTCCGGGCGGGGGCGGACAAGATCTCCGTCAACTCTGCCGCTGTAAAGGATAATACCTTGATTAGCCGTGCAGCCCAGCGGTTTGGCTCTCAGTGCGTGGTGCTGGCCATCGACGCCCGGCGCAGGGAGTCGGGCTGGTACGAGGTGGTGACGGCGGGCGGTCGCACGCCCACCGGGCTGGACGCGGTGGAGTGGGCCCGCCGGGGCCAGGCGTTGGGAGCGGGAGAGATCCTGCTCACCTCCATGGACGCCGACGGCACCAAGGCGGGGTTTGACCTGGAGATGACTAGGGCGGTGACCCAGGCCGTCTCCATTCCGGTGATCGCCTCGGGCGGCTGCGGCAGCCTGGGGCATTTTGCCCAGGTGTTTCAGGAGACAGACTGCGACGCGGCGCTGGCGGCGTCTCTGTTCCACTTTGGGGAGCTAAGCGTGCCCCAGGTGAAGGAGTTTTTGAGGGGAAAAGGGATCCCGGTGAGGTGAGATGGATGTTTGACCTTGACGCGCTGTTTCAAAAGTCCGAGCTGATCCCTGTGATCATTCAGGAGCAGGGGAGCGGCCAGGTGCTGATGCTGGGTTTTACCAACCGCGAGGCGGTGGAGCGCACGCTTCAGACCCGGACCGCTTGGTTCTGGAGCCGGAGCCGCCAAAGGCTGTGGAACAAGGGGGAGACCAGTGGAAATTTCCTTCATGTGAAGGAGATTTTTACCGACTGCGACACCGACACCCTGCTCTACCACTGCGTGCCTGACGGCCCTGTCTGCCACACAGGAGCGCACAGTTGCTTTTTCAATCGGATCGAGTTATAATGTATGAAGGCTGAGGCTGGAGGGATATGATATGGACAGTACGCTGACGCGGCTTTACTCGGTGGTTTTGGACCGCAAGGCCCATCCACAGGAGGGGTCTTATACCTGCTACCTGTTCGACAAGGGGCTGGATAAGATCTTGAAAAAGGTGGGCGAGGAGTGCGCTGAAACCATCATTGCCGCGAAAAACGAGGTGCCGGAGGATACGGTGGGGGAGATCTCCGACCTGATCTATCATCTGATGGTGATGATGGCGGAAAAGGGCATCCCCCTGGAGAATGTGCTGGCTGAGCTGGAGCGCCGGGCGCAGAAGATCGGCAACCTGAAGCAGATGAAGCAAGTGGATAAGGAGAGTTGACTATGGAAGAACGCAACATGAACCGTTACGACTTTGACAGCAGCTATGCCCAGGCGGGACTGACGCTGAATCAGTATGTGTCCCGGACCTTTGGCTGGATGTTTGTGGGCCTGATGGTCACCTTTTTGCTGGCGTTTGCCCTGGCCGAGACCGGGCTGGTGATCTATTTCTTTGGGAACCCCTATATTCCCATGGTGCTGCTCATCGCGGAGGTGGCTGTGGTGCTCATCATGTCCGTGGGCATTTTGAAGCGGCCGGTGGGGGTCACCCGGATGCTGTTCACAATATACTCCATTCTCAATGGAATCGTGTTTTCCGTGTATTTTATTGCCTACGGCGTGGCAGACCTGGTGGTCATTTTTGGCCTTACCGCCCTGTTTTTCGGCGCCTTTGCTCTCTACGGCCGGTTTACCAAAACGGACCTCTCCAGGCTTGGCCCCTTCCTCATCGGAGGGCTGATCTTCCTGCTGATCGCGGGCCTGCTGACCATGCTCCTCAACCTGACCGCCATGGAGCGGGTGATCTGCATGGTGGGGATCGTGGTGTTCCTGTGTTTCACCGCCTATGACACCCAGAAGATCAAGGCCAACTACGCCTATTTCTGCGGGGATGAGGCCATGCTGCGAAAGGCCTCCATCTACTCCGCGCTGCAGCTGTATCTGGACTTCATCAACCTGTTCCTCTACCTGCTGCGCTTCCTGGGCCGGGGCCGGAGCAGCCGGTGAGCGGGCCGAACTGAACGATAAAAAGGACACCGCCGAAATAGCGGTGTCCTTTTTATCTAGGTAAAATAAAAACGCCCCTTAACAGGGACGAGTCAAACCCTATACCATTGAAAATACGTCGTGCTCAGCGGTCGCTGGGAACGGTAGTCTCTCCGGCGAAGATCAACTCGTCGATATCAACAGGGACAGAAAAGAGGACCTTCATCGTCATCACCTCCTTATCATTCTTCTTGTGTATTATAGCAATAAATGTTAGATTTGTAAAGGGGTATTTGTGAAAAAATTGAAGTTCCATATTCTGTAAGTGACGGAAAAAAAGTGCTTGCATTTTCTATCTGAGTCTGCTATAATGCAAAAGAACTTGCGGGTGTAGTTCAATGGTAGAATGTCAGCTTCCCAAGCTGAACACGGGGGTTCGATTCCCCTCACCCGCTCCACACCGGAGCAAGCTTCATATCGCTTGCTTCGGCTTTTTTTCGCAAGAACGCCGGAGTTCGCTCACTCCACCGCTCCTCATCTCCCCACAAAGCCAAAGGGCGGCTTTGCGGGGCGTTTCCTTTGGGGGCCCGGCACGAGGCGCCCCGCCCGGTTCGCGGGCGAGGAATACCGGCGCGCCATGCGAGTCCGCATAAAATCTCAGCCTTGGACATACAGTAAGCCAGAAGGTATGGACAAGGAGGGACAGCCATGGGCGAGGCATCCAGGCGTGTGATGGTCAGCAGGGGACGGCGGGCTCCACAGAGGTCCAGGCGCCCGCCCAAAAACAGCGGGAGCGAGGGAGAGCGGCGCATGATGGTCCAGCTGGCGGTGAGCCTGGCCCTGTTTCTGCTGGTTTACATCGGGCGGGGCGTGTTTCCCGCTCAGCTGGAGGCCTGGCGGGCAGCCGCCTCCTCCAACGTGGATTTCAGGGCCGCCTTTCAGCGGTTTGGAGCCGACCTCTCCCATGGCGAGCCGGTCCACGGGGCGGTGGAGGCGCTGCTGGTCACGCTGCTTGGGGGAGAGGCGGAGCAGCCGTCCCCGTCCCCGGCGCCGCCGGAGGGACAAAAGCGCCCGGTGACGCTGCTGGGCCAGACCGCCGGGGGAGGACTGGCATACCTCCACAACAACGGCCTTTTGGCTGGCGGCCAGTATGTCCAAAAGGGGGACGAGCCGGTCCAGGACCAGCCGGAGCCGGCACCCTCCCAGGCTCCTCAGCCCCAGGTGGTGACGGCGGTGGCCCAGGAGTATACCGATGACGGGGTCAAGCTGCCCCGCAACGTGAGCCTCGCCTTTTATGAGCTGGGGCTCAGTGAGACCGCCGTGCCGGTCAACGGCAGTGCCACCTCCGGCTTTGGCTACCGGGACAGCCCCATCAACGGCAAAAATGAGTTCCATCTGGCGCTGGACATCGGCGCGGAGGAGGGGGCGGAGATCGGCGCCTTTGCCGCGGGGACCGTGCGGTATATCGGGACGAGTGACGAGTTCGGGAACTATCTGATGATCGACCACGACAACAACGTCAGCAGCTTTTACGCCCATTGCAGCAAGCTGCTGGTCCACAAGGGAGACCAGGTGGCCTGCGGCCAGACGGTGGCCCTGGTGGGCCACACGGGCAACGCCACCGGTCCCCACCTCCACCTCACCATAGAGAAAGACGATATCCGGCTGGACCCGGCCTACTATGTGGACCTGTCATGACCGGCCCCGGCTGGAGGCGACCCCCGGCTTTCTGCTTTTGATGGGCGCGCTGTTCTGGCTGGACGAGGGGGTGGGACTGCTGCCCTGGGGGCTGGCGGCCTGCGCCCTTCACGAGCTGGGCCATATGGCCGCCGCCGCCGTTTTGGGGGGGCGGGTGGAGAAACTGTCGCTGACCGCGGTAGGGGCGGAGCTGCGCATGGGCTACCCGTCGCCGCTAAGCTACGGCCAGGACAGCCTGGTGGCGCTGGCGGGTCCGGCGGCCAATCTGCTGTCCGGCGCGGCGGCGCTGGCCCTGGGCTGGACCCTGGCGGCGGCGCTGGACCTGGCGGTGGGGCTGTTCAACCTGCTCCCCGTCCTGCCCCTGGACGGCGGGCGGGTGATCTACGGACTGCTGGCGCTCCGGCTGGACGCGGACTGGGCGCAGCGGCTAATGACGGCCTTGTCCGGCTGTGTGGTGGGGCTTCTGGTGGGAGTGGGCGCGGTGGCCGCCATCCACTACGCCAACGTGACGCTGCTGCTCACCGCCCTGTGGCTGCTGCTGGGGACACTGCGGCGGGAATGCGGATAAATTTCCGCTGAGAAACGGAAAAAAGTCTTGCAAACCAGTAAGGGTTGTGGTAAACTAATCAAGTCTGAAAAAGGGCGGTCCTCTGCGCGGCCATGGGTCAGGACGCACGAACGCCTGAAATTAGGAGGAAAATACAAATGGATCTGCTTCAGCAATTCAGCGGCAAGTACATGAAGGAGGAAGCTCCTTCTGTTCGCGTGGGCGACACCGTCCGGGTGCACATCCGGGTCAAGGAGGGCAGCCGCGAGCGTATCCAGGTGTTCGAGGGCACCGTCATCGCCAAGAAGCACGGCGGTATTGAGGAGAGCTTCACCGTCCGGCGCATTTCTTACGGCGTGGGCGTGGAGAAGGTGTTCCCCCTGCATGCCCCCACCATCGAGAAGGTGGAGACCGTCCGCAAGGGCAAGGTCCGCCGCGCCAAGCTGTACTATCTGCGCGACCGCGTGGGCAAGGCCGCAAAGATCAAAGAAGATCTGTAAGCTGCGCGATAAAAAAGGAGCGGGTGACCGCTCCTTTTTTATTAAGAGCGCTGATTTCATAAGGAAGGTGTGGGCCTGTGAATATACAGTGGTATCCCGGCCACATGACCAAGACCCGGCGGCAGATGGAAAGCGACGTGAAGCTGGTGGACCTGGTGGCCGAGGTGGTGGACGCCCGCATCCCCATCTCCAGCCGCAACCCGGACATCGACACCATGGTGGGAAGCCGGCCCAGGCTTATCATTTTCAACCGGGCGGACCAGGCGGACCCGGCCATGTCTGTCTGCTGGATGAGCTGGTTTCAGGGAAAGGGCTTTGGCGTGCTGGAGACGGACGCCAAGTCGGGAAAGGGAGTCGGGACATTTTCCGCCGCGGCGAAAAAGGTTCTGGCGGAGCAGATGGCGGCGTGGAGGGCCAAGGGGCAGGTGGGCCGCCCCATCCGGGCCATGGTGGTGGGGGTGCCAAACGTGGGCAAATCCACCTTCATCAACAAGGTGGCCCGGCGGAAATCCGCCAAGGCCGGTGACCGCCCCGGCGTCACCCGAGGCAAGCAGTGGGTGAGTGTGGACGCCGGGCTGGAGCTGCTGGACACGCCTGGTATCCTGTGGCCGAAATTTGAGGACGAGACCACCGGCCTTCATCTGGCCTTCACCGGGGCCGTGAAGGACGAGGTCACTGATGTGGAGGGCCTGGCCTGCGCGCTGCTGGAGCTGCTTCGGGACCGCTACCCAAAAGCGCTGGAGGACCGGTATAAGCTGGCGGAGCCGGAGGGCGTCCAGGGCTGGGAGCTGTTGGAGCGCTGCGCTCGGAAGCGGGGAATGCTGGTCTCCGGCGGCGAGGCGGACACCGAACGCATGGCCAAGGTGCTGCTGGACGAGTTCCGAGGTGGAAAGTTAGGACGCTTTACACTTGAGACGCCAGAGGATTTGTAGAGAGGAGAGTGGGCTGTGCCTAGTTGGGAACTGGAGCATGAGGCGGCGGCGCGGGGCTATCGGGCCGTGTGCGGCTGCGATGAGGCGGGGGCTGGGCCGTTGGCGGGCCGGGTGTATGCCGCGGCGGTGATTTTGCCCGACGGGCTGGAGCTCCCCTGGCTCAATGACTCCAAGCAGGTGACGGAGAAGCGCCGGGAGGTGCTGTACGGTCAGATCACGGACCAGGCCAAGGCTTGGTCTGTGGCTTGGGTGGAGCCGGAGGAGATCGACCAGCTGGACATTTTAAATTGCCGGATGAAGGCCATGCAGCTTGCCATCGACGGCCTGAAGCCCAAGGCGGATTTTGCCCTCATCGACGGAAACCGGGACCATGGGAACCGCTGCGCCATTGTGACCCCTCACCAAACCGCTGTAAAGGGAGACAGCCTGTCAATGTCGATTGCGGCGGCCTCTATCCTGGCTAAGGTGAGCCGGGACCGCTACATGACGGAGATGGCCGCGCGATACCCCCAGTACGAGTTTGAGCGCCACAAGGGATACGGGACGAAGCGCCATTACCAGCTGCTGCGGGAGTTCGGTCCCTGTCCCATCCATCGCCGGACCTTTTTAAAAAAGCTGTGAGCGGAGGAGAAGAGGCCCGGGTTCGGGGCAGATGGGGCGAGGCGCTGGTGGCGGAGGACCTGCGGCGGAAGGGGTGGACTGTGGCCGCCACCAATTTCCGCTGCCGCATGGGTGAGCTGGACATTGTGGCAAAAAAGGAAGGATACCTGGCTTTTGTGGAGGTTAAGCTGCGAAAAAACGCCCGATTCGGCGCGGCCTGTGAGGCGGTTACCCCCTCCAAGCAGCGGAAGCTCCGGGCCGCCGCCCAATATTATCTGATGAGCCACCCCACCCAGCTCCAGCCCCGCTTCGACGTGGCGGAGGTGTATGCGCCCCAGGGGGTCCATACCGCCAAGCCCGTCATATATTATATTGAAAACGCTTTTTAGGGGGATTTCAGTGTCGATTTCTGTATTTGACGCCCACTGCGATACCATTTCCCGCTGCTGGCGGGAGTACGAGGGATTGGCGTCCAACTCCGGGATGGTGTCCCTGGAGCGGACGGCGGGGTTTGGGCGGTACTGCCAATTTTTCGCCCTGTGGACCGCCGACGGCTACACCGGCTACCCGCCCGGCGGGGACTCGGTGGAGCGGGCCTATCAGGCCCTTCTGCGCTGTTTTCAGGACCAGATGGCCCGGAACGGGGACAAGATCGTTCAGTGCCGCACCGCCGCCGAGGCGGTGGCAGCCAACAACCAGGGGAGGGCGGCGGCCTTCCTGTCGGTGGAGGGGGCTGAGTTGCTGGGCTGTAATCCGAGCCGGCTGGTCCAGGCCGCGAAAGATGGTGTAAAGGCGATAAACCTCACATGGAATCACGCCAACGCCCTGTCCGGCTCTCATTCCGACCAGCCTGAGCGGGGATTGTCTGAGATCGGGCGGCGGTTTGTGGAGAAAATGGAGGAGCTGCATATCCTGGTGGACGTGTCCCACCTGTCGGAGGCGGGGTTCTGGGATGTGGCTGAAATGGCCCGGCGGCCCTTTATCGCCAGCCACTCCGATATAAAATCTGTGTGGGATCACACAAGGAACTTGACGGATGGGCAAATAACTGCGATAATAAAGAATCAAGGCGTGATCGGGCTCAACTTCTACGAGGGGTTTGTGGGAGGGAGCCGGGATCTGGATATGGTCCGTGCCCATCTGGACCGGCTGCTGGAGCTGGGCGGCGAACACTGCGCCGCGTTGGGCGGCGATTGGGACGGCTGCGACACCATCCCCGCCCTGCCCGCCATCGACAGCCTGCCCCGGCTCTATGAGCATCTGCTGCGCCATGGATACACAGAGACGGTCGTCCAAGACCTGTTCTACAATAATTTAATGAGAGTAGTGAGATGACCATGAATTACCTGAGCACGAGAAATAAAGACCTGCGCATGAACGCCCCCCAGGCCATCGCCAAGGGCCTGGCCCCCGACGGCGGGCTGCTGACCCCGGCGGTGCTGCCCCGACTGCCCGCCTCCGCGGTGGAGACCATGAAGGAGATGTCCTATCAGCAGCGAGTCGTCTACATTATGAACGGTTTTTTGGAGGGCTTCGCCGCCTCTGAGCTCACCGCCTACGCCGCCGAGGCCTACGGCGGGGGAAAGTTCTCCAGCGAGGACATCGCCCCGGTGGTCAAGCTGGACGACGGCACCTACTGCCTGGAGCTGTGGCACGGCCCCACCTGCGCCTTTAAGGACATGGCTCTTCAGGTGCTGCCCCACCTGCTCACCGCCTCGCTGGAGAAGAATGACGAGAAAAAGACGGTGTGCATCCTGGTAGCCACCTCCGGCGACACGGGCAAGGCCGCGCTGGAGGGGTTCCGCAATGTGGACAAGTCCAAGATCCTGGTGTTTTACCCCAAGGACGGCGTGTCCGAGATCCAGGAGCTCCAGATGGTCACCCAGGAGGGGGGCAACGTGGGGGTGTGCTCGGTGGTGGGCAATTTCGACGACGCCCAGGCCGGGGTGAAAAACCTGTTCTCCGACGAGGCGCTGGCCGCGCAGCTGGCGGAGCGGGGCTACTTCCTGTCCTCCGCCAACTCCATCAACTGGGGACGGGTCCTACCCCAGATCGTGTACTACGCCTCCGCCTACTGCGACCTGCTCAAGGCCGGCGCCATCGCCAAGGGCCAGGCCGTCAATGTGTGCGTGCCCACCGGAAACTTCGGCAACATTTTGGCGGCCTACTACGCCAAGGCCATGGGGATTCCCATCGGGCGGCTGATCTGCGCCTCCAACCAGAACAATGTGCTCACCGACTTCATCAACACCGGCACCTATGACCGCAACCGGACCTTCTACAACACCCTGTCCCCCTCCATGGACATTCTCATCTCCAGCAACCTGGAGCGGATGCTCTTCGAGCTGTCCGGCCGGGACGACAAGCTGGTGCGGGAGTACATGTCCCAGCTGGCCCAGTACGGCAGCTACCGGGTGGACAGCTCCATCCGCACCAAGCTGAAGCGGGAGTTCAGCGCCGGGTACTGCGACGACCAGCAGACAAAGGCTATGATCGCCCGGATGTGGAATGAGCGCAGCTACCTCATCGACCCCCACACCGCCGTGGCCTTCCATGTGCTGGAGGAGTACCGGGAGGAGACTGGGGACAACACCCCCGCCGTGGTGGTGTCCACCGCCAGCCCCTTCAAATTCTGCTCCAGCGTGCTGGACGCCCTGGGGGTGCGGGAGCACAGGGGTGGGCTGGAGATTTTGGACCAGCTTACCGAGGTGACCGGCGTGCCCACTCCGGCGCCCCTGGCGCGGCTCAAAAAGCGCCGCCGCCGCTTCGACGGCACGGTGGACAAAACAGCCATGAAGAGCTGTGTGCTGGATTTCCTGAAATAAGGGGTGATGGGATGGCTCTCTACGCCATCGGAGATACCCATCTGTCTCTGGGGGCCGACAAGCCCATGGACGTGTTCGGCGGCGGCTGGGAGGGCTATGTGGACAAGCTCCGGGAGGGTTTCGCCCCAGTGGAGGACGGCGACACGGTGGTGCTGTGCGGCGACCTGTCCTGGGGGATGAGCCTGGAGGAGGCCAGGGAGGACTTTGCCTTTCTCAACGGTGAGCTGCCGGGGGAGAAGTGGCTGCTCAAGGGCAACCACGACTACTGGTGGAACACCGCCGCCAAAATGAACGCCTTTTTTCAGGCCAACGGGTTCGACCGGCTCCACATCCTCCACAACAACTGCGCCCTTTACGGCGAGACCGCCTTATGCGGCACCCGGGGCTGGTTTTTTGAGGAAAACGGCACACCTCACTGGGAAAAGGTGTTCAACCGGGAGCTCATCCGGCTGGAGGCGTCGCTGAAGGCGGCGGGGGAGCGGGAGAAGCTGTGCTTTCTCCACTACCCGCCCCTGTATCGGGGCTACCGCTGCCAGGAGATCGTTGACCTCATGGAGCGGTACGGGGTGAGGATGTGCTGCTACGGCCATCTCCACGGCCCCAGCCACCGCCTGGCTGTGGAGGGCCAGCAGGGCGGCGTGGACTACCACCTGGTGGCGGCGGACTTTGTCGGCTTCCGTCCAAAAAAAATTTTAGATTAAGCAAAAAAACAGTGGAAATCTCCGCGCCTATCTGGTAGAATAGATTGGATTATTTAGAAAGAAGGCCCGCGGCGCGCCGCCGGGCCAAGCTTGGAGGAACACACCATGAACATTAAGAGCAACGAGAAAAAAGAGAACAGCGCCTTTGAGCTGGTGATCGAGGTTGGAGCCCCTGAGTTCCAGGCCGCCATCGACAAGGTGTATAACCGCCAGAAGAACCGCATCAACATCCCCGGCTTCCGCAAAGGCAAGGCCCCCCGGAAGATGGTGGAGAAGATGTACGGCGCGGAGATCTTTTTCGACGACGCCATCTCCCTGGCCTATCCCGACGCCTATGAGGCCGCGCTGAAGGAGACCGGCATCAAGCCTGTGGCCTATCCCCAGCTGGAGGTGCTGGAGGCCAGCGCCGACGGCTTTACCTTCAAGGCCACCATCACCGTCAAGCCCGAGGCGTCCATCAAGGACTACAAGGGCCTGAGCGTTGCCAAGCCCGAGGTGAAGGTGACCGCCGCCGACATCAAGGGCGAGCTGAAGCCTTACATCGACCGCGCCTCCCGCCTGGTGAGCGTGGAGCGCAAGGCCAAAAAGGGAGACACCGCCATCATCGACTTTGAGGGCTTCAAGGACGGCGAGCCCTTCCAGGGCGGCAAGGGGGAGAACTACAGCCTGGAGCTGGGCTCCGGCTCCTTCGTCCCCGGCTTCGAGGACCAGGTCATCGGTATGAAGGCTGGCGAGGAGAAAGACCTGGACATCACCTTCCCGGAGAACTACGCTCCCGAGCTGGCCGGCGCCCAGGTGGTGTTCAAGGTCAAGGTCCACGAGGTGAAGGAGAAGCAGGAGCCCGAGGTGGACGACGAGTTTGCCAAGGACGTATCCGAGTTCGACACCCTGGACGAGTTCAAGAAGGACCTGGGTGAGAAGCTGAAGGCCCGCCGTCAGGAGCAGGCCGACCGGGATTTTGAGGAGGCCGTTGTCACCGCCCTGCTGGAGAAGCTGGAGTGCGAGGTGCCCCAGGCCATGGTGGACTACCGGGGCGACAAGATGCTGGAGGATTACGCCAACCGCATCCAAAGCCAGGGCATTGGTTTTGAGGACTATCTGCGGATGATGGGCCTGACTCTGGACGACATGAAGGCCCAGTCCAAGACCGCGGCCGATCGGGCCGTGCGCAGCGACCTGGCGTTGGAGGCCGTGGCCGCCGCCGAGAATATGGAGGTCCCCGACGCCGAGGTGGACGAGGAGATCGGCAAGCTGGCGGAGCAGTACAGCATGGAGGTGGACAAGGTCAAGGCCATCGTGAACCCCGATGATGTCCGTCACGACCTGCTGGTCCGCAAGGCGTTGGAGCTGGTAAAGGGCGCTGTGAAGAAGCCCGCCAAAAAGGCGGCCAAGAAGGCCGACAAGGCGGAAGAGCCCGCCGAGGAGCCTGAGAAAACTGAGGAATAAGCGGAAAACCGCGCCTTTTTGAGAGCGGGAGGGAATAACTTCCGGCGGTCAATGGGCATAATAGCCAGCGCCGGCGGGAGTGGCGAACATTCCCCCATCTGAAAGGAGAAGCATCATGAGTTTAGTCCCCTATGTAGTGGAGCAGACCAGCCGCGGCGAGCGGTCCTACGACATTTTTTCCCGTTTGCTCAACGACCGCATTGTATTCTTAGGCGAGGAGGTCAACGCCACCACGGCCTCCCTAGTGGTGGCCCAGCTGCTCTACCTGGAGGCCCAGGACCCGGACAAGGACATCCAGTTCTATATCAACAGCCCCGGCGGTTCCATCACCGATGGCATGGCCATCTACGACACCATGCAGTACATTAAGTGTGATGTGTCCACCATTTGCGTGGGTATGGGGGCGTCTATGGGGGCCTTCCTGCTGTCCTCCGGCGCCAAGGGCAAGCGGATGGCCCTGCCCAACGCCGAGATCATGATACACCAGCCCTCCGCCGGGACCCAGGGCCAGATTACCGACATGGCCATTCACATGAAGCGGCTGGAGATCATCAAGAAACGGATGAACGTTATTTTGGCCGACAACTGCGGCAAAAATGTGGAGCAGGTGACCGCCGACTGCGAACGAGACAACTTCATGACCGCCCAGGAGGCGCTGGACTACGGCCTTATCGACAAGATCATCACCAATCGCTGAGTGAGCTGAAGAGCGGGGCTTTGCCTCCGCTCTTTGGCGCTTTCCTGAAAGGAGGGACCAGAATATGGCAAGAGACGACTACAAATCTGTGCGCTGCTCCTTTTGCGGCAAGCATCAGGAGCAGGTGGAGCGGATTATCGCCGGTCCCGGCGCCTATATCTGCAACGAGTGTGTCCACCTGTGCATGAGCATCCTGGGGGATGAGCACGACGACGCCCCCGCCGCGCCGGACATTCCTGATGTCATCCCCACCCCCAAAGAGATGGTGGCGGTGCTGGACGAGTATATCATCGGCCAGGACAGCGCCAAGGTGGCGCTGTCGGTGGCGGTATACAACCATTACAAACGCATCTATTTCGGCGGCGGAGACAATGTGGAGCTGCAAAAGAGCAACATCCTCATGGTGGGCCCCACCGGCTGCGGCAAGACCCTGTTTGCCCAGACCCTGGCCCGCATTTTGAAGGTCCCCTTTGCCATCGCCGACGCCACCACCCTCACGGAAGCGGGCTATGTGGGCGACGACGTGGAAAACATCCTGCTGCGCCTGGTGCAGGCCGCCGACTACGACATCGAGCTGGCCCAGCGGGGCATCATCTACGTGGACGAGATCGATAAGATCGCCCGAAAGAGTGAAAACACCTCCATCACCCGGGACGTGTCCGGGGAGGGTGTGCAGCAGGCCCTGCTGAAGATCCTGGAGGGCACAGTGGCCAACGTCCCCCCCCAGGGCGGGCGCAAGCATCCCCACCAGGAGTTTTTACAGATCGACACCAAGAACATCCTGTTCATCTGCGGCGGCGCCTTTGATGGCCTGGATAAGATCATTGAGCGGCGGCTGGACAAAAAGACCATTGGCTTCGGCTCCGAGGTCAAGACCGCGGCGGAGCGGGAGAAAGAGGATATTTTCAAAGCCGTCCAGCCCCACGATCTGCTGAAGTTCGGCATCATCCCGGAGCTGGTGGGCCGTCTGCCCATCATCACCACACTGAAGGCGCTGGACCGGGATCAGCTGGTGCGCATCCTCACCGAGCCGAAGAACGCCCTGGTGAAGCAGTACAAGTGCCTGATGGACTATGACAACGTGGAGCTGGAGTTTACGCCCGAGGCACTGGACGCCGCCGCCGACAAGGCACTGGAGCGCAAGATCGGCGCCCGCGGCCTGCGGGCGGTGCTGGAGGAGGTCATGACCCCGGTGATGTACGACGCGCCCTCCGACCAGAGCATCGCCAAGGTGACCATCACGGCGGAGGCCATCCGGGGCGAGCGCGAGGCGGACGTGCAGCGTCAGGAGGGCCGCCCTGCGCGGCCCCGGCTGGGCGCCGCGGCGCTGCGCTCAGAAAAAGGCGGGCAGGCTTCCCCCAGGGGAAACGTGTCCTGATATGGAACGTATCGGAGGGGTGGGCGGCAGCCCGCCCCTCTTTTGAGAACGAAAGGAGTGACCCTGATGACGGACAAGCGTGAGCTGGAGCCGCTGGGGGTAACCATCCCGGTGCTGGCCCTGCGGGGGCTGACGGTGTTTCCCCAGCTGATGCTCCATTTCGACGTGGGCCGTACCGCCTCTATCCAGGCCCTGGAGGAGGCCATGGGGGAGAAGCGCGATATATTTTTGGTGACCCAGCGGGACCTTACGGTGGAAAACCCCACTCAGAACGACTTGTACGCCATTGGCACCATAGCCAGCGTGAAGCAGATCCTGCGCCTTCCGGAGAATGGCGTCCGGGTGATGGTGGAGGGGCACAGCCGGGGTCGCCTGCTGCGGCTTGTGGGGACGGAGCCCTATCTCACCGCCGAGGTGGAATACCTGACTGAGCCGGTCTCCTCAGGGGGAACCTCTCCCCGGACAGAGGCGGCCATCCGTCAGATCTACAGCCAGATGGAGCGATATACCGAGCTGTCCGACCGGGTCACGCCGGAGATCTACCTGAAGCTGCTGGCCAGCGACGACCCCGGCTATATCGCGGACTATGCCGCCCAGAACCTGCCCCTTCGATTTGAGGACAAGCAGGTGGTGCTGGAGGAGCTGCGGCCCGTCCGGCGGCTGGACCGCCTGTGCCGCATTTTGGGCAGGGAAGTGGAGATCTTAGAGGTGGAGAGTGAGCTGGCGGTCAAGATCCACGAGCAGGTGGCCGCCAGCCAGCGGGACTACTTCCTGCGGGAGCAGCTGCGGGTCATCCAACGGGAGCTGGGGGACAGCGAGGAGGACGATGAGATCGCCGATTACCGCCGCCGGATCGCTGAGGCTAAAATGCCGGTGGAGGTGAGCGAGAAGCTGTTCAAAGAGGTCAAGCATCTGGAAAAGCAGCCCTACAGCTCGTCAGAGGCGGCGGTGATCCGCACCTATTTGGACACCTGCCTGGAGCTGCCCTGGCAGACGAAAACCCGGGAGCGGGTGAGTGTGGCGGCGGTATCGAAGGTATTGGACGCCGACCACTACGGGCTGGACAAGGTGAAGGAGCGGATTTTGGAGTTCGTGGCGGTGAAGCAGCTGGCCCCCGGCGTGAAGGGGCAGATCATCTGCCTGGTGGGCCCGCCGGGCGTAGGCAAGACCTCCATTGCCATGAGCGTGGCCCGGGCCATCAACCGCAAGATGGCCCGCATCTCTCTGGGCGGCATTCGGGACGAGGCGGACATCCGGGGCCACCGCAAGACCTATGTGGGGGCCATGCCCGGGCGGATTATCGCGGGCATCCGGCAGGCGGGGAGCGCCAACCCGGTGCTGCTGCTGGACGAGATCGACAAGGTGGGCAGCGACCACAGGGGGGACCCGGCCGCCGCCCTGCTGGAGGTGCTGGACGCTGAGCAGAACAGCACCTTCCGAGACCATTATTTGGAAGTTCCCTTTGACCTGTCCGACGTGATGTTCATCACCACCGCCAACACCACCGACACCATCCCCAAGCCTCTTTTGGACCGGATGGAGGTCATTGAGCTTCCCAGCTACACGGACAAGGAAAAGCTTCAGATCGCCAAGCGCTACCTGTTGCCCCGGGAGCTGAAGCGGCACGGACTGCGCCGGGGACAGGTGAAGATCAGCGACCGGGGGCTGGAGGAGCTCATTGCCGGGTACACCAAGGAGTCCGGCGTGCGATTGCTGGAGCGGAAGCTGGCCGCTGTGTGCAGGAAGTGCGCGGCCAGAATTGTGAGAGATCAAATAAAGCAGATTCACATTACAGAGCATGATCTGCAAGAGCTTCTTGGACCTCGACGCTATTTGAAGGACCTGCCCTCCCGGGAGCCGCTGGTGGGGGTGGTCAACGGTCTGGCCTGGACCTCGGTGGGGGGCGAGCTGCTGGAGGTGGAGGTGAACGTGGTGCCGGGGACGGGCAAGGTGGCGCTCACCGGCAACCTGGGAGACGTGATGAAGGAGTCCGCCAAGGCGGCGCTGTCTTATGTGCGCAGCCGGGCCGCTCAGTTGGGGGTGGACCCGGAGTTTCACAGCACCAGGGACATCCATGTCCACTTTCCGGAGGGAGCCGTGCCGAAGGATGGGCCCTCCGCCGGAATTGCCATCACCACCGCCATGGTGTCCGCCCTCACCGGCGTGCCTGTGCGCCGGGACGTAGCTATGACGGGGGAGGTGACGCTCCGGGGCCGGGTGCTGGCCATCGGCGGCCTGCGGGAAAAGACCATGGGCGCTCTGCGCAGCGGAATGACCACAGTCATTATCCCGGCGGACAATGAGAAGGACCTGGAGGAGATCGACCAGACCGTACGGGCGGCCCTCAGCTTTGTGGCGGTGAAGCAGGTGGACGAGGCGCTGTCCCAGGCGCTGGCCGGACCGCTGCCCGTCCAGGCGGTGGACGCGGCCCGCAAGCTCCCGGAGGTACCCAGCGCCGCCGGACACGGCTTCAACCTCAACCTGCGCCAGTAGAGGAGGCCCTCATGACGGTCAATTGGAATATGGCGCAGTTTGTCCGCTCCGCGGCAAAGCCGGCGGACTTTCCCCGGGACATGCTCCCTCAGGTGGTGTTTGCCGGGCGGTCCAACGTGGGCAAATCGTCGGTGCTCAACCGCCTGCTCAACCGGAAAAATTTTGCCCGGGTGGGCTCCGCGCCGGGTAAAACTACCCACATCAACTATTTTTGCATCGATCAGAAGCTTTACCTGGTGGACCTGCCCGGCTACGGCTACGCCAAGGTGTCCAAGCAGGAGCGGGACCGCTGGGGACGGCTCATCGAGGCGTGGTTCGCGGACCCCGGGCGGATGGCGCTGGGAATCCTCATTGTGGACGCCCGCCACAGGCCCACGGCGGACGACTGCACCATGGCAGAGGTGTTTTTAAGCGCGCAAAAGCCCTTTCTCGTGGTGGCAAATAAGCTGGACAAGCTGAAAAAAAGTGAGATCGAAGGCAATACCCGGCAGATTCGGGACACGCTGGCCCTGCCGGAGGCCGTGCCGCTGATTTTGTTCTCCGCGGAAAAGGGAGAGGGCAGGGGAGAGCTGCTGGGCCAGATTTTGAACCATTTGGAGGGATAATCACGTGAAATATGTGCGTTTTGAGCGCTCTGAAGGGCCGTGCTGGGGGGTCGTCAAAGGGGAGGAAGTCCTTACGCTGGGCAAGCCGCCCTACGAGGGGCTGGACTATGACGGCGGGAAGCTGCCCTTGAGCCAGTGCAAGCTGCTGGCTCCCTGTGAGCCGACCAAAATCGTGTGTGTGGGGAAGAATTATGTGGAGCACGCCAAGGAGATGGGCTCGGAGCCCCCTGGCTTTCCGGTGCTGTTCCTCAAGGGCCCCAACACCCTGAACCGGCCCGAGGGCGCGGTCCACGCCCCGGAGTTTGTGGAGCGGCTGGACTTTGAGGGGGAGCTTGCGGTGGTGATTCGCCGCCGGGCAAAAAATGTAAAGGCAAAAGATGCCTCGGATTATGTGCTTGGTTATACCTGCCTGAACGACATCACGGCCCGGGATGTGCAAAAGCACGACGGCCAGTGGACCCGAGGCAAATCTATGGACGGTTTTTGTCCGGTGGGGCCCTGGGTGACGGACGAGGCGGGGCCCGGGGGGCTGAAGCTGGCTACCCGCCTGAACGGCAAGGTGATGCAGCAGGGGAATACGGACGATCTGATCACGCCCGTTCCACAGCTTTTGGAGTTTATCACCGCCTCCATGACGCTGGAGCCGGGGGACGTGGTGGCCACCGGCACCCCGGCGGGCGTGGGACCGATGATCCCCGGCGACCAGGTGGAGGTGGAGATTGAGGGGCTTGGAGTGCTGAAAAATCAGATTATTTGAGCCTATTTCAGCTCTTTGGAAGCATTCTCTTTTTTTCTGAAAACTTTCGTAAAAAGGGTTGACAAATGCCGCTATTTTGGTATAATAACCTACGGTCGCTCAAGAGAGCGGCAAGATAGCGGATTAGTGTAATGGTAGCACACCAGACTCTGACTCTGTTTGTGAGGGTTCGAATCCTTCATCCGCTGC
>ERZ808028.206-NODE-206-length-59493-cov-12.877272_pt1 | contig 59493 bp, 90 predicted proteins | sample MGYA00380184_ERZ808028 | MGnify/ENA primary metagenome ERZ808028 (study PRJEB31490, sample SAMN06133397) | mouse gut metagenome | isolation source: J8_1 | host: mice | place: China: Chengdu | collected 2015-05 ... | reverse complement strand
GCAGCCCCTGCTACGACGCAGACTCAGGCAGCCCCTGCTACGACGCAGACTCAGGCAGCCCCTGCTACGACGCAGACTCAGGAACCGGGATACCTTACCGTTGACCAGGCGTACCAGCAGTTGACGTCACAGAACAGCCCTATGATGCAACAGGCAGCGGCTGCGGCACAGCGTCAGGCGGCTCGTCGCGGACTCGGCAATAGCAGTATGGCTATCGGTATGGGGCAGGCGGCCACGGATTCGGCAGCACAGCAGATGGCCTCGCAGATGGCTACTCAGTCTCAGAATCAGGCGCAGTACAACCGCTCGCAGACTGAAGCTGAACGCGCAGCGCAGGTAGGTGAAGGTCAGGCTCAGCAGTCTATCGACAACCAGGCACAGCAGTTCAGCGAGTCCCTGGCCGAGCAAATCCGCTCAGGTAAGGTGAGTGAAGAACAAGCAGCTGAGCAGATTAAAAATCAGGCGTCTCAGTTTAAAGATTCCTTGCAACAACAGCAGTTCGAGTTTCAGGCTAACTTGCAACTTGAGAACGCCAAGCTGAAGCAGGACGCAGATCAGTTTGCTCAGTCCATTCAAGCTAACGCCCGTGGTAGTTATACGGACTCTGTGAACAACCTGTTGAACAACAGTTCCGTGAACATCAACAACATCTCTTCTAACCCTGATTTGACAACGGAGCAGAAGAACACATTGATTGCGCAGGAACTGAAGAACCGTAATAATGACCTTCAGTATTTACAGACGCTGTACGGTAGCGTTACATCGTGGGCCGACAAACTGAAATAAGGAGTAGTTATGAGTTTCTTCGGTAGTTTTCTCGACACAGCCTCCAGCGCTTTCAACTGGCTCGGCAACAACAAAGCTGCACTGGATTTAATCTCGGGTGCAGCGAAAGGTTACGGCGCTTACATGCAGTATAAGCAGGGTAACCAGCAAATGAAAATGATGCAGCAACAGTACGACGACCAGCAGCGTCGATGGGATCAGACCCACGGCACCATCAACAGTTACGATAACTCTGTGCCCGGTTTACAAACGCAGAACTCCGGGTTGCTCGCTGGCAACATGGCTAACGCAATGAAAGGAGGCGCATAATAATGGCTCAGGCACAAGGCGGTACAGCAGGGTCTTCGGTAGGTGCTGGCAACGGTAGCATGGGTGCATCGTCAGCGTCCCGTGGCGGTGGTTTAGGTGGTGGCCTCGGTGGGTCCAACGGCGGTAGTGGTAATTCCGGTAACAGTAACGCTGGCAATACAGCTTCCGGTAACGCGACCAACGCAGCAAGTGCTACAGCATCGGCTGCCGCAGCAAGTGACTCCAAGCAGACTGGCGGTTTGATGGGCGGTCTGAAGTCTGCTGTAGATGGTGCTCGCGCAGCACGTTCAGCATCTGCCACATCACCGGGTAACGCAGGAAGCATGTCGTCTCCGGCTGGCGCAGCAGCAGCGAGTGCACCACAGGGTGCTCTGTCAGCGTCGGACGTAGCTGGTATAGACTCGGAAAGTCACTCAGCAGCCGAAAACCTGGCAGCGCGTGACCAGGGGTTCCGTGACACAGCCAACGCCAAAACCACAGCGGCAACGATGGGTGGTCTCGGTAGCATCGGTTCAATCGTCGGTAACGTGGCAAGTAAAGTAGCGTCTGCGGCCGCACCTAACGAAACCAGTGATTTGGGTATGAACCATAACGTTGGTAAGGCGTGGGCTAACAGCGTCGGCCCCAGCAAAACTGTGAGCATGGCCGCAAGCCTAGCTGGCGGCATTCTCGGCGGTCCTATCGGTTCAGCGCTGGCTGGCTTCGCGCTGGGTATCGCTAACGACCAGGCGGCCAAAGCAGCTAACCCACAAGCGATGGCCGCTACACCGCAGCAGATCGCCAACCGTGGAACGTTCGCTCAGCAGGCTGGTACCAGCAGTTCTGACGCTGGCGGCGGTAATTCCGGTAACAGTGGTATTGCTGCATCAATGTTCAGCGCAGCGCAGCAACCGGGCGGATTCCAGGCGGCTGACGATTTCAGCGAGCAGCGTAAAGTTAACAACCTCAACCTGGGGAGTATTATCTAATGGGTGCTGATTTAGAAACAAACCGCGAGATTCAACTTCAAAAAGTGAAGGACACCTACGGCGCTAACTCGAAGGAGTATTATTACGCCGCAAACAAAGGCGCGTCGGAAGAAGGGTATAACGACTGGCGTATCCAGCAGAATCAGAAAGCTGGTGACGCCACAAGTGCAGGGACTACGGGTACCGCTAACTCTACGCAAGCTGTACGCTATCGTGGTTCAACATCACAGACTCGCGTGGGTACCGACACCCGCGTCCGTGGTGGTACAGCATCGTCAACCACAGGTCAGGGAATGGGTAACACCGATTCCGGTATGGCTGCCGCGCTGAAAAGTGCCACAGGTAAACAGTTCGCTGACTCCGGCAACGTACAACCCGTGGCCTCCAAACAGAACGCATGGCAGGGAAACCGGACTCCGGTTAATCTGGCTTCCGTACAGCAACGTGTGTTAAAGTCTATCGGTCAATAAATTAAGGGGCGAATTATGTCAATGATGGATGCAATGAGTATGGGCGGCCAGCCTCCGCAGCAGCAGGAAATGCAGGCACCACAGACTCAACCTATGGACCAGAAGACGTTGCGTATGGGCGGCGATGACCCTGCGGAAATGGAGAAGCTCTATAACAAAGTTATGGCGCTGATCTCTTCCGAGATTTGGGAAGGTCAGGGTGCCGACCAGGTGTCCGCACAGTTGATGGAAGATGACTCCGAGCCAGCCGAGATTGTCGGCAAGTTCACTGGCTTCTATCTTATGATGGCTACTGCCGCCGCCAAAAGTAATGGCGGTTCATTCCCGCCTGTGGTTATCGTGGGTGCTGCCGCAGAGACGTCGAGCCAGCTTACCGATCTGGCGCTCATGCTGAAACTGATCTCCCCGGAAGAAGCGGACGATACCGCAGACGCTGGCGCACTAATCGGTCTGGAAGTTCTCATCGCCCAGGGCGGTAACCAGATGGCACCTGAAGAGAAACAGGAATACGCCGACATCGTTAAGGCTGTCATCAACGCATCGCCGAACGCTCAGGAAATTGCAGAGGAAGGTGCTGAGGATGCCATTGAAGAAGTTGAAGAGATGGGCGCACCGGACGACAGCGAAGAAGAGATGGAAGCTGAGACCGACGTAGATATGGCAGAAAAACCACAGGGCATGGCCGCTGCAATGGGAGGCGCATAATGAGTATCGGTGAAGCACTGGCTTCGATGTTTGCAGGTGCAGCAGGCGAAGCGGCGGGTAACCGTGCGACTGAAATCCGTGACGAAGAAAAAGCTCGTCTGGCAGAAGCACGCGAACTGAAAATGATGGCGCTTCAGCAGAAGTACCAGACGTCCGAGCGTGAGGCTAGTCAGGCTTACAACACGTCCGAGCGTAAGGATACTCAGGGCTGGCAGTCTGGCGAGAAGCAGAAAGACCGTGACTTCCAGTCGTCCGAGCGTCAGGCATCGCAGGCGTTCCAGGCTGGCGAGAACGCTAAGTCACGCGCTGCGGCTGAAGGTAAGGACGGTGTTGGTCCTAACGGTAAGCGTCTGCAAGGTACACCGCAGATGGAGAAAGACGAAGACGGCAACATGACGGGCCGCATGATCTTTACCTACCGCGATGGTACCGTACAGGTTAAAGCTATTGACGATTTACCAGGTGGCGACTCTGATACCAAAGCCAGCAAAGCACAGCGTGAATCTGACGCTGCCGCGTACGCTAAGAAGCGTGTCAGTGAGCAAGCTGGCCTCCTGTCATCCGACAAGGAAGACTTCAAAGATTATGGTGGTAGTCGCACCAAAGCGGAAGAAGCCTACAAGCAGGAGTATCTCAACAAGAACAAAGGTGGTGGTGGTGATGAAGAGTTACCGGGCAGCGGTCCTAAGTTCCAGGAGGGCGCAGATCTGGCGACTAAGGAAGCTGAGAAAGGATACACCGCTAACCAGCAAGCCATGATCGCTCGCGTTAAGGAGAAGTACCCTGACGCGTCCGATGACCAAATCGCGGCGGCCATTCGTGCTAATCCGCAATATGCACCAATGTTTAAATAAATGTGCTATGCTTCCCCTATCAACAAGGGGGAGCATTTCTAATGGCTAGTAATATTGACCTTTCTGGACTGGACTTATCCCAGCCAAATCAACAACCTGCAACAAAACCAGCTTCTGACATCGACCTGTCGACAGTTAACTTCGACCTGGGTGACGTAGACTTTTCCGGTATCGGAAATGAGACTGCCGTCACAGAACCGGAAAAAGAAGATAGCTGGGGCGACGTAATTTACAAATCTCTCGCCGCTATGCCTGAGCGTATGCAACGTTCCTGGCAGGGTATCAAACAAGGCGTGGCCGTCAAAGGTCAAGACCTGACTGACGGGGTGCTGGCTGAACGCCTGCGTAACGATCCGTCCTATGCTGCCGAACTGGGGATTGACCCGGCTACTTTTACCGCTGCCGAAGGCGACACGTATGCGACCAAACTGCAAAAGAATAAAGCTCTCTACGCCGCTATTGATAAAGCGAAGACCGCAGAACTGAATAAGGATGCTGACTTTGTTGCCGCGCGTGACGAAGGTCTGCGCCTGTCAAACGAGATTGCTAAGACCGCACCGAAGACTGGCGATCAGTGGTCCGCTAAAAGTCTGGTATCCACAATCCTCACTGGCGCGCAGGATATGTCTCCGGCAATCCTGACATCCATCCTGTTGAAGCGCCCAACCGCTGGCCTCGCTGAGATGACTGGTCAGGCGTATGGCTCCTACTATCAGGACTCAATCGACAAAGGTCTGTCTCCGGCAGAAGCCGACAACCGCGCCACCATGTTCGCCGCACTGGAACCGATCACCGAAGCGGTACCGCTGGGCCTCATCATGAAGAAGGGCGCGACAAGCCTGACCGACCTCGGCAAATCTGCAATGGCTGAAGGTATTCAGGAGTCCGCTACTCAGGCTATCCAGAATGCTTACGACATCGGCGTACTCGACGAAGATATGACGGTAGGCCAGTTCCTGAACGATGTGGCGTTCTCCGGTGTAACTGGTGCTGGCGTAGGTGGTGTACTGCATGGTGCGGTGCAAGCTCCCGGCATGGTCAAAGACTGGAAGGATAACCGCTCTGTCAACAACGCTATCGGTGACGCTGCGGCTGAGTCCGGTCAGGCTGCGGAAGGTGTGGATCCGAACGAGTACGACGCTGTGCGTGCCGAGATGGGCGGCGGTGATGTGCTGGACCAGATGGTTGAACAGGCGTCTCCTGCAATCACTGAAGCTCGCAAGTCTGCCTATATGGAAGCGCGCGCCCAGGGTATGTCTCCGGCTGAAGCGATGGCCGCATCCCGTGAAGTCGGTGAAGTCGACGCTATGGATCAGATGGTCAGCGAACTGTTCGACTCCCCGGACTCAATCTACTATGCGAACAAGGCAAGCGCCACCAATGCACCGCAGTCTGTAGCGCAGATGGTACAGCAGCAGGTAGCGCAGGGTGACATTGGTCCGCTGCCGGGTGAAACTAAAGGTCTGCCGTCTCCGGGGCAAACTTCCACTATCGCTATGCCTGGTCCTGTTGCGCAGGTTAAAGAGGCCACGGGCTACAATCCACGCGGCGTCGCTGAAGAGTCTCCGGTACTGGCAGCCGTCCAGCAGAAACTGGAAGCGCCGTCAATCGACGTAGCCGCTGCGCTGGCACCTACGACCGAAGCTGCGGTACCGGATGTAACGCGTGCGCAAGAACAAATCCAACCGCAGGTTACCGAAGCTGTGGTACCGCCACCACTGCCACCTAAGGAAACCGTGACCGCTCCTGAGCAGGAAGCGCCAGCACTACCACCGAAAGTCGAAGTGACCCCGCCTGCGTTACCGCAGATCGACGTTGCTGCCGCGCTGGAACCAGCCGCTGCCGAGGTTAAACCTGAAGCACCCGCTTTACCAGCCGCTGACGTAGCTGAGCCAGCCGCTGCCGAGGTTAAACCGAAACCAGCACTGTTTGCCCGTACCAAAAAGAAAGCTGCGTCAGAAGTCGATACAGAAGCCCTGGCCGCTGAAGAAGCACGTCAGGCAGAACTGAAGGCGAAAGGTGACGAGGCTGTAGCCAAATATGTTGAGCGTGAATCCGTGCGTCCGGCGCTGCCCGGTAAGAAGCCGCCAGCTATTCAGGTCACCAATAAGATCCTGAAGGAAGCCAACGAGCGTGGCGTTGATGTCGGCAACAAAGTGAACTGGAACGGCAAGGAGTACACTGTCGATAAATTCCAGGGGCGCGCTGTACGTCTGATTGACGAGAACGGTAACGGCAACATTGTCGACGCCCGTGAAGTTAATGTACCGCAGACTGAAGCCGCTCCGTTTAAGACTGAAGCCGCTCCGTTATCGACCGTTAACAAGAACACCATCGACGGTTTGATGAAAGACCTGAACGATACCAAGCGTCCGCTGAACAAGCTGCGTGAGAACATGGCCGCTATGGAAACTCAGGTACCGGAATCCGATCGTCATCTGTACGCGCCGCTGAAAGGTAAGACTCGCGCGGCCATGCGTAAGGAACTGGAAGACCGTATGTCCAGTATCGTTGAGCAGAAAGAATCGTACGACATGAGTGAAGACCGTGGTCCTTTGCCGAAAGGTAACCTCATCGTTGACAAGCGCTACGAAAAAGACGGCGAGAAAATGGTGTCAATCATTCCTCCGAATCGCAACGTGCGTATTGAGATTCCTGAGTCCAGCCTTCAGCGCTATATTGACAAAGGTTACGCTAAGAAGTCCAACGGCGCTGCCAGCGTTAAGGAAGAGAAGGCCAGCGTCAAGCCTGCGTCCGACAAGCAAGGCATGTCACCTGAAGATGTGGCTGTGGTTGCTACCGACTTCCTGAAGAAGTTCAAAGGTGCGCAGGCTGTCAACATGTCCGTCATGCAGCGTCAGGCTGATATGGGTATCGAACTTCCAGAAGGTAGCGTACTGCTCGGTTTCTATGACGCGGGTAACATCAGCGCCAAACTGATCTCCGAAAACTTGACCAGCAAAGCAGAAGTCGAAGCGCTGTTGCGTCATGAGATCGTTGTTCACTACGGCCTGCGTGCTCGCCTGTCCAAACCGGAATACGACGCTGAGATGGATAAAATCCTGGCCGCTGACAAGTCCCCGGCGCTGGCGAAGTATTTCAAAACTGTACGCGAGCAATACAGCGAACTGTACGATATGTCGTCACCTGACGCACAACGCATGATGGCTGAAGAAGTCCTGGCGCTGGCGGCAGAAAACCCGGCTATCCTGGAGAAGTCCAACGTCATCACCCGCGTGATTGAAGCTCTGCGTCAGTTGATGATTAAAGCTAAGTTGATTGACGGTCGTGCCAGCATGGAGTCAGTACGCCAGCTTATTCAGGCCAACGCTCAGTATCTGCGTGACAACACCGTTAACCGTGACGACGTGCGTAAGTCTCTGCCGCCGATGCAGTACAGCGCGCCGCGTAACTTTGCCGCCAGCCTGAAAAAGAAAAACGACATCGAGTCTGCGGAAGTGGACGAAGACATCAAGCAGGGTATGCGTGACACCATGTACCGTGATGACCGTTCTCTGTTCCAGCGCATCAAAGACATCATGAAAGACAACGGTCTGACGATGGAAGGCTTGTATCAGAAAGGCGTGGACGACCTGTACACCATCGCCAAATATGAGAAGGCTGGCAACAATGGTGAACTGCGTCAGGGTAAAGAGTCGGCGTACAAGATGGCAATGTTGGCGAAGAACGTGAACAGCACCGTGGCCGTCGCAATGAACCACGGCGCTCCGGTATACAAAGACGGTGGTATCAGCCTGAACAAGAATACCAAAGGCTTCACTGAAATCTTCAAGCCTGTGCTGGAGATGAAAGGTAACATGCTGCCAGTGTGGGAATACTGGGCGGGTGCTGTGCGTGCCAAGCGCTTGATGGAAGAAGGCCGCGAAAACCTGTACACCGAGAAGCAGATCAAAGACATCATCGACTATGTTAACCGTCGCCCGGAAATGCGTAAGGTGTTCAACCAGGCGCACAAAGACTGGCGTGAGTTCAACAAAGCTATCCTCGACTTCGGTGAGCAGACTGGCATCGTGGATCCTGAGCAGCGTAAACTGTTTGAGTCCGACGACTACGTTCCATTCTACCGTGTGGATGAGGAAGTGGACCGCGTGACAGCACCGTCTGGAAAACGTGGCCTCGCTGATCAGTCTTCCGGTATCCGCCGTCTGAAGGGTGGTGCTGGCAAGATGGACATCCTGGAGAACATGGCGCGTAACGTCAACCACATGATCACCTCCGGCTACAAGAACGCGGCCATGCAGAAGGTGCGTGACATTACCATCAACGCAGCGCTGGAAGAAGTGCCGCATAACTTCAAGCCAGTCGGTATCAGCAACGAGCAGATGAAGCGTGCGCTGACCAACCTGGGCCTGAAGGTTGAAGGTATGACCGCTGAGCAGATGGCGCAATACTCCAACCTGTTCACCGCAGTAGCACCGCAGGGCGCTAACATTATCTCCGTGCGTGAAGGTGGTAAGGCGAAGTATTACGAAGTGACTGACCCGCAGTTGCTGGAAGCGATCGCAGGTGTTGGCCCGGAAGCAGTTGATACCCTCATTAACATTCTCGGCTGGCCTAAGCGTGTATTCACCGCAGCCGTGACGTCAACGCCTAACTTCGTTATGACCAACTTCGTGCGTGACGTGATGGGTAACTATGTGCAGATGGCGAAAGCAACTGGCCGCAACGAGACGTCGACGATTGTTAAAGATGTCCTGACATTCCGTCCGTTCTTCAAAGCGTTCCAGGGTGCGATGCGTTCCATCCGTAACGACTCGATGACTGTCGACTACCATGTGGCTGGCGGCATGATGGGTGGTTACGACAACTCACGTCCAGAGTCGGTTGCCAAAAACCTGCGTAAGCTGGAGAAAGGTGGCACCATCGTTAACTCACCGAAGAAGCTGTGGGAAGTGTACAGCAAGTTGCTGACCGCATCTGAACAGGCCACTCGCATGGGTGTATACGAAGACGTCCTGAAGCACACTGGCGATCCGGTGGAAGCTGCATACCAGTCTAACGATGTGCTGAACTTTAGTCGCCGTGGTAGCAGTCGTGTGACCAAAGCGTTCATGGCGATCACCCCGTTCCTGAATGCCCGTGTACAGGGTCTGGACCGTATGGTGCGCGGTGGCAAAGAGAACCCGAAAGCGTTCATGCTGAAAGGCGCTCTGCTTGTTGGTGCAACAATGGCCCTTATGGCAATGAACGCAGACGACGAACGTTACTGGGCGCTGCCGGAACACGAACGTGATTCCTTCTGGATCATCTTCGCTGGCGATACTCGCTACCGTATCCCGAAACCGTTCGAACTGGGTGCACTGTTCGGCACTATCCCTGAGCGTGCATTCGAAGCGCTGTACCGTGATGACCGTATGTTCGGTGCACGCATGGGCTTCATGTTATCCAACACCTTCGCTGCCGACGTACCGCAGTTCCTGAAGCCTGTGTGGGAAGACCAGACCAACATGAACAGCTTTACTCAACGCCCGATCGTACCGCAGTCACTGCAACGTCTGGAAGCTAACCAGCAGTACAGCACCACGACACCGGAATGGATTAAGGACGCGAGCAAGGCGTTACCTGAAGCTGCCCCGGAATGGATGCGTAGTCCTGTCCGTCTCCAGCATATGATTGAGGGTTACACTGGAACAGTCGGTCAGTACATCGTCGGCGTAACGGACGTGGCCTATCGTAAAGGAACTGGTACCGAAAAAGTTGCCCCGGCTAAAAAGGATTTTGATTACCCGGTGGTAAAAACTTTCGTACGTGACGGTGTGTCAGGTGACAAATATACCGACCGCCTGTACCAGATGAGCGAGAAGGCTGGTCAGACGTACGGTACCCTGAAGGCGTACAAAGACCAGAAGAACATGCAGGCTTATCGGGAGTTCAAGACCGAGAAGGCCAGTGTGCTCGCAGCACGTAAGTCGATTGAGAAAGGCGTTGCGCGGATGCAGAAGTACAACCGCCAGACCAAAGCGATTTACACCAACGACGGAATGTCGCCGGAAGCGAAGCGTGCAGAACTGGATGCGTTGCAGGTTAAGAAGAATGAACTGGCGAAAGAATTGAGTGACAAATATTGGATGCTGTTTTAATATTTAGATCTCGATGACATTCCCTGTAGATTGATAGCGCGCCCTTTCCACTTTGGTTAGGGCTTTTTTTTGTGCTATGCTTTTGTCGTGGAGTAGTGGGGCATGGAGCATTCATATGGACATGGGATATTACAACATGAGCAAGCAGATTAGAGTGGAAATGCTTGTCGGCATGGTGACATTAGCATGGTCAATCGTGGCGGCGGTATTCAAACAGCCAGTCATTATTGATGAGTTAACGGGTGTCATGCCGGGTGCATGGTGGATATTCTCAGGCATTGTGATCGGTGGCGCTCAGATCTATATCTCCCGCAACCCTGACCGATGGATGGGAACATTCAGCCACTGGTGTGTAGCGTTCTTCAGTTGTATCTTCTGGTGTTATCTCGGCATGGCCGCACAGGCTGCCGCAGTCGGAGTTGTTCCCGTCCTGATCTTCTGGTCTACCGCTGGCGTCACTTTATGGGAGTTGGCTCATGTTCGAACTTAGTTCAATCCCGGTGGACGCTCCGTTACCTTTCATTGCGGTCGCAGTGTTATTCAACCTGGTTCGCCACGCGTTGAATCTTCACCACGAACGTAAGAAAGAGGCGGCGGAAGAGGCCACGAACGAAAGGATTGTTGTGTTGTCGTCGAAGCTGGCGAAGGCGGAACAGACTATCGAGCACTTGAGGGAAGAGGTGGAACGCTTGAAAAACAAAGGGGCTTAACGCCCCTTTTTAATACTCGCTGCAATCTTCAGTTCGACAGGTACACGACTCGGGTCGCGGTGGATGCCTACATCCGACGGTGCGGAAATACGTAGACCGACGTTACCGTTCTCAGAGTTCTCTACCGTCACGACAATATCGTTACCGATGTAGACGCTCTGACCTTCACGTCTGGTGATACGGAGTCCCTTAGCCATTCTTCTCCGCCTTAGCTTTCTTAGCTTTGATGACGCGACTAATCGCCACCAGTAAAGTAATGACACCAGACACGACCGGGAGATACTCTTCCGGTACCACAGCCTGAAATAAATGCGGGGCAGTCTGCCACACTACTAATGCTGCATCCGGTACCGTGGTCAACACGGTGGTAACGGCGATACCAACAGTGATACCAGCGTCATGCAGCACTTTGGATTTGTCCATCTTTGAAGCTCCTTACTATGGCGTCCTTGCCGGGATTGACGACCTCGACTGGCCGCTTAGATGTTCACGCGGTTAGCCACCCATCCGTAAATGAATGAACGGTTTTTAGCGTTACTTTCGGTAAGCTCAATATACCGCACGCACTGGAGGCTGTTAAGCATTTTCAATAATACTTTCGTACCAGCGCTACCACGCAAACGCAGGAAATCGTCCAGGGCATTAATCGTACGTTTACCGACAGCACCGTCCACTACGAGGCCAGCGCCTGACACGGCGTTGAGTGCACGCTGGAGGAATTTACCAGCCACCGCCGGACCCATGTTCACGCCCGTATCCACAACTTCGGCACCGATTGTTGAGTCGATGTCAGCCACATTGTCGAAGCCCGGTTTAACCACATAGTCTGTGTAGTAGATCTTATACGCTACGTCGTAAGGTAAGTCTTTCATAGACTCATTGTACCCGTTAGCACGGGCAACCTTTTTAGTGATGCCGTATTTGGTGGCACCACCCGGATCATTAGGGTGGTTCACGTAACCACCTTCAACACGGATAATATCTTCGATGATTTCACGGATGCTTGTCATAGCATTGCTCCTTTCTCAGTTACGTATGGCTCGCAAACTTCAGCGAGGATGTCAAGATACCGACTGGCCTTGTCGTACTGCAACAGGATGTCGCCGCAGTCATCAGCTTCCTTATCCTTTTCGTACGGAATCACCATATCGGTGTACCGTGTACACGCGAAGTAACCTTCGTCACCAGCGTACGAGAAGTTGGCCGCCTGCACATTCGGGAAGTCCTTCAGCGTGGAAAACACCTTATCGTTACCTGACAGGTTGTCCATTTTGCGGAAGGTTGCCGTAGCTTTGAAAGCACCGTACAGGTCCAGGCTGTCGCCCAGTTCCAGAGGATGCTCATCTTCCCTGTCGATGTTCAGCGTAGCTCGTACCATTTGACAAAACGCCGTAGGCTGGAGATAACTTTCGATCGGCAGGCTGTTAAACGCCTGGCGCAATAGTTGCGTAACCTTTTCAACCACACGGGGAGAAGCGCCCACAAAAAGAGCATCTCGATCTGGATCATACGCCACCCAGCCGTAGTCGTTAGAAGGAAGTACATTCTCCCACATTTCCGCTTTAACTTGCTCATAAATAGCACTGGCCTCATCACGGTTGAAGGTTTTATCTTTGGTGCGGCGAGCGAACTCGGCACGCAGCCACTTGTCCGGTACCTTGCGTTTCTGGTACTGGAATTGCAGGAAGGTGATACCGTTGTGTACCCAGGTCATCTCATCCTGCAAAGGGTTAGCCGCGATGAGGCCAATGCTTTCTTCGTTCCCGGCAGTGCACGGTTTGAAGTACGCATCCTCATTCGGCTTCGACAGGTCGAGTTCCTTCTCGACCGTGAATGCGGTGACTTTAAATTTTGCCGTCATGTTCTTCCCACCAGATTAATTTTTCCAGGCAGTCTTTCGCCTTCTTCAAATCTTCCAGACGCTTCGCCTTGTCGCCTTTCTTGCGCAGGTATTTAACCACGCTGAACTCAAGGCTGTTCAGGTTATTCGCCATTGCATATTCGAAAGGCTGGATACCTTTCTTATAGTGCTGGCCGCCCACCTGGTTATCCCACGGATTGACAGGCTTGTCTTTTGGTACAGCCATAGTGACTGACGGATTAGCCTTAACGAAACCAATATTCGGGCAGAACACCTTCGAATGTGGCCCACCGCATAGCGGACATCCCATACCTACGGTCAGCGGCGCGTTTTTCTCATACATACCGCTGACCGCAGGCTTCCACGGACAATCGGCAGTCGAGTGGTTTACTCCACACCCTGAACAGAATGACCCGAATGTTTGATTAGCCATCAGAATTTCTTCCCGTGTGCTTCAGCGCGAGCGCCGGGTTGATGGTCGGCACGCTTACGGTTGTAAGCAACCTTCTCAATGATGGCCCCGATCACATCCAGGTTTTCGCTTTCGGCGATGTCGAGGATGCGGATAATCGCGTCGGCCAGTTCCACTTCCAGCATGGAGCGGTGCGGCAGGTGGTCATCCATCAGGTTTTTGCGTGCACCTTCCATCGCTTCAGAGATCTCACTGTGCACCAGGCACAACAGAGTACCCATCTCACGCGGCTTATCCCACCAACCCATCTGACGATTCTGACGGTGGATACGACGTTGCAGGATAGCGAACGGGATACTGCGGTACAGTTCGGTGCTGGTTGATTCACTACTTTCAACGCCCATAATTGCCGGAATAGATTTACCGTTACTCATCTTTTTCATTCCCCTTTTTACGACCAATTTTCCCACTACATACAGGGCACTCTTCACCCCACCGTTTAGCACTGTAATGACCGTGCTCGCCACACTTCCGTAAATCGTTAAGCCATAAGATTGCCATTTGTATTTTCCTAGTTGGTTTACTTGACGGGGTTAATGTACCCCGCCAGTAATTCACCGTCAAGTCTTTTTGTCGACAATTAATAATTTACACGCTTCGAACACGTACCACAGATAGTTAACCTTACTCCAGTCGAATTTACTGAAGTCGCTACAGTCGGCCACGGTCTGACCGGAACACATGTTGGACTCCGTTACCATACCCCACTGACTTTTATTCTTCGTGTGGATACGCTCGTCGTGAGGTATCCCGGCAGCGTCAATAGCAACCATGCGACCGTCGTTCAGTATCCCAGCTTTACCCGCAGTCGTATCAGTGGTGTCCCATACCGACGCTTGCAGTTCAGCAACCACACTGTCGTAATACTGGTCGGTGATTTTGTTCTTACGCTTCCACGTTCCGGGCGTACCCTTCGGTGCTGTGCGCTTAACCAGACTGCCGCCGGACTGCGTGACGTAATACCGGATAGTGTTGGACAACTTCTCTTCGTGGCCGTCCGGGTAAACCAGATGCAGCGACGAGTCACGGTTGACCTTGCCACGGATCATAAAGTCGAACTCGTCACGGTGGTTGATAATGAACGACGTCATGTCAGCACCGTGGACCATGCGCGCCTCAACCGCCTTCTGCACCACCAGGGCCGAGTGATCTTTATGCCACTCACGTTTGTATTCATATGCACCTTTACGCTTGTAGCGGCTGTCTGGCTTCTCAGGATTGTAGTAGCCTTCGCTGTACTCGGCGATGTATGAGTTCACGTCACGGATAAAGAAGCGGTCATAGCGGTTCTCTTCCAGTTCCAGTTTGGTAACCTGCTCCCACCACACACGCAGATTATTGGCGTGCTCCAGGTACTGGTCCGGGCAATGGAAGGTGATACCGTCAGTGTTACACTGAATCATCTGCAACCCCGGCACCTTCAGCAATTGCTCAACCAACATACACAGAGAAAGCTGCCCGTTGATTGTGATCTTCATGGTGTACATCGGGTCATAGAACACGCTGTATTCGTTGTTGCTGTTACCGTACGTACCGTTGAGGGCCAGCTTATACGCGCCACCCATCATTGTCTTTTTACCTACACGGTTACGTTCGTTAAACATTTCTTCCGATACGTCACAGTAAACTTCCGACAGGTGCGCCGGGAAGATGCGGTTCTTGATTGACAGGTTCGGATAGTAACTCGCCACGTCCAGGTCGACGATGGTCTTGCCATTACCGGTACGCATAATCTGGCGGTGCAGGGATGCGTGCAATCCCCCGGTACCGAAGTCATAGTTGAAGCCGTCGATGCGACAGTGCAAGCTGGCCGCCACAAACTTTGCCCCGGTCAGGTCGACATCAGCCGGGAGGTGCGACAGGCGGCGCGGCTTCTTAACGCCCTTCAGCCAGACCTTCACACGCTTAGGATCCATCCACTTAACCATCTCAGGTGTACACCGGATGTCGGAGAACACACCCTTAGTTTCCTTAATGGTCTGTGCCATCAGATAGTTTTGCACCATCTGGAATGCAGGATGTTCCAGGCGGATGTAAGGCAGGATACACTCGGCCAGTACGATTTGTGAACGCGGAGTCTGGCGCGGTATACGCTTACCACCCAGCTTGCCGTAGCACTGCACCCCGGCTTTCTCCAGGGCGTGAATCAATACCTCGCTGCCGATCTTCGTGTCGTTCAGGTTCATGAAGTCCGAATCATATTTCTCGGATAGTTCTTCACGGAACGCAATCATGTCGTAGGACTTGATGTAGAAGTCGGTGGTGGCATCAACGTCATGATCGTTGTACACCCACAGAACATCTTTCTGTTCGTTGGTGAGATGGGTACCAACCGGGAACGGCAGGTCTTCCACCTGCTTCATGCGCATGGCAATCTCAAGCGACTTCAGGCTGGTTGCCTTCGCCTTATTGTCATAGTGGTGAATCTTCAGCAGGTCAATCTGCTTGACAAGACGAGCGTCGGCCCACATCGGATAGGTGTTATCACCTTTGATGCGGGACATGGCCTTATTGTAGATACCCGCGACTGAACACCAGGGATTCTCATAGATCCACTGGACCACTTCCCAGTCGAACCACAGGTTGTTGAATCCCACCATACGCTGATCGTTATTCCGCAGGTAGTTCAGGAAGTAGAACATCTTCTCCCGGTCATCGCGGCGGTCAGAGATTTCGTAGCGATAGCGGTTACCCGTCTCGACGTGGCGAGCACTGAAGGTAAACGTATTCGGGTACGTCTCTATGTCGTAGGTGTAATCGCGAGCATCCATTTTAAGTCCTTACAGTTTCGGCAATGGTGGTAAACCTGGTGCACCCGGCAGCTTCGGTGGTAGTGACGGCGCGCCCGGTAGCTGTGGTGGTAACGATGGCGTCGCCAGTGACGGTGCGGCAGTCTTCAGGATCTTCACGTTCGGACTGTCAACGTCATGCCCCAGCAGCTTCTTAGCTTTGTAGAAGAGTTCTTCCAGCATCATCAAGCCTTTATCCGGGCTATCGGTCATCGTCGGGATACTGCGTTCTTGCTCAGCTACAAAACGATTGGCCGCGTTGAGTGTCGAGCCGTCAAAGTTGTGACCCTTCAGCATCAGTTGCTTCTTGTCGTTCGTCACCGCGTACAGGTAAGCGTAGTGGCTGACGTGTGACTCGTAGTGATTCTGCCAGATGGTAGCGTTGCACTGGTGCTGAGTCTGGCGACCGACGATGCGGGAGGCCATCATATTGGCACCAATCAATTCGGCCCCGGAGTTTACCAGCGTCTGCACGTTGGAGTAAATGAACTTTTTGAAAACGTCGTCGCCGTAGTGGTCGGTAACTTTCTCCCAGTCCTGCAACACGTAATCGTAGCGGTGTTTCTCTTCACCGAAGATTGAGATGGATGCCGCGATGATGGGAGAACCTAATGCAGCGTTGGCGGGGATGAGGTGTATTGCAGCGATTCGTTGTGCCATGATTTCGGATTCCATAAAACGCCATCCGTGGCGTGGGGATTGTTACAGGCTGTTAAGCAGGTACGTCAGTTTGTCGCCCATTTCGTTCAGCTTGACCGACAGATCGCGCGCTTGACGGTTCAGACTGACGAGACTTGTACCATCAGCTACAGGTTCTCCGACTGACCCAGCCGTTGTCGGATTGTTGCCGAAGATACGACCGTACACAGCATCAAGCAGACATTCGATACGGTCCTGACTCATCGAGATGTTGTTGAGATGATCCTGAAGTTCATCGGTCAGGGTCTGCTTGACTTTAGCCTGATCGTTGTATTGTGATTCTAAAGCAGCTTTCAATTCTTTCTCGTTGTACATGGTGTTTTCCTCTTCAGTGTTGGCCCCTTGCGGGGCCGTGGGTTGGTTAAGCGTTGTAAGGGTGACCGCCAGGTGCAGCAGGTGCTGCCGGAGGTGCCATCGGTGCAGCCGGAGGTGCCATCGGTGCAGCGGCAGCGGCAGGTTGCATCTTACCGTTAGCGACCAGGGCTTCTTCGGTCCAGCCGCTTGCGATGTACTGATCGTAAGTGTAATCAGTCGCAATCATGCGGCTCTGCGGCGTCGGTGCTACAGGCGCAGCAGGAGGTACAGCAGGAGCGGCGGCAGGTGCAGGAGCAGCAGGAGGCAGACCAGCACCCGGAACACCCGGAACACCCGGAGCAGCGGGAGTTGCCGGAGGCATACCAGCGCCCGGTAAACCAGGCATACCAGCCGGAGGCATACCAGCACCAGGTAAACCAGGCATACCCGGTTGTGCACCCATCGCCGGAGTAGCGCCGCCTACAGGCATTGTGCTCATACCAGTCAGTGCTGCGGCAGGTGCCTGATTCAGAATGCTGGTGTAGTCAGGACCGCTCACGATCGGCGTACCGTAACCCACACGCTGAATCATGTGGAAGTTAATGTAGATGCCGGACTGCGGTGGCGCTGAGTCGTTGCACTTGATAGAGCACAGTACGCGAACATAGTGGCCGCACGGGAAAGTGTGAGCGCCTTTAAGCTGTTGCACTTTCTTACCGTCAGGACCAATGGTGTCGTTGTACGGAGACGGTACCGCAGACTGATCAACGTCGAACACCTGTGGCTGGAAGCCGTTCTTGAATTTGATAACCCAGCAACCTTTCCAGCCAGGCTTAGCTACGTTCTGCGGAGCGTCGCCATCTTCCATCTTCCAGTGGAAACCTACCCACTGAGTCGCCTGATATGATGCAGCGTATTTATGCTTAGCCGCTTCCTGTTGCATCAGCGCATACAGTTCATCAAAGCGAGTGGCCGCTGGCTGGTCTTTCGGGAAGGCCACCGCGCAGAAATATTCCTCACGACCGTCCTTCAGTGCAACGCCCTGGAAGCCAGTGGTGTTAGCGCGGAACGGGTCGCCGGATACCAGGATGCCGGTACCAGTCAGGAATTGATCAGCAGAGTTTTGAATAGCCATTAATTACTTCTCCAGTTTTGTAATAGGTTGATTCAGTGCAATCATCATTGGGCTTTGTTCCGGGGTACCAGCTTCTTCAATACCACGTAGCGCCAACGTTTCAGTTTTCGGTTCGCTCAGCATCTTAGCCACGGCGTCACCGTACGTCTTCCTTATTTCTGACAGCGCCCCAATCTTACGCGGTGCTATCTTGTCCATGTCTGGTTCCATCCCGGTCACCAGCTTAATTGCTTTGGCCGCTTCCTCGACCGTCAAACTTCTCTTAGGCGCTTCCCTGGATTTTACTTTGACCATTTTCAGGTCTTTCATCACCGTGCCTTGACGCGCTAACTGTAATCCCCACTGGTACGCCCCGTCAATAAAATTCTTCACCAATTTTGATTGTTTGATGATTTTCTGAACTTCTTCCGAGGATAACAGGTTCGGATTAAACTTCACTGGCTCAGCCATGCTCATAACATACTCAGCATTGGCGCGGCACCGACCGATAGCTTCACACCAGATACAGTGTGGACCAGCGGTCGCTATCTGGATTTCGTTGCTGTGATTAGCGGCCTGATATTCTGCCGCCACACCTGCAAATAACTCCAGTTCAGCACGCGTATACGTGGCTGTACGTATTGCTCCGGTTGCACCGAGGCAACGTGGCTGGATGATTTCAAAGCGCACTTCCTCCACGTTCGGATAACGAAGAACAATGTCGAGCGCATAGCACATCAACTGGCGGTTATCGTTGGCCGATACAAACGTGCGACCGAACTTCAGGTCAGCCACGATAGCCCAGTTGCTGGCGATAGCAATCGCATGTAAATCTCGCGTGCCGAAGAAGCCCGGATGGATGTGCGTCAGGTCGACGCGATACTCGCTCTTAATATCAACAGCGACACCCAAAGCGTTACACATATCCACTAACTGTTTGACGCGGCCAGTGTACACGTTGCAAAACTCTGCCATCTCTTCCGTGCACTCTATCCCTGTGCGGTCATAGACTTGTCCAACAAATTGACGAACATCGTAATGACCACACTTGATTGCTTCTTCTGAAAAGTGGTGAGCGGTAGTCCCTTCCTGGGCCGCGTACCCGGATTCTTCTTCCGGGCAGTTGCGGCGCATCTGGAGATAGGCTTTACAGTTCGACCACAATTCGGCACTCGATGGTCCGGTTATAAAGTGTTCCATCGAGTGGTCCCCTTAGATAACTGACTGGCTACGCAGGAAGTCATCGTTGGTTGCATACTGCCAGAAGGTAAACTTGTAGCCGGACTGGATGTCTTTCGCAGTCTTATCACCCTTGATCCCGAACAGGTTGTACAGTTTTTCCAGTGCATCAGCACCATGCTTATGGGCCAGCGCCGCAGCGGTCTGTTCCATCGCTTCATCGGTAGCACCGGACTCATCAGCGATTGCCGGGAAGTCGATCGCAACAGGTACTTGCGGTGCCAGCGGCGGCAGACCTACGCCAGCCAGCGGCGGTAAACCAGGCTGCGGTGCGACAGGTGCTTGCGGTGCGACAGGCGCTTCAACTTCTTCAGCAGTGGCAATATCACCACGCAGTTCAGCTTCAACCTGTGGTACCAGCACTTCACGATCGACACCACGCAGATATTTCCAGGTACCGTCGGCGTTGAAGGTCTTAGCCGCAGAGTGAATACGGGAGTCCCACGGTAGACCGTTCTTATCCAGCGTGGTAGCATCCGTTTCCTGGCCGATTGACTGAGCTACTTCTTCAGCCACTTCGTCAGCAGCATCAGCGAAGGACTGTTGGTTACCAGCGGTACCGACCGGAGTCAGACCTTTCGCTACAGCGCCACCGAACACTGACTTCAGGTCAGCTTCCAGCAAGTCGTATACGCTGTGCGGTACATTGTTAGCGCGAATCAGTTCAACGATCAGGTTGTATTTTTGTTCGATAGTAAAAGCCATGTTGTATTACTCCAGGTTGATTAAAGTTTTGTTGTGTCGTGTTGACGGAATGAATCATACACTCAACCAAAAACCGATTGCAATACTTTTTTAAAAATTTTATTATCCTCCCCGTCAACACACATATAAGAGAGCATCGAGATGGCAAAACGTACCGCGCGCCCCTATCAGGCGAAGGTTATCAATGAGTATTTCACCTGCTTGCACGCAGGCTATAAGGCACCTGTGGTGATTCTCCCTACAGGCGGCGGCAAGACATTTATCTTTACCGAGATCATTTCCATGATGGCCGCCGCCGGACACCGCTGCATAGTAATGTGCCACCGTTCGGAACTGGTGCGTCAAATCTCAATGAGTCTGGCAACACAGGAGTTGCATCACGACTTTATATGCAGCGACAAGACTCGCGCTATCTGCGGTAACGTGCAGCAGGCAGAGTTCGGTCGCACCTATTATCGTCCCGGCGCACCTGTCGTTGTCGCATCGGTACAGACAATCAACGCACGCATTAAGGAAAGTCCGAAGGCTACCCCTCAGCGTAAAGCTATGCGCGAGGCCACGCTGCGGTTGCTCGACAACGTGACGTTCGCCGTATTCGATGAGTCGCACCACCTCACCCGCGAGAATACTTTCGGTCGCCCTCTGCAATACATGCGTGACACCACAAAGTTTTTGCTGGTGACTGCAACACCGGAACGTGCCGATGGTAAAGGTATGGGCGCGGTGTCAATGCAGGGTAGCGGTATTGCTGACGTGGTAATCAAGGGGCCGGAAATGCGCTGGCTGATTGACCAGGGTAACTTGTGCGACTATAAAATTTATGAGCCGCCTACGGAACAGGCTGACTTTACTAATGTGCGCGTGACGGCCAGCGGGGATTACAACCAGCAGGACCAGGCGCGTGAGATGGACAAAGCCAAAATCACTGGCGATGTAGTGCGCCACTACCAGGAACTCATCAATGGAAAACTCACAATTGTATTTTGCTGTGACATCTCCCACGCTCAGTCTGTGGCCGATGCTTACCAACGGGCTGGAATACCAGCAGCCGTATTACACGGAGGCGATGATGAATCGACTCGCTTCAAAACGCTCCAGGCTTTCGAACGCCGTGAGATTTTGGTGCTGGTCACAGTGGACCTGGTATCTGAAGGGTTCGACTTACCAGCGATTGAAGCAGCCCAGTTCTTACGACGTACAATGTCGCTATCCTGGTTCATGCAGGCGTTCGGCCGCGTTCTTCGCCCGTCTCCCGGTAAAGATTATGCGATCATCCTTGACCATGTGGGAAACTGGCGGGAGCATGGCCTTCCCGATAAGCCCCGCGTCTGGTCAATGGCAGACCGAAAAGGCGGCAAGTCTTCGAGCAGCGATGATGACACAGTTCCGGTTACCCGTTGTCGTGTCCCTGTCGACAAGTCCGGCAGGTTCACACCTGAGCAATGCGCAGTTATGTCGGCTGATCAGCAACTGGAAAATGGGATTCGACCGTGTGGATATATCTACGAAATTACCGAATCGCGCTGCCCTGATTGCGGCTGCCGACAGCCTCTGGCCCCGCGTGGCGAACCCGTCATGGTTAAAGGACAATTAGTAGAAGTGTCACAGGAAGAACTGGCGAAGATGCGAGCGGGTGACGAATCCATCAGCGACCAGGCTGCGGTATGGCGTCAGGAGATTCAGGAGGATTTACTCAAACTGAAGATGTCACCAGAAGAATACGTTAGCCGGATGCACGTACCCGCTATCGCTAAGAATACGCAGATTAATAACCATCGCCGCTGGCGCGCAATGCAGGCCACGCTCAAGCCATTGATGGATGAATGGATGGAGTACCACCAGAAAGGTGACGTACACAAGGAAGCTGCACAACAGCTTTTCTTAAACCGCTTCGGTATCAACGTCTACTATGCGCAGGTGCTGAAACCAAAAGAGTGTTTTGAACTGATTGAGAAAATCAAAGCACACCTCGAAGAGATTCATGCCAAAGGAGGCTTGACCTATGCGTAAGTTATGGGAGTGGATATTTGTTACCACAGTCATCGCGTGTTTCGTGATTGATTTACTTTACGGCTTATAAAATTCTTTTCAAAGTATTTTAAATACTGTATGCTCGGTTTCTCACTGGAGGAATTACCATGTCACAAGCAGAGAAAAAGCTATTCGACCACAGCGCAATGAAGATGCAGCGCGAGTACAAAGGATTGTTGTATCGCAACAACTCCGGCGCATTGCCAGACCGCAACGGTACGCTCGTTCGCTTCGGACTCGGTAATGACTCCAAGCAACTCAACGAAGTATGGAAGTCACCCGACTCCATCGGCGGCACACCAATCACCATTACGCCTGAGATGGTAGGTCGCACGTTTCTTGTGTTAACCGGATTCGAATTTAAGAAACCGGGCTGGCACATGACACCGGGAGACAAACGAGCGAAAGCCCAGCACGCCTGCATCCTCGACTGGCGACAGGCAGGTGGTATCGCAGGTTTCGTAACCGACGTTACCCACATCGACTACTACATTCAGGAATTTAAAAATGGCAAGTAATAAAGAGTTACACCCGAACAATCAGAAGCTGGCTGAACTCATCGAAGAATTTGGCTTTGAAAAAGTGATGGCCGCTACCGGATATAAGATCAGCACGTTGGCGGTATACATGAAAGGCCATTGTGGCGTTATCCCTGACGCGCGCCTGAACATTGCTATCACGGTACTGAACTCTAATAAATAAGGTTATCTCATGACCTATAAGCCTGAACAGGCGCAGTTGTTTTATGCCGCGCTAACTGGAATGCAAAACCCGCCGCTCGTATGGCAGTGGTTCTGCGACTACGACAAAGACCGACGCGACCTGGCTGGCTGGGAATACGCGTACATGAATCCTGCAAAGCTGGCTGACATTCAGGCTCGCGGCTGCGGCGTGTTCACGTCTGTCAACGGCTCGACTACAGGCGGTCGTGGTAAGAATGACATCGACATCTTCCGTGCTGTGTTCATGGATAGTGACGGTGCACCGTTCCCGGACCAGTGGCCTATTCCACCACACGCTATTGTCAAACGCGACGACACGCACTTCCACGCCTACTGGTTCATCGACGGCGACTGTTCTGCTATGGAGTGGATGATCGCACAGAAGCAGATCGCTCTGCACTTCGGTAGCGACGAGTCAATGGTAAACCCTGACCGCGTTATGCGTGTACCGGGATTCATGCACCAGAAGTCACTGGACAACCGCGTTCTCTATGAACTGGCGGAACTCCACGCTGACATACCACGCTACAAACTGCGCGACGTTATCTCACGCTTCACGTTGACCGACGAGAAGATGATGAAGATGGGCGAGTGGGTACGCCAGCGCAGCGCTCAGTACGTGGGCGGGATGGATGACTTCGACGACAATGAGCACAACTGTAAACAGTTCATCACCTACCTGAAGAACCGCGCCGAGCAATCCATCAGCGGCCAGGGTGGTAACCATGTGCTGTTTAAGACTGCCGCTGCCGGACGTGACTACCAACTGTCACCGCAGAAAACCTACGAGTTAATGATTGACTACTGGGACGCCAACAACGAACCGCCGTGGGGCGATGAGATGTGGCCGACCGTCCAGAACGTTTACAAGTACAGCCAGAATGGTGTGGGTGCACGCTCGTTTGCTGCACGTCTCACTGAGCAGGCCGCTATACTGCCGGGTATGTCACTGACTCCGGTTGAGCAGGCTATCTATGTGCCGGAAGCGCCAGTCGTTGACGAGAAACAACAGATGGCTGAGTCGGTAGCACGCCTGGCCGCCGCTATCGAGTCCGGCGACGACAGCATGATGCAACCTGACGACATGGTTTACAGTTCCAACCATACACGTAACGCTATGCTGTTTATGTGGCTGCACTGCCGCAAAGGTGAGTACCTGGTTGACGACGGTATCATGTACCGGTTCAACGGTAAAATTTACGAAGCCCAAGCGCCGGACTTCCTGAAGGTTAAACTCGCTACTGAGATGCAACTTAGCTTCCCGTCTGAGTCAACCATCAACGGTACCGCCAACCTCATCAAGCTGTTGCTGGCACGCTCTGCTCCGTCCAAATGGCCTGAGTGGAAAGGTGATCCCGACAAGGATACGTCCGGTTTGATTTGCTTCAACAACGGTATCCTGGATATTAACGAGAATCTCTGGTATGAGCACACGCACTTACTGCGTATTCGTACCATTCTCCCGTTTGATTATGACCACAAGGCCACTTGCCCTACGTGGGAAAACTTCCTGCATGAAGTGTGGGGTAACAGTAAATACGAACCGCTGATTGAACAGTTACAGATGTGGTTTGGCTATATGCTTATGGATGACACCAGTCAGCAGAAGATGCTTATCATGTCCGGTACCGGGGGCGCAGGTAAGTCAACCATCATGCGTACACTTAACAAAATGGTAGGCGATTACAACTGCGCGTTCCCTAACCTGAACGGCTTGACTAAAGATTCGCAACTGGCCGCTTTATTCGACAAGCCTGTGGCAATCCTGAACGACGTATCTGATCCGTCACCATCCAACGCTACAGCCGTGGTTGAACGTATCAAAGGTATCGTAGGTCAGGATAAGTTAACGATTGACCGCAAGTACCTGACGTCAATCGAGGTCAGTTTCCGGTGCCGTCTGAACGTTACCTGCAACGCCTTCCCGCGTTTGTCGGAATCATCGAACGCTATGCTGCGTCGTGGTCTGTTCTTCACAACCAAGCGTTCGTTTGTCGGCAAGGAAGACATGACACTGGAACCACGCATCGACAAAGAGATGACAGGTATTATCAACTGGGCGATCGCAGGTATTAAAAAGTTACAGAAGATTGGTAAGCTGGAAAACCACCCTTGTATGAATGACGACATTGAAATCTTCCGCATGTTGACATCGCCACTTGAAACGTTCGTACAGGATGCACTGGTATACCGCGAGGATGCTTACATTACCATCCCGGATCTGTGTAAACGTTACAAAGCATGGTCAACACTGAACGAAGGTTCGCGCATGTTCAGCAACCAGTCGTTGATAAGTAAGATCGGTGTGTTCCCTGGCTTGAGTCTGGCAAAACGTGGCCGCGACTATGTACTGGAAGGTGCTTATCTCCGACCGGATGACGAACCAGACAACGGAGTGATTTACCAGTGAAACCTTTCTACGCAAGCAAGACACCGAAAGAGTTACGCGATTGCTGGGGTACGCCCCAGTGGTTGATTGACCGCCTGTCGCTGGAGTTCGATTTCGCAATCGACGCGGCGGCAGATGAGCACAACAGAAAGTTCCCCCTGTATTTCAAGCAGGGATTAGGCTTTAACTGGGCGGACTTCTGCCCGGAAGGTAAATGGGTATGGAACAACCCGCCGTTCTCCTTAGTGGACCCGTGGGTGGATCAGTGGATACAGTGCAGTGAATCGAACCGTGGCGTGGTGTCAATCGTCAATGCACAGACTGCAGCTCGCTGGTTCCATAAGGCGCTGGAGGCTTGCTCGGAGGCCAGGTTCAGCATCGGGCGTGTGGCCTTCATCCACCCTGCGACCGGGAAGCGTGTAGCCGGAAACAACCTGGGGCAAGTGCTGTTCGTGTTTGAACCGGGCAAGCTGGGTGAAAAAAGAATTGGCACTTTCAAAGGAACCAAGTAGAATGGATTACTTGACAAAGGAGGATGTATGAAAATCACACCACTGAAGGAATGGATTGAAGGTCACCGCTCGTTAACGGCTGCGGCTGAAGTGCTCGACGTTCCGAAACAAAACCTGTCGTTTGCTTTGAACAAAGTGAAGGGCGCTACGTTTGTGCTGGAGGAAGACGACGGGACACTGCGGTTGTTACGTGAGGTTGCAAAAAGGGGCGCATAAGCGCCCTTAGTTTTTACATTAGCATCAGTAGTTGCACACATCCTATAATCAGACCTGCCAGGAAAACAGTCGCACCCGCATAAAATAAAATCGTTGCATTATCGGTATCACTCACCACAGCTTTAAAAGACTTTACTATCCCCGATAAAGCCATCGCGATGACCGCTATCAACATTAAACCCGCAGCATAAAACATAATTACCTCTCAGTGAAATGTCAGTTTGAGTTGTTCAAAAATTACCGGATCATCAAGCTGAATCTCCAGTTCTTCATCATGCACCTGATACTCATCGACATCACTCGCCGCCAGCACCAGTTGCACACCATCAACCACACCCAGTACAGCAAACACTCCCTGACTGCGGTCACTGTTTACGATACTGAGCATGTCGCTCAGCACTTCACCCAACCCGTTTGGATTAACGCAAAGATCAATATGTTTAGGTTCATTTGACATGGCGACTGGCCTCCCGTGCGTCAATGATTGCTTCGTTAGTGGCGACAATGAGATCCACCACATGCTTAGCGAGTACGGTCAGGTTACCGTGTCGCGCTTGATTCACCACGTTGATTGCGGTGTTGGTATCCGTCATCACTTCCACGCCGTCTATCAGGTCGACGATGAATTTGTGGCGGTCGTACTCCCGGTTAAAGCTGGCTATGTCCGGGTGGTTATCAAGATGAAAGCAGCAGTGATAACCCTTCGGTAAACTGGTAACGCGATCACCTACTCGCGGTCCGTCGATTAAAAGGATGGTCATATAAAGCTCGCCTTAATTAGCGCGGCCTCCCGGTGGCCTCTGTGAATGGTAACGACTCCAGCCGTCTCAAGTTTCTTCACCGCCTTGCGCACATGCTCTTTGTCGTAGCCGGTATAGGAGGCCAGTTCATCGAACGTTACAGGTGCGTCAGCCGATGCTATACAGCATAGCAGGTAACGACCGAATACGTTAACCTTGTGTTGCGCCATCCGGTAGTCTTCGCCCGGTGTGAATACCTTAATTGCCACGGTAGTAATTCTCCACGTTATTTTTAATGTCGTGAAGCTGCATGTCATAACCTCTATGGTCACACAGGAGTTTAACCGCAGCGATCACGTTGTTGGCTTTGTTAAGTTTAGATTCCAGGTCAACAACTCTGTCACCGAGGCGGTTGGATTCTTTAATCATTTCTATAGCCTGACTGAACACGCCAGCGGTTGCTAACCCTTTGTCGGCATCCGTCGCCACGCGCAGTTGTTCCACCCACTTGCGGAAATACTTCAGCGATTCGTCGTCCTGTTTGGCGTCGTTTTCCAGGTCACGAATTTTTGATTCCATGCGGTTGGCGCGCTCGGTTTGCTCGTAATTTTCCTGATTTACGTGCGCACACGCTTCGCTCAGTTTGAGTATGTCATCCCGCAGTTTGGTTTCGGTCTGTTTGGCTTTCTCCAGGTTTGCCATAGCGTCATGATAAGACTGTTCCCATGTTTTCGACTGGGCTTTCGCTTTCTCCAGGTCATACTTTTCGGTTGACACGGTAGCAACTGGTGCGTCAGCGTTACGCAGCTTGTTAGCCAGCGTCCTGACGTTATTCATCGTCATACCTTCGGCGATCAGGACCAGTGCTTCATTAAAGGTAAGGGTGATATTTTTCATTTAATACGCTCCACTTCGTAGGCAAATGCTGAGTAGGTGTTGGCCGCCAGCAGTCCGGCGGTCGGTGATGCAGGTAATTTGAGTTTCTTCAATGCCAGGCGCACGACCATTACGCGCAACCAGATCACGGCTTGCTCCTTATCAGGTGTGGTTTGAGTGATACGACGGTGATTGTCATCGACAACGTAGTAGCCAGCGGCTTCACGTTTGATGTGGTAGGTGGCTTCTGCTTCACGCAGGATATTGATTTGGAATCTGAACATGACTATTTACCCCATTGCTCGTTAGCGATAGGGTAAATATAGGTTAGTTAAATCTGACTGTCAATAGATTTATTCGTAGGCTTCTAATGCAAGTCTACAAATATGTGATCTAACGCAATCATTTTTGTGGAAGAGAATACCCTGAACGTCATCAGAGTCCTGGAACCGGGCTAACGCATCGCTGAGGCCATCTGGCACGCCCTTCGGTAAGTCGCACTGAGTGATGTCACCGTTAACGACCACGATGCAGTTATCACCGATACGCGTCAGGAAGAGTTTCATCTGCTTAGGTGTGACGTTCTGCGCTTCGTCGAGGATGATAAACGCATTGTCAAAGCTGCGGCCCCGCATGTAGGCGAACGGTGCGATCTCAATCTTGCCGTGCTCCATGCAGTATTTGAAATGAGTCTCGCCCAGGCGTTTAATCAGCGTGTCTTTGACTGGTCTGAAATACGGGTCGAACTTTTCAGCAAGTCCACCGGGTAAGAATCCCATATCTTCGTCGGCGTTAAGCACGGGTCGAGTAACGACAATTTTATCGACGATCTTATCAGTGAGATACTCCGCAGCTTTACAGGCGGCAATGAATGTCTTTCCGCATCCGGCTTCACCGCTGGCGAAAATAAGGGACTTGGTTCGGATGGCCTCAAGATAGGACTCCTGGTTTACGGTGCGCGGTTCAATCGGCGATTTGTCTGCGCGGGTGACGGGGGAAGGGTTGGTGTTGAACTCTACAACTTCAGCGGTGTTACGTTTCTTATTACCCATAGAGCACCTCGTTTGAGAGGGGCGCGGAATTGCGCCCATCATTTACTACATCCAGCCAGCAATCGCCCCAGGTAACCAGGTGAAAATACCAACGATGCGTATGACAGTTTCAGCCGTGGAGTCGGACGCGTTGCCACCTCCAATATACGCCAGGCAGTGTACCAGGTTCAAGAACCAGCCGATCCAGCCGCCGATGAACACTACCCAAAAACCTAACACTGCCAAAAGACCAAAGTATTTACCCATTATTCTTTCTCCACTTTATAACCACGTTCTGCCAGCCATTCAGCAACGTCAGCTTCACGGACGCGCCCTTCTTCTACCCAGTCATCAAAGCCGCCGATCGCATCGAGTAGCGAAGATGCACTGTATTCAGCGACAATTGCTTCAGCGCTCACATACTCGGCCAGGTTCAAGTGTACGATGTTGACGCTGATCTCGTTGTAGGTAGATGTACCTATCTCTACACTCGTTGCTGTGGCTTCAATATTAATTGCCATTTTTACGACTCCCCCGTGGCCGCGTAACGTGACGCGTGATGTTATGCTGTTTGCACAGCTTGTAAATGCGTGATGAAAACACCCCAATCACAGCAGCGTAATCGCTGGCGGTCATGGTTAGCATCGCTTTACGCAGATGATTGATGTCTACCTTCACGCCCTTCTCAGGACTTTTCCAGCCATACTTCTTGCGCACCGTATCAAGCTGGCGCGGGAGGATTCCCAGCAGTTTGGCAGCTTCGACACGCGACTTACGCTCGACGATCATTTTGTTCATCGGCGTGTTTGCTACCGGTACCCGGTACCGCTCGATAGGTTGCCAGTTCTGCCAGACTACCCGATGTTTGTAACGATGGTTGACACGCTGGACCGCCCGATATTTTCCTTTGTGCGTCACGACGCAGTAAGGTTTGTTGAGCACCGCAGACATGCGTTCGGCCTGCTTGATGGCCTCGTCCAGTGTGTCACAGGTGATTGCCATTAGCGACGCGCCTTACCACGGCTACGGCCAGGGAGTGCACGGACTTCTAAAGGAATGATGCGAACACCTTTACGGGTGAAGCGCTTCGTGTACGTTACGATCTCGGTGCGCTGCGGTGGTGCCAGGTCACGCAGAGCAGCGGCGAAAGGTGTAGAGAAAGCGTTACCGAACAGCATTTTAAATAAGCTCATTTTGATTTTCCTATTGTCGCGTTTGTAGAATAATGAATTTAGTATAGTCGTCCCTGACTGTCAAGTAATTAATCCGCACTAATGAATGAATCTACATCCGGCGGCCACACGTCTTGCGGTTGCTGCATTACGGCGGGTTTGTTATTGAGTTTGGCGTAAGCCTTACACACCCATTCGACCTGGTACCGGGCATCATGCAGCGCGTTATGGTACTGGATGTGCGCCGGACGCGTGCGGGGCATCTGCATACCTGCAAGCATCATGATCGTGCGCATGTCGTAGATATTCCAGTATTTCCAGGGGTATTCCTGCCCGTACTTACCGATCACCGGATTGGTTTGACGCAGCCACCATTCAAGCTGGGCGATGTCCATTACCGATCCGTTACCCCATACACCGCAGTTGCCCAGGTTGTATTTGACGAACCACTCACGCAGGCTACGCGCCACGTTGCGCGGGTCGCTGGTACCGTTGTACGCTTCCGCCCTGGCCGCTTCGTCCTGCCCTTCCCACCACTTCAGGGTAGAAAGGCTGGGCGTGCCGTATTTCTGCGCCAGATTGCGGTCCATGCGTTCGTAGAACTCCGCCACAATCTCACCGCTGGTAATGTCAAACGCTACCAGACCGATGGTAAGGATTGGGCCGTTTGGCTCGACGCTGAGGTTCTCAACGTCTGCCATTACATGAATGTTACTCACGGTTTAAGCTCCTTCAGTGAGTCGCGCCAGTTTACAGACCGCGTATCAAGCGGAGGGCAGTCGGTGTCAAAGCACGTACCGACGCCGTTTAACAGACCGCATTCAGGCCACCAGATAAAATTACGCAGTTTAGGCTCGCCGACGAACGCGTAAACAGTCCCGTCACTGTCAGCCGCCAGGTGTGTAGCGTTATCCGGCACAGCCACCTCATATCCAAAGTATTCAACTGTTTTCACTTATTACTCTCCCCATCCAGCACAGCAGCGCACAGGCTATCAACCTGCACTACGATCACCCGGTCTGAAAGCGCTTCGAATGCTGCGCAAACTTCAGGGTCATCCTCAAAGCACGTAAATTTCTCAGTGCCGTAGGTCTTCAGCAGGCGGCGCAGTATATCAGATTTGAACTCAGCCGCGCTGCGGTGGTCGTCCATCGGTCGCATCTGCAACTTAATAAGCGTGCGGCTCAACTCCAGATCGTTATGCAGGCGGTCCATCGTCGGCAGGTAGGCAGACTTACCGCGCCCGGTAAGGAAGCGCACATCTTCGTCACTGGCTAACAGTTGTTTGATGATAGCCAGCATGTTAGGGATCGGCTTATCACCACGGCACGCCCCGTTAAACTGCGCCCAGGCTTCGGTGCTGTTGCGGTTGTCGCCAGTCGGCATCAGGTGCGCGCGGTGGCGATTGTCGTACAGGGTACCGTCTAAATCACAGATGTAGATCATTTAACTTATCCTTTAAATTGTTTATCTCTTTGAGTCTGGCCTCACATAACCATTTCAGGTTATTGATGAGCAAATCACGATGCGCCAGTTCAGCGGCAATATCTGATTTACTATTCAGACCTTCGGTAGTCATCGCCATAATGTGGCGTGAGTAATAACCTTTGGTCATGTCCAGAAATTCTATGTCGCGCTCGGCATAGAGTTTTTCTTGTTCCATAGCTTCAAAGTCTCCGTAAAAATATACTCGGCCAGGTAGGTTAGTGCTTCATGGTTGTCATAGTCAACCTTTACGCCTACGTGATTTAAAACATCCCATGCTGAGTGTATAGCTTCGTGCATCACCAGTGACGGTGAAGGCTCCCTGATATACACCACGCACGGACCAATAGCCTCAGTTGTGGCAAATGCGTTAGTATGCGTGTAGTCCTTGTGTCTACGGTGTGGAAACTCCTTAAGGTATTTATCCAGACTAAAGTAAACCCTCACCTTAGCCTCATATATAGCCAAATTTATTTTGCCGTCTGCCATAGTACCCACTCGTTTCGCTCATCGCCCGGTACCAGCCAGCCTTCTTTAACCAGTTGGTCGCACGTTTCATCAAGGCTGGCGGGGACAACCTTCGCCCCTGTCAGCGCCCAGCGGTGGCCGCCTACTTGCTGCGGGTAGTGGTACAGCTTCGCACCCGCTTTAAGCTCGACCGTCAGCACATAGCCGCGCATCATGATTTGTTGATTTCCACGCCGTTGATGGTGACGTGCAGGATAACGTTCGGTTCATCCTTGCGCAACGTGTTTACGGTACGCTTCGCCAGTTCGGCACAGTCAGCCACGTATACGCGTTGCTCGCCGTTAACATCCACCAGGCAACCTTCAACCGTGCGATCGTTACCCACGATGTCAATGGTGTCGAACTTCATTTCAACCACACCATTAGCGTGCGCTACGTTCATACCTACAGCCATTGCCGCGTATGCAGCCACAATCATAACAATGTATTTCATCTCGATGCCCTCTGTGTTGTTGGTGTACTAAATATAATTGATGGCTTCCATGCCGTCAAGTAAATCATTTACCAACTAGCTAAACATTTATCAGTCGGTCGGCGAATAATCCATGTGCCGTTAGTCAGCGTGATGGTCATGATTGCTTCGTGAGTGATAATACTTTTAATCTTCACGGCTTCCGGGATAGCCCAATGTAACTCTACAGCCAGATCACCGGGGTTAAGTTTGCCGTAGGTAGTCAGGCGGAAGTGTGGTTTATTTGTTGTCATCGGATGGTACCCCGCACAGTGCGTTAAGCGTGGAGACATCCAGCGCAAGCTCGGTAGACTTAGGCTTCTCGGTCGCCGGGATTAACTCAGCCGCTTCCGGCCAGGCTTTCAACAGTGCGGCAACCGTGCGGAACGGCTTAAGCTGGGCTTTCAGCGTGGCGTGAAGGTTGTCGTAGTCCTTGCGCAGCGCCTTAGCGTCGGCATCAATCGTCATAAGCTCATCGCGTGCGGATTCATACGGGTACACCAGACCTTCACCAACAGGCCAGGCGGGTACGATACAATGCTCGATGTCAGCGCCGCTATCAGCGAACAAAGGCCGCGTATCGTCACCGCTTCTACCGTAGCGCATACCATCCAAGCGCAGACTTTGACTGTGACCGCACACATTAACATAAAAGTAATCGCTCGTTACCTGGGCGTTGACGTAGCCGAACGCTTTCAACAGTGTGTTAATACTGTCGGCTTCACGTTTGAGCGTTAAGATTTCCTCAATACTCAGACCGGATTGCTTCAGGAAGTAATCACGGATACGCACAGCCACCGCAGAGCGACGGGCGCAAATGGCCTTGTCACGCTCAACGATACCGGATTTGATTTCAGCGTTACGGATGATTGCGTCTACAATTGATTGTTTCATGGTTTGTTACCTTCATATACTGCGCGTGCGAAACCGCGCGGGGTTAGTGAACGAATTGTTTTTGTCTTTGCAGACTTGCCGCCTAACTTGCGATGTTGTTCGCTGTACCCTGGCGGAATGGGTACAGGGAGTTTCTTCGGATACTTGAAGCCGTTGCCCGTCCAAAGTTTTGTAGTTTTCGGATACTGATCCCGGCCTGCAATCAGCAACGGGAAATAAGGGTGAGTGTCTCCTTCTGGCAGATACCCGGAGAACTCCCACGGATGGAAAGTAAAATCAGGTTTGCGCCATATTGAGGCCATCACGCTGACCGGGTTTTCAATCATGTAAGGTACGTTAAACCAGTTACCTAACGCCTCAGCAATGCGTGCAGTTTCCACCGCGTCCGTTTGGCACGTCGGGTTAGCTGCCAGCTTAGCGGCGAAGTGTGCAGCACCGGACACCGCAATATCTGTACACGGCGGGAATGCGAAGATTAAACCAGGCGTTCCCCACTCACCTGTGATCGCCTTCAGACTAAACTTACTATCAATCCAGGCGTTGATGTAGCGAATGTTTGGATGCTCCACCCGGCACCCGTACTGAGTATACGCGCCGTGGTCGCCCTCGTCCGCGTTGAAACAGTAGACGGTGTGACCGTTATCCGCCCACGGCTGACCCATCAGGCCGGATCCGTCGAACAGGGACCAGATGATCATTGCATTTTCTCCAGACCTTTACGCGCGCAGTCAACCATGCAGCGGATGACGCCTTCAGGGTCGTTGACATGCTCCAGCATCATTTTGCTGACAACGCGCGATATACCATACGTTTGACCTAACACGTCGTCATAACCACGCCAGACAAACATAACGCGGTCGCCATCGCTTGAGATTTCACAGCGAAAACCGTCGATGTATACCAGTTCCAGCAGTTTTATAAAGTCGATCATTGCGTTTTCTCCAGCCGTTCCAGTCGGTCGAACAGTTCATCAATCGCGTCGTTACGTGTATCGCCGCGCACGGTCTGAGGTCTACCGCAACCAGATAAACAATACACTTCCTCTTTCAGTATTTCGCGTGCGGTAGGTTGCGCTACTGGCGCGCCGCAGTGCTCACAATAAGCCCATGCCATGTTATTTCCCCCACCATTTCTTTTTATCGTTAAGCCAGGCTTGCGCCGCTTCCAGGCTGTCTAAGTTGCCAGACCATTTGCCGTTATATTGTGCGTAATAAATACCGCGCACCTTGTGAATCTCGTTACCGTTACGATCACGATAGTAGGCGGTGTCCATGTCAGCGATGAAGTAAAACAGTTTGAAACCGCCCGGTGTTAATGCTAAAGCCTGCTCGATGGTCATCATGATATTAATTCCTCTACCGTTACATTGAGCGCCGCAGCTAACTCGATTAGAGTTTTCAGGCGCGGGTTGTTTGCTTTCAGTACCATAAACAGTGCGCCACGTTTCCAGCCTGCGCGCCGTTCCACCTCATTAAGACTTATGGCCTCCCGCTCGGCCAGGTAAATTACGCGAGATCTGAGATTAACATCCAAGCGACACCCCCAACTAATACCGCCAGTAAAATAAGATAACCAATAACAAAAATTTTAGCTGATTTAGTCATCGCCACAACTCCACCGGAAGACCGAACACAAAGCGGAGAACCGCCCACACCGCAACCATTGACATCACCCACAACACCAGGGAGACGGCAAGACCTGTGATTATCCCTTGCATTACAGTAACCCCAATAACAGTTGAATACCGCACATAACCACACAGATAACAGCGACACCTAACAACGTTTTGCAGTCGTGCCATACTCGCGCCCATGTAATTTCAAAACCAGCCATAGATCCCCCCACAGTGTTTCATCGCATCGTAAAGGTTAGTAAACGCTGTGCCCGGTACGCTGTTACTATAAGTGACGTATTTGTTAGTGCGCGTGTCGAGCGTGATGCGACGTTTTAGCACATCGTGAAACAGAGACACCCCAGCATAAACGCGAATCATGTAAACCTCACCGTTGCGTGCGGTTACTGACACAGTGATCAGATGACCTCCCTCGGTACCTACCAGGGTAGCGCCGTCACAGAAGTAAATATTATCGCCTTGGTGCTCGCTGCGCTCCAGCGGAAAATCAGTAATGTGCGCCACGGCGGCGATGAATCTCGCTAAATTACTCACAGGAACCCCCACAATGTTAAAGAAAGATAACCCAGTGTTACGTAGAAACCGATTGTTAATGTAGTGCTCACTTGCTGGCCTCCATCCGGGCAGCGGCACGCATTATCTTAGCGCGGTTGGCTACCGTAGACTTAATGCCGTGCTGAGCTAACAGGCGGCGGATTGTAGCAAACTGGTGCGGCGGGAAGATAGCCGCAAAAAATTTGTCGTCGTAACGCTCCAGTCGGTCGAGGTCCACCAGGTCAGCTACTGCGTGACGCATGGCCTTTGATACAAAGATTGACCAGTCTGTACCTTCTGGAGCCTGGCGCATTAATGTATTCATGACACGTACTCCCACGCATGTTTGACAATACGGTCCATTGCTTCATTGAAGTTATCACATTGCACGGTTTCTAAATCTCTGCGAAACCGTACCAGGTTATCACGGTAAGCTACAGCCATCAGGTGAGCGCCATAATACAATTCAATCTCAATAGAGCGACCTTTATTAACCTGTATCAGCCAGCCGAGCGGCAACACGTTAGCGCGCCCGGTGTTCTCTGCATAGGCCAGTGCTTCGGCTGGCGTTGGGTATTTGTTCATGATTAGAATCTCACGTTCAGAATAACGATTACTGGCTTGTTGCCCAGGCTGTAGGAGTCGCCGAACAACAGCGCGCCCATGAAGTCACCGCGTGACAGGTTGGAGGCTGTGACGGTGCACACCTGACCGTTATGTAACACTGTGTCACCCGGCTTAATGGCGCTAATGTGCTTGCCGACTAACTGCGCGTCTTTGTAAACGCGGATGTTATGCACTGGTAACACGGTGTTTCTGAGGGAAGCGATTACCGCCTCACTATCCAGCATGTTGATATTTTCTGCCGCCATCAGTGCCGCGATATTTTCTAACTGTTTCATGGTTGTCTCTCCGTTAAGGGGTAGTGGTTTTAATAAGGCACCCCGCAAGATGCCTGATAAAACTACTTACTGCGGCGCTACTACCCGGAAGAACTCGAAATCTTTCGGTGTAGCCTTTTTAAGTTTATCCAGTCTGGTGATAGTCATCGGTTCACAAGGCCAACTTACCGTTGCACCTAACTGTGGCTTGCTTGCCAGCACGCTAAACGTTTCCGGTTCCTCGTCGAAAACATAACCCAGGGTGTGACCGTTCATTACGTAATATGTAGCGTTGAAGTGTTTCATTTGTATATCTCCTGTTAGGGGGGTAGTGGTTTTAATAAGGTGCCCCGTGAGACACCTGATAAAACTACTTATTTGACGAAGGCTACAAAGTTAGCGCCAGTCACATCAATGAATGAGAACTCTTTAATTTCCCAGTCGGTACCGTTGACAGCGTTGAACTCGATGAGGAACTCGGCCATGGCCGCACGGTGATTATCGGTACCGTCCAGCGTGTAATCCCACTTAAAGGTTTTAGATTTACCGAAACCTTTAACGATTACGCGTGAACCTTTGGTGTTGGTAGGTGCTGCGAATTTAGTAGTGATTGTAGTCATGATATTTATCTCTCTTTTTGAGGTGGGAGGCGGTGTTGCCTCCCGATGAATTAAAGATACTACTAAACAGAGTTAGCGTCAAGTAATTATTTTAAATTATTTTCGGTCAGTCTCCCATAAGCCGCCAGCACCTTGTCGGCCCACTCCTGACGCTCGCGGCGCGTAGGGATCGTACTGTTACGGCTGGCGAGCTTGAAGGTTTGCACAATCAACCCCCATGAGTTATGACACGTCAGGTATACATTGAGCGGCGACAGTTGCAGGCTGACGCTGTGATACTTGAGGCTTTGCTTCACTGCATGATTAACGGTTACTTTACGCATAACGTGTACTCCACATGAATATAAGATTGCTATCAGGACGGTGAGCGCGGATAGCTATCTCATCACCTGCGGTCTGCACAAGGCCATAGTGACGGCCCGTTGATTGTTGCCACGCCTGGGCCGCCTTGATAGCCGCCGGGATGGACGAGTAGCGCCGATAACCCGGCGCACCTTTAAGCTGGTTAGCGTGTAGCGTCATGTGACCCCCAGGCACGATCTATCAGTCCTTGCAGCGCTCCCAGTTGTGTGGCGTGGTATCCGGCATCACCCGGATCGCGGTCCACATAGGCCCACGCGTGACCCTCGGTAGTCTTGCGCACCTTGCCGTACGCTACGTTGTTGGCGTCAACGAGGGTATACGTTACGGTGTGCTTACCTTCGCGCTTCATATACCAGCCTTTAGGGATGCGCAACTGTTGCCCGTAATACTCAAAGATTGAGTAGTTTGTGTCGTCCTGCGCGTCGATGGCCTCAATCAGTTCAACCAGGGCGGCGCGGATCTCTGCGATAGTTTTCATGATTTGTTAACCTTATCGTTAAGCCATTCAATGGCCTCTCGTTGAGTTTCCAGTGTAGTTTGGTATATACCTTCCCACCAGATTCCATACTCACCGTGAACGTTCGGGTATACGGCTGCAAGGTTGCTGCCGTTAAGGTTGCGCAGGTTGATAACGTTACTGTCGTGATTGATGCTGATAGCCCAGCCTTTAGGCAGGTTTACCGGTACGCCCAGGAAGTGCGGCAGATTGACAGAGTTCATAGCGTGCTTACTCAGGCAATCGAAGGCGCTCCGGGCGTTCGAAAAATTACCCAGTGTAATATTGTCGAACGTTGTCACGAAACAGTTTTCACGCTCGCTAATACCGCCGCGTCCACCGTCCTGATCGTGCAATGTGAACTTCACATAACCTACGTCGTGTTTATTCAGCGTCCAACCTGTCGGGATCTCGATTACCAGACCCGGCGCAACGTCCACCATGTTACGACCGTCATCAGACGTCATCAGCTTGATCAGGTCGTCGATGGCCTCGATTAACTCATAAGCCGGGGCCGTCTTAGGGATAATGCACGCGTAATCTTCACGCAGTTTCTGATAGTGGCTTAATGTTTTCATTTGAATTTACCCTCCAGTATTTTAGCGATGACCGCATCAATCCACATGTCACGCTGCGATGGCTTGTAGCTCTCGCTGAGTACCTGGGCGACGGTGCGCCCGGTGTTGAATTTGGTAATCAGGATCACAGTGTGCCCGATAAACTTTAACTTAAGGTTACTGATTGTTTGCATGGTCTTTCACCCACTTAATTCGCTCAGGGTTGAGGTGAAACGTCAAATCATCCGTTTCATTTTCGAACACTTCCGACCCACCAAACGGGTAAGCAGGATCATAACCTTCACTTTTGAGCTGACCCTTTAACTCTCGCCACAAATCATGGAAACCCTTGTCGCAAAGGTTGTCGCACAGTCCGAATGCTCGACTAAACGGCTGGTCTTCCGGCGCGCCAGCGTCAAGCCACGCGGCGTATGCCTGGTAAAACTCTTTTAATGTTTTCATCTGATTAAGTCCTCAATGTTTAAGTGGATACCTACCAGCCGCGCCCGGTCACGCTGGGCTTTAATGCGGCTAACTACAGTGACGAGGGACTCCCCGCCGTTCAGGGTGATTTTAAATATGGCCGTTACCCGGCTGTTGTATTTTGCGCAGAGCAGTGATGGCGTCACTGTAATACTCCATCATTTTAGTTTCAAGGTTGTGGCTCACGTCCTCAGCCGCCCATATTAACCAGTCGCTTGGTAATGCGTGGGCGATAAACTCCTCCCAGTAGCCCAGGTCACGCGCCGAGAGTACCCGACGGGCTGCGAACTGGTTACGCACATCGAAGCCAGCGTCAAAGATTTGCTGACAGATAGCGGCCAGGGTTGGGCGTAGTGCCAGCTTGCGGAAGTAGCGCGCGTCTTCAGCGTCGATAATTTGATTGCTCATGATTGCACCCCATTAATAGTGGTGTAAGCGTTGATGTCTGCCTCCGTTACCTCCATCGCCCCCATGTTGATCAGGTTGATGATTGACAGGTTAATGTCGCGCCATTCGCGGTGCACGTTGTTCCACACTGTGACGAAGCCTGCCGGGCTTACCTTGTATACGAAGTCGGCGGCAAAGTAACGCGGTGTTTCTTTATTAGTGTTAGTAGTCATGATGCTCTCTCTTAGTTGAGGGGGAGACGGTATTGCCTCCCAGTGATTTAAAGATACTACTAAGCGGAGTTAGCGTCAAGTAATTTGTTTATGAATTTGTGAGATAGATCTCAGGTAACGCATCATAACGCGTATTGTGGTCAATAGCCGTGCTGCATAGTTTGCGAAGTCTGCCTGGTGGCCTTTGTGGTTGATGTATGATTTAAACATGTTTATAGCCTCTTTAAGTTAGTTTAGGGTTTAGTTGCTTACTTCCAGTAGTTTAAAAGCACCTCCTTATCTTGCGGGTACAAGGTTAATCCTGTTCTCATGAATTTATAATGACTGTGCCAAATCTTACCGCCCACCATGAAACTTTCACTGCGTTGATGCGGTACCTCGACGCGGCGACCGGAAGGTAGCACGCCTACAAAGGTGTCCCCAAGTATTGACGACTTACCCAACTGTAACCCACCGGGACAAACGTTATTGAATACGTCGTACGGCCTCATGATTTAATCTCCCGTTTAAAGTTGGCGGCTTTGTTAGCGTTACTGGCATTGCGTATCAACATATAAGCCTGCATGGCCTCGCGGATAACGTGGCGGATATGCGGCAGTATATCGAAGTGGCCCCCGGTCAAGCCTGGAGTGGTTAAAGCAATATTGTTGATCCACGCCATATCTTCAGGGTATTCCAGTACATCCTTACCCGTCTTAAGTCTGCCGCCAACACCAACGCCCTTAGCGTCCGTATAACGCAGGCTCCAGTCTTTGCGCCCCTGGAGACAAGGCAACTTATCATAAAGGTAAGCTACTCCAGGCGCTGGCGGCTCATTAACCCACATAAAAGCCATAGCATCATGATGATAGACGCTGGCCCGTGCCTGACGGTGACGCTCGGACGCTGCATCAACGCATTTAACACAGCCACCGTTAGACGTGTAGCGCTGAGTGGATGCACAACGCTTGCAGGGTGTCGACTCATAGAATTTTAATCCCTGCTCTAAAGCCTGGCCTCGCGGCGACTCCACACCAGGCCCTTTAATGCACATCACACACCCGCCGTTAGAAGTGAAGCGCTCAGTAGTCCCGCACTTACCACAAGGTGAACCGTTGTACCTTTTGAGGCCACTGGCTTGCGCTAACTGGCGTGGCGTTGGTGTACGGTCAAGCGGTTTTAAGCTGGCAATATGGCATTGCTGGCATTTTGTAGTTGTTACAAGTCTTGTGGTTGAACCGCAGTTAATGCACGGTTGCCCCTCATATGTCTTAGCGCCAGACTCTTTAGCTGTACGACGTGCGTCTACTATTGGGGATTGACGGGTTGTGTGTTTACCACCACACCCTTTACGCTGACACTCAACACAGGAACCGTTAGCGGTGTAACGCTCCGATCGGTTGCCGCTAAAACATATAACGCAAGGGCGTCCCCAGTAACGAGGGTTACGCTCTTCGCGCGCTTCTCTTCTTGAGTTGGCTGGCGGTTGCCGCTGCCCTTTCTCATCAGGTACGTTCTCATCCATCCAGGCGAAAACGTCTTTCATGTTTAAATCTTCCATCTGTATACCTCCAGTTACTTAGTTGAGATTACATTTTACTTTAAGTTAGATTGTGAATCAACTACGGGATTTCACTAGCCATACCGTAAGTTTCAAAAAGTTTCTTAGAAATTCTGTAGCTCACTAACTAAGTAATACTTATCTTACTAACTTAATATACTATAATCTATTGCTTGCGATAGTATATATCTAACTTAAAGTACTATTCATCTCTTTGAAACTTACGGTATGGCTAGTGAAATCGAGAAGTAGGCTTAAGGTCTAACCTATGCGGGGTCTTCTTCTCTTCCCTCCAAATATTTTCAGGGTGCTAACACCCGTGGCCTCCTAACTAAGTAAAGAAGCAGTTAGCATCTAACTATGCTCAAAGTTTAACCAATTCCTGTAGCGCTACGCGAAATCTAAGAAAGCAGCAGGGTAAGACGACAGGCCTTTTTTACGCACACGCGTCAAATTTGTGTGACGCAGGTCACAGTGTTAAGCTATGCAGGTGATCACAAACACTTAAAGGAATGACGTCATGACACCAGAAACCCGCGCGGGGTTTATCCTGGAGTACATCGAAGGCGACCTGACCGATCAGTTACTGGCGGCTAAGTACGGACTCGATGACTACCAGTTTAAGACCGCCGTACATATCGGGACCGGGAACATCATTAAGCCGGAACCGCTAACCCGTGGCCTCAAGCGTGGTATGCGTAACTCTGTTGCAGTCACCGCACTGGCGACCGATACGCTTAACGCTGAGGACATGGCTATCAGTCCCCTTCAGTCGGCTGAGATTATCGAACCGAAGTCTCGCGACCTGGCGCTCTACCTTAATAATGCAGAACTCAGCTTCGCCAATAACGTATTGCGGGGAATGAACGCCACCGCAGCAGCCGCCGCCAGCTTTGAGATCTTCAATAAGCAACTGGCAGACAAGAAGGCCGCCGAATTACTGCGGTCATCTCACGTTGCCGACTACCTGGCGAGCATGAAGGGCCGCAGTCTATTCGCGCCAGTAAGGAACAAAGCGTATCTTGAAGCCGTGCTATGGCAGGTTATCGACCGTGGCCTACAACTGAAGCAGGAATACGATAACCTCACAGGGTTACCGGTTGTAGGTCAATGTCGGTACGATCCTAGGTCGGTTATTGCTGCGAGTGCGCTACTCTCACGCCTCAAAGGCTGGGATAACGTGGAGCAAGGACAAGGTGAAGCAGAGACACAACGCGACCGTCTGCGTCGACTGCAAGCAAACTTTAAACAGAATGGGGGCGAGTAATGTCAAAGCGTGACGTATGGGAGTTCACCAACACCGATGAAGACGTCTGGATGTTGGTCGACTACTTAGAGAAGAAGGCTAACAGCGTCAACTTTACCTTTGAGGATGACTCGGAGATGGATGCGTTCTTCCTCAAGTGTCGCAACGAGTTCCAGTTCTTCGCTGAGCGATGCCTGGTTATCCGTGGTAAGGACAACACGATTGCTCATATCCGACTTAATAAAGCCCAGCAATACATGAATGCTATCGCAGCCTGGCAGATGCACCACACGGGCAAGGTGCGCATTGTGGTCGTTAAAGGTCGCCAGCAAGGGATGAGTACCACGGTCCAGGCTCGCGCATACTGGAAGACGATCCATACTGAGGCTTATCATTCGCTAATTATGGCGCATCAGGCTAAGTCATCCTCAGCGTTGTTCGACATGACCAAGCGTTACCATCAGCATTGCCCGGAAGATTTGCAGCCTGTTAAGGGTCACGATAACGGCATGATGTTGAGTTTTCCTGAGTTAGATAGCAAATACGCAGTAGCAACCGCTGGCTCTACGTCTGCCGGCCGTGGCCTTACTGCGTCCTTCTTCCACGGGTCAGAAGTGGGCTTCTTTGATGACGGTGCCGAGATTGCATCAGGTATCATGCAGGCCATTCCTAATGCCGACGGTACCGAGGTTTATCTGGAGTCAACCGCCAACGGTGCATCGGGTTACTTCTACACCCAATGGATGCTCGCAGCGCCTGCCGTTAACGATAGTCTGACGGATGCCGATAGCTCTGGCTTTATCCGCGTATTCGTTCCGTGGTTCTGGCAAGACGAGTACCGCAGCGAGGCTCCTGATTCCTTCGTGTACAGCGACGAAGAGAGCAAGTATGCCCGACTCTACGGACTGGACCGCGACCAGATGTTCTGGCGACGCAAGCAAATCAAGTTACTCGATGGTGACTCCCGACGCTTTGACCGTGACTACCCGGCAACCGCTGAACTGGCTTTCCAGGCTACAGGCGACAACCTGCTTATTACTGGTGACATGGTGGCCTCTGCGTTGTACTGGGCGAAATCTGGCAAACTGGATCCCGTCGGGGCTACCGTTATGGGCGTAGACGTTGCTGCAATGGGCGATGACTCCACGGCCTTTGTGGTACGTCGTGGTCGTGTGGTCCTGCATTGCGAGAAGTTAAGCAAGGCCAGCAATGGCGAGATTGCCAACCGTCTTCACGTACTGCGGGAACTGTACGGCGTCAACCATACGTTCATCGACGGGACTGGCGGCTACGGTACTGGCGTTCATGATCTCCTGGCTGCCCGTGGCGCTGCGCATAACGTTACGCTGGTCCACTTCTCCGAGAAGGCTACAGAAGATCACAAGTACGCTAACAAGCGCGCCGAGATGTGGGTTCGGATTCGCGACTGGATGCGTAACGCCGCCTCACTTCCTCAGGGTCATGACTGGGGCCGCGACCTCTGCGCGCCTACCTACCGTTTTGATGGTGACCGCCTGCGTCTTGAGAAGAAGGATGAAATCAAGAAGCGCATCGGTCGATCGCCGGATATTGGGGACGCACTGGCGCTTACCTTCGCCTTCCCGGTCATCGAGGGTGGCTACAATGATAGCTATGAGCCTGACGTAGCTTAAGATATACTCACAATACGGGGTGACATGGAGTCGCCCCACTTCGCCCAGGGAGGGCCATAGCATGACCGCTACCATCAAGCTCGTCACCGAGCAGACCACTAACCAACTCGTCGACTCCGTAAACCGTTCTCAGGCTAATGGCTGGTTTCCTATCTGCGGCGTCGTGTGCTTCAACGCTCGCTACACTCAGTTAATGGTTATGGATACCGACGCTACCGAGTCACCAAAGTGTAATTACTTTATCGTGGACTCTGCCGACAGCGTGTCGTTCACCCAGCGCGTCAATCAGTTACTTGAACTCAACCCCGGCGCTGTTTGCCTGTCGCCAGTGCAGTATGTCCAGGCTCGCTACATTCAAGCCTACGGTGATGACAGTCACGGTCACGCTAACGGTGACGGTGGGTTACCGTGGTACACTCAGGACGCCGCAGGCACCTATCCGATTATTGATGTGGACCCCAACCTTTCGCAAATCGGCTTAGGTAACGAGTGGGCCGGGTACGTGCAGTTATTATTCAGGACTGGGGGCAATAACGCAGGTTACATCCTGGCCGACGACGGGACCATGACGCTATGGAAGACGCAGCAAAGCACGCTCAATCTTTCGGATAACTCCGCAGTGCTGCACAACCACGCCAACGTGGAGATGAGCAACGCAGACGTTACGCTCAACATTGACGGTAACGACATGACGATCAGTGACGTTGGCGGTATCCGCGAGCAACTCAACGCTGATCGTAGTGTGCTGGTAGCACCGACAGGTACCGCAGACGTCACGTTGTCGAAGGAAGGTTTTGCGCAGGTCAGCGGTCAGACTGGCGTCACCCTCAATGCTGGTAACAACGCTACAACGTCAACGATGGACGCTGCAGGCTTCGCGATGAATACGCCGGGTGAGTACCATTACAAGATTGACAATGACCTGGTGTTCTTCTCCAGCGGTGACATTACGAAGATTGTAGCGCAGGGTATGTATCTGCAACTCGACGACGGCGACCAGACAATCCTCGTACCAGCTACGTATTCCCCGACAGTTAGCAATTCAGTAGCGACAAAAGGTTACGTTGATAGTACACGTCCTGTAAACGCTGTATTCCGTGCATCGTTCACTACGACCAGCGTTGAGACTGCGCAGTACGTCACAGTAAACAACACGCCGCAGGTGGTGACATTCAATGCTCAGGCCATACCTAACGCTGATTTGGGTACGCTCGATAATGCCACAGGTATATTCACAGCGGCGCGACGCATTGTCGGTACTCTGGCGATAACTTGTCAGGTGCGTCGTACTACTGGCGGCGCTGCGGCGGTAACGTGGGGTTTTCAGGTGGAGACTTCACCAGACGGCACAACGTGGACACCTACCGCCGGGAGTGCACGTTACATTAACCTTCGTGGTGCCGGGGATAATAACGTTTTGCAGACTGTCAACCTTACCTCAGCGGTGGATATTCCCGCTGGTACCCGTGTGCGAATTACACAGATGACAGACACGTCATCGGCTAACGTAGGACTGGTAGCACTCCCAGCCATGTTAGGTGGTGCTACCGCCGCTGGTCTGGTGTTCTCTTTGAGTACGACAACATGATGAGAAGCCTGTTGCACTTCGGGCATCGTTCAGCATCCCGCCTGGTAACTCAGGCGGCTTTTGGTTGCTCATGGGCGGCGGCGCTTCTCTGCGCTCCCCTCCTTGTTGCCGCTGGCTGGCAGGGTGCTACCGTGACACTTCTCGGCGTGGCCTTCCTCAACCTTCATTTTCTCCTGCCCCTCAAGCGACCGCGGGTAGACGCGACACATACTACAATCTGCACAATTCACCGGGCAATCCGGCTGGGCTTCCGGCGTGGTTTAGGCTACGCGCTTACTATGGCGGTGCTGCGTTACCTGATTGTTGTAGCTGCCTTCAACCACTACGGGCAATTTGAGGCGGTCGCCGCGCTGCATATGTACCTTGCCGCACGCATCTTCGACTTCTGGAACTGGGACAACCTGACGGACAAATGGCGCGCGCTGCATATCAAGTGATACCATAGGGGCTTCGGCCCCTTATTCACGGAGTAACCACAATGCGCCAACTGTTACTGGTGGCTGTCCTCACGCTCACCTCCTGCACCAACTCACCCAACGCCGCCCACAATACGTTCACCGCACTTATGAGTCTGGCCGCTATTTGCGAAAAGGACGTGGTGCGAGCTATCGATATTATGGGTGACTTCCGGTATCCTTAAATCTCACACAAAAAGGAGAGCATCAAATGGCAATTACAAACATGCAGGTTGTCACAGGTTACTATGACAGCCTCGGAACGCCCACTATCGAAACTGTTGTCAGCGGCCACTTGTCCGCCGGGTGGATACCTCAGGGTGCACCCGTATTAACTGACGTTTATGGACAGGTCGCACAGTCTATGGTGAAGTCTGACAACCTATCGACCACAGCGTACACCGTTGCTACAGGCGCAACACCGATGGCACCCGACAACACCTGGGATACGCTCGGTAACCCTACGTGGATCGAAAGTGGTCGCTATCTTCAGGCGTATACTAAAGGCGATCAGGTGACAGCCAAAGTTGATTTGAGCAACCAGGTTGACGGTGTACTTCCTGTCACCAACGGTGGTACCGGTGTCGACACACAGTCTGCATTGTGGAACGTAGTGAAACCGACAGGTACCACACTTCTGAGCGCAGACCCTGTTTCACCTTTGGATGCCGCCACCAAACAGTGGACCGAAAATACGATTGACGATGCTATAGCACCTGTTGCGGCCAGTGTAAATGATATATCTCTCGGCGATGGTGAATCGAAAGTCGGCGGTCTTCTGTACGCTGGTATCCGTGCTTACAACGGTACCGCGACCCAAATCAAGTGCATTGGTCGCTCGACGTTGAAAGATGGCGGTGAAGGTTATTTTTGCGTAGACACTGCTGATTCAGTGACTGCTGACAACGACGGCATTGTACTGGTAGATGCGGCTGGTAGACGTTGGAAACGCTCGTACAGCGGACCAATCATGGCAACCTGGTTCGGCGTTAAAGATAACGCTGACGCTTCATCCGGATTACAAAAAGCTGTAACCCTCGGCGGCGGTCAGATATTCATTAAAGACGGTCAGTATAACATTAGTACTCCTGTGACGGCTAATCACACGGGTGCAAACTATCCGGTCATGGGACGACGCAGTACACGCTTCGACTTCATCGGATCGTCTATGGCTAACACCACGTTCAACACCAACAACGTCGACTTTCTGAGTTACACTGGTACAGACGGCACCGTGGCCGGGCAAGGTGTACATAGTGGTGCACGCATCAGTGACTTCACCGTTTACGGTACCGGAAACACAGGTGTTGGTTTGCGTTGCGTCGGTGCAGCGTACATGAAAGTGCACGACCTCAGCATCATGCGTACAAACATCGCTGTGAGATTGTCAGGTATACTTTCTAGCGACTTCAAACGCATCAACGCCCAATACAACAATTATGGTATGTACATTACCAGCGCAGCCAACAGCACGTTTAACGCTATGCGAATAAGCGGCATGTTCGGCGCAAACAGCAAGTGGGGGATTGAAGGTGAGGTCGGCACCAACGTGTACATCGAAGATTCAAACTTCGAAGGTAACGGTACCGACGGAGATACCGGGTCTGGTGCAATTTACCTGCGTGTCGTAGAACCTTTAAGTACGATCAACATTTCAGGTTATTTTGAAGCGAACGTCGGTCAGGCTGATATTCTCATCGACAACCGCACATCATCACCGTGTGTGGTGAATATTCGTGGCGCGGTTTTCAACCGTGGCGGGATGCGTGGAGGTGACAATCTCGGTAAAGGATGCACCTACAATATTGAAACCCGACATACAGGCGGCGGCCAGATCATACTTAACCTGGAAGGTTGTATGTTCTTTACACAAACCGGTTTCGGGTATGTTCCGAGTGCTGCCAAACCTTATATTAAACCGTCGTCACTGCTTATCGTAAATGGTGAAGACACATGTCATTTTAGTGAATCGACAAGTCGAGCCGTCACTGGTAGTCGAAGCATGTCCATAGGTTTCACTGTGTCTGCATCGGGTGTATCCAACGGTATACCGCCTTATATGAGTGTTAACCGCGCGTCGACGGGAGTATACACTGTCGACTCACAAATACCTTTCGCTACCGGTACCGCTTATTTTCAGGCAGTAGCTTCAGCAAAGGTAAGCGGTACAACAGTGTCATACGTTCAGAAAGTGAGCACCACATCTTTACGAATAGTGACACTCAACTCGTCAGGTGCAGTCGCTGACGCGGAGTTTGATTTAGTAATAACATCGCGCCGATAACAGACAACCCGCTTCGGCGGGTTTCTTTTTTCACTATGTAAATGTTATCATGCACTGATTAACGGAGGTGTACTATGGCAGGACGTCAAGTTTCATACACTACCCGCAGCTTCACTGAAATCGTGAATCGCCTGGACCCGAAGCGACTGTCTACCCCGGAAGTGGTATACGTGTTCGACAACGGAAAGGTGAAGACCGAGCAGCCGACGCTACCGGGCCACGACTATCGTTGGACTAAGGACATCGAAGAATGACAACAGTTAACCATGCAGTAATTTACACGCGCGGTACAGGCAGCGATGCTATCGAGATTGCAAACTATGAACTGGCCTCCATCATCGGCGAGTGCCTGCATAGCGCATACCCCGGCTACCTGTGGCGTGTAAACGCTGAGATTGAAGGCGGTATCGTTAACATTCTGTGTGGCGACGTGTCCTACGAGTCCGGCGCTACATTGATGATTGCCGATCTGGAAGAACCTGTCGCGGCCAAAGCGCTGGTGCTCCGCGCTGGCGGTGAAATCCTGGAACGCGCTAAGCTGCATCGTGGACGTATGCGCGAGCATGAACTGGTGGAAGCTAAGCGCGACATTCGTGGTAACATCATTGGTTTAAACTGAGGATTAAGAGATGTCGAACGCACAAAAAGGGATTAGTGATTCCCTCGTTGGTCGCGCGCCGGACACCCAGTCGCCTTACGGCGGCGGTGGTGCTCGCGGGATTACGCAGGTAAACGACGATCCGTACCGCGCTAACCAGATTATTCCCGGCGCTGAACTGGACATCAACCAGGCATCCTTCGGTGAGATGGACTCATTCTCCCAGTTCGAGAAGGAAGGCGACGTCCTGCAAGCCGAGGAACAGACCTACGACCAACCGGACGACTCCGGCGTTGCTGGCATGTCTGAAACTGAGTGGGTAGACCTCGGTCGCCGTTGCTATGACACGGGCCGCACCTTCTACCGTCAAGGCTATCAGACACAGCACATTAACGACACCTACCTGTTTAAAGGTCGCCATGAACCGGGCAGCAAGTATTACAGCGAAGCGTTCCGCAACCGCTCGAAAGTTTTCCGCCCGTTAACCCGCATGGCCTCCCGTAGCTGGGAAGCGGACATCGCAACCGCTCTGTTCCTGAACGATGACTACATGCACATCTCGCCACGTAACGTAACCGATCAGGATGCGGATAAAGCGGCGGCAGTGCTGAAGGAAATCGTAAACCTTCGTCTGGATAAAATCTGGTACCCGATTTGTATCGGTGCGGCGCAGGACTCATTCATCAATGGACCAGCAATCGCTAAGGTTTTCTGGTGGCATGAAACCACAGTTACCAAAACCGACACTCCGGTGCTGGATGAGATGGGTAATCTGGTTGGTCTGGAAACTACCGAGAACGAAGTTGTCGTACACGATGAGCCGTACATCGACCTGATCCTGCCGGAAAACTTTATCTTTGACCCGACCGCGAAAGCGAACGATGTCATCGGTACTGGCAAGTATTTCGTACACAGAAAAATGATGTCTGTAGATGACGTCATGGTGCGGATGCAGCGCGGCGAGTGGAACATGCTTACCGAGGGTGAAATCCTGACGTGCCGCTGGGCGATGGAAGATGACGCCACGCAGCAGGCGAAACGCGGTGAAGGCAAGCCGGACCCAATCAACAACGACAACGCTGATACCCGTTACGAATCCGTGATGGTCAATGAAGTGTTCGTCCGCCGTGACGGCATCTGGTACACCTACCACATGATGGGTACCCAGTTCTTACTGGAAATGCCTGTAGAACTGAAGAACCGCTATCACCACGGTCGCCTGCCGTTCGTCTATGGCACCTGCATGATTGAGTCTCACAACAACGTGCCTGACTCAAAAGCCCACCTGGGTAGCGAGTTGCAGAAGGCTGTGAACGAAATCAGTAACCAGCGCGTGGACAACGTTAAGCTCGTACTGAACAAGCGTTACCTGGCGCGTCGCGGTGCATCTATCGACCTGGCCGCTCTGACACGCTCCACTCCGGGCGGCGTAATCTTTACCAGCGACCCGGCAGGTGACCTGATCCCGCAGGAAGTGAACGACGTCACCAGCAGCAGCTATGAGGAAACTCAGCGCCTGACTATGGAGATGAACGAAGCGCAGGGTACCTTTAGCGGCCAGGCTGTAGCCAACAACCGCGAGATGAACGAAACCGTCGGTGGCATGAAGTTGCTGAGCAACGCAGCTACCAAAGTGAACGATTTTGATATCCGTACCTTCGTGTTCACCTTTGTGCGCCCGGTGCTGGAACTGTTCATGCTCACCGTTCAGTATTATGAGAACGACGAGACAATCATGACCATCGCCGTCGACAACTCGGCATACTTCCCGCGCCTTAACGTGGAAGACCTGACCGACGATCTCATGACTAAACAGCTTGAGATGAAAGTCGACACCGGTATTGGTGCAACTGATCCGGTACAGCGTGTAAACACGTTGATGTACGGTGTGACGACGGTAATGCAGTTACCCGGCATGGCTGACAACATGGATAGTAAAGCCGTCGGCAGCGCTATCTTCTCAACGCTCGGTCAGGGCGACGGTAGTAAATTCTTCCCGAATCTGGCGAAGAACTTCCAGGAGCCGCCTCCGTCAGAACCACCAGTTGATCCGCTGGTACAGGCTGCACAGGAAGAAGCGAAAGGTCGAGTGCAGGAAGCGCAGATTAAAGCTGAACTGGAACTCCAGAAGCAAGCTAACCAACTGGCCGCCGAGCGTGAACTGAAGCTAATTCAAATGGCACTCGACGCAGAACTGGAAGGTAAGCGCGGTCAGCTTGATATGTTGCTGTCTATGCTGGATAATGAAACCCGGCTACGGATTGCCGAAGCACAGGACAAGACCAAGCGTCAGACCACCGCACTCCAGCACGGAAGCTCATTGCAGCAGACGGCGATGCAGCAGGCCCAGCAAATCGGCCAGCAAGTAACGCCTACTCAGCAGGAAGTAATCAATGAGTCGAACGTCAAGTAAATCACCTACGAGCGCGCATGTAAAATATGCGCGCAACATTAATCACATTGACATGCGGCAAGACGATTTGATGTCGGATACCTTGCCCGTCAATTATCTTTACAGTAAGATAAACATCGGTGAGGATGCCGCTCACTTTTTTACCCAAACGTTGCTGGGCGCAGATTTCGATGTGCGCCTTCGCGAGCAGTTCACCGCAGGCTTTGAGAAATTACTCACAGCTAACCCGGCGAACACTAGCGAAATTGTAGAGGCACAGATTGCCTGCCTGACCGTCATCAAGATTTACGAAACGATTGGCGCTCAGATTGAAGAAAAGGAAAGCAGCAAGCAGCAGTTAAACAACCAGCAGTTAGATGAAGACGGAGAAACAGCATGACTATCCAACAGGACGCCATGACCCGTAAAGCAACTGAAGTATCAAAGCAACAGGTTATTGAAGAGAACAACGCAGCAGCCGTGGCCGCTGGATTCACCCAGCAGGAAATCGAAGGTGCCAGCGATCATCTGGATACCGTCGAGCAGACCGCCGAGGCCAAGAAAAGTATCTCTGACCGTGTGCGCGAAAATCACGAAGCACAAGCTAAAGATCAGGAAGACTTCCTCGCCAGCATCGCCGAACGTCGCCGTCAGCATTTAGCTGAAGGTGCGGATGAAGGTTTCGACCTTTACGGTCTTGACAATGACGAAGAAAGTCAGGACAATCAGGTACAGGAAGAAGAAACTGAGGTAGAGCAGGAAGCTCAGGTGCAGCAGGAAGCCGCGCCGCAAGTGGATAACAATGCCCCTCGCTTCTTCACCGACGCCAACGGTAACCAGAAAGTTGAACTTCTGGTAAATGGCAAAGTTCAAGTAGTCGATGCTTCACGCGTTATCGCGGCAGCCCAAAAGCTGGAAGCAGGTGACGAGCGGTTGCGCCAGGCCGCAGAAGAACGCCAGCGTTTAGAACGCGAACGTGCTGAACTTGAACAGTTAAGACTGGCCTCGCAACAGACTCAACAGCCATCCAGTACGGACGCTGACCCTGATCTGAAAGCGAAATTGCGACAAGGTTTTGAACGCCTTTATAACGAAGGTGACGAAAGCGCACTGGACGAGCTAGTAGATACCCTGGCAAAAGGACGCCAACAGGCCATCCCACAGGTTGATACCACTCAGGTTGTTCAGCAAGTAATCGTAGAGCAAAACCGGAAAGCATGGGATCACTCCCTGCAAGTTGATGCACAGACTTACGAGTCTGATCCGCAATATGCAGACGTGGTCGGTAACCCGGCACTCAGTGCTAAAGCAGCGCAGTACGCTCAGCAACTGGTACGTGAAAGTAATGCACGCGACAATAACATTCGTCCTCTGGACATTATGGTGCGCGCGGCAAACATGGCACGTAACGAAGCACGTGAACTGGCAGCAGCTTTAGGTTATACTGGTCAACAGGTTACCACAACGCAGCAGGTTAACTCTCGCGCAGCAGCAGTTGAAGCTCGTAAGAGTCAGGCAGGTCAAACCGTGCTGGGTAGCGGTGCGCAACGTGAAAGCGAAGCGCCGAAAAAAGCAGCAGTACCGGATGGTGGCCGCAGCCCGTCTTCGATGGACGCTAAGTTGGCAGCCTTCTCAGGTCTGACGCAGGGCAGAACCGCCCCAGCAATTAAACGTTAATCGTTGAAAGGAGAGTAACACTATGGCAGGTCAATTGTGGGGCGTAGAACGTCTCGGCGGGTTCATGTACTCAGACCAACTGAGTCAGTATCTGCGTAAAGAAGTACAGCCGATGATGCGTTTCCGCCAGTTCTGCTCGGCGAAAGAAGCGTTTACCTATGGTCGTGGTGACATCTTCCATTGGGATATTTTCACCAACGTTCGTACCCAGGGCGGTCGTCTGAAAGAAGGCCAGGCTCTGCCAGAAACCAACTTCGAAATCCGCCAGGGTTCCTTGCAGATCGACGAGTTCGGTAACTCTGTACCGTACACCAAAAAACTGGACAACCTGTCCAAAGTTCCGGTTGAGAACATTATCCAGTCCGCTCTGAAAGATGACTGTGCTAAGACCCTCGACTACGAAGCGTACAGCCAGTTCAACCAGACTCGTCTGGTAGCTTCTCCGGTTGGCGGTACTTCCGCTACTCAGGTGAACATCGAAGCTGTGGCCGCCGCTGGCGATCATACTGCTACTGTGAACGACGCTGCACTGTCTCTGGATCACGTTAAAGCTATCATCGACGAGATGAAAGAGCGTAACATTCCGGGCTACGACGGTGATGACTACTTCGCTCTGGCGCGTCCGACGACTTTCCGTCCGATTCGTAACGAGATCGAAGAACTGTCTAAGTACGTTGAAAGCGGTTGGCGTAACATTCGCCTGGGCGAAATCGGCAAATACGAAGGTTGCCGCTTTGTTGAGCAGACCAACATTCCGTCCAAAGGCTGGACTAATGGTAAGTCTGACGAAGCGTTCTTCTTCGGTGGCGATACCGTAACTGAAGCAGTTACCGATCCTGAACAGATTCGTGGTAAACTGCCTACCGACTACGGTCGTTCCAAAGGTGTTGCGTGGTACTACATGGGTGGTTTCGGCATCGTTCACAACCAGTCTCAGGCTGACGATCCGCAGGCACTTCAGAACCGCATCATCCGTTGGGACTCAGCGTCCTAAGTTTAATCGGGGGCTTCGGCCCCCAAATTGAAGGAGAAGTAACATGGCTCAGAACAAAGCGTACGGTATGCCGATCAACGACAGCGCGACTGGCGTACATGCTAAAGAAACTGGCGACGCAAAATGCGGCCTGTCCAGTCTGGAAAAGTTCCGCCCGGAAGAGTACCCGCTGACTGAGCAGGCTCGCTTCTCCGCTGGGGAACGTAACGAAGACGTCGGTGGCGGCTTCAAACTCGTACAGTAATGGAGAATATCTAAATGGCTTATTCTTACGATGAAACCCTGCGCGTCCAGTTTGCTTTAGCTGAGTTCGCATCTCTGCCTGTAGCAATGGCCGCTGAAGGTGGTAACCGTAAACTGGAAGGGTCTGTTGTTCTCGGTTTCGTTGGCGTCGGTACCACCGCTGGTCCGCTGACCCTGAACATCGGTGACAGCACTTCCGCTACTCGCTACGGCGTGTTTGTTGCAGACACCGTGGTTGTTGGTCAACCTATCACTGGTAAACTGACTCTGACCGAAGAAGGTTACCACATGGGTGTGAGCAACGCGGCTACTACTCCGCAGACCTTCGCTATTGCAAGCGTTGGTACTGGAGCAGCAACTGGTCTGAAAGCAATCGTCGGTTACTACTAATAGCCGCCATCCCAAACTGGGGTCGCCTTGTGCGGCCCCTTTTTATTATGTATCATTGGAAGACCTATCTGGAGGAAGTGATTATGAAACCATCATACAATCAGGACGATTCAATTTCGTGGGGCCAGCGTACTGAATTTGACGTCGACGCCATGAACAGCCAAATGGATTACGGTCGCATGGGTGATTATTTACCACCTTCAGACGGTACTCGCGGCGCTGAAGATGACCATCCGAACATTGAGAATTTCAACATTCGTGATGGCTATTTACAGCATAAAGGTCTGGAATCGTTCCGTCCGCACGATGACTGCGGCACTTCGGTTAAACCGATGTACGATCAGCAGGCTGTGTACAAAGGCTATGGAGAAAAGAAACGTGGCTATTAAACTCGACAAAACCAAACCGTATGGCGTTATTCGTGGTCAAAACTCTGGTGCAGTGAAACTGGCATATTATCAGAATGGCCACTACTTCGACCCGAAGGAAAACCATGTTGACCTGAATCCGGCCCCGGTTAAAGAACCAGAACCGGAAGTTAAAGTAGTAGTGGAAGAACCTGTGGTTGCACCGAAACCAAAAGTAAAAGTTGAGAAACCTAAAGCAGAATTGCCTCCGGGCCTGCCGACTAAGGAGTAATACCGATGCCGCGTACTTACCTGTCAATGACGAAAGCCGTCGCAAACGACGCAGGTTACGCCGGGAACATTACGGCGATTTCGACAGCGACAGGTGACGCGGCGCGTATTGCGCGCTTCGTATCTGAAGCATGTCAGTATGTTGAAAGTCTGTGGGGCGACTGGCGCTTTCTGTGGGGAGGCATTTACGAAGGTATCTCTCCAGCCAACGAACACACTATTGTCGCACCAGAAAACCTGTATCGTTGGGATCGTGACCGCATTTTTATCGGCGATTGCAAACACTACCCTATTGCATTCAACGACTTCATTCCGTACGCCGGGGCCAACTCTCCCGGTTTTGTAGGGCAGGTTGTAATCATGCCTAACAATGACCTACGTATGTATCCTTATCCCGACAAGGATACGGAGTATCACCTGTCATGGTTCAAGCAACCTATGGTTTTAACTAACGACCTGGACGAGCCTAACATCCCCGACCAGTTCCGTAAGATTGTCGAAGCGTACGCGCTGTGGCTTTATGCGATGTACGATGACTCTGTAGAATTGGCGAACAAATCGCAGGCTGAATATGAGAAGTGGAAACTCCTTCTTGAAGCCGACCAACGCCCGGGCGGTTATGCTGGCAACCAGGCAATGCACAATCACATCAATATTTTAGCGTGGTGACAAATGGCACAGTATGATCGTTTCGCGCTAGCGGGTGGCCTCGACTTGTCCACCCCTTACATTTCCCGTGAGCCTGGGACGTTACTCCAGTGCAACAACTTCTCACCGGATTCTGACGGCGGTTATCGTGTGCGTGGCGGTTATGAACGCTTCGATGGTCAACTTAAACCATCGGAAGTAATCCTCATGGGTCTTTACGTTACAGGCGATACATCCGGTTATATTTGTGGTCAGACTGTAACCGGGAGTATTTCCGGTGCTGTCGGTGTCGTTGGTAAAGTGACACCTGAGTACCTGTGGATAGATCAGCAGAGTGAAGTCGACTTCGTTTCCGGTGACAGCATCGGGGCGGCCATGGTTGATTTCATTACTGAAGAACTGGTGTCTGTCAGTAATTTCATTCCTGATAATGGTGAAGAAAATAAGATTCTGGTAGTCAGTCCTACACCGGACTTTCAACCTTTCGAGGGTGGTCTGTTGCGAGGGGAAACTTCGGGTGCTGTAGTTCAGGTACACTACGTGCTACCGACCACTGACGGTCTGTGGATTTACGCTTACGCCCGTGAAGGTGAGTTGATTAACGGTGAGAGTATCCGTGAGCAGGACGGTGATACAGGCACACTGTTGCGCGACGTGCTCACCGTCGAAGTCATGTTGTCAACACCTTACACTCAGGCTGGCGCTAAATTTTTCCTCACTGAAAAACGTCGCGATAAGATCGGTATGGTTCCCGGTACGTCTGATATCATGGGTGTGTGGGAGTTGAACGATGTCGTCTACGCTTTCCGTGATGGGAAGATGTTTAACTCTTCGCCAACAGGGTGGCAGGAAGTAAACCTCGGGTTCACTGTCAACTGGAACAACCGACCATCGACAACGACCGATGACGAATTGGGATACGGCGATACGATTGTTGGTGCGACGTCCGGCGCCACAGCCACTGTAGGCTGGGTAGGTTACGGCGGATCGCAGGACCACTCGTCCGGTTATTTCACAACACTCAACGTCACTGGTACATTCGTCGATGGCGAAGAACTGAAGAACCAAACCTTGGCTGATATAGTGATCGGTGACATCGTTGGTGTACCTGAAGCTAACGTGATGCAGTCTACGTCACCGCGCGGTATGCGTTTCTTTAACCATAACTTTTTCGCGGGTACAGACTCGTGGTCAATGTTCGGGGTAACCGGTAACGGTCCAGCATTCTGCTACAATCCGTCACGCGGTTTCGCTCCAATCCTGACAGGTCGTGAAGTGGAAAACCCGTTCGACATCATTGTGCATAAAGAATATCTTTTCCTGGCCTATCCCAATGCAAGTTTGCAGCACAGCATTATTGGCTCACCGTTTGACTGGTCCGGTGGTTTGGGCGCAGGGGAAATTGGAGTAGGTAGCGAAATCCGCAGTCTGATCTCGTCACCTAAATCACTAGTTATCTGTACTGAAAAAGATGTGCAGTCGCTGTCAGGTGAGACGATAGATGAATGGCGTAAGGACATTGTTACGTCTCACAACGGCATCGCTATGTTCTCTGGCGTTTACCAGTCGCAGACGTTCGCTTTGATGCGCAGCGGTATAGCGGCCATCGACCGTACTGACCAGTTCGGTGACTTTAGTGATAGTGTTGTCAGTGACCGCATTCGTACACTACTTCGTCCACGATATGACAACTGCGTGTGCGCACTGGCACGCAAAGATAAAGGTGTTTATTACATCTATTTTGACGATGGTTTTAACGTGGCGATGGCAACGTATCAGGGTGCGATAATCGGGTTCCACACTTTCACATTAGGTAACCAAATTGTGAAGGGTGCTCAAAACCCGGCAGGTAACGTGTGGTTCTATTCGAACACCGGATATATTTATCAGGACGATGTTGGCACCAGTTTTGACGGCGACGAGAAGATTTGTGTAATGCGCACGTCTTACGCGAATCAGGGGGATCCTGACACGCGTAAACGGTATCGTCGTGTAGACATCACATTCAACGGCGACGTGTACGTGAACGTGATGACAAACTTCACATATGATAAAGGTAACGGTGACTCGATATACAGTCTGTCAGATAACCCACTGTCATCTAACGGAGGTCGCTGGGATACATCGAACTGGAACCGTGTATTTTGGGACGCCTCCGAGTTCCCGTCGATTGCTGCGGATGTAGACGGTGTAGGTTTTGACATCAGCACAATGGTATACTTGCAGTCACGCATACACCCCGACTTCGTTGTAGAAGACGTGGCCTTTGAATGGACCGCACGCAGGAAGGTACGATAATGGCGAACTCATATTTCAACTTCACAAACCCGGTAGTGCCGGGTTCACCTATAATGTCTGCAAAATACAACGGTGATTTCCGCGCCGTTGAACGCGCTTTCGACACACTACCGTCGCCGAGCGATCTGGTAACAAGTTATAAAAATTTCGGTGTTACAACAGGTTCGACGACAGCGTATCGTCTGTCATTACCCGCGTTCAACACCGAGTTCGGTTACGCTACAGGTATGCAGGCTGTCGTCAAGGTTCATGTTAACAACAGCGGACCGTCGACAATTTCTATAAATGGTTTGCCAGCTAAACCTATACTCAATCTCATCACAGGGTTAGGTCCATTACAGGCTAACGATTTACGTAAAGATGCTATCTATTCCTTACGCTACGATGGTGTTAACTTTCAGGTTGTTAACGCTGTTTCCAACGCTGTGGCGTGGACTAAGACGAATGCTGATACAGCTAAAGTAGCGGCAGATAACGTTAAGCAAGCCGCAACCCTGGCCGAGACTCGTTACGCGAATCTACTGAGCGGTCCACTGCGTGTAGGTGCTGTTAAGTTTTACACCCCGGACGTCAACCCTAACACATTATATCCGGGTACGACGTGGGTACAGTTGCCCGGTACATCGAGTGTCGCATACGGTTGGAGAAGAACAGTATGAATCTTTACTATAACTTTACACTGTTTGCTGTACCAGGCGAGGTGATCGAGGCCAGGTTTTACAATACCGAGATGACGAAGATATCGGAGGGTTTCGATAAACTACCTACCGTCACGTCCATCATTGACGGCACGCTGGTGTACGGTAAGAACAAAGGTTCACACCGTCACAACAACACGATAGCGTTAGGTTCGTTCATTGTCGGCTCTTATATTCAGGGCGAGTTGACGGCAACCAACATGATTGTCGGTAACAACTCCGGCGTTACGTTCTCGCTGAACGGTCGCGGACAACGCCCGGTTGTATTCGATGTGTACGGTGGCGCTGTTGCTGAAGACTTACGGGGTACAGGAATTTACACGGTCATATACGACAGTAATCGTTTCTATTGTCTGGAGATGTCACCGCGTGGATTCATCGCCGCGCAACGATACAAGGATTACGTTGATGCTAACGCACCTGTTGTGGCCGCTAAGGTGTACGGTGGATCAGTTGTAGGTAGTGTCGAGTTCTTCCCTGTCGGTACACAACCTTCGAGTCAATATCCGGGTACAGTGTGGGAGCAGTCGTCAGCCACGGTATCTTCAGTGACCGACGGTATGGTATCATCTACAGACCTCGTAACGTGGATTCGGAGAGCGTAACATGGCATTACAACAAATCAACGAGAGTACCACCAGTGTGGCGACATCGGACCCGACGCAAGTTACCTATTCCGGTACCCCTTCGTCAACGTCTGGCGCTGTAGGATCTCAGACAATACAGAACACTGAATCAGGAATGATGTCAAGCATGCAATCGGCAGCAGCCCCTGCTACGACGCAGACTCAGGCAGCCCCTGCTACGACGCAGACTCAGGCAGCCCCTGCTACGACGCAGAC
>ERZ808028.205-NODE-205-length-59549-cov-11.056901_pt1 | contig 59549 bp, 58 predicted proteins | sample MGYA00380184_ERZ808028 | MGnify/ENA primary metagenome ERZ808028 (study PRJEB31490, sample SAMN06133397) | mouse gut metagenome | isolation source: J8_1 | host: mice | place: China: Chengdu | collected 2015-05 ... | reverse complement strand
TTATTTTCCATCGCCTTTCGTTGCGCAAACGACATGAAGGACACACTGTTTGCAGCCTTGAGTTGCATTGGGCAAACCTGCTATTGGCACAGTGTAAAGGATGTTCGCAACTACCGACTGGTGACGTTATAATGCAATACCAACACAGATATTGACTAACACCAAAATCATAGATCTTTTAAAGACAATATGTAAAAAGGGATTCATAACCGACGGATCATCGCAGGTTATGAATCCCTTCTTCAGTCTTTAAACATGCACGATGCCCTTTTTCTCATCCCGGGAATAGAGCAGTTTGAGGATGATAGGCGTCGCGATCGAAGATACAAGAATCAGCAGGATGACAGCGGTGAAGTAATCTGCTGTCAAAAGTCCGGCGGCCAGACCCTTCTGTGCCACGATCAGGGCAACCTCTCCTCTGGTCATCATACCGACACCGATCTTTAAGGAATCGGCCATATTGTATTTGCACAGTCTGCCGATCAGTCCGCAGCCGATGATCTTGGCCAGAAGCGCCACGATCACGAAACAGATACAGAAGGCAAAGAGTCTGCCGTTCATGCTGTTGAAGGTGGTCTTTAAACCGATGCTGGCAAAAAAGACCGGGCCAAAGAACATATAAGAACTGACATCAACCTTGCGCTTTATGTATTCGTTGTCGCTTAAGCTGCACAGGATAACGCCCGCCACGTAGGCGCCTGTAATGTCTGCTATGCCGAAATATCTCTCTGCGATATAGGACAGGGCAAAACAGAAAGCCACGCCGATGATGGGCACACGTCTCGTGTGCGGATAGCGGTTATCCAGCGTGAGAAATATCTTGTAGAAAAGAAATCCGCCCACGATCGCTACCGCAAAGAAGGCAACGGTCTTGACAATGACCATCAGCGGGTTCGAATCCGGGCTCTTGAAGCCGATGACGAAGGTCAGGACAATGATACCGATCACGTCGTCAATGATGGCGGCGCTGACGATGGTGGTGCCTACCTTACTCTTGATCTTACCCAGTTCCTGCAACGAGGCGACGGTGATGCTGACGCTGGTCGCCGTCATAATCGTGCCGATAAAGACCGCCTTATAGAAATTCTCACTGCCCCAGGGTGCCATACCGTAGAAGCCCATATACAGAAGTGCGCCCAGGACAAGCGGAACAAATACACCGGCACAGGCGATCAGAAAAGCCACCGGGCCTGTTTTGATCAGTTCCTTCAAGTCGGACTCCAGCCCTACAGAAAACATCAATATGATCACGCCCACTTCCGCCATCTGCGTGATAAAGTCGGTCTGCGAGATCCAGCCGAACACGCATGGCCCGACTAACAGCCCGGCGATGATCTGGCCCACAACCTGCGGTGCCTTAAATTTCCTTGCGAGAATGCCGAAACACTTGGCGAAGAGCAAAATGATCGCAAGATCTCTTAAAATTTCATATGATTCCATAATATCCCCTCCGTTTCCATAAATAGTTATAATCTGAAAAGAAAAGAATGTCAATGTTTGAGATAAAATTAGAAGTATGGTTTTTTTCTATATTGGGTTATGTTATAGTGTAATACATTGATTGCTCAATGCGCATACTGAAATGATACCCTGTTGCAGGGTAATGGTCATTCAGGTGTTATCTTGCCGTGAATATTTTCAAACTCGGCTACATGCCTTTTGATGAGCACTTCCAGCTCCCGATTGGCAGAACGTCCATTATAATCGGCAACAGAATGAAATTTTTTCAGTAGAACAGGGTCAGTTCTTAATGTAAATTTGGTTGTATCAGATTTCATAAAACGGCCTCCATTTGACTTTATTATAATGTCAAAATGACGGCACTTTTATCATTGACGGCATTATGACGGCACTTTATAATTTTCAAGTAGAAAAGGACAGGGGAACAATATGACAAGAGAAGAACTATTAGATATTTTAGTAAAAGAAAGAACACAGGACATTCTGGAAGAATCCCTGAGGAACAATGAAGTATATCAAACGGCTATGGAAGAACATAACAAGGCCTGCGAAAGAATGGAAATGGCCGGGTTGAATGAGGAACAAAGAGAGGCTGTTGACGAGGTGCTGTCCACGATCAGCCGTTGCATGGCAATATATGGATCAGCCGGATACCGGCAGGGACTGGATGATGGGATAGATCTCGTTGTAGAGATATTGAAAGTCCCGTCTACGGAACTGAATGACAATATACTTATGCTGAAAAAGGATGAATAATGGCAATGAAAAACATCAGATTCCAGGGAATCTGATGTTTTCATCTTTGCTTATAGTCGAAGCGACAGGATTTGAACCTGCGACCTCTGCGTCCCGAACGCAGCGCTCTACCAAGCTGAGCCACGCTTCGATTTGCGAACAACTAAAATAATACAACATTCGCGGGGGTGTTGTCAATGTTTTAAGGCAAAATATTTTAAAAAATTTGGCCGTCACTTGACAGGATGCCGTATCACGGTCCGCAGCTTCTCTTCGGCGGCCCTTCTGGGGTCGCTTAAGTAGATCTCATGGTGAAAGCGTGTATCGGAAATATCGACAGTGTAGCCGTTTTCGGCGGCATACTGTTCCATTTTCTCTATGGTTGCGGGTTCATGGTCATAACTGCCGATGTGCATACATTGTACGCAGAGGCCTTCCCGGTAGGGGAAGAATTCCACTCTGGAGAAATCTTTCTGTTTCTTCTCAGAGGCTTCGCGGATGGCCCAGTCGAACTCTTCTCTGGTCACGAATTCAGGCAGGCGGATCATGGAGATCCACTCGAAATCTTCCTTATGGGAGTAGTCAATCCGGTCACATCCGTTCTGCCACCAGAGGCCCTCCAGCGGCGGAACTACATAGGAGAAATAGCCGTCGATCTTATGACTGCCCTTATAGCTCATTTTGATCGTAAAAGCAATGGCGTACAGAAGGCCGATCGCTGCTTTGTAGGCGCCGTCTGGCACATTGGGGTCTCCGCTGCCTCTGACGGCGATATAATTCATTTCCGGAATGTCGATGATGCCGGGTGTTTTGGGAGGCAGATAGAACTCTTTGTATTCTTTCTTGTAATCAAATGCCATGGATGTATTTTCCTCTATTTTCCTTTCAGATTGTTGACACGTTCCTGGATGGTAGCCTCGAATTGCTGTTCGGAAAGGCCTGGGTCTTTTGTGCCGCGCCAGATGTCGCATGGCAGGCTGTCACAGGACAGACAGGTGGCAAATTTATGCTTCTGTACACAGCAGCTGTAAATGGGGCAGGCTTTGCCTGCCGGTGCATGGAAGACTTTACCGTTTGCAGCGTTACAGCCCTGACACATGGAGCCGAAACAGCTGCATGCACTGCAGTCAGAACCACAGCAGCTTAAGCCCAGGATTTCCCGCTGTTTCTTTCCGCTGAAACTTTTGAGAACAAGGTGGTAGGACTTGTCCAGCAGATCTTTTAACAGATCGTCGGGAACTTCGCCGTCCGGTTTCACAGAGTTCCAGTGCTGTTTATTCATATAATAGCCGGGCAGGATGTCTTCGAACTGCTGCCGCAGGAAATTCCCTTCTTCTGGTTCCAGCTTCAAGGTGATATAGTATGGTTTGTCGTCCGAATCCAGGCAGACAGCGGCAAACATCTTGCCGCCGATATGATAGCGGATCCAGTTCCAGTCGCTTTGCAGGTCTTTGTTAACACTTCGCTTGTTCAGCAGATATTCGTCAATCCATTGGTATCTCATAGAGACTGCTCCTTTGCAGGTGTTTTATTTTACAGGCATCTTAGCATACTAAACATGACAACTGTGTGTCGTGTTGCCGATATTTCCCTGCAAAAGATCTTCCAGTGTAATGTGGTAAAAGAAATTATGCACCATCCTGTCAAATTGTTTCCACATGGGCAGCGTCATACAGGTGTCCGCTTTCTCACAGATTTCCGCGTCGGCCTGCAGGCAGGCGGTGATGGCGAGGGAACCTTCTGTCAGTTCGAGGATTTCGCCGACAGTGTATTCCTGTGGGGTGCGTGTGAGCCTGTAGCCGCCGCCCTTGCCGCGAAGACCCTTGAGCAGCTTTTCCCGGACAAGGACCTTTAAGATGATCTCCAGATATTTCTTGGAGATTCCCTGTCGGGTGGCAATTTCGTCTAACGGTGTGTAATGGTCCGGATCCTGCTGTGCGAGGTCGAGCATCACACGCAGGGCGTATCTTCCTTTGGTTGAGATCATGGTAAGCCTCATTTCTGTTTCTGTACATGCATGGTTTATAAGTGGTCATTGTGCAGCTGCGTCTTTATGCAGCAAAGGTCCAGGCCAAGGCTAAGCTGTTCATGTGTTCCGTCCTGCACTGTTTTTCCGTTCTTCATGACCAGTACCCGGTCCGCCAATTTTGCAAGGGCCATCCTGTGTGTCACGATGATCGCTGTTTTTTCACGGGAATACTCGTAAATTTTCTCAAACAGCCTTGATTCTGCCACGGGATCTATGGCCGAAGTCGGCTTTTTTGACTGCTAATTGTTCCTTTCATTACGCGATAGAATAATAGGTATATATTTTTCTGCTAATCTCCGTGTTATATCTTCACTTTTTTTGATTAATTCTGCCTGTCTGATTCCCCATTCAGCAGCAGCCTTATTATCTTCTAATTTCTCACTCAAAATAGCTTTCTTTGCCATATTAACACCTCCTAACGATCTTCGTATACAATATTCGCTTCGTAACAATTGGAAAGAAAACAGAATACAGCCTTTTGATAATCATGTAGATTATTTCCTTTGTTATGGACACTAACCGAGTGATTATATATTTCTATCGCTTTTTTGTGGTTATAATTTTGTTTTTTTACAAGATATGAAATATTTCCCAAGTTTGTAACTACTACCATCATTTTAACAGTTCTATTACTTAGAAAAAATTTTACATCTTCCAATGAGAATTTCGATAATGATGGATGATTATGAAGTACAATAACAACACATTGAATAGAAGTCGCTATCAAATGATATGCTACTGTATTCATGCAAGGATCAACCGAATGTTCATCCCCTAAAGCAACTCCCATAAACTCTTTTCCTTCGGCAATCAGATTTCTATAATCGAGGCTATAGGTAAGCGCCACCTCATTAGAATCATTCTCATTTTTAGAAACCATCAATACTTCCTTTGCCAATTCCTGCAACATCAAATATTCACTTTCAGGGATCTCTCTATACTTAATTAACGGCACTTTTTCGATAGCCATATCTGTAATCAAAATCTTGTGGGTACGCTTTTTGGCCATTTCTAAATCATTTATTTTTTTATCTTCAGATTCCATCTCAAACAATCCTTTCTTTCTTATTCCTTCGATAATATATAGGATATTATCATTATATCTTTTAAGCTGACCCTCTTCAACACTATATCTATATATATCATTCATCTCGCAATATAAAAGCTCATGCTGATAAACATTATTTCCTATTATTGGCAAAAGGTTAGTATATTAATACGCCTATAAACCTATTGACAAAGTAGGTTTAATAAGATATCCTATGAGAGACAGAGACAGAGACAGAGACAGAGACAGAGACAGAGACAGAGACAGAGACAAAAGTAAAAATAGAAAACAGAACAGGAAAGGCAGGGGAACAGATATGATATATGCAGACAATGCGGCAACTACGAAAATGAGCAGAACAGCCATCAATGCGATGCTTCCTTATATGGAAGAGATCTGGGGGAATCCGTCCAGTCTGTATGGGGCGGGGCAGAAGGCGGCGGAGGCTCTGCAGTCCGCCAGGGAACGTATTGCGGCCTGTATCGGTGCGGCGGAGGAGGAGATTTATTTTACTTCCGGCGGCAGTGAGGCGGACAATCAGGCGGTTCTCTCGGCGGCCAGATTCGGGGAAAGAACAGGAAAGAAGCATATTATTTCGTCAGCCTTTGAGCATCATGCGGTCTTACATACGCTGGACAGACTGCGCAGAGAGGGCTTTGAGATAGAACTGCTTACGGTTCATGAAAACGGCATGATCTATCCGGAACAGGTTGAGCAGGCGATCAGGGAGGATACCTGTCTGGTGACGGTCATGTATGCCAATAACGAGATCGGATCCGTTATGCCGGTTTCGAAGATCGGGGCCATATGCAGGGAGCATAAGGTGCCTTTTCATACTGATGCGGTGCAGGCAGCAGGGCATCTTCCGATCCATGTGCGGGAAGAGAACATCGATCTGCTCTCGCTTTCGGCCCACAAGTTCCATGGGCCAAAAGGGGCGGGGGTACTGTACGCAAGGCGGGGCATCCCGCTGACGAATTTGATCGAGGGCGGAGCACAGGAGCGGGGCAGACGCGGCGGTACAGAGAATGTACCGGCCATTATGGGAATGGCGGCGGCGCTGGAAGAAGCCTGTGCGGATATGGAAGGCCGCAGGGAAAAGCTGCTTCGGCTGCGTGACCGCCTGATCGACGGGCTTTCCCGGATTCCGCACGCTGTCTTGAACGGGGACAGGGTAAGCCGTCTGCCCGGCAATGTAAACTTCTGCTTTGAGGGCATTGAGGGAGAAAGTCTGCTTTTGCTGCTGGATGACAGGGGGATCTGTGCCTCATCCGGTTCCGCCTGCACTTCCGGGTCGCTGGATCCCAGCCATGTGCTGTTGGCGATCGGCAGACCGCATGAGGTGGCGCATGGTTCTCTGCGGCTGTCGCTCAGTGCGGACAATACGGAAGAAGAGGTGGAAGAGATCCTGCGGGCTGTGCCGGAGGTGGTTGACTATCTGCGGAATATGTCGCCCCTGTGGAAGGATAAAGTAAACGGCAGGAAAAAGTTTGTGATATAGAAGGAGGGCAAAGGAGCATGGCATTATACAGTGAAAAGGTGATGGAGCATTTCAGAAATCCGCGTAATGTGGGGGTGATCGAGAATGCGGACGGCGTGGGGGAAGTGGGGAATGCCAGGTGCGGCGATATTATGAAGATCTATCTGAAAATTGAAAATGATATCGTGACGGACGTTAAGTTTGAGACTTTTGGCTGCGGGTCGGCGATCGCCTCCAGTTCCATGGCGACGGAGATGATCAGGGGGCGGTCGATTGAAGAGGCGCTGGGATTGACGAATCAGGCAGTGACGGAGGCTCTGGGCGGACTGCCGCCGCATAAGGTGCATTGTTCTGTTCTGGCCGAGGAAGCGGTCCGGGCGGCGGTCAAAGACTATTATGACCGTCAGGGAGTTGCTTATGATCCCGAACGGTTTCCGGATCCTGTTTCTTGTGAAACTGCGGCAGCTACATCCGTGTGAACCTGACAGTATTGGCATCGCCGGCGAAGGGCAGGCGGCTGTTTTGATCAGTCATATATTTTCAGCGTATTTCTGAGCGCCGCCTGCAGCTCTTTGCGGATTTCCACCGGTTCAAGAAGCTCCACCTGGTCGCGGAAGGTCAAAAGCCACGTGACCAGGTTTTCTTTATGGGTGTAATCTGCGTGAAACAATAGTTTTCCGTCTGCCTGCTCGGTAAAACACGTCGTCCCGAACTCCTCCACCAGCCGCCATTTGCAGGCAGCGTCAAACAGAGCCTTCACTCGGATGCCGCCGGGAAAGATTCGTTCGTTTTTCAGATCCGGCAGGGGGACGGGTCTTTTTACGAAAGGGGTGTTCGCCTCCTGCAGACAATCCATGCGGTTTAGTTTAAAAAGTCGGAAATCTTCCCGTTTCCTGCACCATCCCCACACATACCAGCTTGACCAGCGGAAGATCAGGTAGTATGGCTCGATGCATCGTTTGCTTTCTCCCGACGGACTGTAGTAGAGAAATTCCAGCTCCAGACAGCTGTCGATGGCGCGGCGGATCAGTTCGATCCTGGGGGCCAGAGCATCCTTGTACCAGGAAGAGAGATCAATGAGCACGGACTGGCCGCCGGACATAAAGTCCGAGGAACCGGCGGAGAGCTTTTCCATAAGCTGTCCGTACCGGTTGGTGCCGTTGATGCTGTCGAGGCTGCGCAGTCCGGCCAGGATATCCTGCATTTCCCTTGTGGTCAGCAGGGTGCGCTCCATGCGGTAATCTGCCATGATGGAGATGCCGCCGCCGGTTCCCTGTCTTGTGACGATGGGGATACCGGCCTTGCATAAATCCTCGATATCGCGGTTGATGGTCCGTCTGGAAACCTCAAAATGATCTGCCAGATAAGGCGCCGTGACCGTGTCCTTCTGCAGGAGGATGGACAGGATGCCGATGAGTCTGTCTATTTTCATAAAAACGACCGTTCCTTTCTGTGTGTGTTCCTGTATTTGATGAGAAATTAACAAATCGGCGGGAGGTACCCTAATTGAATCGCCCTGGTTACAGCTTCGACAGAGGAGGAAACATCAAGTTTTTCAAATATATGCTGTAAATGATTGGAGAGGGTACGCTCGCTGATATAAAGTGTGATTGCAATCTCTTTCCGTTTTTTGCCGTCAGCTATCAGCTGCAAAATCTGTTTTTCACAGTCAGTTAATTCTTCTAAAAACGGAATGGAACCGGTGAAGACAAATTTTCCCTGCATGATCTGCGAAAGAAAAGCGATCAGCATTTCCGGTTCTGTATTTTTGTTGATAAATCCTTTTGCCCCGATTTTTTGGGCTTCGTTGCGGTATACCGGCAGATCGTATCCGGACAGGATAACAATTTTCTGCTCCGGATGATTGTATAATATCTGTTTTGCTAATTCCAGACCGTCTTCAGACGATATATTTTTTAAATTGATATCCATAAGCAGGATATCCGGGGCGTCTTCTTCAATGGATTTATCCAACAGGGAAATATCATTGATACTTTTAAAGGTTTTTATTTCCGGGTAGTCTGATAATGCAATTTCCAGACTTTTGGAAAATAGAACGTGGTCATCGACTAATAAAATATTGATAAGAAGCATCCCCTTTCATTGGCAGGTTGATACAGACGCAGATTCCATGTGGGAAATTTTGGCTTATGCTTACGGTGCCGTCCATGCTGTGAACACGGTCAGTGCTTAATGCAAGACCCTTGTGCTTTGAAGAGTCTGCACAGGTGAGGCTGTCGGCATCAGCACTCCCGTTATCTTTGACGCATAAGACTATCATTCCATTATCCTGTGTAAGTGTTATCCATGCTTTTTCTCCCGTAGAGTGTTTATAAACATTCGTGACGAGTTCTTTCAAAAGCCGGTATATGAAAATATCATATGGCGGAACTATAAATAAAGAGTCCGGACAGTCAAAAACAACGCTGATGTGGCGTTCAGGAAATGACTGTGCAATATATGCAAGCAGATTTTGATAATTCTCTTTTACAGTAAGTTTTGACAGCAATACAGGATGATAATTCTGCATCTGCTCACGGATATAGATATTCATGCTGTCAAGAGTTTCTGTGATTATTTTCTGTATATCAGGGCTTGTTGATTTATGCATCATATTTTTTATGGAAAGCAGGTCCTGCAGTATATGGTCATGAAGAAAGTTTGAAAATTCAAGATTTATCTGCTCTTCCTGCTGTAACTGTGCTAATGCAGCATTGTATTTGCTTTCCATGACCATATTGCCTCCTCCCTGCCTTAAATTAAAATCCAGAATGATATTGCAGACATAGATAAACACAAACAAAGCGTCCAGCATAAGAAGGAAAGATAACCAGCCGATCCCCAGAGTCATTGTGATCAGGCCACAAATGGCAACACCGAAAAGCAGGATCAGCATTAACTGGAATCTGCTGAATATGGCTGACAATGGAAAACTGCGATGCTCTTTCAGTATAATACCATGAATACTCATGGAGAACAGCAGGACAGGGATATATACTCCAAAGTTTGAAAGATTTCCTGTTATTCTCATTGTGGTAAGACCGTATGTAATGCATAAAATGATTATTACCACAAGAGAGAACAGAATGGACTTCCATTCTGCTTTGAGGACAAAAGCGGTTCTTTTTCTGTGGTAAGCAACAACAAAAACGAAACAAAGCCAGCTTACCAGAAACTGGATGTCATGCAGCAGTGCAAACACATTGTCTGATATTAAAATGCCGATGAGGGAGCAGATACAGGTTCCGGTCAGGCAGAGGTTTGCTGCCTTTTTGAATTTATAACCGCTCCCCTGAAATAAAAACATGAGTATGAAATTTATGAAAACGTACCATATAACCGGACTTAAGGCATAAAAAACAATATCTGCCATGGCGTTGTCCGAAACTGAAAGGAGTATATACCAGCTGTCCAGTGCCAGCAGACCGCAAAACAAAGAGATGGCTTTATTATCTCTGATGTTGCAGGAACTCACATAAGCAGCGTCGATCAGCATCAAAGATGACAGAAATAATGATACGATTTTGCTGATGCTGCACGGCATCTGGATATTTATTTCCAGCCCCATATATATTATAAGCAGGGTGGAGTTTATAATAAGCAAAAGCTTCATGATAATACGCTTCATATTTTTGTCCCCTTATCCATTTCTGAATTATATCATTTATCTGTGTGCATACAACTATAGTAAACGACATAACAAATTTCTGTTTCCGTCTCTTGCAGGAGCCATATACGGTAGCTTCTGCAAGGCCGAAAACGAAATTTCCAATGTCGTTAACTATAAAATTTACCCAAAACCATTTTACAACAGGTATGGACAGTCATATAGTAATAAACCAGATAAATGATCAATGTCAGCGCAATGGCCAATATCGTAGGGGCGTATAAAACAATGCTGTTGGCCAAAAGGTTCTGCATAAGCGCTGTTTTATATACTAATGTGGCAAAGATACAGTCTGCCAGTCCGAACAGAAACGGAATGCTGAAAAATGTGATTGCCTGTTTCCTGATGATTTTTTTAATCTTCCTGTTCGTATATCCCATTTTTACGAGGATATCATAATCGGATTTTGAATCGGCCATGGCAGAAATGTTATTAAAATACAGAATGCTGCCTGTTGCTATAAAGAATAATACGACAAGAAAGCCTATCAGCAGGAAGGTGGAACTGCTCAGGGAAACCACTTCATGTATCCTGTGGGAATTGCCCTGCAGGTAAGGACTGTTATCCAAATATGCAGACAGAGCCTGAAACAGATCTTCGTTTCCTGTTATGGAACTTCCGTTTATACTTAGGATTTTCGTTTCGGGGGCAGCATTTTCAGATATCATTTTGTATAAACTGTCACTTATGATCAAAGTACCAACACTGTTCGCAAAAGAAAAAGGATTATTCAATGTGGTCATAGTCACAGTGACAGGTATTTCAGTATTGTTTATGAGCAGTGGATAAGTGCTGCCTGTTTCGTCCCTGCCGGAAGCCGGCTGGTATCTTACAAAAATACACTCATTGTTGTTTAGTGCTGTAAATTGTTCCAAAGCCTTTTGACGCCCCTGCGCTTTCAGAATGGCGGTATAGTCGGCATATGAGATACATTCAAAACCTGCACTGCGAAGAATTTTTTCGTTGTCAGCATCTCCGTGGGAAGTTCCGACACTGTATTCCATGGGGAGCTGTCCGGCAGTCGAAGTAACTTTATAAATATCGGTCTGCAGGAATGTAACATCATCTCCGGAGGAATAGTTGTTCACTGTTTCCATGATTGCGGACAGATCACTCTCTTTTTCAATACGGCACTCGATTTCTGACGGCGCAATGCGGGATACTGCTGCAATCGGATAATACAGGGAGAGAGCCATAACGCTTGAAACAGTCAAAGTTGCGGCCGACAATAATGTGAGCATGATCAGCGTTTTTGAATGGGAGCGCATCCGATATATAAAACCCGGTGAAGTAATGATTTTTGTTTCCGTGTAAAATTTCTTTTTATTTTTCCTGCCAGTCTGTACCGCATAAGGGAGAAAAGATGCAATAAAAAGCACTGTCCCCAAAAGAATGAGTGTAAATGTAAGCATTCCAACAGGATAAAACCCGACTGAAAACCAGACAGATTTTTCGCCCCGCAGGATGTCAAGGGCAATACAGTATCCCAAAATGACAGATACAAACCCGATTATGGAAGGAACGGCATGGAACTTTGTCTGCTTTTCCGAACTTTTTTCAAACCGCACCAGATCCATAAGGGAGGATTTGAAAAGAAATCTGCTGTTGGACAGCGATAACAGGATAATAATGGCAAAGACAAAAGATGCTGTCTTTACCATGGCATTGGGGTTAAAAAATGGTATTTCTGCATTGTTGACTGTCAAGTTCAGTAATTTTGTAATGCCAGACACAATGGCTTTATGAAACAGACCGCCCAAAAAGATTCCGATTGCGAAAGCCCCAAAACAGGAGAGAAGATTTTCTGCTGTAAGCAGGGACAGTATCGTGGATTTCCGATATCCCAATAATGCATAGATCCCTAATTCCTTTGTGCGGCGGCGCAGGAAGAAACGGTTTGAATATGACATGTAAAAAATAACGAATGCCATAAGGAATATAGAAATCGTGCTGCACATGGTTTCCACCCGCCCGTCGCCCGATATTTTCTCAAGCATAACTTTATTCATGGAAAATGAAGTGAATGCAAAAAATATAGTAATCACAAAGGAAATGGATAATAAATAGAGGGCATAAAAGGAAAAATTATTTTTCAGGTTCTTAAGTGCCATAGATAAATGGTTCATGGGTGCTTCCCTACCTTTCTGTGTCTAATTTTGCTACTTCCCGCGCAATGGATTCATAGAATGCACGCCTGTCAGCATTCTGCTTAAATAACTCCTGAATGATGCAGCCGTCTTTAAAAATCAGGATGCGGCCGGCGAAACTTGCAGCATAAGCATCATGTGTGACCATGAGTATCGTAGTATGGAGACTTTCGTTTGATTCCCTTAAAGTGTTTAACAAATCCGTTGCGGAACTTGAATCCAATGCTCCGGTCGGTTCATCAGCAAATAAAATGCCTGGATGTTTCACAATAGCCCTGAGAGCAGAAGCACGCTGTCTTTGCCCGCCTGAAAGCTCACCCGGATATTGATCTAACTGTGCATCAATACCAAAGCGTTTCGCCAGGTTCCGTATCATGCTTTCTATTTTTTTCGGCGGGAGTTTCTGTAAAGTGAGTGGAACAGCGATATTCTCAAAAATAGTAAGGCTGTCCAACAGCAGATATTCCTGGAAAATAAACCCAAGATTATCCCTGCGGAAATCCGCTGCTTTGGAATCAGTCAGATTCTTAAGATTGACACCGTTTATGGTAATGTTGCCGCTCGTGGGTGTATCAATCGTAGAAAGAACATTAAGCAACGTAGTCTTTCCTGATCCGGAAGCCCCCATAATGGCAATAAATTCACCGTCCGTTACGCTGAACGATACTTTATTAAGGCTTGGATGCTGTGATTTTGCATAAATTTTTGTTACGTTTTTTGCTTCTAATAATGCAGCCATGTTTTTATTCTCCTTTGCTTTCGATAACAGTATTGTAATTTGGGGCCTGTAAAAAAGAATGAGTAAATTACGCAGTCTTTTTAAATTCATTACCGTTTCACCGGCAGTCTGTCGGATAGGGCGGGGATATCACTTTATTCGGTGTTTACAGGAGTGAAGCATGCAGTAAAAAGAAGAAAGAAAGGCTTGCCATTTGGCAGAAAACAGTTTATAATTAGAATAATTCTAAAAGAGGACAGAGCTATGACAAAATACGCGGAAAGGATCTTAAATATCATAAATGAATCTTCTGATCATATGACGGCAGAACAGATCTTCCTTATCTTAAAAAAGAAGGAGCCGAAGGTCGTGCTGGCAACGGTCTATAATAATCTGAATATGCTGTGCGATAAGGAGCTGATCAGAAAGATCTCGCTGGAAGGTTCACCGGATCGTTATGACAGGAAACGGCGTCATGACCATCTGGTGTGCAAAAAGTGCGGCAGATTGTCGGACATGGTGTTCGAAGATCTGACGGCAACGCTGTCAGCACAGTTTGGCGGGGATATTTTGTATTATGATCTTAAGGTGTTCTATCTTTGTCCGGAATGTCGGCAACAGGAAACGGAAGATAAATAAGAGGAGGGTATGGCAATGGTATTTAAATGCAGTGTGTGCGGGTATGTGTATGATGAGGAGGCGGAAGGAAAGCCTTTTTCCGAATTGACGGAATGTCCCATGTGCAAACAGCCGGCAGAGAAGTTTGAGCCGGTGTTGTCTGACGGAGCGGATCAGGCAGCAGGGGTAACGGAAGCGGCGGTGGATGGGAATGCGCCGGCAGGAACGGTTTCCGGGGAAGGCGTGGATCTGCATTACCCGAAGGAGACGCGCAAGACGGACAGTAATTACCGTTACATGAAGGAAATTCATGAGATGGCGGTCACGGGCAGATCCGCCATCGAGGCGATGGGAACACAGATGAAGATGCCCGGCTGGGACGAGATTCTGGTGCTGGGCGCACAGTTGAATCCGCCGCCGCTTGAGGAACATGCGGACGTGTCCCTGCAGACGGTGATCGGCAAACATGCGAAGAAACCGATGGTACTTGATATGCCGGTGTACATTTCCCATATGTCTTTTGGGGCGCTTTCGCGGGAGACGAAGATCGCACTTGCGAAGGGCAGCGCGATGGCAGGGACGGCGATGTGCAGCGGCGAGGGCGGCATCCTGCCGGAGGAAAAAGCGGCGGCCCACAAGTATATATTTGAGTATGTTCCCAATTTATACAGTGTGACGACGGAAAATCTGACGACCTCGGATGCGATTGAGATCAAGATCGGACAGGGCACAAAACCGGGTATGGGCGGTCATCTGCCGGGCAGCAAGGTAACGCCGGAGATTGCGGCTATCCGCGATAAGCCGTTGGGTGAGGACGTGATCAGTCCGTCCAAGTTCCCGGGTATCGACACGAAGGAAGATTTAAGGACACTGGTGAAGAATCTGCGTGACTGCAGCGGCGGCAGGCCGATCGGGATTAAGATCGCGGCCGGAAAGATCGAGAAAGATCTGGCGTACTGTGTCTATGCGGAGCCGGATTTCATCACCATCGACGGCAGAGGCGGAGCGACAGGAGCTTCTCCCGCGATCATCAGGGATTCCACGAGTGTGCCCACCATCTATGCGCTTTACCGGGCGAGGAAATATCTGGACAGCGTACAGGCGGATATCGACCTTGTGATCACCGGAGGACTGCGGGTTTCCTCGGACTTTGCCAAAGCTGTTGCCATGGGAGCGGATGCGGTGGCCATCGCTTCGGCAGCGATGGTGGCGGCAGCCTGCCAGCAGTACCGTATCTGCGGTACGGGTATGTGCCCAGTGGGCGTGGCGACCCAGGATCCGGAGCTGCGGAAACGGCTGCACGAAGAGGCGGCGGCAAAACGCGTAGCGAACTTTTTGAACTGCTCTGCACAGGAGCTGCGGACCTTCGCGAGAATCACCGGACATGAGAATATTCATGACCTGTCGGTGGAAGATCTGTGTACCATCAGCAGGGAGATCTCGGAATATACGAATATTGCCCATGCGTAAGTCGGGCAGGTTCGGACAGGAATGTTGATTCCCGCGCGCGATAAGCCGGCCGGATGTGATGACGCATCTGTGCGGCGAATGGCGCAGGATCAGATACAGGATACAGTAACGAGGATACAGTAACGAAAGAAAAGGAGAACAGTAACATGAACAAGTATGCAGGAACACAGACAGAGAAAAACCTTCAGGCGGCATTTGCCGGAGAGTCACAGGCCAGAAATAAGTACACTTATTTCGCATCCGTGGCGAAGAAAGAGGGCTATGAGCAGATTTCCTCTTTATTCTTAAAAACCGCAGACAACGAGAAAGAACATGCGAAGATGTGGTGCAAGGAGCTGAGCGGCATCGGCGACACGAAGGCGAACCTGGCAGCGGCGGCAGACGGCGAGAATTTCGAGTGGACGGATATGTATGAGAACTTTGCCAAAACTGCCGAGGAGGAAGGCTTTAAAGAGCTGGCGGAGAAGTTCCGGCTGGTGGCTGCGATTGAGAAGCACCATGAGGAGAGATACCGCGCACTTTTGAAGAATATCGAGACGGCTGAGGTATTTGCGAAGAGCGAAGTGAAGGTATGGGAGTGCCGCAACTGTGGTCACATCGTAGTGGGCACAAATGCGCCGGAAGTGTGCCCGACCTGCAATCATCCGCAGAGTTATTTTGAAGTAAGCGCACAGAATTATTGATCGGCCGGTTGTAAAAGAGACCGCCGTTCTGGCCAGGGTATGGTCAGGCGGCGGTCTCTCTGTGTTTTCAGGAGTTATACACTAAAGTTTGCGGGGCTGTCGTATTTTAAGCAGAACGGTGGTTATTGGAAAGTTAAAAACAGATATGTTTTGAATTGAATGAGATTTAGATGTATAAAAATATAAATATCTTATAAAAATGAATATATAAATAAGAAAAATATGAATTTAAATGTTGATAATGATGAAAAATAGAATATAATATACATGAGAATACAATTCTGTTTGTGGATGCGAGACCTGCAATTAAGGAGACGATTATGCTAATTCAATTTAATTTTAAAAATTTCAAATCTTTTCGTGAAGAGGTATCCCTGGATTTGACTGCAACAAAAATAACAGAGCATGAAGATCATGTAGCAGAAGCGGCAAATGATAAGCTTTTAAAAGTGGCAGCCATTTACGGTGCCAACGCAAGCGGGAAGTCCAATGTGTACGATGCCTTTGAATATATGACGTATTATGTGGATGAATCCTTTAAATTCGGTGATGAAGAGGAACGGCGCAGGAAAACGGGAGATGCCTATCTGAAGGTGACACCGTTTCTTTTTGATGAAAAGAGCCGTGGCGAAGAGACCACCTTTGAGGTATTCTATGTTGACAATTCAGAGGATACAGGAAGAACATACCAGTATGGCTTTTCTCTGAAAAATGATGAAGTGATAGAAGAATGGCTTTATTCCAAGGCAAAAACGGCACGGAACAAGTATCGGACAATCTTTTACCGCAAAAAAGGCGAGGAGCTGGAGATGAATGGTTTTTCCAAAAATCATGTGGAGAATATCAAGGCATCTCTGAATAAGGAGTCGCTTATTGTATCTTTGGGGTCAAAGCTGCGGATTGCCAAATTGAAAAAAGTGAGAGACTGGTTTTTGAGCAATGAAATTGTAAATTTTGGTGATCCTGCAGAGAATTTCTTTCTTTCCAGTGTTTTGCCGGAGGGGTTTGTAGACAAAAAAGAGGTGCAGTATAATGTGGTGGAATATTTTGCATCTTTTGACGAGGCAATACAGGATTTTAATATAGAAGAACTTCCAAAGGAAGATGAAAAAGACAATGGTAAAAATTACAAGATTGATGCCCTGCATAAGATAGGCGACAGTGGAAAAATGGCTTCCATTCCATTGAAACAGGAATCCAGCGGGACGTTGAAGATGTTTGCGTTGTATCCCTCTTTAAAGGAAGTATTGGACCAGGGTTCTATCCTGTTTATTGATGAACTGAATGCCAGACTGCATCCATTGCTGGTAAGAAATATTATCTTGACATTCCTTTCCCCGGAAATCAATACTCAGAACGCACAGCTGGTGTTTACCACCCATGACATCTGGCAGTTTTCCAATGAATTGCTGCGGCGGGATGAAATCTGGATGGTCAATAAGAACAGAGACGGGGTTTCGGAGTTGTATTCCCTTGTTGAGTTTAAGGACAAAGAGGGGAACAAAGTGCGGCGGGACGAGGCACTTGCAAAGAATTATCTCACAGGGAATTATGGAGCAATCCCGGCGTTAAAGCCTATGAAGATGTTGAAGGGGAGGACAGTGGATGGCAAATAAGGGGAAAGTGGCGGGAAAGAAAGCAGCCTCTGATGGAAAACCCAGCGACAGCAGAGCCGGAAAAAGGCGGGACAGAAATAAGCGCGTGGGCGCCAGGGTTCCTGAACTGGGATATTATCTGATTGTAACGGATACGGAAGAAACGGAGAAAAATTACTTTGAAGGATTGCGGGACAGTATTCCAGCAGAGTTGAAAGATCGGCTTGTGATAAAGGTGGAGAAGGCCAGGACCGTGGAACTTGTGAGGAAGGCACTGGAAATGACAGGGCAGGAATCACAGTACCGGATTCCGTGGATTGTCTTTGACAGAGACCAGGTGAAGGATTTTGATGAGATTATCCAGACAGCAGAGAAAAGCGGCGTGGGTGCAGGATGGTCCAATCCTTGTTTTGAGATCTGGATGTATGCGTATTTTGGAGAGATGCCTGTGATTATGGAATCTTATACCTGTTGTGATCGGTTCGCGGAGAAGTTTGAGAAGGTAACGGGGCAGAAGTATACCAAGAATGACAGGGATATTTATCGGAAACTGGTGCAATGCGGGGATGAAAAAAGGGCGTTTCAGGTGGCAGAGAGATGTTATAAAAGATGTGTGGAAGATGGAAAGCGGAAACCATCGGAGATGTGGCCGGCTTGTAGGGTACATAGGTTGGTGGAAGAGATACAAGATAAGATATATTCCAGGCCATAGAAAAACTTATTCTGCAACATAACGGGTTAAGCTCTGGAAGAGTGTATTGCATTCCTGTCAAAACTTGTATATGCTGTTGTTATCAGGAAGTTACCGCGTCGGCTACAATCGACGATGCTGCCGGCATCGCTTCATGCAGTCTCCCTGCACATGAAAATTAATCCTGTGTGTAAGGCAGCGGTAATTATTGTGAGTTATACTGGAAAAGCAGAAAGATATTCTATGTAAGACGGGATCAGCAGGGGTGCGGGAATATTAGAGGCATAGCCGGCCAATCCACGTAAAGATGAAAACGGAGGTAAACATGACTGAGAGAGAAAAAATGCTGGCGGGCCAGCTTTATGACTGTGGGGATGAGGAGTTGCTGACACAGTGGCACAAGGCGAAGAACCTTATGCGGGACTACAACCGGACGGATTCCGAGAATGCGGAGGAAAAAGACCGCATCCTGACGCAGCTGCTGGGGGGACGGGGTAAGAATCTGTGGATCACGGCTCCCTTTTTTGTAGACTATGGCAACAACATTTATTTCGGGAATAACTGTGAAGTCAATATGAACTGCACGTTTCTGGATGATAACAAGATCATCATCGGCGATAATGCGCTGATTGCGCCGAATGTACAGATGTATACGGCATTTCATCCGACAAATGCGGCGGAACGGTTCGGGCAGCCGAAAGAGGACGGTTCTTTTGAATTCTGCAAGACGCAGACGGCGCCGATCGTGATCGGGAATAACGTCTGGATCGGCGGCGGCGTTATCATCATGCCGGGTGTGACCATCGGTGACAATGTGGTGATCGGCGCAGGCAGCGTGGTGACGAAAGACATTCCCGACAATGTAGTTGCTTACGGGAATCCCTGCCGGGTGATGCGCTCGAATCAATCATAAAAAGGAAAGAAGGTAAAATTTATGTTCCAGTTTACTTATCATACACCAACAAAAGTAGTCTTCGGTAAAGATACCAGGCAGCAGACCGGCAGGCTTGTGAAGGAAACGGGCTGTCGCAGGGTTCTGATCCATTACGGCGGCGGTAGCGCCGAGCGTTCGGGCCTGCTTGCGCAGATCAGGGCTTCTCTGGAGAGCGAGGGGATTTTTTATGTGGAGTTGGGCGGCGTGGTGCCCAATCCGAGACTTTCTCTTGTATATGAAGGAATCGAGCTTTGCAGGAGAGAAAAGGTCGATTTTCTTCTGGCGGTAGGCGGCGGCAGCGTTATTGATTCCTGTAAGGCGATCGGATACGGTTTGACGAATGAGGGGGATGTCTGGGATTTCTATGAGCATACCCGTCAGGCTGCGGCCTGTATGCCTGTCGGTGTGGTGCTGACCATTGCAGCTGCGGGCAGCGAGATGAGCAACAGCAGTGTGATCACGAAAGATGAGGGCATGGTCAAACGGGGGTATAACAATGATATCTGCCGGCCCGTTTTTGCGGTGATGGATCCGGTGCTGACGATGACGCTGCCGGCGTACCAGACAGCCTGTGGATGTACGGATATTCTGATGCATACGATGGAGCGTTACTTTACAAACGGCGGCAACATGGAGCTGACGGATGCGATCGCGGAAGCCCTGATGCGCACAGTGCTCACGAATGCACTGATCCTGAAAAAAGATCCGGACAATTACGACGCCAGGGCGGAGATCCTGTGGGCCGGCAGCCTTTCTCACAACGGCCTGACAGGATGCGGCAACGATGGCGGGGATTTTGCGACACATGGTCTGGAGCACGAGATCGGCGGCATGTTTGACGTGGCTCATGGCGCAGGTCTGGCGGCAGTGTGGGGAAGCTGGGCCAGATATGTATTGAAGGATTGTATGCCGAGATTTTCTAAATTTGCCAGAAATGTGATGGGTGTCGCACAACAGGGCAGCGAGGAAGAGACCGCGCTGAAAGGAATCGAGGCGATGGAGGATTTCTATCGCAGCATCGACATGCCGACCAATATGCGGGAGCTGGGCATCGCGCCTACGGAGGAGCAGATGAAGACGATGGCGCATATGTGCAGCCTGGCAGCAGGCGGCTGTAAAGGCTCGGCCAGGAAGCTGTACGAGGAAGATATGCTGGAGATTTACCGTATGGCATTGTAGGATAAGATTTTTTACACTGAAAGAAGGCAGGATAAAAGGCCGGTCGGGAGGAGAAAAGAGTGGATAAGCATTTGCTGAGGATACCGTGTAACGCAATGCCCTTTGTATGCGAGGCAGCCTACAGCATTAACCGCGGCGTCATGTACCATGCGGACAGAACGGCACCTTTTCACGTGGCGATCTATCTGCTGCGGGGTTCCATGGAGATCATAGAGGACGGTATATCCTACCAGATCAAGCCCGATCAGCTTTTTTTCCTGAAAAGCGGTGTACACTGCTGGGGTGAGAAACCTTTTGAACCGGGGGCGGCCTGGTTTTATGCGCATTTCTACTGCGCGGAGCCGGCGGCACATATGGAGGAGCTGCCCAGAGGCATTTATTACGAGACGAAAGTCTGCCTGGACAGGAACGCGGACGAGAAGTATATCGTGCTGCCGAAACAAACGGACTGCTCGCAAACCGGCCGGATCAGGAAAGAGTTTGAGCGACTGCTGGACGCCCATGTGCACGGTAACATCCCCCAGGCATCCGTCCATCTGTGGCAGATCTTTTTGACCTGTGCCCGGAATGTGCAGGAAGATACGGCGGAAAATGCCTATGTGCGGCAGATTCAGGAATATATCAGGGGGCATTACGCGGAAAGGTTTACTTCGGAGGAGATCGAGAAGCTCTGCGGCCTGTCCTATAAATACGCAGGCACGTTGTTTAAGAACGCAGTGGGCAGGACCATCAAGGAATACCAGTGCCTGCTGCGCCTGCGCAGGGCGGAGCAGCTGTTGACGGAGACGGACCTGCCCATTGCGGAGATTGCGCAGCGGGCAGGCTTTTCGGATGTCTTTTACTTCAGCAAAATATTTCACAGGGAGAAAGGCTGTACACCCCGGGATTACCGCAGGGAGTATGTGCCGGGGATTTAGTGTTAATTTAATGTTACGGGCTGTGTTTTTCTTTATTTAGATATTTACAAATGGAAAGAAACTAATTATACTATAATTCTAATCAGATATGGTTTTTAACTTCTTTTATGGGAGATCCCATTCTCAAAACTGCTGCGGTCAGCGATACAGACAGCGGCAGCAATCATTCCGAAAGTCGGAATTATTTCCAAAACCAGTTGATTACACAAGAAAAAAACATTATAATGGAGGAAAATGAATGAGAAAAAGAAAATTAAATCAGTGGTTTAAGCATGGTGTATGGTGGAGGAAACTTCGTCTGAACCGCAGACATAAGGACGAATTATTCCGCTGTCTGTTTAAGGATAAGAAAGATCTGCTCGATCTGTACAATGCGCTGCACGACAGCGATTATACAGACCCGGAGGAATTGGAAGTGGTCACCATGGAGGATGTCATTTTTATGAAGATGAAAAATGACCTGTCCTTCATTGTTGACAGCCGTTTGAGTCTTTATGAACACCAGAGCACGTGGAATCCCAATATGCCTCTGCGCGGCCTGTTTTACTTTGCACAGCAGTATGAGGGGCTGCTTGGAGTGGAAGATGCAGACGTTTACGGAAAAAAGATGCTGAGCCTTCCGACTCCTGAATATATCATCTTTTATAATGGTAAAGACATAGCAGAGGACCGCAGGACACTTTATCTGTCAGATTCCTTTTCTATGGGGCGTGGGAGCGGCTGTCTGGAATGCAGCTGTGAAATGCTCAACATCAACCGCGGGCATAATAAAGAGCTGATGAATAAATGCCGCCGGTTATGGGAATATTCCGAATTTGTATCAGAGGTGGAAGAACAGCTGAAGGCGGGTTTAAGCCGGGACGAGGCAATCCAGTCAGCGATAGATCACTGTATAGAGCAGGGTATTCTTACAGATATCTTGAAATCAGAGAAAAGTGAGGTGCTTCATATGATTTTTCTGACGGAATATGACGAGAAAAAACACTTACGGCATACGTTTGAAGAAGGTAAAGAAGAGGGAAGAATCGAGGGCCGCGAGGATAAACTGCTTGAGTTGATTCAGAAAAAGCGTGCCAAAGGCAGGAGCGTTGAAACGATCGCGGAAGAATTAGAGGAGGACGTCGAGACGATCCGCTGTCTGCTGGAGCGGTATCAGGACAGATAGAAGCAGGTCTGAATCGGAATATAATACAAATAGTACAGAAAAATATCCATTTTATATCCCAAAAAGTAAGACTATAATACATATAATCAGGGAAATGAAGGAGAGATTACGCCGGGCCGGCAGGACGAGACGGCGGGGATGTAACAGAAGTCAAAACGGAGGGTTATTGAATGGGCGATTTAAAGTTGGTAAAAAGGTTTGATGTAACGGACGGTTTCTTCGGCAGATACCGGAAGCTGGTGAAGGATGTGGTGCTACCTTATCAGGAGAACGCGCTGAACGACCGCATCGAGGGCGCAGAGAAAAGCCACTGTATTGAGAATTTCCGCATGGCGGCGGAGAAGCTGCGCACGGGCAGCTGTGATGGTGAATTCTACGGCATGGTATTTCAGGACAGCGACGTGGCGAAATGGCTGGAAGGAGCAGCCTACTCTCTGGCGCAGAATCCGGATCCGGAGCTGGAGAAGCGCTGCGATGAGATCATAGAATTGATCGGCAGCGCACAGCATGAGGACGGGTATCTGAATACCTATTTTACCGTCAAGGAGCCGGATAAGCGGTGGACGAATCTTCACGAGGCGCATGAACTGTACTGTGCGGGACATATGATCGAGGCGGCAGTTGCCTACGCGGAGTGCACCGGCAAGGCAAGGCTTCTGGAGATCATGTGCGGCATGGCGGATCATATCTACAAGCATTTCATCGAAGAGGGAGCGGCGGGGTATCCGGGACATCCGGAGATCGAGCTGGCGCTCATGCGTCTGTTCCGCTGCACGAAGGAAGAGAAGTACAAGGAGCTGGCGCTTCACTTTATCAATGTAAGAGGCGTTGACAGCGATTATTATAAGAAGGAAAAGAGCACAAGCGGCTGGACGGTATGGGGCAGCAATGCGGTGGACACAGAATATAACCAGTGCTCCGAACCGGTGAGGATGCAGAAGAAGGCGGTAGGCCATGCGGTGAGGGCGGTCTATCTTTATACCGGTATGGCGGATGCGGCCATGGAGACGGGGGATGCCACATTGACGGAGGCGTGCAGAACCCTGTGGAATAATATCACGCAGAGCAGGATGTACGTGACGGGCGCGATCGGCTCCGCCTATGAGGGAGAAGCGTTCACGAAGGACTATCACCTGCCCAACGATACGGCTTATGCGGAGACGTGTGCGGCCATCGGCCTGATCTTTTTTGCCAATAAGATGCTGTATCTGGAGAGAGACCGCAAATATGCGGATGAGATGGAGCGCGCTCTGTACAACTGTGTTCTGGCAGGTATGCAGCTGGACGGCACGAAATTCTTCTATGTGAATCCGCTGGAAGCGCTGCCGGGTATTTCCGGGGAAGCGCAGACTCATAAACATGCATTGCCTGTGCGGCCGAAATGGTTTGCCTGCGCGTGTTGCCCGCCCAATGTGGCAAGGCTTCTGGCATCCCTGTCGGAATATGCATGGCATGTGCTTCCGGGCAAGCTGTTTTCCAATCTTTTTATAGACGGGACACTGGATCTGCGGGATACCTTCGGCGGCAGGATCAGGCTGGAGACGGCATATCCTTATGGCAATAAGATCACATACCGGTTTGAGCCGGAGGAGGAGACGATGTCCGTACCGCTGGCGATCCGCATCCCGGCGTGGAGCACAGGCATGGTGATCTGTCTGAACGGAAAACCTGTCAAGTATGAGATGGAAGAGAGCGGCTATGCATTCCTGTACAGAGATTTCAAGGCCGGTGATGAGCTGACGGTAGAACTTGAGATGCCGGTGAGAAAGGTGTATACCTGCAATAAGGTGTCAGCCAATACCGGAAAAGCAGCGGTTCAGAGAGGGCCGTTGATCTACTGCGCGGAAGGCGTGGACAATGCCGGTGATGTGCTCTCCCTTTCTCTGAAAAAAGGTGGCAGCGTCACGGTCGGCGAATATCTGCCGGATAAGCTGTTCGGGATACAGGAGCTGTATGCGGAAGGATACCGTGAGACAGGCGCTGAGACGCTATACAGCTACGAAACGCCGGCGGCGGAGGTATGTCAGATCACGCTGATCCCCTACTACGCATGGGGCAACCGTGGTCTGAACCAGATGCGTGTGTGGATACCGGAAAAATGATGCATAAATTTGACAAAAGGCGGAGATATGCGTATATATGCATATCACTGCCTTTTGCTTTGGCTGTGGGCTGCGGTAGCGCAAGTAAGAATGACGTAACAGTTCAGTCCAGGACTTTGCATTTACTGCAAAGTCCGTGAGAATATGTAAATTGGGACAAAAGAATCTGCCCCTCGCCGAAGGCGACTTGGAAAAATTGAGCTTTGCTCAATGGGCAGATTCCGTAACAGGGAAGCCGAAGGCTGAACTGTTACAGCATGACAAAAATATTTGATTGTATCTGTATCTGATTCCGGCTATACTGTAATAGTCCGGTATATTTTTTTTCATCCTGCACATGCTATGCGGGAAACATGTGACAGGAGGATGGAAAAGAAATGGATTATAATAATTTACCGCTGGATCTGGGACTTGCGATCGCGACAAACCGTGCGGCGCTGGACCGTTTTGTGGATATGCCGGATGGCGAGAAGGAAGAGTTCATTGAGCGCAACCGCGGGGTGATGTCCCAGAAGGAACTGGATAAACTGGTGAATTCCCTGGCAAAAGAGGATGAGGAGCCGGATCTTCATCTTGAGAATGTGAAAGATGTTTTTAAAGGACCGGGTATCGGTTGACAACTGATAAAATAATAATAATAAAGATAAACGATCAGAAATACAGGATCAGAAACGGAGTATCCGCATGAAAATACAGCTGCCCGATAAAGTGCAAACTATCATAGAGACGCTTACGGCGGCGGGCTATGAAGCCTACGCCGTGGGCGGCTGCATCCGCGACTGTGTGCTTGGCAGGCTGCCCAATGACTGGGACATAACGACATCGGCCACGCCGGAGGAGACGAAGCGCCTTTTTGCGAAGACTTTCGATACCGGCATCAAACATGGTACGGTGACGGTCCTGCTGGAGAAGGAAGGCTTCGAGGTGACCACCTACCGTATTGACGGGGATTATGAAGACGGGCGGCACCCGAAAGAGGTAACTTTTACGGCGAGCCTGGAAGAAGACCTGAGACGACGGGATTTTACCATGAATGCGATGGCTTATAATGAGCAGACAGGCCTGGTGGATATTTTCGGCGGGATACGCGACATGGAGGCGGGAATGATCCGCTGTGTGGGTAATGCGGAGGAACGCTTTACGGAAGATGCGCTGCGTATGCTGCGGGCAGTGCGGTTTTCGGCGCAGCTTGGCTACCGGATCGAGGACGGCACGAAGGAAGCGATCCGTAATCTGGCGCCGTGCCTTAAGCGGATCAGTGCGGAACGGATCCAGACAGAGCTGGTGAAGCTGGTAATCTCCGAACATCCCGATTATCTGCGCACGGCCTACGAGACAGGCATCACGAAACAGATCCTGCCGGAATTTGATCTCTGTATGGAGACGCCTCAGAATAATCCGCACCACTGTTACAATGTAGGGGAGCACATTCTGCATTCCATGCTGGCGGTGGAGGCTGATAAAGTGCTGCGGCTGGGGATGCTTTTTCATGATATCGGCAAACCGCAGACAATGACGGTAGATGCGGAGGGGATCACCCACAACAAAGGACATGCAGAAGTGGGAGAGCAGATGACAAAACAGATCCTGCGCCGTCTGAAATTTGACAATGATACCATCGCGGCGGTGACGAAGATCGTGCGTTTCCACGATCAGGAAGTGGGAGCTTCACCCGGAGGAGTCAGGCGTGCGGTGAACCGTACAGGGGAAGACATGTTCCGGATGCTGTTTGCCGTAAAGCGTGCGGATATTGCCGCGCAGAGCGCTTATCTGCGGGAGGAGAAGCTCAAAAAACTGGCATACATACAGGAGCTGTATGATGGGATCTGCCGCAGACAGGAGTGTATGAGTCTGAAAGATCTGGCAGTTACCGGCAGGGATCTGATCGCACTCGGTATGACGCCGGGCAGAGAGATCGGAACACTTTTGGACAGATTGCTGGAGATCGTTCTGGAAGAACCGGAACGTAATACACGCGACGAACTGCTGCGTATCTGCGCAGAAAAAAACTTCCTGCCATGACCTCTTAGAAAAACTTCATCTCTTTTTCATACTTTTGGCCTCGCTTTCATAAGATATGATAGACGACAAAGCGGGGGGTATTCGTGTGAATGACAGAAGCGTCAGTTTATTGGACCATTATGAAATAGAGGTAAATCGGACCTGGAAGGGGCGGGGTGCGATTCTTTGTGAATCGGATAAGGGGCTGCTCATTTTAAAAGAGTACGGCGGGCCTGTCGATAAGGTGAGGTTTCAGGATTTCCTGTTGAGACATATTCATGAGAGCGGTGTTGTGCAGGCGGAGTCCATCCTGCGGACAAAGGAGGACGGACTGACTGTTTCGGATCAGGACGGCGTGCTGTACATAGTGAAGTCATATTATGAGGGCAGGGAGTGTAACTACCGGGATATGGAAGAGTGCGCTCTGGCGGTCTCTACCCTGGCGAAGCTGCACAGCGTGACGGATCTTACCGGATATGAAGAGCTGTCGAGCCAGCCGGTATTCCGGATTGAAAATGAATATGAAAAGCATAACCGTGAATTGAAGAAGGTAAAAAAATTCCTGCAGGAAAAGAGCCAGAAGACGGATTTCGAGATTTATTTGATGAAGCATTATGATTATTTCATGAATAATGCCTTGCAAATTACAGATGAATTGCGTTATTATGCCTATGAGGGAGATTCTTATGCGTTTCCGGTCGTCTGTCACGGGGATTATCAGTATCACAATATTCTGCGGACAGAGACGGGCAATGTGCTCATCAACTTCGAGAAATGCGTGAGAGATTACCCGGTGCGGGACCTGTACCTGTTCCTGCGCAAACTTCTGGAAAAAAATAATTGGTCGCAGGCACTTGGGAATTTGCTCCTGGAGAGTTATAATAAAGAGAGGAACCTGACAGACAGGGATTACAGGCAGCTGTATTACCGGCTTGCGTACCCTGAGAAATTCTGGAAGATCGTGAATTTCTATTATAACACGGGTAAGGCATGGATTCCCGGCAGGAATATGGAGAAGATCGAGAAACTGTTTGCCCAGGAACGGGAGAAACAGCTTTTTCTGGAAAATATATTCAGGAAATAAATTTTGGCCGTGAGTGCGGAGCCAGCCGGATAACAGGCGGGATACGGTTACAGCTGACAGCCAGATCAGAAAGGATAAGGACGAAAAATGCACGGAAGAATTTCAAAGGCGCTGACGGTTATCACGATATTTGCGTTGCTGGCCACCGGATGTACTTCACAGGCATACAATATCGGTATGGCCAAGGACAAGGAGCATAGAGTCATTGATACGGGATTCAGTGCAAGTACAGTGGGAAGTTATGACTCGGCGGATACAGCGGTTGTTATGACTGTAGATCAGGATAACAGCGGTATTATTTTCATGAATATGGATACGGGCAGGCAGTATACGCTGTACTATGACGGCACGACCTATGTGACGGATAAGTACGACGGGCCGATGAGCATTTCCCAGATTCGGGCAGGGGACGTGGTGGACGTGAACTTCCTGAAAGGAAAAAGGCAGATCGCCAGTATCAAACAGTCCCCCGATGCATGGGTATATGACAGTATTGATAATTATGATCTGGGCGGTCTCAATAAGACGGCCAGCATAGGCAACAGCACATATTCCCTTCCCGATGAGGCGGTGATCCTTTCAGAAGGTAAACGTGTGGAGGCGATGGAGATCGTATCCCAGGATCTGGTGACAATCCGCGGTATCGACCGCAAGATATACAGTGTCAATGTGGAGAGAGGACATGGTTATCTGCGGCTGCGCAACGAGCAGGCGCTGATCGGCGGCTGGATCGAGGTCGGCAATAAAGTGATCCGGGAGATATCGGAGGATATGCTGCTGGTCGTTCCGGAGGGAAGCTATCAGGTTGCCCTTTCCAACGGCGGTGTCAGCAGTATCAAGGATGTGGTGATCGAACGAGACCGGGAGACAGTACTGGATGTAAGCGATATCGAGATCGTACAGGATAAGACCGGCAGGATTCTGTTCACTGTAAACCCGGCGGGTGCGGATGTGAGCATAGACGGCGAACTTACGGATATCAGCAGTCCGGTGGAACTGCCTTACGGAATCCATAAGATTCATATGGAAGCAGACGGATATGATTCGCTCACGAAGTATATTCAGGTAGGTTCCGAATACGCCAAAATTTCCTTTGAACTGGAGGAGAAAAAGGAAGAAGAGGCGCCAACGATCAGCGGCAACGACTTGACAGTACCGCCGTTGGAAGAGAAAGAAATTCCGGAACTGGAATACGCACCAGTGAAAGATCCGGAACCTTCCGTCAGCGATAATACGATCAGCGCGACCAAGAGCAATAAAGTGTATATTGATTCTCCGAAGGGCGTGGAAGTCTATCTGGATGGTAATTATGTGGGCATCGCTCCGGTGAGCTTTAAGAAAAATGCAGGAAAGCATACGATCACATTGGAGAAGAGCGGTTATAAGAAGAAGAGTTATACGATCTACCTGTATAATGACGGGGAAGATGTTACGTATTCCTTCTCGGAGCTTGAGAAAGATGAGCCGACGAAAGAGCCGTCTGTTAGTGGAAATGATGTAGATGATCATAAGCATAAGTATACAGAAGAAATAACTAAAAAACCGACTTGCGTAGACAAAGGTGAGAAGACTTTTACATGTGAGTGTGGTGAATCTTACACAGAGCCTATTGATATTGATAAAACAGCACATGAATATGACAAGGGAGAATGTATAAATTGTCATGAAAAAGATCCAGAACATGATCATGAATATAAGGAAGAAATAACTAAAAAACCGACCTGTATAGCAGAAGGTGAGATGACTTATACATGTGAGTGTGGTTATTTTGAAACAAAGCCTATCGATATTGATAAAACGGCACATGAATATGACAAGGGAGAGTGTATAAATTGCCACGAGAAAGAACCGGGCGAAACGGATCCTCCGACAGAGCCGGGCAAACCAGACCCTCCGACAGAACCAGGAGAGTCGGGTGAACCAGATCTTCCAACGGATCCAACAGTCAGTGGCAATACAGTCAGCTGAAATGGCGAATCGGTGTGAGATATTAAAAGTTACAGCAAAGACGAATAAGGAAACCTGGACAAATGCAAAACAACAAAAAATATACATACCAAAACTTTCTGGAGATCATCAAAACGCTCCGGGGAGAGAATGGCTGTCCCTGGGACAGAGTACAGACCCATGAAAGCCTGAAACCGTGTATGATGGAGGAGGCAGCAGAGCTGCTTGCCTCCATCCGCATTTATGACCAGACGGGCAATCCCGAGAATATGCGGGAAGAGCTGGGGGACGTGCTTTTACAGGTGGTGATGCACGCACAGATCGCAGCGGAGGAAGGGCTTTTTACGATGGAGGACGTCGTGGATGAAGTGAGCCGCAAGATGATCCGCAGGCATCCCCATGTGTTCGGGACAAGTAGTGCCGAAGACGCGGAGGAAGCGCTCACCAACTGGGAAGAGATCAAGAAAGAAGAGAAGAAGGACAAGGAATGGATCCCCTCTCCCCTGCAGGAAATTCCGCGGGAGCTTCCTGCGCTCACGAGGGCGGCGAAGGTCCTGAAAAAAATTGATAAAACTTACGAAAAAGGAAATACTTATGAACAGGATGTGGCAGATCTGCAGGCGGCGGTCAGTGCGCTTGAGACATGCAGTCACGAACCGTACAGCAGGGAGTTGGAGGAAATCATAGCGGATATACTTATACGTTTATCCGATATTGCCAGGATCGCCAAGATTTCGCAGGAGCAGGTACTTACGGACAGGATTGAGGATTTGATAGACAGATATGAAAAAAATCCTGCAAATACCTCCGGGGATAGAAAAATGCCCTAAAATAGCGAAAAAAAAGCCATCTTTCTGCTTGACAACAGAGGGAAAAGCGTATATAAATAGGTGTAGGCGTTTCAAAAGAGGAACATCTAATATTAAAACGAAGACTCATTTAAGGAGGAGTTCAAGATGAACAAAACAGAATTAGTTGCAGCTATGGCTGATCAGGCAGGATTATCTAAGAAGGACGCTGAGAAGGCATTGAAGGCATTTACAGACGTTGTTGCTGATGAATTAAAGAAAGATGGTAAAGTACAGCTGGTAGGCTTCGGTACTTTCGAAGTTTCTCAGAGAGCAGCAAGAGAGGGCAGAAATCCTCAGAGCGGCGAGGTTATGAAGATTGCGGCTTCCAAGGCTCCTAAGTTCAAAGCCGGCAAGGCATTAAAGGATATGATCAACGCATAATCCTGTTAATCCTGTTTAGAGATTGAGAGAAAGAGAAGGCCTGTATGCATGCGCATACGGGCTTTTGTTTACTGTCAGTGGATGGAAAGAAGTATTCGGAGGGTATTGGAATGAGACTGGATAAATATTTAAAGGTGTCGCGGCTGATCAAGCGGCGCACGGTGGCGAACGAGGCGTGCGATGCGGGCAGGGTGCTGGTGAACGACAGGCCGGCCAAGGCTTCCGTCAATGTGAAGGTGGGAGATGTGATCACGATTCAGTTCGGTAACAAAGAAGTCAAGGTGGAAGTTCTGGATGTGCAGGAGACGGTCCGCAAGGAAGAGGCGAAGGAATTATTCCGTTATCTGCCATAAAAGAGTCATATCTGTTCAGAATCCGACATACATTTAATAAGTATCACAGTGACCCGGGCGGCTGTATGTGGAAGCGGTAACGGCTGCCGGGGCTGCTGCTCACGGAATGCAGGAGGGTGTGTATGGAAGATTTGAACAGTGCGAACAGGAAACCGCACAAGTTGATGCTTACCAATAGAAGGACATGTAGCATAAGCGGTGTCAATGACGTATTGTCTTTTGACGTCAACGAGATCCTGCTTGAGACAGAGCAGGGCATGTTGATGATCAAAGGCACCGAGCTGCATGTGAGCCGGCTGTCCCTGGACAAAGGGGAAGTGGACGTGGACGGCCGTATCGACAGCTTTACCTATTCGGAGACCGCGGGGTACGGGGCCAGAGGAGAATCGCTGCTTGCCAGATTGTTCAAATAATGTGGCGTGACACTTGCAGGCTGGATGGTCATTTATAACTCCCGGGGGATTTGTTGGATATGAGTCAGGACATTGTGCAGGAAGCTGTTTTTTTTCTTCATTCTATCCTCATGGGCCTTGTTATCACATTTGCCTATGACTGGGTGCTGATCTTCAGGAAGCTGTTTACGCACGGCAGGTTTTTTATGTCCGTGGAAGACTTTGTCTATTGGTTCGCCTGCGGGATCGGCGTTTTCTATATGCTTTACAGAGAGAACAATGGTATACTGAGATGGTTTGCCGTGGTCGGTGCGGCACTCGGCATGCTGATCTATAAAGCAATTATAAAGAATCGGTTTGTCAATATCGTGTCAAAATGCATACACAAGATAATGTGGTTTGTTTTTCGTGTCATACAAGTTGTGCTAAAACCGCTGAAATGCCTGTTTTTCGCCGCTCGAAGGTGTGTTCGATTCGTCTGGCGGAAACTGAAAAAAGTGAAACTGTTTATAAAAAAACGGTTGACGGTCTGTCTGAAAACAATTAGAATGATTTTATGTAAGCAGTAAACTGGGCAAAGGAGTATCATTAACAACATGGCAGGAAAAGCAGCATATCGGAAGAGGCGCCAGAACCGTATGGGCATGCTCTTGGTCACCACAGTTGTTGTAATGATGCTGATTGTGGTAATGGTTGAAGGAATAGAACTGACAGAGAAGCGTGAGACATACATGGCAAGAGAAGAAGTCCTGATGCAGGCGATCGAAGCGGAGCAGGCGAGAACAGAAGAGATCAAAGAATATGAGAAGTACACGCAGACCAAGAAGTACGTGGAAGAGATTGCCAAGAACAAGCTCGGTCTGGTGTATGAAGGTGAGATTATATTTAAGGACGTAAATTAAGCAGGTTTCGGAGAACATCTGGGATTTGCTTTTTTTCTGTGTAATAATCCGGGACACCTCTTCATATATTGATAGAGATAAAGTAATCTGGACAAGTCTGCGAGTGCGGCCGGGACATGCCATCCGGCGCAGGGCGGGCAGGTCCGTGATAACAGGATGGGGAGGTATGTCATGAAAAAACAGGCAGAAGCCAGAGATGACAATAAAATAACGATCATACCGGAGTATGGCAGGCAGAGGCTGCTGACATATGCGGAGTCGTTCAGGGATCTTGCGGATCTGTTCGAGGGAGAGGATGTGGAATTTACCGGGAAGGACGAGGCGGATCCGGCGGACAGGCAGGATTATCTGTGGCAGCGCAGACTGCAGGAAAATCAGGAGCTTCTTGCGGAGCACCTGAAGGAGATGGCGCATATCATGGCGGAGGTGGCGCAGGAGACATGCCGCTACCGGCCTATGGGAGAGCGCAAATATAAGCAGATCTCAAAGCTGCTGCGGGAATCGGGAATCCTGCTGCGGAACTTTTTTGAGCTGGAGCGGGAGGACGGGCATCTGGAGATCAGTCTGACGATGAAGATGATCTCCGAAAAGTATACGAAGCTGGGAGAACAGGTCTGCATAGACGATGTGGCGGATTTTATCTCGGTGGCGCTGAACACCAGGCTGCGCGCGGCGAAGAATATGCCGCAGTACCTTACGCCGGAGTGGAATACCTATTATTTTGCGGAAGAGGCGAATTATCATCTGCTCACCGGCGTAGCGAAGGCGGTCAAGGAGACGGAGCACATATCGGGGGACAATTATTCCTTCTATGAGGCGGAGAATGGCAGGATGGTGGCTGTTTTGTCGGACGGCATGGGTTCCGGTGAAAAGGCGTGCGACGATTCCGAGCGGATCATCGAGAAGATGGAACGGCTTCTGGAGGCAGGCTTCCGCAAGGAGACGGCGGTGCAGATGATCAACGGGGCGCTGGTGGCAGCCGGGCAGGAAGAGCATATGTCCACGCTTGATTTGTGCGACATCAATATGTACACAGGGGCCTGTGAGTTCGTGAAAGCGGGCGCCGCCTGCAGTTATATCAAAAGAGGGCGGCTGGTGGACAGGCTGTCGGCACTGAATTTTCCGCTGGGGGTTTTCGGACAGATCGAGCCGGAGCGTATGCAGAGGGTGCTGCAGAGCGGCGATTATGTGATCATGCTGTCGGACGGGATTCTGGACGCGCTTTCTCAGGGACTGGGCGAGGAGATGCTGCCGGAGATCATCGGGCGGATAGAGTATACGAACCCGAACGAGATCGCCAACCAGATACTGGCGTACTGTCTCAAGCAGAGCAACGGGCAGGTGCGGGACGATATGACGGTGCTGGTGATCGGGATCTGGGGACGGGACGAGGACGAACTGTAAAGGCCGGCGCCGGTCTGTAAGCGAAATTACCAGCGTCACACGATAGAAGAATAGAGAATAACGACAGAGGGTATCATGACAGAGAATACTTACGCCAGAGTGAAAACCTATATGAAAAAATACGAAATGATAAAAGCGCATGATCTGGTCGTGGCAGGGGTGTCGGGCGGCGCGGATTCGGTCTGCCTGCTGCACATTCTGCGGCGGCTGCAGAAGGAGACTGCGTTTCGCCTGCTGGCGGTGCATGTGGATCACGGGGTACGGGCCGATGCCGCGGCCGATGCCCGGTATGTGGAGGCGCTTTGCGGTCAGCTTGGGGTTCCCTTTTATCTGCGCAGGGTGGATATGAACGGTTATGCCGCCAGGCACCGGCTGTCGGCGGAGGAAGCCGGCCGGGTGCTGCGCTACAGCGCTTTCGAGGAGGTGCTGCGGCAGGAGAGGCGGGCAGGGGAGCGTGGCAGGATCGCGGTCGCCCATAACTGTAATGACCGGGCGGAGACGATGCTGTTTCATATGTTCCGGGGCAGCGGCTTAAGGGGGCTGTCTTCGATCCGGCCGGTGCGGGAGTCGGTGATCCGGCCTGTACTCTGTCTGGAGCGGAAAACGATCGAGGCCTATCTGGCTGAGAACGGACTGCGCTGCTGTCAGGACAGCACCAACGAGGAGGATGCTTATACCCGCAACAGGATACGACACCATATCCTGCCTTATGCGGAGCAGGAAATCTGTGCCGTCGCCGTCGCCCATATGGGGGAGCTGGCGGAGATCCTTGCGGATACGGAACGCTATCTGGAGGCGCAGACGAGGCGGCTGTACGGGGTGTATGTGCAGGAAGAGCAGCCGGAGACAGACGGCACGGTGCAGTGTCTGTGGATCGACAGCGCAGGCCTGTTGGCGGAGGATCCGGTGATGCGCAGACGGGTGCTGCTTGCCTGCATGGAGCGCCTGACGCCTTACAGAAAGGATATCACCGGGAAGCATATAGCGGGGCTGGAGCAGCTGATGACAAAGGACGGCAGCAGGGAGATCCACCTGCCCTGCAGGCTCAGGGCCTGCAAGGAATACGACAGGCTCTGTATCAGCAATGTCGGAGAAAGGGCCGTCCGGCAGAGGCGGACAGGGCAGGAACAGGCATATGGCGAGAACACGGCACAGATAAGGGAAAAGCAGGCAGCCGGAGAGAAGGCCGTGCAGACAAGGGAAAAGCAGGCAGCCGGACAGATGGTCTCGCAGGCCGGCGCAGTGTATCAGATCGTACCGCCCGCACAGATCCGGGTGCCGGGGGAGGGGACTTTTGTCTTTACTTTATTGGAAAAAGGGGCCGGATTCTTTGAAAAAGAGCAAAATATTCCACAAAATAGATATACGAAATGGTTTGATTATGATAAAATAACTACGTCTTTGTTGCTGCGCACACGGCGTCAGGGCGATTATCTGACGATAGATGAAGCCATGCACACGAAGACGGTCAAACAATACATGATCAATGAGAAAATCCCGAAGATGCAGCGTGACAGTATGCATTTACTGGCTGACGGATCTCATGTCCTGTGGATACCGGGTTACCGGATCAGTCAGAAGTACAAGGTGGAAGAAAGTACGGAGCGTATCCTGGAGGTACGGCTCGAAGGAGGAAGCAATGGCGGAACGAATCGAAGTGTTGTTGAGTGAAGAGGAAGTGGACAGACGGATTCAGGAGATCGGCGATCAGATTTCCAGAGATTATGCGGGGAAACAGGTGCATCTGGTCTGTGTGCTCAAGGGCGGCAGCTTTTTTATGTGTGAGCTGGCCAAGAGGATCACGGTGCCGGTGTCACTGGACTTTATGTCGGTGTCCAGCTACGGCGGGGATACGAAATCCAGCGGCGTGGTGAAAATTGTGAAAGATCTGGACGAATCTCTGCTGGACAAACACGTGCTGGTAGTGGAGGATATCGTGGACTCCGGCAGGACACTCAGCTATCTGCTGGAAATGTTAAAAGACAGAGGGCCGGCGGATGTGAAGCTGTGTACGCTGCTTGACAAGCCGGACAGAAGAGTGGTGGAAGTCAAGGTAGACTATACGGGCTTCGAGATCCCGGATGAATTCGTGGTGGGATACGGTCTGGATTACGACCAGAAATACCGCAATCTGCCTTACATCGGTGTGGTGAAGTTTGACTGAGCGCCGTGACTTTCAGCGCGTACCAGAATATGTTATATGAAAGAGGTTTACTTTGAACAGGAATAATAAGACTTTTTACATGTATTTTGTGATCATCATGGGTCTGCTCATGTTTACTGTATGGGTCGGAACGATCAGGATTCAGGACAGCGGCTACACGAGAGGAGAGTTTGTCGATCATCTGGAGAATGATCAGGTCGCGATCGTCAAGGTCTGTCCGAATAAGAACACGGATGCCGGAGCTCTGGAGGTCACGTTGAAAAGCGGCGCCGAGAGGCGACTGAATGTGACGAATGTGTCCGAGGCGGAAACCATGGTCCGCAGCTACGGTCTGGATCCGGTGGTGGAGAGTGTACCGGAGGAAAGCTGGTTTTTGAACAGCGTATTTCCGATTCTGATCGTGGTGGTTGTCTGTGTTTTCTTTTTTGTGATGATGAATGCGCAGAATGCATCCGGTGGCGGCGGCAACGGCAAGATGATGAATTTCGGCAGGAGCCGTGCCAAACTGACGCTGGGCGGAGAGAATAAGATCAAGCTGGACGGTGTGGCCGGCCTGAAAGAAGAGAAAGAAGAGCTGCAGGAGATTGTGGAATTTCTGCGGGAGCCGGGCAAGTTTACGAAGGTGGGTGCGCGTATTCCGAAGGGTGTTCTTCTGGAAGGTGCGCCGGGTACCGGTAAGACGCTGCTGGCCAAGGCGATCGCGGGGGAGGCCAACGTGCCTTTCTTCAGCATTTCCGGTTCGGATTTCGTGGAGATGTTTGTCGGTGTGGGCGCTTCCCGTGTGCGTGATATGTTTGCGGAGGCGAAGCGGCATGCGCCGTGTATCATATTTATTGACGAGATCGACGCGGTGGCGAGACGACGCGGCACCGGTATGGGCGGCGGCCACGACGAGCGTGAGCAGACGCTGAATCAGCTGCTGGTGGAGATGGACGGTTTCGGCGTCAATGAGGGCATTATCGTAATGGCGGCCACCAACCGTGTGGATATCTTGGATCCGGCGATCTTAAGGCCGGGACGTTTTGACCGTAAGATCACGGTGGCGGCGCCGGATGTGCGGGGCCGGGAAGATATTCTGAAAGTCCATGCCCAGAACAAACCGCTGGGGGACGATGTGGATCTCTCTCAGATCGCGCAGACGACGGCGGGCTTTACAGGAGCGGATCTGGAGAACCTTCTGAACGAGGCGGCCATCAATGCCGCCATGGAGAAGCGGGTATTCGTAAAGCAGGACGATATCAAACGGGCCTTTGTCAAGGTAGGCATCGGCGCGGAGAAGAAGAGCCGCATCATCTCCGACAAGGAGAAGAAGATCACGGCCTATCATGAGGCGGGACATGCGATCCTGTTCCATGTACTTCCCGATGTGGGGCCGGTGTACACGGTGTCCATCATCCCTACAGGAATCGGCGCGGCTGGCTACACCATGCCGCTTCCCGAAAAAGACGAGATGTTTTTGACCAAAGGCAAGATGTTCCAGGATATCATGGTCTCTCTGGGCGGCCGTATCGCGGAGGAGATCATTTTCGATGATATCACCACAGGGGCATCCAGCGATATCAAGAAAGCTACGAAGGTAGCCCGCAGGATGGTGACCCGTTACGGCATGTCTGCCAATATCGGCGTGATCAATTATGACGACGATGACGACGAGGTATTTATCGGCAGGGATCTGGCCCACGCCAAGAGCCACAGCGAGGCGGTCTCCGGCGAGATTGACCGCGAGGTGAAGGCCATCATTGACGATTGTTATGAAAAAGCGAAGGCCATTATCCTGGAGCAGGAGGACGTGCTGCACAGATGCGCCGAACTGCTGCTGCAGAAGGAGAAGATCAACCGTACCGAGTTCGAAGCGCTCTTTGATACCGAGTATCCGCAGCCGGAAGCGCCGGAGATAAAGCTCGATTGAGGTCGTAAAAAGGCATGAAAAGAAAAGGTTTGTGCAATACTCACAAAAACGCATAGTCAAATTTGTAATATTTGTGAATCCTTAGTATTGTGGACAGGCACATGCTATGCTATTATACTACTTGTAACCCCCCAATACATTATATAGTTTTTGCTATACCCCATAAGAAAGAAATACCTTCTCTAAAAAAGACAGCCGTCGAAAGCTGTCTTTTTTACATTTCCGGGGTTTTTCAAGGTTTTGAGTTCACTCGATTTTTCTTGAACATCTATTATAGATGGTATAAAATAGATTTATATGGGTTCCTTTAAAGAGAGGAAGAAAGCATGGATATAAGTGAATTTCAGAAAGCAGAGAAGAACCAGTACTATATTGCAGGCATGCGTCCGGTCATCAATAAAGAAGCGTTATTTTCAGATACAACAGAAGACTATGTATATCCACCCGAGCCGAGTGCTTACGGAGAGGTCACGATCCGGTTCCGCTCGGCCAGAAATAATATCGACAGAGTGTTTTTTGTCTGTAAAGACGAGAAGCATATTATGTTAAAGACAGAGACGGATAATTATTTTGATTATTATTCCTATTCGGTACAGCTTGATAACGAGAAGCTGACCTACTATTTCGAGGTACGGGTGGGCAGGATCGACTGCTACTATGATACGCGGGGTGTCTGTAAGGATATCAATGAATACTATCATTTCCAGCTGATTCCGGGATTTAAGACGCCGGACTGGGCGAAGGGTGCGGTTTTCTATCAGATCTATGTGGACCGTTTCTATAACGGCGACCCTTCCAATGACGTGCTGTCCAATGAATATCAGTACATCGGGGATAAGACCGTGAAGGTGGAAGACTGGAACAAATATCCGGCGGCCATGGGCGTGCGGGAGTTTTACGGCGGCGATCTGCAGGGTGTGCTCGATAAGATGGACTATCTGCAGGATCTGGGCGTGGATGTGATCTATTTTAATCCGCTGTTTGTGTCGCCCTCGAATCATAAATATGATATTCAGGATTATGACTATATCGACCCGCATGTGGGTGTGATCGTTCACGATGAGGGAGAGCTTCTGGAACCGGACCAGAAGGAGAACAGATTCGCCACGAGATATATAGAGCGTGTGTCCGACAAGCGAAATCTGGAGGCCAGCAACGAGCTTTTTGCCAGGGTGGTCAAAGAGGCGCACGCCAGAGGCATGAAGGTCATTCTGGACGGCGTGTTCAATCACTGCGGTTCTTTTAATAAATGGATGGACAGGGAGCGTATTTACGAGAACGCACCGGGTTACGAGAAGGGCGCCTATGTCGCGCAGGACAGCCCCTATCACAACTATTTCCATTTCCATGATAATCATGAATGGCCTTATAACGGTTCCTACGACGGCTGGTGGGGACATGACACGCTGCCCAAGCTCAACTATGAGAATTCCCAGCAGCTGGAGGATTATATTCTCTACATAGCAAGGAAGTGGGTAGCCGAGCCTTATCACGTAGACGGCTGGCGGCTGGATGTGGCGGCAGATCTGGGGCATACGCCGGAGTATAACCACTATTTCTGGAAAGAGTTCCGCAGGGTGGTGAAGATGGCGAATCCGGATGCCATCGTGCTTGCGGAGCATTACGGCAGTCCGAAGGACTGGCTGCAGGGCGACGAGTGGGATACGGTGATGAACTATGATGCCTTTATGGAGCCGGTAACGTGGTTTTTGACCGGGATGCAGAAGCACAGCGACGACTACCGGGAAGACCTGCGGGGCAATGCCGACAGTTTCTGGGGCGCCATGCAGCATCACGGCGCCAGCTTTACGACCCCCTCTTTGCAGGTGGCGATGAATGAACTGTCCAACCACGATCATTCCCGCTTCCTGACCAGAACCAACCGGAAAGTGGGAAGATCCAACACGCTTGGGCCTGAGGCGGCCAACGTGGGGGTGAATAAGGCGGTCATGCGGGAAGCAGTGGTCATTCAGATGACATGGCCGGGCGCGCCCACCATCTATTACGGCGATGAAGCGGGCGTATGCGGTTTCACCGATCCGGATAACCGGCGCACATACCCCTGGGGGCATGAGGACCAGGAACTGATCGCCTTCCATAAGGAGATCATCCGGATCCACAAGGCGCACCGGGAGTTCCTGACCGGTTCCATCAAGCATATGGAAAGCGACTATAATGTGATCGGCTACGGCAGATTCACAAGAGAGGGACAGTCCGTGATCCTTGTCAACAATAACGACTATGAGATCACGAAAGAACTGTTCGTATGGCATCTGGGCGTGCCGAAGGAATGTATGATCAAACAGCTTCTGCTGACTACCGCGGACGGGTTTACCACGGAAGAGAAGGAGTATCCGGTCAGATCCGGCAAGGTATCCATCACACTTCCGCCCACTTCCGCCATCATCCTGCGCTATGAGGATGAAGAGATCGGCAGTTTTATGGAATACAGATGACAGGATAAACAATTTCACTTCCTGACAGGCCTGCAAATTGGTGATGACACAACTTTGACACATCTGTCGTGTATACTGTGTAAAGTGAATTTTTTGCGGGCTGAGCAGGAAGGAGTAGATACCAATGCAGAAAATCCTGATTGTCGAGGACGAGGCGGCCATCGCCAATCTGATCAAAATCAATCTGGAGGCGGAGGGCTATCAATGCACCTGCGCTTTTGACGGAAGAGCGGGAGCGGATCATATCGAGCAGGAGACTTTTGACCTGGTGCTGCTGGACATCATGCTGCCGGAGATTGACGGCTATGAGCTTCTGGAATATGTCAAACCGATGGGAACGCCGGTGATCTTCCTGACGGCGAAAGGGAGTGTGGATGACCGCATCAAGGGGCTGAAGCTGGGTGCGGATGACTATATCGTCAAGCCTTTTCAGGTGGGAGAGCTGACTGCGCGGGTGGAGGCGGTGCTGCGGCGGTACGGCAAGGCCAATCAGAAGCTGACCTTTGCGGATGTGGAGATCGACGTGATCTCACGGACAGTGACGAAAGCGGGCGTTCCGGTGGAACTGACGGTCAAGGAGTTCGATCTGCTGGTGGAACTGATGCAGAACAGGAATGTGGCGCTGTATCGGGAGCGTATCTATGAGAAGGTATGGGGCGAGGTATTTATGGGAGATACCCGCACGCTGGATTCGCACATCCAGCGGCTTCGGAAAAAGCTGAACTGGGAAAAGTATATCAGGACGGTGTTCCGGGTCGGCTACCGCCTGGAGGAGGATCTATGAAACTTTTTCATAAGATATTCCTCTGTTTTGTGGTGATCTTTGGGATTTCTTTTCAGACGGCCGGCGTGCTGCTGATCGATTATGCCTACGAGAACACCGTCGAGCAGGAAAAAAAGTACGCGCTGCAGCAGTTTCAATATAACAAATATATTCTACAGTCCATTCTTTACTCCAGACCGGATATCCTGCAGGCACAGGGAGTTGATCCGGAAGAGTGGAGTTTATTCACGACGCCTGTGGCGATCTATGATTCCGATCAAAAATGTATTTATTCCAGCATGACAATGGAGCCGGATATTTTGGATTTCCGTGACAGCGGGGAGGGAAGGCTGTCTTTTCGGATCTTCCGTAAGGACGGAGAAAGTTTTATTTTCGTGTACGATCATGTGAAGCAGGGGGAGAGCGACGCCTGTCTGGTAACACAGACGGATATCAGTTCTGTGGTGGATACCCAGAGAAGCATGACGGCATACTTCCAGAAAATCTACCTGATCATTTTGTGCATAGGGTTTCCCCTGATCTTTGCGCTGAGCAGGATGATCACCGGCTCTATCAAAAAGGTCGGCAAGGCGGCCAGAAGGATATCCAGAGGAAAATATTCGGAAAGGATCCGTGTCGGCACGAAGGATGAGATCGGCCAGCTGGCGGCGGATTTCAACCAGATGGCGGAGAAGATCGAGGAAAAGGTACTGGAGCTGTCGGCGGCCGCCAGGGCCAAAGAGGACTTTACGGCTAATTTTGCCCATGAGTTAAAGACGCCGCTTACTTCCGTGATCGGCTACGCGGATATGCTGTATCAGCGGGAGCTGCCCAGGGAGCAGATCAAAGAGGCGGCCGGTTATATACTGGATGAGGGGATGCGGCTGGAATCGCTTTCGCTTAAGCTGATGGATCTGTTTGTTATGGATAAGCAGGACTTTTCACTGGAAAAGTTCAGGACGGGGGGGCTGTTCGAAAACATCATGCCGGGCATTGAACCCGTCTGCGTCAGGCATGGCGCCGGTCTGCATGTGGATATGGAAGAAGAGGAGATTGCGGTAGAGTTCGATCTTTTTAAGACAATGGTGCTCAATATCATTGACAATTCCGTGAAGGCGGAGTGCAGCGATATCTGGGTCAGGGGGAAAAAAGCACAGGAATGCTACGAAATCTCTTTTCAGGACAATGGAAAAGGTATTCCGCCTGAGGAGATAGACCGGATTACGGAAGCCTTCTATATGGTTGACAAGTCCCGCTCACGGAAACAGCACGGGGCAGGGCTTGGTATGGCGCTGGTAGCCAGAATCGCCCAGATTCACAGGGCCAGGTTGAAAGTAGAAAGTGACGGCAGATCCGGTACGACGGTCCGCATCACGTTCAATCTGCCGGAAGGAGGGCGCAATGAACAGAACGTCTAAGTATACGCTGCTTAGCCTGCTGTTTGCGGCCGTCTTTGTGTTTGGAAGTATGGCGGGGACGGATTTCATCCTGCAGATGTGGGAGAAACGGCGGTTACAGGAGAGCGGCACCGTGACGATGGAGTCTCCTGTGCTGGCATGGCAGTCGGCAGAGACGGAGGAGGAGTATGTAAAGCAGGACGGCGGGCCTTTCGACAGGGACAAAGAGGAAGACCTTACCCTGACAGAAAAGGAGATAGAGCAGGTCATAAGATACAGGAAGAATTGTGAAGGGGAGCTGCTGCACGATCCGGTCAAAGGGCAGATCACCATGGAGCAGGCCTTCGCTTCCGGCGAAAACTGGCTTGTAGAGATGGGGGTTTGGGACCACAGCCGGACGCATTCCGAGCCTTTGCTTCACAGAGCCTCGCTGGGGACGAAAACAGCAAAAGAAGGACTGCATATGCCGATAGAGCCTTATTACAGCTTCTGGACAGTTCGGTTTTCCAGTACAGATATGTATGTGTCACTTTCTGTCAACGCGATGACGGGCAGGGTATGGGAAGCGAAAATAACGCTGTATGATATGGAAAATGTAAACAATGACAAGTCGCTTGACAAACTGGAGCGGTTTATCAGGCTGGCGGGTATAGAGGCTCCGGTCGAACAATATGTGGAGATAAGCGACAGCGGCAGCTGGATAAGCATGGCAGTGAAGGAAAGCCCGCTGTATGCGCAGATGCGGGGATATGATGTCGTGGTGAGCGTCATGGACGAGATCATGGAAAGTGACGGGAGCAAGGACGTTTCCAGCCAGACGGTGATAGAATATCGTTTGATGGTATATGAGGACAGTTCAATGAATGCCGATTAATTGTACAGTAACGGTACTCTTTTTTTTACATCTTTGACACAACTTTAACGAAAGTATGACGAAACACTCTGATAGGATGAAAACAGCCGTCCTGTCAGGGTGTTTTTGATGATACAGACAATTCCGTGCAGGAAGGATTCTTTTTATTAACGTCAGGAGAAATTCAAATGAGAAATTACGCGGAGAACAGCAGAAGAATGGAACAGCAGAAGGAATACAGGAGAAGAAAACAGTTGAAAAAACTGCAGAGGAATATTTTTCTTGTTATTCTGGTCATGGTCCTGGCCTGGTATGGAATGCGGATCCGGGAACTGGGTATTTATCTGACAGAAGTGCAGACGACTTTGAAACAGATAGAAGCCCTGCAGCAGAAAGCGGCTGAGAACCAGACCAGCTCGGATGCCGCAGAGGTATTTGGAGAGCAGTGGATCGGCGGGCAGACCGCGGATTTCATCAGCAGCATAAAGTCAGCGCATATGGAAAGGCCGATAAAGCGGACGCGGGAGGAAGCGGTGCGCAGGCTGGAAGAGCTGGGACAGTCGAATCCGGTGATCGCACAGATTGGCCAAAACAGTTCCCTTTATCCGGAAAATATGCTGACGGCGTTGGCCAATAATCCTGAAATGGCAGATTTTGCGGCGGGATATCTGGAGAAGGACAAGGTGGCAACAGACGGCTTGACGGAGGGAGAAAAGAGACAGGACTTCCCGCTTTTTCTTCAGTGGGATCCGCGGTGGGGCTATGCTTCCTATGGCGTTGACAGCAATATCGGCCTGTCGGGGTGCGGGCCGACCTGTATGTCGATGGTGCTGTATTATCTGACAGGGGACGAGACGCTGACGCCGGACCGGATTGCCGATTACGCCATGAAAAACGGCTACTATGTGGAAGGAACAGGAACGGCGTGGGCCCTGATGCAGGATGTGCCGGGCCTGTACGGGGTGCGGGTGATCGAACCGGAGATTTCCGAATACGCCTTCCGGAACGCCCTGTCCAAAGGGCGCGTGCTGATCTGCGCCATGAGCGCGGGAGACTTTACGGCAGCAGGACATTTTATCGTGATCTATGGATACGATCAGGACGGTTTTATGGTGAATGACTCTAATTGTGTGGCGAGAAGCCAGAAGAGATGGACTTTTGACGAAATCCGCGGACAGATCAAGATGGTATGGGCTTATGAACCGCGGGGAAAACAGATCGAGGAGGAGCAGGTGATCACCTTTGTGGATTTTGCGGGATGAAAGTGCCACCCTGGAGGCCCCTTGCGGGTATATAAAACAGAGTCTGTGCTGGCTGGTGAATGTATTATCGTGTATAATAAGAGTCGGCCAGTATTATTCCCGTGGGCAGGATGCGGGGTAATTGACTTTGACGGGGGATTTTTATGCCAAAAGAGGAGCGGATAACGACGCAGGCAGCGATCGACCGATATGCGGATATGGTCTATCGGCTGGCTTTGTCGCAGATGAAAAATACAACAGATGCGGACGATCTGTTTCAGGAAGTGTTTATCAGACTTGTGCGCCATGTACAGGATCTGGAGTCGTGGGAGCATGTGAAAGCGTGGCTGATCCGGGTGACGATCAACTGCGCAAAGAAACATTACGAACAGTACTGGAACCGGAATGTGGATTATATGGAAGAGCCGGAGCGTATAGCGGATGAAAGTGAGATTTTTGAGCTGCCGGGGGAACATCCCGTGCGGGCGGCAGTGCAGAAGCTGCCGCAGAAATACGGTCTGGTGATCCATTTATTTTATTTTGAAGAGCTGTCGGTGGCAGAGATTGCGCAGTTGACGGAACAGAAAGAGAGCACCGTGAAATCCCAGCTGCACCGGGCAAGACAGATGCTGCGGGACCTGCTGGGGGAAGAATGGGAAAACAGCCGATAAAAAAATGAAAAAGCAGCAGGTGAAAAAGCGGCGGATGAAAAAGTGAAAAGCAGCGGGTGAAAAAGTGAAAAGCAGCTGTGCCACAGAACGTTTGCCCTGTCGGTGGGAAACGGGAAAATCATAGAGAAAGTGAAGCCATATTGATGACGGATCAGGAAAAGAAACAAAATATAAATGCATATAGAGAAGAGACATCCCAGATTCATGCACCGGTGGATCTGATTCTGAGGACAAAGCAGGCAGTCGCAGAAGAGGAAGAAAGACTGCACAGGGAGATGGGACAGGTCGGACAGCGGCAGGAATCGGAACGGAATCAGGGGAAAGAACTGCAGTCGGATCGGCAGCAGAACCAACAGATTTCTCCGGCAGATTTAAATGGAACTGGCATGGTTGGAGCAGAGTCTGACGGGAAAAAGATGGAATCCAGGTGGGAGAAGTACTATAGAAGAGTGCCCAGGTGGGTTCTCCCGGTGACGGCGGCAGCAGTGTTTGTGCTTGTTCTGCGTGTGTCTGTGGTACAATTTTCCTATCTCTTTGCAGACAGGCGGGGAGGAGCGGATTATGCAGCTTCGGCGAAAGATATGTCGGAAAGCGCGGGGGAGGCGGGTTCTATGGAAGGCATGTCGGGAAGTGCGGGTGAAGAGGGCCTGGCCGGAGGCATAGCAGGAAGTGTGGGTGATGAGAGTCTGGCAGGGGGCATGTTGGAAGGTGCAGGTGACGGGAGTCCGGCAGGAGGCATGTCGGGAAGTGCAGGTGACGGGAGTCTGGTCGGAGGCATGTCAGGAAGTGCAGGTAAAGATGGTTCAGCGGGAGGCATGTCAGGAAGCGCAGATGAAGCTGGTTCGGCGGAAGACATGGCGGAAAGCGCAGATGAAGATGGTTCTGTGGGAGGTATGGCGGGAAGCGCTGATAAAGCCGGCTCGACGGGAGCTATGGCGAAAAGTTCGGGAGAGAAGGGTTCGGCGTCAGGTAGGCCGGGGAGCACAGATGGCGAAAGTTTGAGGGAAGGAGAGCTGCTCGAAGATCTGGAAAGAGAGGATGAGGAGACGGCTTCGGCAGCAGATATGGCGGGAGCAAGGAAACAAAACAAATCAGAAGATATACAGCAGGCTTCTTATGCTCAGGCCTATCTGGAGTTTTTGACGGAATATGCGCAGAACAGCAAAGATGGCAAAGGACAGGGGGCACGGTTTTCGCTGGTTTTTGTTGACGATAATGACATTCCGGAGCTGCTGTTGATGGAGGACGACTGTCATGCCGAAGGGGTAAAAGTTTTTACCTATTATCAGGATCAGGTGGTAGAACTGGGAGCATTTGGTTCTTCCGGTCTGATGCAGTATGTAGAAAGAGCCGGTTTGATTTTCAGTCACTATATGGGACATGGCGAGTCTGACAATGATTTTTTTGAAATAAAAGAAGGGCAGGCTGTCCTGATCTGCAACATGCATTCGACTTCGTATCGTAAAAACGGCATAGACACCAGTCTGTATGAAATCGACGGTGTTGCTGTGAATGAGAAAACCTACCGGGCCAGGTGGAAAGCCTTATATGAGGATCAGGACTATGTATTGATCGGGTATAAGGACGGAACACCGGTAGAGGAAGCAGCAGAAAGTGAATTGCTGCGGCAGTGATCACTGCTGTAGATAGATCTTAGGTAAGTCGTAGATAAATCATATAGAAACAGGGAAGCCGCTAACTTCCCTGTTTATTTCCCTGTTTCTTCATCAGTCGATGCTTGAAAGCTCTGATCTTTGCGCCATAGCGGGTTGCGTAGAGCAGGCAGACCAGGAGCAATCCAACCGAAAGTCCCTGCATAAAATCCAGTGCTGTCATAACGGCCGGATTGTCATAGAGGCTTGTGTCTTTGATGAGGGTATAAGATAATACCAGAAGTAATGCGATTCCATTACATATGCGCAGGCGTTTGTTATACCGCTCTGTCTCTGCATTTGTATAATCTACTGCCTGTAATACAGTTTCTTTTATCTCTTTGTCCATATTGTCACTCTTCCTTTCTCCATTCAAAATTTCCCGCAGGTCAACCTCGTAATAATCGGATATTTCAATCAGAATATCCAGATCCGGCATATTATTGCCATTTTCCCAACGGGATATGGTTCTGTTTGATACATTGAATTTTTCTGCCATTTGCTGTTGGGTAAGTCCTTTTTGCTTACGGAGTTCTTTTAAGAACCTGCCGATTTTCTCCTGATTCATCTTTTACCTCCATTTCTCATGCATCCTTATAAAAATTTTATCAAAAAAATCTGACAAAAAACACGACATAAAGCGGGAATTGATTTTTGCGGAACTGCTATATTGCTGAGTTGACTTATCCGTGGACAAAATCCCCTCCATGTGGTACGATACCCCGCAGAAAGGAGGTACCCGCTATGTTTACACTGGAGGCTTACCTGGTCTCATTTATAGGTACCCTGATTCCCCACACTGTCCTGGCGGTCTACCTGTTTGTGATCATGGGTACGCGAGGGTGGCGGGTGCTGAAAAAACTGCCCGCCTTCCTGCTCTCCCCGCTGCTGGCTGTCCTGCTGGCGGCGGTCCTGTATACACTTCTCCCTAACCACGGAGTGATCCGCGTCTGCATGACTACGCTCGCCATCCTGCTGATGAGCACCCTTTGGGTCTGGTGGGCGTGGCGGACTGAATTCTGGCGGGCCTTTTCCGCTGCGTGCATGGGCGGCGTGTTCCAAATGGCCACATCCTGTCTGTCCCAAATCCTGATCTTGTATAGTGACCTCCCGCTCGCGGCAGTGATGGCCGTCGGTTTGGTTATGGTCCCGGCCCCCGTCTTTCTGCTGTACCGTCTGCGTTTCGGTCACTGGTTCCGTCTTCTGTTGGAGGAGGGCTTTAGCCAGCGCTGGACGGCTCTGTTCTTTTTCGCCATGGAGGTGGCTATGGAGGCCTTTCTGATTTTGCAGGTGGGGGTCCGGCCGGAATATCTGGTTCCCTACTATGTGCTTGTGCTGGCCATGGCGGCGCTGGAGGCGGGACTGGTCATTTATCTGGCCCGGCGGCTTGATGACACCCGAAAAATGGAAGCTCAACAGGATATTATCGCTCAGCAGCAACTCTACGAGCGGGACCTGGAGGCTATCCGTCAGGAGGTGCGGAGTTTCCGCCACGACTACAAAAATCTGTTGGCGGGGCTGTCGGAGCAGGCGGATAAGGGTGAGCTGGATCAACTGCGCACCGCCCTGTCGGAACTGGACACAGGTTTTGACCGGCGCATAGGAGAGAAAATTCGGGCGTCTACTCAAATTGGCAATGTGTGTGTTCCTCAGGTGCGCAGCCTCCTGTTGTCCAAGCTGGCAGCTATGGGAGAACAGAAAATCGACTGCCGCATGGAGGCGCTCTACCCTGTGGAGAGGGTCGGAATGGACCCGTGGGACTTTACCCGCTGCCTGGGCATCCTGCTGGACAACGCCGCTGAAGCCGCTTTGGAAACGGATACCCACTGGGTAGAGATTGTCCTGCTGTCTCAAAAGGGCAGGCTGTCCCTGCGGGTGTCTAACCCTTACATCGGGACTGTTGACCCGGATAAAATCTGGACCGAGAACTTTTCCACCAAGGGAGAGAGCCGGGGGTTGGGACTGCCCGGCTACCAGCGGATTTTGGCGGGCTATCCCAATGCGGCCACGTCCACTGCCTGGGCTGGAGGCGTGTTTGTCCAGGAACTGACGGTGGAGGAAAAAGCATGATTCAGCCGTCTGGATTTCGTGGGCAGCCTGCACGGGCTGGAAAAGCAGAATTGCAAAAGAAATGGAGAGGGAGCTTTTAAAGCTCCCTCTCTGTTTTTGACGTTCAGGAATGATTTATGCGGTCCGGGAAGATTTGCCTGCTGCCGGATTCCATTGTGGTATGCTTCTGTCTGCGGGATGATCGATCGTACTGCTGGATTGAGGAATGGCAGCGGAAAGCGGGCAGGCGATAGACGCATTTCAAGAAATAGACAAACAGTAATTTGGAGGAATTAAGTGTGAATAAGGACAAAAACGAATTAACAGAAAAAGAATTGAAACGTAAAAATGACTTTGAAAAATTAAGCTCTGAAATGCGACAAAAAGGATACAAAATGAAGAATGTGGTTATCAATACGCAAAAAGCAAAGTATTTAGCTTTTTTAGTCATGTTTCCGTTTATGGCTTTAACATTTTGGCTCTACAGGCATGTGAATGGTTTTAATTTAGATGGGATTTCCTGGGGAGATGCTGTGGCGTTGCCGCTGCTTAGTCTATGCCTGATTATCGTGCATGAGCTAATACATGGAATTACCTGGGCGATTTTTGTAAAAAATCATTTTCATGCGATTGATTTTGGAATCGTCTGGAGTACTTTAACCCCATACTGTGCCTGCTTTGAACCGTTGAAAAAGTGGCAATATCTGTTAGGAACCGCTATGCCCACATTGGTTTTAGGAGGTGGGGGTGCAGTGGCTGCGGTGATGACAAATCAGTTACTGCTGTTTTTTGCGGCGGAATGCATGATTTTTTCAGGTGGCGGAGATTTTCAGATTATACTGAGAAGTATATTATCTGATAAGCGGGAAAGTGTGTATTGCTCCCATCCTTACGAATGTAGTCTTGTAGTTTTTGAGAAATGAGAAGTAATATTACGGCATACGGAATATGAGCGATAAGGCAACCTTTTCCTTCTCTGAAAGGTATTAAAGACAGGAACAATAATTTTGTTGGAGTATCGGGACTTTTCGGAGGAGGAAAATTTATGAGAAAAAAAGTTTTGCGGAAGAAAAAGTATGGGATAAGAGTGGCGTCGGTCTGTCTGACAGGAGCGATCCTGCTGGCCGGCTGTGGCAGCGGCGGTGAGACAGCATACACGCCGGGTGGTGCGGACATCAATGGAGAAGCAACGGATAGGCCGGGTGATTCAGGCATTAGCGGAGAAGCAACGGATAGGCCGGGTGATTTAGGCATTAGCGGAGAAACAGCGGATACGCCAGACGATTCCGGCAATACCGGAGAGGCAGCAGGGGCGTCAGGTAATCCGGATGTCGCGGGAGGGGATGCGGCAGAGTATGAAGCGGGGCAGAAAGATAATGGAGTAAGCGACGGTCTGTCCGGGTCACTGCAGGAGGAACCGTCTGCAACGGAAAATGCCCGGTCAGCGGAGCAGGAGGATACTGCGGAGAAATCAGAGTTCTCCGCGGCTGACGGAGGCGGGTTCGCTGCCGACATGGAAGAGAAAAGAGCGATGACGGGCGGCTATCTGGAATCCTGTTATTCTTATGAGTGGGAGCCGGGGCAGTATTCTGCGGAGGAATACAGCCAGTGGGAGGAGACGGGCTTTGTCTCCGTCATGGCGGAACCGTTGTCTACGTTTGCGGCGGATGTAGACACGGCCTCCTACAGCAATCTGCGGCGGCTGATCCGGGAAGGTTATACGCTGGAAGGCATTCCGGAGGGCGCGGTGCGCATAGAAGAGCTGCTTAATTATTTTGACTACGATCACAAGGGGCCGTCGAAGGAGGAGCCGTTTGGTGTGACGACGCAGATTGGCAGATGCCCCTGGAATGAGAATGCGGATCTTCTGATGATCGGGTTAAAGACGCAGGAGATTGATTATGCACAGGCGCCGCCTTCTAATCTGGTATTTTTGCTGGATGTGTCAGGGTCCATGGATTCTTATGATAAGCTGCCGCTTTTGCAGGAGGCCTTCGGACTTCTGGCGGAGCATCTGACAGGCAGGGACAGGATCTCTGTCGTGACCTATGCCGAGGATACCCGGACAGTGCTGGACGGGGTGCGGGGCAGTGAGAAGGAGAAGATTGTGACGACGCTGAACGCTTTGTCGGCGAACGGCGGCACATACGGGAGCAAGGGGATAGAGACGGCGTATGCGCTGGCGGAGCAGCATTTTATACAGGGCGGCAATAATCGTATTATCCTGGCTACGGACGGCGACCTGAATATCGGGATGACCAGCGAGAAGGAGCTGGAAGATCTGATCACGGCCAAAAAGAAATCCGGTATTTTCCTGTCGGTGCTCGGATTCGGAACGGGAAATATCAAGGACAATAAAATGGAGATCCTGGCCGATAAGGGTAACGGGAATTATGCCTACATAGATAATCTGCAGGAGGCGCGGAAGGTGCTGGTAGAAGAGATGGCCGCAACGCTGCTTACCGTATGCAAGGATGTGAAATTTCAGGTGGAGTTTAACCCGGCCGTGGTAGAAAGCTATCGTCTGTTGGGGTATGAGAACCGCGCTCTGGCATCGGAGGACTTCCACGACGACACAAAGGATGCGGGGGAAATTGGGGCAGGGCACAGCGTGACGGCGCTCTATGAGATCATCAGGAAGGGTGCCGGCAATCACGCCATATCGGAGAAAGGGATAGAAGATCTGAAGTACGGCAGGGAATACAAAGAAGCGTTGGCGGCTGACAGGACTGCCGCCGGGCAGTATCCGTCTGCTTCGATGAAAGAATGGCTGACGCTCAGCATCCGCTACAAGCGTCCGGCGGAGAAATGCAGTTCGATTCTGGAATATCCGGTGGGATATGAAAGCTATACGTCCGCACCGGATGAGGATTTTATCTTCGCGGCAGCGGTAGCGGAGTTTGGTCTGCTGGCATCCCACAGCAGATATCCGGAGAATGCGTCGCTGTATCATGTCGATAAGACGCTGCGGTCTCTGGAGCTGACGGATACGTATAGGAAAGAGTTTGTAGAACTGGTGAATACTCTCTATAGTACGGTCAGATGATCGGATCAAAACAGAAAAATCCCTGCTCCGGCAAAGAGCAGGGATTTTATAAAATAATCGACAAAAATCGACCAACGGGGAATCAAAAACTACTTCACTTCAATCTTCTTCACTTCTTCCTTTGCGGCAATCTCCTTCTTCGGGAACCTCACTTCCAGAATACCGTTGTTGTAGGAAGCGTCGATATCGCCGGGCTCCACGTCGTTCACACGGAAACTTCTGGAATACGAGCTGTAATAACGCTCCCGGCGGATATACTTGCTCTTGTCTTCTTCGTTCTTCTCTTCCTTGTGGGAAGCGGAGATGGTGAGCAGGCTGTCCTTCAAGTCAATGTTGATATCGGATTTGTCGAAGCCGGGCAGTTCCGCCTGCAGCAGGTAGCTGTCGCCCTGGTCGATCACGTCCGTCTTGAAGGCGTCGAAGGTTGCCAGTTCGTTGTTGCCCCAGAAATTCTTGAAGGCGTTGTCAAACATCTGATCGAAGGAATCATCAAAAAACATGGGTTTGTAGGTACGATTGTTGAATAATGCTGGTCTTAACATAAAAGTCACTCCTCTTTTCTTATACTATGCGGCCTGCGCTCCGGCGGTGTGCCGCATGTGTTACCTGCTATCAGTATGACCGGATTTCAGGTTCCGATGCATGTCTGATAACTTGTTTGCTGTTTATAATTGTTATACAACATATATAACATAAAATCAATTATGGAAATCTAAAGCATTTCTTAATAAAAAATAAAGCAGGATCTGTAAAAATTATATGGGAAGCAGACTGAGAATATGGTAGCATAGAGGAAGAAACGAAGAGCCTCGCATGGAGGAAATCATTATGTTAAAAGAGAGTTGCGGGGAAAATAAAACGCGCGCAGGGCAGCGCAGAAAAGAGGGATTCATGAGACTGGGAGCATTGGAAGCGGGCGGTACCAAAATGGTATGCGCCGTAGGAAACGAAACAGGGGAAATCTTCGAGCAGATTTCCATTCCCACAGAAACGCCGGAGATTACCATGCCGAAGCTGATCGCTTATTTTAAGGATAAGCAGGTAGACGCTTTGGGGATGGGGTGTTTCGGGCCGGTGGAACTGGACCGGCAGTCGCCGGAGTATGGGCATATTACCACTACGCCGAAGCTGGCATGGCGGAATTATGATATTGTTGGCGCTTTTCGGGAAGCGCTTGGCTGTCCGGTGGGTTTTGACACGGACGTGAACGGGTCTGTGCTGGGGGAAGTGACCTTCGGGCAGGCCAAAGGAAAGAAATGCGTGATCTACCTGACCATCGGCACCGGCGTTGGCGGCGGCATATACATAGACGGAAAGCTGCTTCACGGTATGCTGCATCCGGAGGCAGGGCATGTGCTGATCCGGAAGAGGAGCGATGACGCATACGAAGGCAAGTGTCCTTATCATAAGACCTGTCTGGAAGGCCTTGCGGCAGGCCCGGCCATTGAAGCGCGCTGGGGACAGAAGGCGGTGGAGCTGAAAGACCGGCCGGAGGTGTGGGATCTGGAGGCGGACTACATCGCGCAGGCGCTGGTGGGCTATATCCTGACGCTCTCACCGGAGATGATCATTTTAGGCGGCGGCGTGATGCACCAGGAACAGCTTTTCCCATTGATCCGGGAAAAAGTGACCCAGATGCTGGGCGGCTATATCCAGACGGAGGAGCTGGCGGATATGGAGCACTATATCGTGCCTGCAAGCCTGCACGACGATCAGGGAATCATGGGTTGTCTGGAGCTGGCAAGAAGAGAAAAAGCCGGCTGTGCGTGAATCTTCACTGATGAGAGAAATTAAGACCGGCAAGAACAGGAACAAAGCAGAATAAGCGAACAGAAGGAAAACGAAAGAAAGCAAAATAAATAGAATAAGGGAAAGCGAAGTAAAGAAAATAAATCAAAGTAAGCAAAAGCAAATCGGGCAGAACAAAGTCAGATGAAACAAAGTCAGACAAAACAAAGCCAGACAAAATAAAGAACGACAACGCGACAGGAGATGACGGAATTATGAGTATGATCGGATATTACTACAAGGCGAATGATTTTTTTGTAAAAAGGCTGCAGAAGGGAAGCGCTGAGGAGATTCTGTTTGAGGAAGATGTGGAGAAGGATCTTATGTGCGTCGATAAGGCGTGGCATGCGATTCACTTTGTGCTGACGGGGCGCGTATGGGATATACCGGGGGACAATGTTTTGGGGCAGATGGTGCTTGGCGGGGAGCCGGTCAGCGATGAAGACTTTGGGTATGGGCCGGCGAGGCTGCTCTCCAAAGAAACCACAGCACAGATCGCAGAGGCTCTTAAGACATGGGACGAAGCTGCTTTCCGGGACGGATTTAACATGGAAGATCTGGTTGCCAATGAGGTATATCCGGTAATGGATGGTGAGGATGAAGGAGACTTTTTTACTTATGTCTGGGAGACCTTTGCCGCTTTAAAGAAATATTTTGAAGAAGCGGCAGAGGAAGGCGCTGGTATGGTCACATTTCTTGCATAGTGTGTGAGGCACCTTTTTCAGTGCAGATTCTTTCAATGAGGCTGTTGTTGAACCCGGCAATTTTCCGACAGGAGGCCGCGGCGGCAACAGCTTTATAGTTTTTTCATCTTAATAGGCAGTGTCTTTGCCTGTTTTTTCATATTTATTTATAGTAATTTAATTGTACTATAGGCGGAAATGGAATAAGATACGTATAGTAAACGGAATAACAAGATATGAGGAATGCAGTACGGAGAAAGGTGTGACTATAAGATGAGAGAAAAAATACAGCGTTTTATGTGGGGACGTTACGGGAGCGATCGTCTCAGCCAGGTATTGATGGTGTGTGCCCTTGTGTTGATGGTTCTTTCTTTCCCGATAGGAAGCAGCTTCTATCTGCCGGCGCTGGCATTGATGGGATATGTGTATTTCCGCATGTTTTCCCGTAATATTGCGAAGCGGTCGGCGGAGAATCAGTGGTATCTTGCCAGAGAGATGAAAGTCAGAAGATGGTTTCAGAACCGGAAAAGGGATTTCGCCGGGCGTAAGGAGTATAAGATCTTTAAATGCCCGGATTGCGGTCAGAGGCTTCGTGTGCCCAGAGGAAAAGGGCGTATTGCGATCCGGTGCAGGAAATGCAATCATGAGTTTATCAGGAAAAGCTGAGTGCAGGAAAGGATTGACAGACTATGTTCGGGTATATCAGGATCAATAAGGCGGAGATGAAGTTCAGGGAATTTGATGTCTATCAGTCTTATTACTGCGGAATCTGCCGTGACCTGAAACGCAAATACGGCGCGGCGGGACAGTTTTCCTTAAGCTATGATATGACCTTTGTGGCCATGCTTCTGACGGGATTGTATGAACCGGAGACGAGGACGGGAACCTGCAGGTGTATGGTGCATCCTTTGGAAAAGCATGAGACGAGGAATAATATTTATACCGAATATGCGGCGGATATGAATGCGCTGTTTGCCTGTTATAAATGCCGGGACGACTGGAAGGATGAGAAGAAACTGCACCAGTTACTCTATGGCAGGGTTCTGGAGGGCAGAAGCAGGCGGCTGCAGGAAACCTACGGTGAGAAACTGCGGCGGATCGAATGTCTGATGCAGGATTTTGAGGAGGCGGAGCAACAGGATCCGCAGACCGGGCCGGGAGCGCAGGACTCCGGCTATTCCCGGCTGGATACGCTGGCCGGTCTGTTCGGCAAAGTGATGGCGGAGATCGTGACGGTGCGGGAGGATGAATGGGCGGATCACCTGAGACGTTTCGGCTTTTTCCTGGGAAAGTTTATCTATCTTATGGATGCCTATGAGGATGTAGAGACGGATATCAGGAACGGAACGCCCAATCCTCTGAAAGGAAGATACGGTTCGCCGGACTTCGAGGAAGCGTGCAGGACCATGCTTACGATGATGATGTCGGAGTGCTGCAGCGCTTTTGAGATACTGCCCATACTGGATAATGTGGAGATACTGCGCAATGTGCTGTATTCCGGTGTCTGGTGCAGATACGAAGCCATCCATGAGAAAAGGCGGAAGAAGGAGCAGGACGGATGACAGATCCATACAGTATATTGGGAGTGGCGAGAGGCGCTTCCGAGGAAGAAATCAAGAAAGCATACAAAACATTGAGCCGGAAATATCATCCGGACGCCAATATCAACAATCCCAACCGGGATCAGGCTGAGGAGCGGTTTAAAGAGATTCAGGCAGCCTATCAGCAGATTATGAAGGAGAAGACTTCCGGTTACGGCGGGCAAGGCTACAGCGGCGGGACGGATTCGCAGGGCAGCTACGGTGGCTTTGGCTATGGGCCGTTCTGGTCCTTTGGCTATGGCGGCTTCGGGCAGAGCCAGGAAACGGGCTATGAAGAGGAGGCTCATCTGCGGGCAGCAGGCAACTATATCCGGAACGGCTATTACAGGGAGGCGCGCACGACGCTGGACAATATGGCGGAGCGGGAGAGAAACGCCAGATGGTACTATTACAGCGCGGTGGCTCACTCCGGGCTTGGCAGCAACGTGGCGGCGCTGGAACATGCGAGAAGGGCGGCGGCGCTGGAGCCGGATAATATCAGTTACCGCAGTCTGGTACAGCAGCTGGAGAGCGGCGGCAGCTGGTACAGACAAAGGCAGGCTTCCTACGGGTATCCGACTTTTGGCGGCGGGGATCTGTGTATGAAGCTCTGCTGTCTGGAAATGATGTGCAATCTGTGCTGCTGCGGCGGCGGATACGGCGTGCGGGGAATGGTCTGCTGCTGACCGTGTAAAGGTTGCATAAATCGGAACGAATCGGAAATCCTTATTCTATAAAAAATAGAAAAGGAGAGAGAACGATGAAAGAAGACCGATCGATTGGGCCGGAACTGGCCATGAGCGCACTTGATGAGATTCCCGAAGTAAAAAGCGACGCCAGGGATATTGTGGGGCTGGTGAAAAGCAGCGGCCGCATTACCGGGTATCAGCTTTCAGACGGTAACACCGTCTCGAAAGAGGATGGTGTGGCGATGGCTAAAAACGGTGAGATCAAGGGCGTCGGCATCGCCCACCGCAATGACAGTGAATATTTGAAGTCCCTTCCCGACGGAGACGAAGGGAATAATTTAAGTAACCTGCCTTCTGTCAGTCAGGGGCGCGTTGACAAAGATTTTATGTAACTATATTGCGATATCAAGTTTATATTATTAATAGATTCATTTATTAAAATTGATATTATTGAGATAAATATCGAATCACCTGCTGCATTGGATCCTTTTTTGATCCGGCATGATTCCGCCTGACAGAGCAGAGAAACCGGCTTATTGAAGCTTCAATAACCAATATGCGGATGAGTGGATCACGGATCCTTTGGCAGTTGTGATGATCAAAGATATTGACCGATCAGAGGTGATGGGGATGTATTTGGTTGAGAGGATGGCGTCATATTTACAGGCAATCGTGAATGTGATGGAAGGCGTAGAAAAGAGCGCAACTGGAGGTGACGCGACAGTATGGCAAGGACGATAGGTATCGGTAACCAGGATTTTGAGACGATCAGACGGGAAGGCTATTTCTATATTGACAAGACCGATCTGATACGCCAGTGGTGGGAAAGAGGGGACGGCGTGACGCTGATCACCAGACCGAGAAGGTTTGGAAAGACCTTGAATATGAGTATGCTGGAGAAATTCTTTTCTGTGGATTATAAGGACAGAGGGGATCTGTTTAGTGGTCTTAAGATCTGGGAAAGTGAGAAATACATAGATTTGCAGGGCACTTATCCGGTGATCTTTCTCAGTTTTGCCGGTGTCAAAGAGAGCACTTATGCGGATGCAAGGGAAAGCATGTGCAGGACCATCGAGGGCCAGCAAAGAGTCAATCTTTTCTGATCTGAATAATCTTGAGGTAGTGACTACAACCTCAGAGAAGTATTCTGACTGTTTCGGGTTTACAGAGGATGAGGTCTTTGCAGTATTAGAGGAATACGGTCTGTCTGATCAGAAGCAGAAGGTAAAGGACTGGTATTACGGATTTTCTTTTGGAAAAAGAAAGGATATCTACAATCCGTGGTCTATCATTAATTTTGTTGATAAGAAGAGAGTCGGTGCGTACTGGGCCAATACCAGCGCCAATCGTCTGGTGGAAAAACTGATCAGAGAGGGTAAACCGAAAGTCAAGCAGGCTTTTGAAGATCTGCTTGACGGCGGAACGCTTCATATGGAAATAGATGAACAGATCGTCTATGACCAGTTATCGGCGAAGAAGAATGCGGTCTGGAGCCTTTTTCTTGCCAGTGGTTATCTGAAAGTAGCCGGCACTGTATTTGAGGAAAGAACAGGGCGCATGTATTATGACCTGACGCTGACCAATAAAGAAGTGCATATCATGTTTGCCAATATGGTTCAGGACTGGTTTGCGTGGAATGATGATTACAATGATTTCATCAAGGCATTGCTGCTTGGAGACGTGAAAGCGATGAACCTGTATATGAACCGTGTGACAACGGAAATGTTCAGCTTCTTTGATACGGGCAAAAGCCCGCAGGGAGAGCCGGAACGCTTCTACCATGGGTTTGTGTTGGGACTGATGGTGGAACTGGAGGACAGGTATGTGATCACGTCCAACAGGGAAAGCGGTTTCGGCAGATATGACGTGATGTTAGAACCCAGAAGCCTGGCGGCAGCGGCGGCATTGCAGGGAAAAGACGCTGCGCCGCACAAGGACGTTCCGCCAGACGCCATTATCATAGAGTTTAAGGTACAGGACACGGAGGAGACAGAACTGACTGAAACAGCGCGCAGCGCCTTAAAACAGATCGAGGAGCGGAATTATCAGGCATCCCTGATCGCCAGAGGGATTCTGGAAGAACGGATCCGGAAGTATGGCTTTGCTTTCTGCGGCAAGAGAGTGCTGATAGCACAACAGGCTCAGGCGTGCCTTCAATAATACATAAGATACGCTTCGTCTAAGAGATTTCCACACAATGGATGGCGGGATCGTCAACCAGTTTGACGGCTGTTGTTGGCTGTTCAATATTTTAAACTGGAGGTAACCGTAGACCGGCACCTCCATCATCTGCTCTGTCCCCCCTTGGCAGACAAGCATTATCGCCGTGGCGCTAGTCCACCGCCTTGATCCTCTCCACAAGTGACAGCTTCCTGGTGTAGCGTACCGCGCAGACGGAGAACACCGCCTGGACAAGCAGGAGAGCGGCGGCAAACAGCGTTACCTGCAGAACCGGGAAGTGATAGGTGACTTTCCCGAACAGACCAAGCTGATCGAAGCTGCGGCAGATCAGGATACAATGTCATTAAGTTAATAGCGATATTTGTATGGTTAGATTTCATAAACGGGGGTCTAACTATATTTTTTTCAAAAAAGGGTTGACAGGGAACCTCAAATGTGCGGCCGCTCTCGCTGCTGATTGTATTTTAAGAGGT
>ERZ808028.204-NODE-204-length-59676-cov-15.010034_pt1 | contig 59676 bp, 43 predicted proteins | sample MGYA00380184_ERZ808028 | MGnify/ENA primary metagenome ERZ808028 (study PRJEB31490, sample SAMN06133397) | mouse gut metagenome | isolation source: J8_1 | host: mice | place: China: Chengdu | collected 2015-05 ... | reverse complement strand
AAACAGAGATAACACTTGAAATAATCGGAAATTTTATTCGAATCACGAAAAATCCACCAGAATAATCGAAACTGGTGGATTTTTTGTGTGTATTTGAAACTTAAGTCTGAAAAACAGTAGGTTTTTCAGCGGCCTCGGGAATAACCACGAGGGGCTTTTGTCATATCAGCCCTTGTGGGTATCCGAGTGCACGCTGCCAGTGAGCGGACCATCTGGCAATTCATTGCAGGAGGACAGTATGACAGCGCCATGCAGACAGGAGTTGACCATAAGGAACGGAAAGGAGAGAAGAGGAGTATATAATGTATGTCAGAGCTACTGGAAAAGATACTAGATCACAAGAACCTGACCCAAGCCTGCCGGGAAATCTGCGCGAACGGCACGATGATCGAGGAATGCGACGACGCAGGACGTGAGGACTGGGAAGCGCTCAAAGACCAGCTTCGCCAGAGAAGCTATACACCCAAGACAAACCCGCAAGCCGTGACAGACAAAATTATCCAACAGGGCATTGCGCAGATACTTAGTCCAGTCTGTGCGCTCGCATTTTCAGAAAACTGCTACGGACACTGCCCCGGCAAAAGCCGCGAGATGGCAGTCCGCGAACTGCTGCGGCTGCGCGAGGAGGGGTATCTGTGGGTGGTGGATATTGATTTGCAGCATTGTTATGAAAATGTGCAGCAGGACAGGCTGATGAGCCTTGTGCACAATATGATCCATGACGGGGATACCGAATCGCTGATACGAAAATACCTAAAGGCGGGCATCATAACACAAGGCATGGACGCGTATCGTGCTGAAAATGCGGCGCAGAGGGCGAGTCTGCCCGCACTGCTTCTGAATGTGCTGCTGAATGAACTGGACAAGGAGCTTGAAAACCGCGGACTGCGGTTTGTGCGATACGCAGATGACTGTGTGATCGCAGTCAAGAGTGAAAGCAGTGCGAAGCGGGTGATGAGCTCCGTGCCGGACTGGATTCAGCGAAAGCTTGGTTTTGAGGCAAGCGCAGTCAAGATAAAGATTGCCAGACCAGCGAAGTTGAAGTATTTGAGACTGGGATATTACACAGATGTTCTGGGGGACACAATACCATCATACGAAACTAAAATATTTTAGAAATGAGTAAACAATAAGCTTGCATTACAGCAGGCTTATTGTTATAATAGCCTTACGAGTACATATTACGAAACGACGAAAACAATATAAGAACAGGAGGTTACATATTTATGGGACTTGATGCAAGAAGTGCGATCGAGAGCGGCAGGACAGCACTCGGGATTGAGTTTGGCTCAACCAGAATCAAGGCAGTGCTGATTGATGAGAATCACGAAGTGCTTGCGATCGGAAACTACGACTGGGAGAACCAGCTCGTGAACAACATATGGACCTATAGCTTAGAAGCCATCTGGAAAGGGCTTCAGGACTGCTATCAGGATCTGGCAAAGTCTGTGCAGGAGAAATACGGCACGCAGATTAAGACACTCGGTTCACTTGGCTTTAGCGCCATGATGCATGGCTACATGGCATTTGACAAGGACGGAGAACTGCTGGTGCCCTTCAGGACATGGAGAAATACGATCACACAGGAGGCGAGCGGAAAGCTCACAGAACTCTTTCAATATCATATTCCGCAGCGATGGAGTATCGCACATCTCTATCAGGCGATTCTAAACGGCGAGGAGCACGTTGGCAGCGTTGATTTCTTTACGACACTCGCAGGCTATATCCACTGGCAGCTAAGCGGCGAGAAAGTGCTCGGTGTCGGCGAGGCGTCCGGCATGTTTCCCATTGACATTGATACCAAAGATTTTAACAAACGCATGATTTCACAGTTTGACGAGCTGGTGAAGGACAAGAACTTCGCGTGGAAGCTCGCGGATATCATGCCAAAAGTGCTGGTTTCCGGCGATCAGGCAGGCGTGCTGACCGAGGCGGGGGCAAAGCTGCTTGACGTGACAGGCACCTTGCAGGCAGGCATTCCAATGTGTCCGCCCGAGGGCGACGCAGGCACAGGCATGGTGGCGACAAACAGTGTGGCGCAGCGCACCGGCAATATCTCAGCAGGTACTTCTGTATTTGCGATGGCAGTACTGGAGAAAGACTTGTCGAAATCTTATGACGAGCTTGATCTTGTGACCACGCCGGACGGCAGTCTTGTCGCGATGGTTCACTGCAACAACTGCACCTCAGATCTGAATGCGTGGGTGAATCTGTTCAAAGAATTTCAGGAGGCGATGGGGCAGAAGGCGGACATGAACGAGCTTTACGGAACCCTCTACAGAAAGGCACTTGAGGGCGATGCAGACTGCGGCGGGCTGCTCGCGTATAATTATTTTTCCGGCGAGCATGTGACAGGTTTTGAGGAGGGCAGGCCGCTCTTTGTGCGCACACCGAATGCAAAGTTCAGCCTTGCGAACTTTATGCGCGTCAACCTGTTCACGGCGCTCGGCGCGATTAAGATTGGCATGGACATTTTGTTTAAGCAGGAAAATGTGACACTCGATGAGCTTCTCGGACACGGCGGACTGTTCAAGACAGAGGGCGTCGGACAGAAGGTTGTGGCGGCAGCAGTCAATGTGCCGGTATCTGTCATGAAAACAGCGGGCGAGGGCGGCGCATGGGGCATTGCCGTGCTTGCAAACTATATGGTGAAAAAAGATGCAGGCGAGTCTCTCAGCGACTACTTAAATCACAGGGTATTTGCCGGAGAGGAGTCTGTGCGCATGGCGCCAGATGCCGCCGATGTGGCTGGTTTTGAGACTTTTATCGAGCGCTATAAGAAGGGGCTTGCAATCGAGCGGACAGCGGTAGATAATCTGTAGGCAGATGCAGTGCATGTTTTAGCAAACACATATTTTCACAAATCTGGAGGGTCAAGATGTTAGAGGAATTAAAGAAAAAAGTATATGAGGCAAATATGGAGCTGCCAAAGTACGGGCTTGTCACCTTTACATGGGGCAATGTGAGCGCGATTGACAGGGAGAGCGGTCTGTTTGTGATCAAGCCAAGCGGCATTGACTACGACTTGTTAAAGCCGGAGGACATGGTAGTCATGGACTTAGAGGGAAATAAAGTGGAGGGAAAATACAATCCTTCGTCAGACACCCCGACACACTTAGAGCTGTACAAGGCGTTTCCTGAAATTGGCGGTGTTGTCCACACACACAGCACTTACGCGACAAGCTGGGCGCAGTCCGGCAGAAGCATTCCCTGCTATGGAACGACGCACGCAGATTATATGTACGGTGAGATTCCCTGCGCGCGCGTGCTCACGCAGGAGGAGATTGATGAGGGCTACGAGAAGAACACAGGAACCCTTATCATAGAAACGTTCAAGGACAAGGACGTGATGGCAGTGCCCGCAGTGCTCTGCAAGAACCACGGACCGTTCGCGTGGGGCAAGGACGCGAAGGAGGCTGTGCACAATGCAGTCGTTCTGGAGGAGGTTGCAAAGATGGCGCTTTTCACGGAGCAGCTAAACAGAGAAGTCGAGCCGGCGCCGCAGCGCATTCAGGACAAACATTATTACAGAAAGCATGGCGCGAATGCGTACTATGGAAATAAAGTAGAAAACTAAGGTGAATACATATAATTAGAAGGGTATCCTGTTCAAATTTGTACGTTTACAAAACAGATGTTTTGTGGTATTTTAGATAGGGAACGAAAGTTGGTCTTTTCAGACCGGGCAGATTTTGAATTAGGAGGTAAAATATGAAAAATATCCAGATTTATTACGCTGATAAGTATTCAACGCCAGCGTACATAAAAGTGGAAGAGAATATCTATAAGGGCAAAAACCCCTATTGTGACGGTGGTGAGGACAAGGACATGTATTTTACATCGCTCTCCTTCGAGCAGGAGCCGGAGCTTGGAGAGGGAGAAACACCGGCAGACATCTCGCAGGAACCGTTAGAAGGCATACTGGATATGTTCCATCTGTGCATCACGGATTTTTATGATGAACTCAACGAGAAGAGCGCGTGCACCTGCTATCAGGAGTTTGGCGGGAGAGATGTGGACGCCATTCGAGAGCTTTTGAAGATTGTTGGCAAGCATGTATACTGCGAGAGAACCGTTGTACCTGAGGACGAGATTGATGATGAAGAGGAGCTGGAAGCGTACAGAGCCATGTCCGAGGAGGAGCTTGAAGAAGAGGGTTACATTTTTTACGAAACGGTAATAAAATAATATTTTTATAAGATGGAGGAAAAAGCAATGACAAATTTAGAGCTTCAGAAAACAGCCAATGAAGTTCGTAAGGGTATCGTGAGCGGTGTCCATGCTGCGAAGGCAGGACATCCGGGCGGATCGCTCTCCGCGGCAGATATTTTTACGTATCTTTATTTTGAGGAGATGAATATTGACCCGAAGGACCCGAAGAAAGCAGACAGAGACCGCTTTGTGCTCTCGAAGGGCCACACAGCGCCGGGACTGTACTCGACGCTCGCAAACCGCGGTTATTTTCCGGTGGAAGATCTGCTGACTTTGAGAAAACTGGGTTCTTACTTGCAGGGACATCCCTGTATGCAGCATGTTCCCGGCGTAGACATGTCCTCTGGCTCTCTTGGACAGGGGATTTCTGTGGCGTGCGGCATTGCGCTCGGCGCAAAGATGTCCAATGCGGACTACAGAGTGTACACGCTGCTTGGCGACGGTGAGATTCAGGAAGGACAGGTGTGGGAGGCCGCGATGTTTGCAGGGCACAGAAAACTTGATAACCTCTGTGTCATCGTGGACAACAACGGCTTGCAGATTGACGGAAAAGTGGAAGATGTATGCTCACCGTATCCGATTGACAAGAAGTTTGAGGCATTTAATTTCCATGTGATCAATCTGGACGACGCCCATGATTTTGACAAAATCCGTGCGGCTTTCAAGGAGGCCAGAGAAACCAAAGGTATGCCGACGGCGATTATCGCGCATTCATTAAAGGGCAAGGGTGTGTCCTTTATGGAAGGCAACGCGGACTGGCATGGCAAGGCGCCTAATGATGAAGAGTACGCAGTGGCAATGGCAGATTTAGAGAAGATCGCACAGCAGTTTGCATAAGCGGCAGAAGGGAGATAAAAATGGCAGAGATTAAGAAGATAGCAACCAGAGAGAGCTATGGCAATGCGCTTGTTGAGGTTGGAAAAGAGAATCCAAATGTAGTTGTGCTTGACGCAGACCTTGCGGCGGCGACCAAGACCGGCGTATTTAAGAAAGCATTTCCAGACAGACATATTGACTGCGGTATCGCGGAGTGCAATATGACAGGCATCGCGGCAGGTTTGTCGCTTGCGGGCAAGATTCCATTTATGAGTTCTTTTGCGATGTTCGCGGCAGGGCGCGCTTTTGAGCAGGTGCGTAATTCGATCGGATATCCGCACTTGAATGTCAAGATTGGTGCGACACATGCTGGAATTACCGTTGGCGAGGACGGCGCATCACATCAGTGCAATGAAGATATCGCTCTGATGCGCACGATTCCGGGCATGGTCGTGATGTGCCCGGCAGACGACATCGAGGCAAAGGCGGCAGTACATGCGGCAGTAGAATATGAAGGCCCTGTCTACATTCGTTTTGGACGTGCGGCATTGCCCGTGATCAACGACAAGCCTGACTATAAGTTTGAGATTGGGAAGGGCACCATCGTGAGAGAGGGTACAGACGTGACCATCGTGGCGACGGGCATCTGTGTGGATTCTGCGCTCGGCGCAGCCGAGCTGCTCGCAAAGGACGGCATCAGCGCAGAGGTCATCAACATCTGTACGATCAAGCCGTTAGATGAAGAGCTGATCATCAACTCTGCAAGAAAGACTGGAAAGGTCGTCACAGCAGAAGAGCATTCTGTGATTGGCGGACTTGGAAGCGCTGTGTGCGATGCACTCTGTAAATCGCTTCCGACACCTGTCTGCAAGATTGGTATGCAGGATACCTTCGGCGAGTCCGGCTCTGCGGCAGCGCTGGTTGAGAAGTACAAACTCGACGCAAAAGGCGTGTATGAGCAGGTGAAGGAGTTTCTGGCGTAATCCTAAGCGATTATAAATGGACTTTCTATCGGAGTTGTGATATGCTTTTATCAGGCACAGTACAGCAACATAACGACAAGGCAATCACAACGAAGGAGTGATATAAAATGACAGACAGTGAAAAACTTGATTTACTTTTGACAAAAGTACAAGGCATGGAAACTGAAATGCAGGGCATGAAAGAAGATATGCAGGGTATGAAAACAGAAATGCAAGGCATAAAAGACGAAGTGCAGGGCATGAAAAAAAAGCTGGATAAATTATCATCAGGTCAATTGGAGATTCGGAAAGAGATTATTATGCTCAATCGAAAAATATCCGATACCTATGAAGTAGCACTTGACGCACTGGGAACAAGTACTCAAAATCGAGAATGGCTTCAAAAAGGTACATTGGCATAACTGTATAAAAATATATCACGATAAAAGGTGTAAAGTCTCATTCATTCAAGACTTTACACCTTTTATGCATACAGGCGTTTAAAGAAAATATGCCGTTGCCGCTAAAGCGCCCCTGCTAGTTTTCGATACCGTTCGATCACACAACTGTGCGGCTTGTCTGTGCGGTCTTTGTCATAATTTATGCCAACCATGATAAGCTCACCAGTATAGTCCTCTAATGCCTGTGTGTACGGACGGTCTTTGATCTGCTGTATCGCGGCGTGGGCGGTTTTATGATACTTTAATTCAACAACAAGTGCGGGTTTGTTCACGCAGGGCAAGGGCAGAAATACAATGTCCGCATATCCTTTGCCAGTTGGCAGTTCTCGAATCAGCCTGTACTCCTTTCTTGCGCTGTAGTATGCGAGACCGATCGCGCAGCTAAGAGAATTTTCATCATTGTAGGTCAAGATGGAGGCTGCCTGCGTATGTGCTTTGTCCAGTGCGCGGGCAACACGCTCTGCATTTCCCTGCAATGTATCTTCAAGAAGCTGGTCAGAAGCCTTCAAAATCTGCATGACATTGGCCCAGCCGTTCACACTCATAGCATTCTCAAACTCTCCGAGGATCTCTTTATTTGGAATAAATGCCTCTCTGCTCTCTGCATCATATCCCAGATATCCTAAATGAACCAAGAGCGTCAGCACATCATCTTTGGTCTGTAGATTGCGCATATCATTCTGGAAACTGAAAGTATTTATCCTGATGCGTGCGCCCCCTAGCATTTGTACAATGTCCGACCGAAGCCCGTCAAAATCCATATCTATATAAACCTTCAATGCCTCATACGTTTCTGTGGAAGTCCAGTAATTTGATAGCACATGGCTTTTCATTGCCGCCACAACAGACCTTGGATTGTAGACATGCCGAAACTGGCGGAATTGATAACCGTCATACCAGTTACTGATCTGTGCAAAATCCATACCGTAGCGCTCGCAGAGACCGCTGACTTCATTTTCAGTAAAGCCGGTGTACTCTTCATAGTCAAACGGATCCGTCATCGAATATTCCCAGAACATATTTAATGCCGAATGCTGGCCGTATTTTTTTACAGGCAGAATCCCCGTCATATATGCAAGCGCCACATAGGGCTGGTCTTTGAGCAGGTCGCGCAGAAAGTCAAGATACTGCTTTTGCATGGTCTCTGCCTCCTGCCGTTCACGCATCACACAGTCCCACTCGTCAATTAAGAAGATGAACTGCTTTTCTGTTTTGGCGTAAATTTTTCGTAAGGTTGCGGCAAGCCCTCTTTTTTGGTCATTCAACAACGCTCCGTACTCCTCCAGAAGCTCTTCCACGACCTCCTGTTCCAGATAGTCTATTTCCTGCCCGTGCGCTGCCTGAACCATAAACTGCTGCATATTTAGAAAAATGACATTGTACTGATTCAGATGCTCCCGGAATGTCGCGTCGCGCTCTATTTGAAAGCCCTTGAATAAATCTGCCGAAGCACAGCCGCGGCTGTAGTAAGCAGCCAGCATTTTCAGCGCCATCGACTTTCCAAAGCGCCTCGGCCTGCTGACACAGATGTACTGTTCTTCTGTATTGATTACTTTGTTCGTACAGGCGATTAGCCCTGTCTTGTCCACGTAGATCTCAGAACGGACTGATTTCCAGAAACCTTTATCGCTCGGATTCAGATAAAATCCCATGAACCGCCCTCCCTTTTTCATGCCCTTTTGCTTTTAGGCTGATTATAAAACAACACGGTGGATTTTGCAAGCGGGTGTTCATTCACAAAGGATTTATGCCCCTTTGCGCTGAACATTTATACGGCGTACATGTCCCAAGTAATTTCTGAACAATTCCTAAGGACAAATCCGCCAAATTGTGTTATGATATAATATAACACGATTTAACGTGCTGTGTTTGGAGGAATCATACAGATTTAGTTAAAGAAAGATTTTCATAAAAAATAAAGCTTGATGAATACACAAAAGCGGACGAATCATAATTTCGCAAAAGGAATTGAGGAGGGACAGATATGGAGTCAAAAGGGAATGATTTGAAAAAGAAAGAAACCGCCAGAGTATACAAGCAGCAGCAGATTGCCCCCGGAATCTACGATATGTGGATTACGACGACGCTTGCGGAGCGGGCGAAGCCGGGGCAGTTTATCAGCGTGTACACACAGGATAAGTCTACACTTCTGCCGAGGCCGATCAGTATCTGCGAGACCGATTTGGCAAATGGCAGGCTGCGCATAGTATACCGTGTGGCTGGAAAAGGGACAAGTGAATTTTCGCGCTACAAGACGGGACACCGCATAGATGTCCTTGGAACGCTTGGAAATGGCTTTCCTTTGGAGAAGGCGGAGGGCAGGCGCGTCTTTTTGGTCGGCGGCGGCATCGGCATTCCGCCAATGCTATCCGTGGCAAAGGAGTTGAAGAATGCCGCGTCTGTGGATGTGATTGTCGGCTACCGCGACAAAGAACTTTTTCTGGCAGACGACTTGGCACAATATGCGTCAGTGCATATTGCGACGGAGGATGGCAGTGTCGGCACCAAGGGAACGGTGATTGATGCCATCGAGGCAGAGCGATTGAAGGCAGATGTGATCTTTGCCTGCGGACCGATGCCGATGCTGCGCGCGATCAAAAAATACTGTATCGAACATGGCAGTCAGGCGTTTATCTCACTGGAAGAACGGATGGCGTGCGGCGTTGGCGTCTGCCTTGGCTGTGTCGTCAAGACACGGGAGGTCGATGATCATTCGCATGTCAAGAATGCGCGCATCTGCACAGACGGCCCCGTCTATGATGCAATGGACGTAGAAATATAGAAACCTGTATGCGGAATTTGAGTTAGGAGGAAAAAAGATTGAATACTGAAATAACAATAGCAGGAGTTACGTTTAAGAATCCCGTGATGACAGCGTCAGGAACTTTTGGCTCTGGTATGGAATATTCCGATGCAGGCTTCGTTGATTTGAACTGCCTCGGCGCCGTCGTGACAAAAGGGGTTGCGAATGTGCCGTGGGAGGGGAACCCCACTCCGCGCGTGCAGGAGACGTATGGGGGAATGCTCAATGCGATCGGGCTGCAAAATCCCGGCATTGATGTATTGATTGAGCGGGACCTTCCTTTTTTGAAACAGTTTGACACGAGGATTATCGTCAATGTCTGCGGGCGGACAGTGTCGGACTATGTGGAGGTGGTCGAGAAGCTTTCTGACCAGCCTGTCGATCTGCTTGAGATCAATGTGTCCTGCCCGAATGTCAAGCATGGCGGCATCGCCTTCGGACAGCATCCGCGCTCGCTTTTTGACATCACCAAAGAAATGAAGGCAAAGGCAAAACAGCCGATTATCATGAAATTATCGCCGAATGTCACAGACATTACCGAGATGGCAAAGGCGGCAGAGGCGGCAGGAAGTGATGCGGTTTCGCTGATTAATACGATTACAGGCATGAAGATAGATGTCCACAAGAGGGCGTTCGCGCTGGCAAATAAGACGGGCGGGCTGTCCGGCCCTGCGATTAAGCCGGTTGCGGTGCGCATGGTATATCAGGTGGCAAATGCCGTCAAAATACCGATTATTGGCATGGGCGGCATCGCAAACGCGGAGGACGCGCTTGAGTTTATGCTGGCTGGAGCGACAGGCGTCGCCGTCGGAGCCATGAACTTTGTCAACCCCTACACGACCATGGAGGTAGTGAAGGGCATCGAGGAATACATGCAGCAGTATGGGATTGAAGAGCTGGGGGAGATTATTGGGGCTGTGAAATAGCCTTTTCAATATAGTTAAATGCTGCTGAAATGTCTTGAATAATAACAAATTGTTTATAAAATATAAGCGCAATCGAATTAGAATTGACAATATCTTGCAGTATGTTACAATAATTATGGTACTACCTAAAGTGGTAGGCGGTTAGTCCTTCTCTCGGAGGGACTGATACCCTCTGTTTACATAGATAATCTTCTCTGGAAGAAATACGAAGTGAAGGAGGGGATTGCAGTTATGACGATAAGTGAAACATTTCAGTTGATACTTGTGATCTGTGCAGTCGCCAATTTGTTTTTGCAGATTGGCAAACGAAAATAACCGCCCCAGCGACCAAACTTAGGCGGTTATAATCTATCTTTATAATTTGCTCTTTGGAACTAGCCGCTTGCTCTACGGGTAGTACCTTTCTGTATTGTCTGCCAATATTATGACATATTTGAGTATTCATGTCAATATTTTATCAAAGATTTCTAAACTTAACATTACTTTTGATTGTTTTGCGGGCGTCTGTGTCCTCATTTTTTGTTTGCAAAAGTCATACCAAGCCCCCCTGCCGCATACATTGAAGTAGTATCATATGAATGTAGGTGTACGCCGTTGGGAGGTCTTTTTATATGGAATTAATGAAGAAAAATATCCATACAGAGCGGATAAAGTCAAAGGCGCTTTTGCAGGTGCCGCTGGAAACGGACATCAATGTGTCCGATGCGAAGCCAGATGTGGCGAAGGTTATTTATGACTGCGGTAAGATTAAGGTAGATGAGATTAAGACAGGAATGAACAAAATCTGGGTCAAGGGGCGCCTGTGTTATCAATTGCTGTACCAGACAGAGGGCACTTTGTCTAACGATAAAGAGGAGAGGGCGCTCGCGGGCATGGAGGGCGAGATTCCTTTTATGGAGGAGATTTATCTCGATAAACTAGAGGGGCAGGACAGAGTAATCTGCCGCAGCAGTCTGGATGATATGCGGGTGCACATCATTAATTCACGGAAACTCAGCATTCAGGCGGTGATGACACTTGAGCCCCGCGTGGAGGAGAGCATTGCGGAGGAATTGTGCGTAGAGCTGGATCATTCGGGGGATTCCGAGCTTGAAAAACTCGAATACCGCAAGAAAAGTCTGGATTTCTTGGAGACAGTTGTCAAGAAAAGAGATTTGCTGCGCATTCACGAAGAGACGCGCCTGCCAGCCGGAATGCCGGATATTGGTGCCGCCCTGTGGAAAAATGCGGAGATTAGCAGCATCAGCTTCCGCCCGATGGATGAGAAGCTCGGAATCACAGGCGAGCTGAGCCTGTTTCTTGTGTACCGCGAAGATGCTTCTGGCAGAATGAACTGGTATGAGACCATGATTCCGTTTAACGGAACAGTGGAGTGCCAGAATAGCCGCGAGGGCATGATTGCCGATGTGATGTACGAGACAGGGCATGAGGAAATCTCCATCAGGGAGGACGCGGACGGCGAGCAGCGGCTGATTGGGATAGAGATGACAGTAGAGTTAGAGATTAAGCTCTATGAGAAGGAGAGCACATCCATCGTGGCAGATGTGTACGGCGTGAGCTGTGAGGTGCAGGCAGGAATTGACAGCAGGCAGTTCCGCAATCTGTGCACAGAGCAAAAAATTGAGGAGAAGCTGACACGCAGTATCCGCTTAGAGGACGCAGACCCCAAGATTTTGCAGGTGTGCCACAGCGATGCGCGGGCGAAGCTCGAGGAGACTGTATTTAAGGAGGGAATGCTGCGCTTTTCTGGAGAGATTGAGCTGCAAGTGCTGTATGCCTCGAACGAGGGCGGCGCGGGACTGTATCCAGTGCGCACCAGTGTGCCGTTTGAGATTGAGCGCGAGCTTGCGGGCGTAGATGAGTCGCAGGTCGAACAGTACTCGCTCTCCGTGCAGATTCCACAGCAGACAGTGAGCATCAAAGACAGCTCGCAGCTTGAGTGGCGCGGGACGATGAATATCGAGCTGCGGCTCTACAGTGCAAAGAGCGAGGATATTCTGACAGAGCTGAGCGTAACGCCGCTCAATGCGGACGTGCTGGAAAAACTGCCGGGATTTGCGATTTACTATGTCAAGCCGGGCGATTCGCTCTGGCAGATTGGCAAGAAATATTATGTGAGCGTAGGACGAATTAAGGAAATGAATAATATGACGGAGGACGACATCAAGGCGGGCGACAAACTTTTGATTGTCAAATAACTTCAAAAAAATCGAGCAGATTACCTGCTCGATTTTTGTGTGGACTTTTTACTGCGCTCTTGCAACGACAGTGCCGTCTTCTGTTGTGGTGACAGTATCCTTTGGCGGCTCTGTTGTCTCGGTCTTTGGCTTCATCAAATTGTCAAATTTTTCCAGTACGGCATCGTAAGTTTTCTGTGAGATTTCAGGAAGCTTGCCGCCCCACTGTTTCTCAGCCTTCTCATATCCTTTGAGGAAAGCGTCGCGCATCTTCTCAAGCTGTTTGGGATCATTGCCCGCAAGAGAGGTGGCGAAGGATACGATGCGGTCTGAGGTCTGCTTGACACCCCAGTATCCATTCTCTGAGATAGACTCCTGCGCCTTTTTCTGTGTCGCAGCGTCAACCTTGTAGTCTCCTTTTGCGAGGAACTGCCAGATATTGTTTGCCTGACCAAACGTGTTAGTCTGTGTAGAGAGCATGCTATGTACAAGATCTGTCAACTGGCTCTGGCGCTTCTCCTGATCTGCCTTGAGCTGGGCAACGATGGACTTTCTGTCATCTGCGGACAGCTCTCTCTTGTCATAGACTGCGGCAGAATTTTGGTTTTTATTTGTTTCTGTTTTGGAGGCTTCCTCGGTGGAAGCGTTCACTTTGTCAGCTTTGGATGCTGTACTTTCTTTTTTCTCTGCTTCAAGTGCATATAGATCAGTCGTGCTGTTATACCCAATTCCTGATAAACTCATATGGTATCCCTTCCCTTCTTATTTTATATAAAATTATGATTCCGTGTCAGTAACCCTCCATGGCAGCCGTCCAGCCCGCATCAATGCGGTATGCTGGTTTTAAGTTTATATCGTCATTATCGCATAAAAACTTTAGAATGTACAGAGAAAATCACAAATTCATGGAAATTATTCGCAAACAAAAATATACAGCAATAAGTTACTGAATTTTACGAAAAAAGAACGTTTTTTATAAAATTTGCACAAAAAGTAGTTGAAAGTAAGAGGAGAGTGTGTTATATATATATCTGTAAGAACGAAATCTATATAAAATTTTGCGGAAATTTTGTGTGCCGCAGAGAATAAAAATGTGCAGAAAGGGGAATTTATATGGATTTTATGAGTGGGAAAGGCGTAGTGCCAATTATGGGTGCCTACATAGAGCGGGAGGTGTCTGAGTGCAGGAAGGTCACGGAGAAAGAGCTCAGCGCAGGCGGAATCGCACCGGAGGCACGGGCAGCGTTCAGCCGCAAACCGTATTATGGTTCAGCCTCAATGAATTTCAAGAACCGTCCAGTCCTTAGACCATAGCGGCAAAAAGCACCGCCCAGACCCGGCATAGTGGTTTGGGCGGTACTTTTTATGCACACGGACGCAGAGAGGAAACAAGCAGCATAAGCTGCCCGCGTCCGGCGCAGGAGTAGGGGAGTAGGTCATTCCCCTACTCGATTGGACACGGGCACCTCTGCAAAAAATTTGGATAAAAATTTTCGTGGAAACTCTTGATGATATATGATAAGATGTAAATGAATATATTTATCGGAAAGGGAAAAGAAAATGGCAAGTGTAAGCATTAAAACAGTAATAGAACAGTTCAAGCTAAAAAACCTCACGCCGCAGATTGATGTGGAGAGTGTGAAAATCCACCAGCCAGACATTAACCGTCCAGCCTTGCAGCTAGCGGGCTACTTTGAGCACTTTGAGGAGACCAGACCGCAGATTATTGGGTTTGTCGAGTATTCTTATATGAAGAATCTTCCCGAGGACCGCAAGAAGGAGGTGTACCCCAGCGTTATCTCAGAGAAAACGCCCTGCATTATCTTCTGCCGTAACTTGCATCCAGACGAGATGTTTATGGAGACAGCGCTCAAGTGCAATGTTCCGCTTTTGATGACAGAGAAGCCTACTTCGGCATTTATGGCGGAGATTATCCGGTGGCTGAATGTAAAGCTGGCGCCCTGCATCTCAGTGCACGGCGTGCTGGTAGATGTCTACGGCGAGGGTGTGCTCATCACGGGCGAGAGCGGAATCGGCAAGAGCGAGGCAGCACTAGAGCTGATTAAGCGCGGGCACCGCCTTGTGTCAGATGACGTGGTAGAAATCCGAAAAGTGAGCGACGAGACACTCATTGGCTCAGCGCCCGACATCACGCGGCATTTTATTGAATTGCGCGGCATCGGAATCATTGATGTCAAGACGCTGTACGGTGTGCAGAGCGTTATGGACACCACCAATATCAATCTCGTGATTCGGCTCGAGGACTGGGACAAAGAAAAGAAATACGACCGCTTAGGACTTGAGGAGAACTTTACAGAATATCTTGGCAATAAGATTGTGTGCCACAATATCCCGATTCGTCCGGGGCGGAATCTGGCGATTATCTGCGAGTCGGCGGCAGTCAATTACCGTCAGAAGAAGATGGGTTACAATGCTGCACAGGAGTTGTACCAGCGCGTACAGAATTCGCTGTCAAAGCCGCGTGAGGACGACGAGGAATAAAATGAAAGAATAAAATCATAAAAAAGCAGTTTGATACAAAGAATACAACAATGAGAAGGAGATGGAAAAATGGCGAAGTATTGTTTTGGCGTAGACTTAGGTGGAACCTCGGTGAAACTCGGATTGTTTGACCCAGAGGGAACCGTGCTTGAAAAGTGGGAGATTCCCACCAGAAAGGACGAGGGCGGCAGCAAAATCCTGCCGGATATTGCAAAGTCGATCTTAGATAAGGCAGCAGAGAAAAATATTGCCAAGGAAGAAGTAGCCGGTGTGGGCATCGGCGTTCCGGGGCCTGTGGACGGCAAGGGTGTTGTACATAGGGCGGTGAACCTTGGCTGGGACGTAATGAATATCAATGAGACGCTCGGCGGGCTGCTCGGAATGCCCGTCAAGGCAGGAAATGACGCCAATGTGGCAGCGCTCGGCGAGATGTGGTGCGGCGGCGGAAAAGGCTACACAAATATGGTGCTTGCCACACTCGGCACAGGCGTCGGCGGCGGCATTATCATCAACGGTGAGATGGTGACAGGCGCGACAGGTGCCGGCGGCGAGATCGGGCATATCCATATTGAGGACAATGAGCCAGATGCGTGCGGCTGCGGCAATCATGGCTGCCTCGAACAGTATGCCTCCGCGACAGGCGTTGTGCGGCTGGCAGAGCGCAAGCTGGCAGCATCGGACAAGGACAGCGTACTGCGCGCCGCAAAGGCAAACGGCAGACTGAGCGCGAAGGCGGTGTTTGACGCTGTGAAGGCGGGCGATGAACTTGCCTGTGAGATTGCGGAGCAGTTTGGCGACTATCTCGGCAAAGGATTTGCGATGATTGCAGGCGTGGTCAATCCAGAAGTGTTTGTGCTCGGCGGCGGCGTGTCCAAGGCAGGCGAACTGCTGTGCGAATACGTCTCAAAATATTATAAAAAATATGTGTTCCGCGGCTCGATAGACGCGCAGTTTAAGCTGGCGACACTTGGAAATGATGCCGGCATCTACGGCGCAGCCAAACTGGTGATTGGATAACCGGATCAATGTAAAAAGAGGATAGAAAGAGGATAGAACGATTGAGAGCAGAGTTTGATGAGAAATTAAGCCAAAAACTCTACCAAAGACTGTCTGGCGTCCTACAGCCAGAGCAAATACTTGCAAATGAAAACATGTCAGCTCACACCACCTTCCGCGTAGGTGGCAGGGCTGACATCTTTGTAGAAATCAACCATGAACATGAGCTTGGGAAGGTGCTTGGCGTGCTGCAAGAAGAGGGGCTTACAAGGCTCAATGAGGATTTTTATCTCTTGGGAAACGGCAGCAACGTACTGGTGAGCGACGATGGAATCCGCGGGGTGGTGCTTCATTTGTCGAAGGCGTACAGCACAATCCAAGTGGAGGGCACATCGCTGGTCTGTGAGGCGGGCGCCACGCTTGCCGCCATCGCGCACAAGGCGTATGAGAACAGCCTGACTGGTTTTGAGTTTGCGTCGGGCATTCCCGGCAGTCTTGGCGGTGCGGTTGTCATGAACGCCGGGGCATACGGCGGCGAGATGCGCCATGTGGTTTTGCGCGTGCGCCTGATGACGCTGGCTGGCGAAATCGTGGAGAAAAGCGCAGAGGAGATGCACTTTGGCTACAGGCACAGCCTTTTAAAAGAAGAGCCGCTGATTGTGACGCAGGTCACACTCTCGCTTGCGCATGGCAGCCAGCAGGAAATCCGTGAGAAAATGGAGGAGCTGGCAGCGAGACGGCGCGAGAAGCAGCCTTTGGAATATCCGAGCGCAGGTTCGACCTTCAAGCGGCCGGAGGGACATTTTGCGGCGAAGTTAATAGAGGAGGCGGGGCTTCGGGGCTTCGCAGTCGGCGGTGCGCAGGTTTCGGAGAAACACTGCGGTTTTGTTGTGAATAAGGGCGGCGCCACCGCCAGCGATGTCCGTGCGCTGATGACGCAGGTACAGCAACGTGTGCAGGCGTCCGCGCAGGTCACAATCGAACCGGAGGTCATTATGCTGGGGTTTGAAGAATAGTCGTCATACAACACAAAAGAAAGGATGACAGGGATGAGATTTGTAATTGTGACGGGAATGAGCGGCGGCGGGAAGTCCACTGCCATGAAGATGCTCGAAGATGCGGGATATTATTGTGCGGACAATATGCCAGTGCCGCTGATTGAAAAGTTTATGGAACTTCTGGCGATGCCCGACAACGGGATTTTGAAAGTGGCGCTGGGGCTGGATGTCAGGGCGGACCAGTCCTTTGAGGATGTCAACCAGCTCGTTGCCAGACTGCGGGAGACCTATACGTTTGAAATCCTGTTTCTCGAGGCGGCGGACAGCGTACTGCTAAAGCGCTATAAGGAATCACGGCGCGTCCATCCGCTCTCAGTGGACGGTGATCTGATGAGCGGCATCACCAGAGAGCGGGCGCTGCTTGCGAGCATCAAGCAGGCGGCGGACTATGTCCTCGACACGACAAATCTGCTGACGCGGGAGCTCAAGGCAGAACTCGACCGCATCTTTGTCAGCAATCAGGCGTACAACAGCCTGATGGTCAATGTCATGTCCTTTGGCTTTAAGCACGGGATTCCGCAGGACGCCGATCTGGTGTTTGACGTGCGCTTCCTGCCCAATCCGTTTTATATGGACGAGTTAAAGCAGAAAACGGGGCTGGACCGCGAAGTGCAGGATTATGTGATGGGCTTTCCAGAGGCGAATGAGTTCGTGGACAAATTGACAGACATGGTAGATTTTTTGATTCCGCACTATATTAATGAAGGCAAATACCAACTGGTGATAGCGATTGGCTGCACAGGCGGCCAGCACCGGAGTGTGACGCTTGCAGGGGAGCTGTATAAACGTCTCAAAGACCGGGGAGACTATGGACTCACACTGCGCCACCGCGACACGAAGTAGGTGAACTATGTCTTTTTCAGGAGAAGTGAAAGAGGAGCTTGTGAAGCTTACGAATGATGCAAGGCACTGCCAGCTTGCAGAGCTTGCGGTAATACTGGTCTACGCGGGCGCCATCAGGACAGACACATCTGGCGCGGCGCGCATTGAATTGCAGTCCGATGCGCCCTATGTGGCGGCGCGGTGCAGTATGCTTTTTGCCAGATTGTTTCATTTTACCCAGCCTGCGGGGGAGAGCGGCAACAGCCTGTCACTGTCAAAAAATGACATTTGTGTCATAAATAAGACGCTCGAGGCAATCAAATACAAAGAGGGCGACAAGCTCGTGAATCCGCTTGTGATCAAAAGCCTTTGCTGCAAGCGCGCGTTTCTGCGCGGCGCCTTTTTGAGCACCGGCTCGGTCAGCAACCCGGAGAAGGGGTACCATCTGGAATTTGTGTGCAGCGACGCCAAGCAGGCAGAACAGCTGGTGGAGACGCTCATGTTTTATGAAATCCGTGCCAAAATAGTAGTGCGGAAAAAGTATCATGTGGTCTATATCAAGGAGAGCGAGGAGATTGTCGAGCTTTTGAATGTGATCGGCGCACATATTTCTTTGATGAAGCTTGAAAATCTGCGGATACTAAAAGATATGCGCAATGCGGTTAACAGGCGCGTCAACTGTGAGACGGCAAATATCACCAAGACCGTCAACGCGGCGTCGAAGCAGATTGATGATATACAATATATCAAAGAGCACTATGGTTTTGACAATCTCGCGGACAATCTGCGCCAGATGGCAGAGCTGCGATTAGAGTACCCCGACGCGTCACTCAAAGAGCTGGGCGGCTACTTGACGCCCGAGGTGGGAAAATCCGGGGTAAATCACAGGCTTCGGAAATTAAGTGAATTGGCAGAAAAATTAAGAGGCAAAATAGTATGAAAAAAGCATTATTTATAATCAATCCACATTCCGGCAAGGGATTAATCAAAAATAACCTGCTGGGGATTGTGGATATACTGGTAAAAAACGGATATGAAGTGACGGTCTATCCCACGCAGGGGCGCGGGGACGCAAGCCGCGCGATGCGCGGGCGGCACGAAAGTTATGAGCTGGTGGTGTGCAGCGGCGGGGATGGGACACTCGACGAGATTGTGACAGGCATGATGCAGTCTGGCTTTAAGACGACCATCGGGTATATACCGGCAGGGAGTACGAATGATTTTGCAAACAGTCTCAAGATTTCCTCCAGCATGAACACCGCGGCGGAGGCGGTGGTGAGCGGCACAGTTTTTTCCTGTGATGTGGGCAGGTTTAATGAGGACGTTTTTGTGTATATCGCGGCGTTTGGGCTTTTTACAGAGGTTTCCTACGGGACGCGGCAGGAGATGAAGAATATGCTGGGACACATGGCATATATCCTTGAGGGCGTCAAGCATTTGCAGAACATCAAGTCCTATCATATGAAAGTGACAAACGTGTCAGAAACTGGCGAGACGGCAGTGATCGAGGACGAATTTATCTACGGAATGATAACCAACTCGTACTCGGTGGGCGGTTTTAAGAGCATCGCTGGAAACGTTTTTAAGGGCAACATCGCGCTGGATGACGGGCTTTTTGAGGTGACACTGATTAAAATGCCTAAGAACCCGATGGAATTAAATTCTATTTTGGCCGCGCTTGCAATCCAGAATATTGATACAGAATATATGTACAGCTTTAAATCGGGCAGGCTCATCATTGAGTCGAAGGAGGAGGTGGCTTGGACGCTGGACGGGGAGTTTGGCGGAAAGCACCGTGAAGTGACGCTCGTGAATGAGAAGCAGGCGATGGACATTATGGTAAAGGAATAAAAAGGAAAATACGAAGATGAAACACAGAGTAAAAGGGAGTCTGCTCTGGCTGCTGCTCGCCATGGTCATTGCGCTTGGCATTTTGTTTTACCAAAGCCTGTCATGGCATTATGAAATGCAGGGCGAGGTCACAGACCTGTCCGGGCTTCCGATCGAGAGCAGCGGCTATGAGGTGGTATATGCAGGCGGCGGTCCGGGGAAAAGCTTCACCGTGACCGGGGAGGATCCGCAGTTTTTGGTGGCGGTGCAAAATATACAGATCGGGGGAATCGAACTGGTATTTGATGACGCATGGCAGGTGAAAGAGCCGCTTCCAGTGCAGGTTTTTTATACAAAAGCAGGAGAGGAGTTTGCTGAGAAGCATTCTGTAAAAGGCTCGTTGAGGGAAGGCGAAGCCTCCATGCTGCTGCCGGTGCCTTTGGGAACATATCAGACACTGCGGTTTGACATGGACGGCGATTTTGCATTGTCCGCAGTGCGGAGCTGCTCTGCGCCGATGGCAGCGCAGGCGTATGTCTCAAGCGAGACGGCAGAAAAGTGTCTGTGGTATTTTCCGGCAGTCATCATCGGTTTTAGCCTGATTTACTGGGCGCATGGCGTCCGCAAAAGACAGGGCGGCTATACAGGGCGCGCCTATCTCAAAAGTATTTTTTTAGGGCCGGAGACATCAAGAGAACGCGCGGTGTATCTGGACTATCTGCGCGTGCTTGCGGCGGTGCTTGTGATACTGACGCACACCTGTTCACCGATGGTTGATGCCGCCGACGCGGACTGGAAAAGGCTGGTGCTTGTCTTGGGGCTGAGTCTGGGACTTTGCTGCAATATCTTGTATGTGATGCTCTCGGGCACGCTGCTGTTAGGCGGCAGCGGGCGGCAGCAAGAAGGCGTGCTTTCTTTTTATATCAGAAGGGCGTCGAAGGTGGTTATACCGCTGATTGCCTACTATTTACTGTTGTTGTATTTGAATCATGAAGTCGGGTTTTTGCCGCCGAGGCAGATTGGCGCCGCGTTAAAGCGCGTCATGACAGGGGCGCCCGATGTGGGGCCGCATCTGTGGCTGATTTACACGATTGCTGCGCTGTATCTCGTGACGCCGTTTTTCCGTGTGATGGTACAGCACATGAGTGATACGCTGCTGGCTTCTCTGGCGGTGGTGGTTTTGGTGCTGAACACGCTGACGACCTATCTTCCGCTGTTTGGCATGGCGTTTGGGGCGGCGACGTTTCTGGCAGGCTGGGAGGGCGTCTTTTTGCTGGGCTATATCCTGACAAGGCAGGACAGCGTGGCGGGCGCACCGCGCAGAAACAGGTGGATATTGCTTGCGGCGGCAGCGTCCTATATTACCATGGTATTAGTGGTCTTTCTGGATTCTGGCAAGATGAATCTGGTGTATGGCGGCACGCCGCCGATTGTAATAGCCTCCAGCGGTATTTTTGTATTGTTTTTAAAATACAAAAACTGGTTTCAGGACAAATCAAACGCCGTTGTGCGGCTGTGCTCAAAATACAGCTATTCCATCATTCTGATTCACTGGTATGCGCTCTTTGTCGTGGTGCAGGGCAAGCTTCATATTACGGCGCTGCGCTTTGGGTGTCTTGGCGGCATCGCGGCGAGCGTGGCGGCGACCTTTGCAGTGTGCCTTGTGATGGCGCTCGTATTTGACAATACGGTCGTGATTGTGTGCAATGTGCTTTTTGACCAAGTGGTACACCGCGTCAGGAAATCTGGCGGTAATTGAATCAAATCGCAGGAAACTGCATAGTATATAGTAACGACAGACTGCCGGGTGGGAAGCCTGTGAGAAAACTGACCGGAGTGCTGACCTTTATGGTGTGCGTTCCCTTGATTGGGACGATTTTTATCAAGCCAGTGCGTGAGCCGTGGAAACAGGAGGACGAGGATGTGAGCGTGCTCGACGAAAGTTTTCAGGTGGTGGTGGAGGAGGAGATCGGCACCTTTTACTATCAGCCTGAAATGCTGACGGGGCTTTTGATGTACCGCGTGATTCCAGAGGATACGGTCTTTAGCAGCTCAGAGGATTACATCGTGCGCGAGGACGCGGCATACGATCCCGAACAGGAGTATCTCAAGGCGCTTGCCATCGTGTGCCGCAGCAATATTGCCGCGGCGTGGGAGGGTGAGCAGTGCCCGGAATTGTTATTGTATGAACAGATGGCATTTGAGGCAGACAAATTTTACAGAATTTTACAGACGCTGCCTGAGGACAGCAGGCGGGTAAAATTAAATGAAATCAAGCGGGCGGTTGATGCCACAAAAGGGGTTGTGATTACGAGAGATGGCGCGGTAATGACAGCTCCTTTTTTTACCACTTCCCCGTCTGACATGCTTGTCTCAGAAGTTGGAAGCGGCGATGGATTTTCGCTCAATTACGCCTATGAGCTGGCGGTTTCAGGCATGGATTTTTATGCCATACTCAAGTACTTTTACGGCGATATCAAGGTCTCTATTTACGAATAAAACGATGAATAAAAACCTCCTATCGGGTCAATGCTATAGACAGGCAAAGGGCTTGCCGGAAATGGAGGGAAAGGATGAACAGACGAAACAACAAACGTCCTGCCTTGCAGAAAGAAAAGATTAGTATCATTGCAGCATCAGTATTTGTGCTGTCAGCACTTACTCTTGCGGGCGTGTATATGTCAGCGCAGGGCGACAAGAAAAAGGAAGAAAATCGTATAGATTTCGCAAAACTTGAACAGGAAAACATTACAGCGGAGGAAAACGGTACGGGTCTGGCAGATACCAGATTTGTGTCGGGGAAGGCACAGGCAGAGATGGATACCAAGAAAAACGCACAGACAGATCACCGGTTTGGCGAGTCCGATCTGTATGATCTGAGCGACAACAATGACATGGATGTCGATCCAGCCTTCACGGAGGTGAATTCCGGACAGGTGGAGAACACCAAACAGGACGGGGCAAAGGCAGGCACCGACAAGGCGGCAGTATTTATGGAGGGGCAGGAGCCTGAGCAGGAGCTTGTGGCAGACACGCCGCTGTTTTTCTCAGAGGAGGACTCTCTCGCACTGCCTGTCATCGGCGATGTACTTCTTGACTACAGCATGGATAAGGCGGTGTACCACGCTACCATGCAGCAGTATCACTACAATCCGGCACTGGTCGTAGCGGCGAGTGAGGGGCAGACCATCACGGCGGCGGCAGACGGCATTGTGTCTGATGTTTATTACGATTCCCAGACGGGAAACACCATTCGTTTTGACCTTGGAAACGGTTATATGCTCACCTATGGACAGCTCAGTGACATCAGCCTCAAAGCGGGCGACCATGTCGCAGCGGGCGATGTTGTCGGCAAGGTGGCGAAGCCTACGATCTATTATACCCAAGAGGGAACTAATGTTTACTATAAACTCACCAAGGACGGTGTGCCGATCGACCCTTTAAAGAGACCTGCAAGTCAGGCGGAATAAATCAGGAAGGGCATGGTTTTATAGAATGCTTTTATTGGAAAATGCGGCAATCCGCAGCATGAGTGATGCGATATGCGAGAAGTATCAGGCAGACATCTTTGAGGGAAGCATACTTATCAAGGATGGGAAAATCCTTGAAGTGTCCCCGAACATCGAACTCCCTCAGTCTGCGGACTGCATGAAAATAAATATGAATCATTATCTGGTAATGCCGGGGCTTATCGAGGCGCACTGTCATATGGGTATCACCGAGGAGAAGAAGGGGCAGGAGGGGGACGACTGCAATGAGACAGTCCATCCCGTCACCCCGATGCTCCGTGCCATTGACGCCATCAATACGATGGACGCCGCCTTTGCGGACGCCGTGAGAGCGGGCATTACCTCTGCAAATATTGGTCCCGGCAGCGCAAATGTTGTCGGCGGCCAGTTTGCCGTTGTCAAGACGAGCGGCAGGCGGATTGACGACCTGATTGTCAAATTCCCCTCCGCGATGAAAATCGCCTTTGGGGAGAATCCTAAGATGAACTATGCCGGAATGAACACCTCGCCTGTCACGCGCATGGCGATTGCCGGTCTGCTGCGCGAGGAGCTGGTCAATGCGCGGGATTATTTAGAGAAGCGCGATCAGGGCAATGCGGATGTCAATCTCCACTATGAGGCGTGGCGCCCTGTGTTTGCCAAGGAGATTCCGCTCAAGGCGCATGTGCACCGCGTGGACGATATTTTCACGGCAATCCGTATTGCCAAGGAATTTGACTTGAACATGACGCTCGACCATTGCAGCGAGGGGCATTTGATCGCAGAGGAAATCTTAGCGTCCGGTTATCCGGCAATCGTGGGGCCAGATCTGACAACCCGCAATAAGATTGAGGTACAGAATGTGGCGTTTAAGACGGCGGGCATTCTCGCCAATGCGGGTGTGATGGTGTCAATTACGACAGACCACCCGGTCTCCCTGATTCAGTCGCTGCCAATCTGCGTCGGGCTGAGCGTGAAGCATGGGCTTTCACTCGAGGACGGATTTAGGGCGCTGACCATCAATGCCGCCAAAATCTGCGGCGTGGCGGACCGTATCGGCAGCATCGAGCCGGGAAAAGATGCAGACCTTGCCATCTACGACGGCAATCCGATGGAAATTTTCACACATACCATGATGACCATCATTGACGGGGAGATTGTGTTCCGCAATGAATTGTTTCCTGAAATTTAAGAAAATCTTTCGATTTCATACATCTTCTTTTTTCGTTTTCGCTGATAGACTTATCGGTATCAAAACGAAAGAGGAAGGTGTTTTTTATGAGTCTGGATACCGTCACTTGCTATTTTACCCAATATGGGGCGGTTGCAATCTTTGTCATTGTCCTGCTGGAGTACATGAATCTTCCGGGATTTCCTGCCGGGGTGATTATGCCGCTCTCGGGCGTGATGGCGGCGCGGGGGAATATCAGCTTTTTGGGCGTCATGATCATTACGCTTTTGGCGGGCGTGGCAGGAAGCTGGATTTTGTACGCGGTGGGGTATGTGGGCGGCAGTGTGCTGCTGGAAAAGTATTTGGCAAAATTTCCCAAGCACCGTCCAGCCATTGAGAAGAATTTTGCGCTCATACGCGGGCGGGGCTGTGTGGGCATCTTGATCGGCAAGCTGATTCCGGTGGTGCGGACGCTGATCTCGATACCGGCAGGCGTACTAAAGTTTGATTTTGCGAAATATACAATCAGTTCGGCGATCGGCGTATTTTTGTGGAATCTGGTGTTTGTCGGCGCCGGGTATTTGCTGGGCGATGCGGTTTTTGCATACATCGGATGACAGGTGTGGTATACTGGAGGAGTTATAGATTACATCAAAGTACAGGGGGAACATAACATGGAAGCATATCATATTTTGATTGTTGAGGACGACAAGGAAATACGGGAGGGGATAGAGATTTATCTGAAAAATCAGGGCTACAGCGTGACGCAGGCGGCGGACGGCATAGAGGGACTTCAAAAAATCGAGTCGGAGGAATTTCATCTCGCCATTGTCGATATCATGATGCCGCGGATGGACGGTATTACGATGATGATGAAGGTGCGTGAAAAGGGATACGAGTTTCCGGTGATCATGCTCTCTGCAAAGTCGGAGGAGGTGGATAAGATTATGGGGCTTAATATGGGTGCGGACGATTATGTGACGAAGCCCTTTACGACCATGGAGCTGCTCGCGCGCGTCAATTCACATCTGCGGCGCTACCAGCGCTATCTCGACGCGGTGACAGAGCAGGGCAATCATGACAGGATTCATATGATCGGCGGGCTGGAGCTGAATGAAGATACAGTCGAGGTCACGGTCGATGGCAACCCGGTCAAGCTGACGCCGATTGAGTTCAAAATCTTACTGCTCTTGATGAAAAATCCGGGCAGGGTGTTTAGCGCCGATGAGATTTACGAGCGGGTGTGGAACGAGCAGGCGATCAATACAAATACAATTATGGTGCATGTGAGGAAGATTCGGGAGAAGATTGAGATCAATCCGAATGACCCGAAGTATTTAAAGGTGGTGTGGGGTGTTGGATATAAAATTGAAAAACAATAAAAAGGCGCTGCGGCTGGCAGTGTTTGCCGTGATGCTGGCAGCCGCATGTTTTGCGGTTTATGCGGCAAATTACAGATTCCGCGTGGACGACTACTGCGCGGAGAATGGCAGCGGTTTTGAGGCGGAGGGATTTATCACGATTTTGTTTCGGAGTAATTACGTGCTGTATCCTGAGGTGCTCGAAAAGAGCGGCAAGGATGTACAGCTTGAGGACCTTTATCTTACCTTTTCGGAGGAGCCTGTTGAGCGCGTGGCGATGCACGAGTATTTTGAAAATGTGGAGAGATATACAGGCAGCGCTGAACAGTACAAGGCAAACGTCATTGAAAAACTGAACATGGAGGTCGCAAGCATCAAGGAGGAGTATGTTTCCAATCTCGCCGTGAGCACGGATTACTGTGTGATTGATACCACGACACAGACAATCTTAAAAAATACGACGCGAGAACCAGAGCTTCTGGCGACAGAGGAAAATTCAGCGTATGCTTATTATCTGGTGCTGCGCTATGATCAAAATGGCAGGCTTGCCGACATCAAAGTCAAAGGAAACAACACAGAGCAGTTTATAAAAAATGTGCAGCTAGCCGCCAATTCAACAGACACCCTTTGCATGTCGGATTGTGACAAATCGACACAGGTTGTGCTGGTGAGCGATGACGAAACGGCATACGGAAAAGTGACCATCACACAAAAAAATCCGCAGAATGCAGTCTTTATCTATGCTATGACATCAGAGCAGCTCGAGCAGTTTTCATGGATGACAGAATTTTCCTCGCAGAGAGGAATGATTGCCAACGTTACCAGAGAAAGGCTGTATGATGTGCTTGGCATTGGGAATCTGTATCTCACGTTTCTTGGCATCATGGCAGTGCTGGTTGCAGTCATTGCAAGATACAGGCCGCATCTGACCGCGGACACGGCGGGGGCGCGTCTTGCTGCTGAGCTGGTTTTTCTGATGCTGTTTGTGCTTTCATTTGGTCTGCAAATGAACGTGGTGGAGCTGGTCTATTATGTCAGTGAGGTCGCCCGCATGGGGGATGACGGAATTTTCTGCATGACATTTCCAGTGTTGGTGGTACTGTTTGGCGCGTGGTACTGGGGGCTTTTGAGCGTGCGTGAGCTGTTTACGGATTTTGGCTCTTTTGTCAGAAAAAGAAGCCTGATTTACCGCTATTGGAATCAGATCAAGGCTTTTTGCAGACGCATTTGGGACAAATGGAAAGCGGCGCTCACGATTGAGGGGCTGGACAAAGATGTCTTAAAGCCGATTAAACGGTTTATCACCATACAGTTTATCATATGCTCGCTTGCGTGCTGCTTCTGGTTTTTTGGCATTTTTGTGCTGCTTTGCTGCTCGGCACTGCTTTATCTGTGGCTGAAACATTATGCAAATAAGCTACAGATGCAGTATCAACGCCTGCTGGAGGCGACAAACGCGATCGCGCAGGGGCGGTTTGACAATCCGCTCACGGAGGATTTCGGGATTTTTGAGCGCTACAAAACGGAGCTGTCCCAGATACAGGACGGCTTTGGCAAGGCGGTCGAGGACGAGGTGCGAAGCCAGCGCATGAAAACAGAGCTGATCACAAATGTATCGCATGATTTAAAGACGCCGCTCACAGCGATCATCACGTATGTCGATCTGTTAAAAGAAGAAAACGTCACGCCGGAGCAGCGCCGCTCGTATCTGGACACACTCGAGCGCAAATCGCTGCGCTTAAAAGTGCTAATAGAAGATTTGTTCGAAATCAGCAAGGCAAGCAGCGGCAATGTGCGGTTTTATCCGGTTGCGGTGGATATCTGCAATCTCATGCGTCAGGTGTACTTAGAGCATGAACAGCAAATGACTGAAAATGGTCTGGACGTGCGCTTTGACTTGCCGGAGGAGAAGCTGATCTTGCAACTTGACAGCCAAAAGACCTATCGGATTTTTGAGAATCTGTATGTCAATGTGACCAAATATGCCCTGCCGAACACCCGCGTGTACGTGCAGGCGAGAGTCATTATCATCAAGGAGGGAGTGCACACAATCCATATTGAGATGAAGAACATCTCGGCGCAGGAGCTGACCGTCACGCCGACAGACCTCACAGAGCGCTTTGTGCGCGGGGACGCGTCGCGCAACACGGAGGGAAGCGGGCTGGGGCTTGCGATTGCCAAGAGCTTCTCAGAGCTGCAAGGCGGCAGGTTTTACGTCGAGATTGACGGGGATTTGTTCAAGGCAGTGCTCGAGTGGGATACATAAATTTCAAGAAAAGTGTCAATTCTATATCATAAATAGGAAATAGCTTAGCAGGAACTGATTTCGTTGTCTGCTAAGCTATTTTGATTTGTGTATGATCGAAGGAGTGAGTCAAAATGGACAGAGACAACATGAACAAAAAAGCGGATTTTAAGCCCTATGTTCCAGCGGAGCAGGCGCCGCCTGAACTGACAGGGACCTCGGTGGTCACTGGGATTTTACTGGCGGTGGTGTTTGGCGCTGCCAATGCCTATCTAGGGCTGCGCGTGGGAATGACGGTATCTGCCTCGATTCCGGCGGCGGTGGTCTCGATGGGCGTACTGCGGATTCTGCTGCGCAGGAAATCTGTTTTGGAGAGCAATATGGTACAGACCATCGGTTCGGCGGGAGAGTCCCTCGCCGCAGGTGCAATCTTTACAATGCCTGTGTTTTTCCTGTGGGCAAAGGAGGGCACCACCAACCGCCCGGGCATGCTCTCCATCTCACTTACAGCGCTGCTTGGCGGACTGCTCGGCGTCCTGTTCATGGTTCCGCTTAGAAAAGCGCTCATTGTCAAAGAGCACGGTGTACTGCCTTATCCAGAGGGAACAGCGTGCGCGGAGGTGCTGCTTGCCGGGGAGAAGGGCGGAACCTCTGCGCGCGCTGTCTTTGCCGGAATGGGCATTGCGGCGCTGGTAAAATTTGTCGTGGACGGATTGAAGGTCGTGCCAAGCACCATCACAATGCGGATTCAGGCGCTCAGGACAGAATTTTCGACAGAGATTTATCCGGCGCTTGTGGGCGTGGGGTATATCTGCGGCGCAAAGATTTCCTCCTATCTCTTTGCGGGCGGGATTCTGGGCTGGTTTGTGCTGATTCCGCTGATTGCTGCCTTTGGCGGGGAGACGGTGCTCTATCCCGGCACAACGCCAATAGAACAAATGTTTATAGAAGGCGGTGCAAATGCCATCTGGGGCAGCTATATCCGCTATATCGGTGCCGGCGCTGTCGCCGCGGGCGGCATTATCAGTCTGGTGAAATCCCTTCCGCTAATAATCTCGACTTTTGGAGATGCGATGAAGGGGTTAAAGGGCAGCAGCATGGAGGGGGAAGCCGCGGCAGAGCGCACCGCCCTCGACATGAATATGAAGGTTGTCTTGGGCGCGATCGTCTTGATTATTCTGGCGATTGCCCTGTTTCCAGATATTCCGGTTTCTTTTCTAGGGGCATTCTTGGTGGCGGTATTTGGCTTTTTCTTTTCGGCGGTGTCCTCGAGAATGGTAGGGCTTGTCGGCGGCAGCAACAATCCTGTGTCCGGCATGGCGATCGCGACGCTTCTGTTTGCGACAATGGTGCTCAAGTCCACGGGCGACACGGGCGCGCACGGCATGACAGGCGCGATTGCCATCGGCTCGATCATCTGCATTATCGCGGCGATGTCCGGCGACACTTCACAGGATCTAAAGACGGGGTATATCCTAGGCGCGACGCCGCGGCGGCAGCAGTTGGGAGAGCTGGTCGGCGCGGCAGTCTCCGCAGTTACGATTGGCGGGGTGATGCTCCTTCTCGACACGGCGTGGGGATTTGGCTCTCCAGAGCTTTCTGCACCGCAGGCAACGTTGATGAAAATGATTGTGGAGGGGGTCATGGACGGAAATCTCCCGTGGACGCTGGTCTGGATTGGGGTGTTTACCGCAATCGTCATCGAAATCTTTGGTATCCCTGTGCTTCCGGTGGCGATCGGACTGTATCTGCCGCTTCGGCTTTCTGTGCCCATTATGGCGGGCGGTCTGGTGCGCTATGTGATGGCTAGAAGGGCTGCTGGCGCAGCGACGGACAGCGAGGCGGGCAGCGGGATTTTGTTCTGCTCTGGCATGATCGCAGGAGAGGGGCTTGTGGGCATTCTGCTGGCAGTCTTGGCGGTAGTCGGCGTGGCAGACGCGGTGGACTTTTCAGGGAGTTTTGATATTGGCATCGCCGGCGGTCTGGCAGTGTTCGTGTTAGTGGTGCTTGCGGTGGCATGGGCTGCAATGGGGCGCAAGGAATGATGATGCACAGTGCGGTGGGGCGCCGCTGTCCTGCGGAGGCTAAAAAAAGGAAATACTATCCGTCTTACTCATCGTACAATGTGCATAAAAATGATGCATATGAGAAAATGATTTTCGTGAAAAATACAAAATTTAATTTAAAAAAGAGTGCACTCTGCCTAAAATTTCGAAATTTTTCGCTAAATATATTGACTATTTGCCCGTTTTTAAGCTATATTTAAGTCAGATTATATTTTTATAAAATGTAACAAAATAATCTGGCTGCCAGTTTCCCATAAAATTGACAGCCGCAAAAAGAAAGGAAGGAAATTTTATGGAAAAAGCGAAAACATTCTGTAGAAAGAAACGTAACCTAGCAAAAAGTATGCTTAGCCTCATGCTGGTATTTGCTATGGTCATTTCCAATGTACAGATAACACCAGACGCATTTTCGACTGTATGGGCGGCGGAAAATGAGACTCTGGAAACAAGTGAAGCCAGCGAGAACAGTTCGCAGCCATCAGAATCGGCTGGTGACAGCGAAGAAGCTGGTGAAACGAGTGAGAACAGTGGAGATGACAAAGAAACTGGAACGGAGGAGACTGGCAAACCAACGCAGGAGAGCGAGGAACAGAGCACTTCAAGCGAACAGAACACAGCACAGTCTGAGGAGATCTCCGAGACAGAGACATCTAAACAGGCAGAAGAAACAGAAACTGCAACGACAGAAACTGTTACAGAGAGTACAGAAAACAGTACAGAAAGTGTCACGTCAGCCGAGAGCACAGAGACAGAGCTGACGACGGAGGAGACCGAAGAAACAACCGAAGATTCGACCGTCGAAAAGAATGAGGGTGAAGGCGACGCCACACCAGTCGGAGAACAGGTAGAGGTGGTTCTGCATTTCAGAAATTCTCTTGGCTGGGGTGAGGTTGCGGCCCTTTATGCTCAGTTTGACGGAACATCTTGGGGAACACGTTACTCAGAAGATTGGCCGGGAAGTAAACAAGAAAAAGATGAAAACGGATATTATACGGTAACTCAGGAAACCCCGAAAGATAATGGTTTTGTCATAATTTTTAATAATAATGATAAGGGGGAGCAGACACAGGATCTTGAAATTCTGGCATCAGAATTTACTGATTTGGATACATATGAACGCTGGATTTGGATAGAAGGTGAAGAAGATGGTAAGAAGAAAGCCATTATTTCATCAAAACCTGTAGTCAGTCCAGAAATACAAGATGGAATAGTAACATTCCGCTATAAGAGTGATAGTGCATCTTCTGTAAAACTTGCAGGAAGCATGACTAGCTGGGGCGACAATGCAGTTGAGATGCAGAAGGATCAGAATAACATCTTTTCATATACGACCCAAGAAGCTTTAGAGGCAGGGGATTATCAGTACAAGTTTATTGTTGATAATGCTGAAATTTGGATTAGAGACCCAAATAATGAAAATGCTGATGCAGGCGGAAACAGTATTTTCACCATCGAAGGCGACAACCCCAACAAAATCGTGAGCCCGGAGGTCAAAGGCGATAAAGTTATTTTCCGCTATAAAAACAGCGAGGCAGATAACGTATACATACGCGGGCTAAACGGCTGGGACATCAGCGACGAGTACAAGATGGTAAAAGATGCTGAGACCGGCATACATACACTTGAAGTAGAATTGCCGCACGGAGGACATCAATATAAATTTTACTATAAAGACAGTGCAGGCAAAGAAATTTGGCTGGCGGATCCCAGCAATGATCAGGTAATCGGAAATGATGGCAACAGCTATGTCTTTGTGACAGGCAGCAAAGAATATGCATATAAGATTCACTATTACAATCCCAACGTGGACGTGCCAACAACCACAGAAGGACCAGATCTGCATATCTGGGACGTATGTGAAGGCGGTTCAGTGGGAGATTATCCGTTTACAGAGATCACAAAGGACACTGAAGAAGAAGGAAAAACATGGCTGACAATGAATGTGAACCTGCCTTATCCGCATATTAATGTCATCGGCAGGCCAAACAGTGACTGGAGCGAACAGGATAAAGAATATATATTTGAGATAAAGAGCGGAGAGTCAGCAGAGCTCTGGTATGTATATGGCAAAGGAATTTACGACAAGAACCCGTTCTTAGCGTCCTATGAATATACTATACATTATTATAACCCAGAAGTGCCAGACCAGACGAGCGATCAGTCGGATCTGTATATCTGGGAACCGGGAACCAATAATCCCGGAGGAAATTTTTCTTTTGATGAAAGTCTGAGTCAGGAAGATAAGGACAACAATGTTACATGGCTGACAGCCAAAGTAGGTGTGCCATATAAAAATATTGGCATCATAGGAAAGCCCTATGCCGGAGATGACTGGACAGATAAGGACAGTGACAGAAAATACCAGATGAAGGGTGATGCGAAGGAAGCAGAGCTCTGGTATATACATGGTGTGGGCGTCTATGAGACGAAGCCGAACCTGAATCTGGAGTCGGTGACGGCTGCTTTGCAGATGGATTCCATGGATTACACACAAAACAATGTGCTGACCGTTCTGCCAAATGGCGAGAAGGATTCCAATGTGCTGGTAAAGAGTGCCTATGTAGATGCATCTGCACTGGGTATTAGCAGCAAACTGGCAATCTCACCGGAATTGTTGGCAGTATCGCTTTCGGTAAGAGATACAGTTGAAGCTGGAACATACGAACTGCCTGTTATTGTGCAGGATATCCGTGGAAATGAGCTTCGCACGAAGGTGTCTGTGACAGTGACAGAAAAGGCAGACAACGCAGATGAATTTAACTGGGACGAATCGGTCATTTATTTTATGGTAACAGACCGTTTCTTTGACGGTAATGAAAGCAACAATAATGCAAACGGTACAGATGGCGACTACAATACCTATGGAAAGGATAATCAGGGACTGTATCACGGCGGCGATTTTGCAGGCGTGACAGCGAAACTGGATTATTTAAAAGAGCTTGGAGTCAATACCATATGGATTTCTCCTATAGTAGAGAATGTAAAGGGCGTGACAGTCGGCGGAGAAGGTAAGGACAAAGTGCCGTATTACGCTGCTTATCATGGGTACTGGGCAAGCGATTTCACCAAATTAAATCCAGCAATGGGTACAGATGAAGAATTTGAAACCCTGATCAGGACTGCCCATGAAAAGGGTATGAAGATTATGGTGGACGTGGTAGTAAACCATGCTGGCTATGGTATGGAAAATACTGACAAGTTCACCGGTATGCTAAGAGACAGCAAGGACGTGGTGGAGACAGATCATGAGCTTGGTGGATATCAGGCAGGTCTGCCTGACTTCCTGACGGAGATTCCAGAGGTCAGAGATCAGATTATTGAATGGCAGGTAAACTGGGCAAAGAAAGGCGTGGATTACTTCCGTGTAGATACTGTACAGCATGTAGAGGATACGACATGGATGGCATTCAAAAATGCACTGACCGAAGCCAATCCGAATTTTAAGATGATTGGTGAGTATTTTGGCGCAGGTTACAATTCTGCAAACGGCGGCAGGCTGGGAAGCGGACAGATGGACTCCCTGCTTGACTTTAACTTTAACGAGTGGGCGACCCAGTTTGTGACAGGGGATATGTCTGCTGTAGAAGGCAATCTGGAAAAGCGTAACAAAGCGCTGAACAATACATATCTGACAGGACAGTTTTTGAGCAGCCATGATGAGAATGGCTTTAAGCAGGAATTGATAAACAAAGGCTGGAGTGAAGATGCAGCGCAGGCAGCAGCTTATGTGGCAGCCACATTACAGATTACAGCAAAAGGACAGCCAGTTATTTACTACGGTGAGGAAATTGGCTTATCTGGAAATAATGACTACCCCTATCAGACGAACCGTTATGATTTTGACTGGGGCAGATTAGAGAACCAAAAGACACAGGAAAACAGCATTTACAATCACTACAAGAAGCTGCTTGCTATCCGTAATGAGTATTCGGAAGTATTTGCAAAGGGCGGCAGACAGGTTGTAATGCAGTCTAATGCAGATGGCTATGATATCGTATCCAGAAGCTATCAGGACAAGACACTCTATGTCGGCATGAATATCAAACCTGAGGCACGGACAGTAAAACTTGCTGTCAATGCAAATGGAATTACAGGCTATAAGGATTTGTACAGCGGCAAGACTTATCCAGTTGCAGAAGATAACACCATCGAGGTGACAATTCCGGCAGCAGCAGACGGCGGTACTGTGATATTGACAGCAGATGCTTATAAGGCAGGATTGATTGCACCAGAGTTAGTCATTGCAAAGGGCAGAGAAACCTCTCTCCCGTCACAGTTGACAAAACTGTCAGAAGATGGACAAAAACTCTTAGTTGATGTTGCGTACACCATGACTGCTGTGGAGGGTGTGACACTTAACGACCAGACTAAGAAGATAATCGTAGCAGAGACATTTGAAGGAAATGTAATTGAGCTGACAGCGACAGCGGGCAGCGATACTGTAACATTTACCGCGAAAGTGGTAGCGGATAAAAACGAGATAACACTGCGCCTGCACTACAACAGACCAGACAAGGATTACACTGGCTGGAATGTCTGGACGTGGGGTGATGGAACCAGTGCGGTTGTCCAGTTTACAGCGGATGATGAGGCTGGCGGAAAAGTAGCGGAGATGAAGCTGGAAGGACGTACAGCCAGCGTGATGAATTTTATTATCCGCAAGAGTATTGAAGGGAATGACTGGGCAGAGAAGGACCCCGGAATGGACTGCTATATAGATCTTTCAGATGTGCTTTCTGGAACCGTGGATTACTATATGGAGTCAGGCCAGTTCCCCGGAACAAGAGTGCTGGGCGATGATGTGCTGATTGGTGTTAAGATTCGTTCAGCAGCATATGACAGCAGCAAAAATGTGATCAAGGTTATCACAGGAGTGCCCATTACAGGTAGTCTTGACGGCATCTTTGAGTTAAAGACAAAACAGTCCGGTGAGGGCGAGACAGTGATTCCAATCACAGGAACCCGCCTTGTAAACAGCGATGAAAATATATATGAGATAAGCCTTGGCGCAGACCTGTCAACTGCGGAGGCGATGGCAAAAGAGTATGTGCTTGTCTATGACGGACAGGATTACAAGGTATCTATGCCAAGCCTGTATTCATCAGATGTATTTGAGAGACAGTACACCTATACAGGAGATGATCTGGGTGCTACATGGTCGAGCAGCAAGACGACCTTCAAAGTATGGGCGCCCACCGCAGAGCGGGTACAAGTAAATCTGTACCGGTCAGGCACAGAAGGAACCGATGATTTGATTGAGACTTTTGAGATGAGAAAAGGCAGTAAGGGTGTCTGGTCCGCAGTAAAAGAGGGCAATCTAAACGGTACTTATTACACTTACAGCTCTACTGTAAATGGTGTCACGACAGAGGCATGTGACCCCTATGCAAAGACCACAGGCGTAAACGGCAACAGAGCGATGGTCATTAATATGAACGCTACCAATCCGTCAGGCTGGGCAGAGGACAGAGGGCCAAACGCAGGCATGAGCTATACGGATTCGATTATCTATGAGTTACATGTCAGGGACTTTTCAATTGACGAATCTTCGGGAATCTCGGAGAAAAACAAAGGAAAGTTCCTAGGCCTTACAGAGACAGGAACCAAGAACAAGAGCGGGCAGACAACAGGTCTGGATTATTTGACTGATTTAGGTGTGACACACTTGCATCTCCTGCCTTCCTATGATTATGCGACAGTAGATGAAACCAAGCTGGATACACCGCAGTATAACTGGGGATATGATCCAAAGAACTACAATGTACCAGAAGGCTCCTACTCTACAGATCCTTATAACGGAGCAGTCCGTGTAAAAGAGATGAAGCAGATGGTAAAGACACTGCATGACAATAATATCAATGTCATCATGGACGTAGTGTACAATCATGTGTATGATGCAGATAAATTCAGCTTTAACCAGATTGTGCCAAAATATTTCTCAAGAACAAATGAGGACGGCACCTATTCAAGTGGTTCAGGGTGCGGAAATGATACAGCCTCTGAGCGCTCCATGGTAAGAAAATATATTGTAGACTCCGTAAACTACTGGGCAGATGAATACCATATTGACGGCTTCCGTTTTGACTTAGTGGGCTTACTGGATACAGAGACAATCAATGAAGTTGTGAATACAGTGCACGAGAAGCACCCAGATGTTGTATTCTACGGAGAAGGCTGGACAATGAATACAGCAGTCAGCAAGGACAATATTACGATGGCAACACAGAAGAACTCTGCAAAGACACCTAAATTTGCATATTTCAGTGATACTATCCGCAACTTGCTGAAAGGTGATACATTTAGCCATACCTCTACAGGATTCATCTCAGGAGCAAAAGGCATGGAAGAGCTTCTTGCAAAATGCTTTACTGCTTCGCCGGATTGGTGCAAGAGCCCGACACAGACGATCAATTATGCATCATGCCATGACAATTATTCATTGATGGATAAGCTGTATGTGTCAAGGGGCGATGCAAGCCGTGAAGATTTAGTGCGAATGAACAACCTTGCAGCAGCAATCTATATGACCGCAGAAGGAATCCCACTCATTCATGCAGGTGAGGAGCTGTTAAGAGAAAAGATTGATGAAAAAGGCGAGCGCGTGGAGAACAGCTACAATTCATCTGATCTTGTAAACAGCATCAAATGGAGTAATCTTGACAAGGAAGAATACCGGAATGTCAGAGATTACTATAAGGGATTGATCGAGTTCCGTAAAAACCATGCGGCATTGCGTCTGACCACAGCGCGTGAAGTCAATGCAAATGTGAAATACAAAAAAATTGAAGATCAGGTAGTCCTGTTTATGATTAATGGCAAAGGCAGAATCAAGGACGAAGTATCTGATGGTATCGTGGCTATCTTTAATGCATCAACATCGCCAAAGGAGATCAACCTCTACAATAATTACGGCATTACAGAGGGCGAATGGAAGATTTGCATTAATGACCAGAAGGCAGGCATTGAGGCAATTGACATTGTCAAGGACGGCAAAGTGACCGTAGCGCCTATATCCGCAATGGTTCTCGTGAAGGGAGAAGGCGTTGATGGTGATTCCATCTATGGAGACAATGAGCAGCAGAAAATAGAGTATCTGCGCAAAGAATTGCAAGATTTGGTTGCAGCGTATGAGAAGCTGCAAAAAGCAGACTATACAGATGAAAGCTGGGCAGTCTTTACAGGCGCGCTGGAAGCTGCAAAGAAAGAGGCAGCGGATTCGGCAGCGACACTGAATACACTCAACAAAGCGAAAGAAACTTTGATGGCGGCATACAATGCGCTCACAGTGCCAGAAGGCAAAGTGGACAAAGAGAAGCTGAGAGTATTGATAGAGGTTTGCAGAGCAGTCAAAGATCAGGGACAGGGACACTATTCAGATGAGAGCTGGAAAGCATTTATCACAGCATTCGATGCGGCAAGTAAGGTTTTGAAGAAGCAGGGTATCTCACAGGCTGAAATAGATAATGCTTACAGTACGCTGGAAGCTGCATACAATAGCCTCGGGCAGAAGAAAGCAGATTTGACAGCACTCAAGGAGCTGATCGAGGAGTGCGAGAGTCTGCAAAAGGGCAGCTACACAGATGAGAGCTGGGCAGTCTTTAGTGAGGCACTGAAAGCTGCAAAGGCAGCAGTTGCAAAGCCAGACGCACAACAGGAAGAGATCGACAACGCAGAGAAGGTGCTTCGGGAAGCTTATAATGGACTAAAAGTACCAGACGGCGTTGTAGACACTAGAAAATTAGAGATATTGGTTTCGATCTGTGCGTCAATCAGTGAACAGGGCGTTTACACAGACGAAAGCTGGATTGCATTCAAGGAAGCATTCAATAATGCAAAGGCAGTTTTAAAGAAAGCCGATGTAACACAAAGCGATGTCGATGATGCGTATAACAAGCTGACAAAGGCACGCAAAGATCTTGCGGTGAATGAAGGGCTTTGGACGAAATGGGCATCTGGCTCAGGATTAAAGCTTGGTGATGACGGAAGATACCATATCACATACACAGGCAAGGCATTTAAGCCGGCAATTCTCGTATATGACGACGGAAGACTGCTGACAGAAAAGACAGACTACACGGTAAGCTACAAGAACAATACTAATGCAGGAACCGCAGAAGTGACGATCAAGGGCAAAGGAAACTACACATTGTCCCGTACCGCAAACTTTACAATTGACAAGGTAGAGCTCGGAAGCCTCGATGTGGCGGACTTGTATGCAGCAGTAGCCTCCACGAACACAAAGCAGGTACAGCCCAAGCCAGTAGTGAAATACAATAACAAAGCGCTCAAGCTGAATAAGGATTATACAGCAGTATACAGCAACAGCGGTGATGGCATCAAGATAGGTGAGTATACAGTTGCTCTGACTGCAAAAAATGACAGTGCCAACTTCAAAGGCGAAAAAACAATCAAGATGACGCTTGTTGACAAAGACAAAGTGACAATGATGAACAAGGTGTCAGTCAAGAAAGTTCCGGCACAGACTTATAAGGAAGATCCCGAGACAGGCAAGGGCGTGGTGCAGACACCAGATCTTGAAGTTGCATACAAAGGAGCGAAGCTGACGAAGGATGAACATTATACCGTAGTATATGATACAGTCCATACCGAAGCCGGAGAGACAGCGACAATAACCATCAAGGGAATCATAGACAAGGGATACGCAGGCGAAAAGACCGTGTCCTTCAAGATTAACGGAAAGCCCTTGACGGCAAAAATGGTATCTTTTGCAGATACAAGTGTAGGGAAGTCAGGAGTAGTATATACAGGAGAAGCACAGACACCCGAGATAAAGGTTGACGGCGCAAATTATAAGGTAACATACCAGAACAACACCAATGCTGGCAAAGCGACAGTGATTGTAACTGGTACAAAGGGCTACGCGGGAACTGTAAAGAAAACCTTTAAGATTACCCCGTTTGATATCTCAGCAGGCATGAAGGATTACAAGGTCGTTTATAATTCTGAGTTATCTGTTCCTTATGCAAAGGGCGGAGCTACGCTTACAGACAGCGTCTTGAACGCACGTCTTGTACTGGAGAAGGACAACGATACAAAAGAAACAGACAACAAAATTACAATCGTGAAACAACGGTTGACACAGGGAAAAGACTTTACGCTGTCGTACAAAAAGAATAAGGCAGCAGGCGATCCGGCAACATTTACGCTCAAAGGAAAAGGCAATTTCAAGGGAACAGTGAGCGGCTCCTTTGCTATTACGAAGCAGAAATTGAGCAATCTGCATATTACAGCGTCGGATATACTCGTTACGAAAGCAAATAAGTACAATAAGGTCATTCCTGTAATTACAGATTTGGACGGCAAAAAACTAAAAAATAATACAGACTTTACAGTGTCATACACCTATGTTGGCACAGAGGACAGCACGATTTCCGGCACGCCAAGCGAAGGCAGCACGATACGGATTACGGCAACGGCAGCAGGCGGTAACTACGAAGGAGATACCACGACAGATTTTAGAGTTATCACTGCGGCGGCAGATGTTTCCAAAGCGGTAGTGACAGTCAATAACGGCAAACCATATGATTATACCGGAACGGAAATCAGACCAGATCAGGATGCTGTAAAAGTGGTAATGGGCGAAAAGACACTGGCAAATGATGACTATGAAATCGTCGCATATACCAATAACATCAAAAAAGGTACGGCAAAACTCACCATTCATGGAATCGGAGAGTATGGCGGAACCAAGACAGTTACATTTAAAATAACGGCACAAGCAATGAGCAAATAATTTCAGGGACCCTATACTGGACACAAAATCCAGTATGGGGTTTTGGAATACAAAGAAAGGAGAAATCTATGGAACGGAAAAATAGAAAGAAGCGCAGCATAGGAAACAGTATGCTCAGCCTGATGCTGGTGCTTGCATTAGTTATTTCCAATATACAGATCATGCCGGGAACGGTTTCGGCGGTATGGGCGTCAGAAAGTCCAAAAACGCAGTCCACAGATATTTCCGATGAGACATCAGAGGCTGCGGACACAGACAACGAGCAGGAAGATATCGAAAACAGTGCGGGCGGGCTGGAAGAAGCAGCTACAGAAACCAGTGAGTTCAGGGAATCAGAAAGCGCAGCTACAGACGATGACAGCAAGACAGAGATTAGCGAAACTGAGACATCGGAAACTGCTACAGAAACTGACACAAATGAGCTGGAATCAGAAGAAAACACCAAAACAGAAGCGGCCACAGAAACTGTTGAAACAGAGACCGTGGAGGAGGAAGCGGCTACAGAAGAGTCAGATGGCAAATTGCTAAATGAAGAGGAAGAAAGCAGCTCAGACGACAGTAAAATCGGCGAACAGGTAACGATAACAGTACACTTTAAAAAACCAAATGATTGGTCACAGGTTGCTGCCTTTTATGGAAATAAGGATGGAGAAAATCCAGCTTGGGAAATGCTTTGCAAAAATCCAGCTTGGCCCGGAGATGTTATTTCAAAAGATGAAGATGGGTATTATACACTGGAAGTGAAAAAAGATGCAGATAAAGAACTGGCGCTTATTTTCAATAATGATGCTGGAGCACAAACAGCAGATATTATAATTGACAGAGCGTTTTTTATAGGAAATGATACATATGAGTTCTGGGTTTGGATAGATGATAGTAATAATACTGTAACTTATAAAAGTCCAGAAGTAAAAGGCGGTACAGTGACATTTCGTTATAAGAATGCAGATGTAAGCGAGGATATATATGTAGTAGGTCTTGATGACAAGTGGGATAATTTGCCAGAAAATAAGATGGAGAAAAATGAAACAACAGGTATGTATACGTGTACTAAGGAGTTGGGGCATGGAGTGTATACATACAAGTTTAATGGCACTATTGTTTCATATTTAGCAGATCCTGAAAATCCTTTTAGAGATGATGATGGTAATAATAGTGAATTTTATGTTCCCGGTGCAAATTTATATACATATAAAATCCATTACTACAACCCCAATGCAGAAAGCGGAAAGACGCCAGACTTGCATATATGGGATAAAGGGATAGAAAAGTCATGGGCTTATCCCGCTGCAAGTAAGGATCGCACATTTGACAGTTCGAAAGAAGATGCCGAGGGTAGAAAATGGTGGACAGCTACATTTACAGTTCCTTATCAGCATCTTGGCTTTAAGGGAAGGGTAAATGCAGGCTCCTATACACAGGGACAAGATGATAAGGATAGAGAATACAAAATCGAAAGTGGCAGTGAAGTCGAACTATGGTATGTTCATGGAACGGGAGAGAATAGTGGCGTTCACACAGAAAACCCATTCCCAGTTCAAGAAGGCTTAAACCCGCCAGAGCTTACCGTTGCAAAAGGAACAACCACAACCCTTCCGGCAAAGCTGACAAAAGGTGCTGAAGATGGAACGGCGGTTGAAGTCGATGTTACCTACACTATGGAAATAGAAAATTCCGGTGCAATCTTAGATGAGACCAAAAAACAGCTTACAATTCCGGGGGATTTCACAGCACCATCAGTAGAACTGAGAGCAACAGAAACGGGTGGATCGGCAACTGTAAGATTTGAAATTAAAGTTGTAGAAGATAAAAACGAAATCACAATCAAACTGCACTATAACAGACCTGATGGAGATTATGAGAACTGGAATGTCTGGGCATGGTCAGACGGAATGGAAGGGTTAGATGGTGCAAGATATGATTTCAAACAAGAAAATAATGAAACGGTAGCTACAATTATTTTAGATGGACGTAAAAGTATAGAACTTGGCTATATTGTCCGCAAAAGTGTGGAGGGCAATGAATGGGTAGAAAAGGATCCAAATAAAGAATTAAACCGTTATATTGATTTATCAACAATTCTTTCTGGTACAATTGATTGTTATGTGGATTCTGGCAAAGATGAAGTCCGTGAAGTACTAGGAGAGGATATTCTCACAGGTGTTAAAATTTCTTCCGTAGAGTATGATAAGGAAACGAATAACATTCAGATTATCACTGAAAGCCCGATAGACAAAGATTCGGACACCGCATTTAAAATCAAATGTGCTGATGGTTCAGAAGTTGGGATAAAAAGTGTGACACCAGCAACGAATAAAAAAGAATTTACGATTGAGCCAGAAGAAGATCTGTCAAGTCTTACAGCAAGGGTAAAGAAATATTTTATTTCTTTTGACGGATATGATTATAAGTTAGTTCTGGAGCCATCACGCATACTATACTCTTCTGAAGAATTTGAAAACGCGTTTACCTACACAGGAAATGACCTTGGTGCGACATGGACACCAGAAAAGACCACATTTAAGGTATGGGCGCCAACAGCAGATAAAGTGGAAGTGAAAATATACGTTGAAGGAGAAGTAGGAAAAGGACCTGTAATTCAGACAATTCCCATGATAAAGGGCGATAAAGGTGTCTGGTCAGCAGAAGCCATGGGAAATTATAGTGATCTGTATTATACCTATGCGGTAACAATCAATGGAGAAACAACAGAGGCCTGTGATCCCTATGCCAGAACAACCGGTGTAAATGGTGACCGTGCAATGGTTTTGAATCTGGATATTACCGATCCCGAAGGTTGGGAAGAGGATGTCAGCCCCAATGCAGGAATGTCTTATACAGATTCGGTTATCTATGAACTGCACGTAAGAGATTTTTCGATTGATGAATCTTCTGGTATTAAAAAAGAATGGCAGGGAAAATTCTTAGGATTGACCCAAGAGGGCACAACGAACCCAACAGGACAGACAACAGGATTAGACTATCTGAAAGATTTGGGCGTTACACATATTCATTTGCTTCCCTCTTACGACTATGCGACAGTGAATGAAACAAAGCTGGATACACCGCAGTACAACTGGGGATATGATCCCAAGAATTACAACGTGCCGGAAGGCTCGTATTCAACAGACCCATACGACGGTAGGACACGCGTAAAAGAAATGAAGCAGATGGTAAAGACACTGCATGACAACAATATCAATGTGATTATGGACGTTGTATACAATCATGTCTATGATGCCGATCAATTCTGCTTTAATCAGATTGTTCCCCAATATTTTTCTAGGACAAAAGAGGACGGCAGTTATTCCAACGGTTCTGGCTGCGGCAACGATACAGCGTCTGAGCGCGCAATGGTAAAGAAATACATCGTCGATTCCGTGAATTACTGGGCAGACGAGTATCATATTGACGGATTCCGCTTTGATTTGGTAGGATTACTGGATACAGAAACGATTAACGAAGTGGTTAGTACAGTGCATGAAAAGCACCCGAATGTAGTATTTTATGGTGAAGGCTGGGATATGCCCACAGAAATGAGTAAAGACGGGTATACAATGGCAACGCAGAAAAATGCATCAAAAACACCAACATTTGCTTATTTCAGCGATAAGATCCGTGACTTATTAAAAGGCGGAAATAATGAAACCGATCTAGGTTTTGTATCAGGATTGACAGGAAAAGAAGAACCAATGGCAAACTACTTCCGTTCACTAGCAGGCTGGAGCTCCACCCCAACGCAGATTGTGAACTATGCTTCATGCCATGACAATTATACCTTAAAAGATAAGCTAGATGTAACAGCAGGCAATATCAAGACAAATACGCCAGAAGACATTATTAAGATGAACAACCTCGCAGCCGCCATTTACCTGACTGCGCAGGGAATCCCATTGATTCATGCAGGTGAGGAAATATTAAGAGAGAAAAAGTACGAAGATGAAGATGGGAACATTAAGATTGACCATAACAGTTATAAGTCACCGGATTCGGTCAACAGCATTAAATGGTATAATCTCGACAAAGAAGAATACCGGCAGACAAGAGATTACTATAAGGGCTTAATTGCATTCCGTAAGAATCATGCTGCACTGCGTCTGACAACAGCAGAAGCAGTAGCGCAAAATGTGAAGTACCATTGGATTACAAACGAAGTGATAATGTTTGTAATCAACGGAAAAGAACAGATTGCAGGAGAAACCTCAGATGGCATTGTAGTAATCTTCAATGCAACCAAGTCAGCCAAGGAAGTTGACTTGTATCGGAAAAATGAACAAAATAATAGCATGTACGGCATTGCAGAAGGCACATGGAATGTCTGTGTAAACGCTGAAAAGGCAGGTACAGAAATATTAGATACCATAACAGACGGCAAGGTGCAAATTGCACCAATCTCAGCAATGATACTGGTAAAGGGAGAGGACGAAGGCAGTTCAGATGATGAAGCTTTACAGGAAAAGCTGCAAGAATTAAATGAATTGATAGGGAAGAACGAAAATCTCCAGCAGGGTAATTACACAGACGAAAGCTGGGCAGTATTTGAGACCGCATTGAAGGAAGCTCAGGCGGTTGCTGTGAAGGAAAATGTCACAATCGAGGAGATTGATGCGGCGGCAGCGAAACTCCAAGCTGCGGTTTCTGGTCTTGCTATACAGGAAGGCAAGGTTGATTTTGAGCCGTTGAGAGTGTTGGTAAATCAATACGAAGACTTGAAACGGGAGGATTATACAGATGAAAGCTGGGCGGTATTCGAGACAGCATTAAAGGCAGCACAGGCGTTATTGGATACAGAAGTGACACAGGAGGAGATTGATGCAGCAAAAACCGCATTAGAGCAGGCGCGTGAAAAGCTTGTAGAGGCAGGCGATGCCCCTGTAGAGAAACAGGAACTAAAAGAACTGGTAGAGCGCCATCAGAAAACATTGGAGCAGGGACAGGGGAATTACACCGACGAGAGCTGGCAGGCATTCCAGACAGCACTATCCGTTGCACAAGCTGTTCTGGCAAAAACAGATGCAACACAGCAGGAAGTAGATCAGGTTGTTGATGATTTAGCAAAGGCATACGATCGTCTGGAGGTTCCAGAGGGCGTAATTGATACCAGAAAATTAAAAGAACTGGTTGATACCAGTAAACTTATACAGGAGCAGGGACAAGGCGATTATACAGATGAAAGCTGGACGGCTTTTACGACGGCTTTGTCCGAAGCAGAAGCAGTTCTGAAAAACCAGCAGGCAACCCAGACAGATATTGACAATGCAAGGAGTAAGTTGGAGAAGGCGCGCACCGGCCTTGTCAAAAATCTGGATACAGAAGCTTTAGATGAATTGATAGCAGAATGTGACAGAGTGGAAAAAGGCGATTACACAGATGAGAGCTGGAAGCTTTTTGCAGAAGCACTGGCAGCGGCAAAAGCAACTATAGCAAATCCTAAGGCGACCCAAGAGGAAATTCATGATGCAGAACAGAAATTAAGAGCTGCCTATAAAGGTTTAAAGGTGCCAGAAGGCACTGTGGACAAAGGAAAGCTGAAAGCACTGGTTGCCAAATACAAAGCATACGTGGAGCAGGGACAGGGCGATTATACAAATGAGAGTTGGAAGGCATTTCTAAATGCTTTGACCGAAGCAGAAAGCGTTTTGGCAAAGGAGAAGGCAACACAGGAGGAGATTGATGCAGCAGCAGAAAATCTGGAGAAAGAGCATAGCAATCTTGTAGTTATTAAAAAAGAAGGGTTCTGGACTGAATGGTTGTTAGATTCTGGATTATCGCTGGGCAGCGATGGGAAATACCATATCCCATACACCGGAAAAGCACTCAAACCTGAGATTTCAGTTTACGACGGAAAAACACTGCTTCGCGAGAAAACAGATTATACAATATCTTATCAGAACAACACCAACGCAGGCGTGGCAACTGTCACAATCAAAGGAAAAGGAAATTACAGTGAAGTCCACCCAGAGGAATTTATAATTGATGCAATTGACATCGCATCAATCGACATTGCGGATTTGTACGAAGCAGTTGCACCAAACAACACAAAACAGATCGTGCCAAAACCTGTTTTGAAACTGAATGGTACCACACTCAAGCTCAACAAAGATTATACTGCCGAATATGAGAATCCACAGACGGACGGTAAAACGCCAAACGAAGAAGGAAAATCTTATAATGTGATTGTCAAGGCAAAGTCCACGAACTTTACGGGCAGCCAAACAATACATATGACGCTGGTCGATAAAAACAATGTATTCCTCATGAGCAAGGCATCTATTGGAAAAATTGCAAAAGAGGATATGGTATACACTGGCAAAGTATTAGAGCCACAGATTACTGTAAAATATGGCAAAACTACATTGACAAAGGATACAGATTATACAGTTCTCTACGACAACGAGCATATCGAGGCAGGCGAGACAGCAACCATAACCATTCGTGGAAATGGCAAAACCTATGTCGGTGAAAAGACAATATCCTTTAAGATTACAGGTACGCCGTTAAAGGCAAATCAGATAACAATTGATGTACCCAAATCAGGCGTAGAGTACACTGGCGTACCGCAAAAACCAGAAGTCAGCATCACAGGCATGAATCAGGAGGAGATGGATCGGTGTGTGGTCATCACATATCAGAACAGCACAGATGTTGGCACAGCAACTGTTATAGTGACAGGAAAAAATGGCTATTCAGGCACTGTGAAGAAAACCTTTAAGATTACTGCTTTTGATATCTCGGCGAACAGAGACCAGAAATTTACTTACAACAAGGACGCGAACAATGCAATAAGCGCCAAAGTTCCATTCGCAAAAGGCGGCAGCAAGCTCACAGATAATCAAACAGGCGCAAGATTTACAATCAGCGATGGCGTAGAAATCGCATTACAGCAGGGAAAAGACTACACACTGTCCTATAAGAATAACAAGAAAGTCGGCGATAACACTGCAAGCGTGACAATCAAGGGTAAAGGCAATTTTAAGGGAACGCTCAAAAATATTCCATTTACAATTGTAGCGCAGGATCTTTCAAACTTAAATATCACCGCCGCAGACGTTCTGCAAAAGAATGCGAAGAAATTCAATAAGGTGGTTCCGGTTGTCACAGACTTAGATGGAAAGACACTCAAAAATAAGACCGATTTTGAACTTGATACAGCAACAGCATACACGGACGAAGCAGGAAAGCCGATCTCAAGCGCAGAGCCAGCAACAGGTACTGCGGTTAAAGTCACCGTAACAGGAAAAGGAAACTATCAAGGAACAGCCTCAGCGATATTCCATATTATTGATAATAATATGAGCATTGCCAAAGCAAGTGTACAGATAGAACCGCAACGCTACACAGGCAGTGAAGTGACTCTGAGTAATGACCAGATTCATGTCAAGCTGAAAATCAATGGTACTATTACAGATTTGCAAAATGATAATTTTCAAATCGTAGGATATTCGAAGAATATCAAGAAAGGAACTGCAAAAGTCACCATACGCGGCATTTACCCATATGGCGGAACAAAGACAGTAAATTTTAAGATCACAGCACGTCCAATGAATTAAGTTCATAGCGCTGCACAGCGAAATAGATACCAGACACATAGACATCAAATGCAGCAAAAAAGGCAGAGGAAACATCAATCCTCTGCCTTTTTCTCCCAAATCTCTCCCTCCGGCAAAAATCCGCCGCAAGGGTATTGTGTCAGCCACATAAAGGCTTCCGCAGACGACATCTTGGCGGTGAAAGCTGTGTCTGTATAATCAGGGTGTGCGGCGTTGATCACAAAGCACCCTGATTCGTCCTTGTGCGTTGCGCATTGAATCCATAAGGCATGCTCCATATATGTGATTTCAACAGATTGCAGCCGTCCGCTGATCAAATCCGCGGCGGCTGTCTGTACATCCTTTCTTGAAAAAGAAACAAAGCGCTGTGTCGTTTTTCCGACAAGAATCATCTGCTGATTGCGGGCAGTCACCGCCTTTGGGCGAAATATGATCGCTGTATCCCGTGTGAGACGCCACCCTGTCGTGTCTGGCGCCTGTAGGTACACAAGCCAGTCCTTTAGAATACGAAGTGCGTCCTCAGCAGACATTGGCGGACTGACAAATGCTTCCATTATGCCATCTTCACGAAGGGGCAAATGCGCCTTTAAAGCCACGAAGTCTTTGTGAATGGACGCCTCTAATGCCCGAAATGCGGCGTCAGGCATATGCATGGGCTGTGAGGGTGGGAATGCCAAGCCCTGTGCGTTTACCGGTTTTGCGGGAGTGAGAAGCAGTGCGCCGACATGCGGAAAAGCTGCCATACAGTAGCGCAATTCTAGCTCTACCAGTTCCATTGTGACCCGCAGAAAACACTTGCCGTCTGCCCGCAGCTCCATGTCCTGAAAACCGCGGTGCCCCGCCTCACGCTCGATTTTGCCCTTCGTATGAAGTGCAATCCAATCAATGCCGTTGGTTTTATGGGACGAATGGAGGATAAGTTCGTCTGCCATAGCGTGCCTCCTATTTGGCTTTTGCTGTTATTACGATTGAGGTTCTTGGTTATTGTAGTTCTGTAATTGGCGGTTTCTGGTATAGCTTGCGCTCAAGACACTTTTTTTCAAATGCAAGCTGCTGTTTCATTTTTTCATAACCCCCCTCGTTATCTGCCATTTCTAGTCTTTCTAATATGTCTAGCTTATCTAAAAGATTGACATTTAATTCTTTTTCACTTGGCATACAATCACCTGTCCTTCCTTGAATCTGTTCTTCTTGTTATAATTTATACTGGTGTCCAGTCTTGTGGACTGTTAATATAATCATAACAAATTATAGAAAAGGTGTAAAGCGTTCACGCCATTTCCTCCGGCAAAATCCGCCGTCGTCTATTTAAATCTCCAGCTCACGGCACATTTTCCGCACCGTAACGCGGTAAACAACATAGACAATGCAAGCCATCACAAGCAAAATAATGAGACAGGCTCCAAGCCCTGCGATTTCGCCCATCACAAGCTGCCCGTCATTTCCGAACATCAGCATCGCATATAACAGATACATTGCCGTCATGCCAACGACAGAAGGCATTCTAAATACGGTGCCCGCCTGACTTTTCACCTCGCGCACCAAAAACGCGGGCGGAGCGCCCAGACGGCGCAGATCGTCAAAAACATAGCGGTTGTTCAACGCAATGGTCATGCAGCGGGTATAGCTGATAATCAGTGCCGCGAGCGTACAGATGATGGAGATAAACAGAAACATCATCAGATACACAGCAAAACTCCGCAGGAAATCATTCTGGTCTAGGATTCGGATTTTGGGCATGTAAGCCCAGTAAAGGCGGAAGTCACTCGCGTCGGGGGCATCAAAACTGATCTTCGACATGGAGTCGGTATCGCCCCAGTAAATCTCGCCGGCTTCTTCTGCCGCTATTTTTGCGACACGGTCGTAATAATACGCATATTCACATTCTGGTCCAAAGCAAGAAACCAGCGTGTGAAAAAAATCCTGCGCGAAAGCATAACTGTCCTCTCCGTCAATGTTGAAAAAAGCGACTGTGCCGAGCCAGTCCGGTGTCAGTCCGCGTGCAATAGCCGCGTAATCGCCGTCATTGATTAAATAATAACCCGGCGGTCCGGCAAGAAAATCATAGTGTGTGTACCCGCCAAATTTCGCAGGAATGGTCTCCCTCGTCACCATGTTTGTCAGAAAGGTGCCTGTGCTTGTGTAGTAATAAGCGTCGGACTCTGTGGAAGTCGAGACAACGCGGTATTCGCCCGAGGGAACAACGATTTGTTCCCCAGTCAGTGCATAAAAACCGGATTCGGAGAGCACCTTGACGCTTTCACACAGATCGACATGTTCCATATGAAACCGCCTGCCATCTTCTCTTTGCACAATGGCATCCATTCCAAGAATCAGATAAGGGGATTGCCTGAAATCCTTGATGGAAAGCGTATGTGCAGATGCCAGCGCTGTAATCTCCTCCTGCGCTAAGGCAGTCTGGTCCATGCGGTAATGATAGCAGTAGTCAAACGGACGCGAGTGGACATCGAGTATCTGCCCCACACTCAGCATTGGAATATAAAAGATGGCAAATGCGCTTCCGGCAATTAGCACGGTACTGACAAGCAGGTTGTTGACCGTCTGTTTTCCCTGAAATTTCATCATGCTTCTGGAAATGATATTTTTGTAAGGATGTTTTCTTTTTCGCGCCCAGCCGTGCACGACCGAGTGCAGCATGACCATGTACAGCCCCACAAAAACGGGTGCATAGAAAATACTGATCAGCTCCGTCGGGTAAGCGCTGAACAGGTTCATGTAGACAGAGGGCGCCTCATATCCGCAGACAGCGCCTGCAAAAATCAATAAAATTCCCACGGGTCCGCACCATCTGTCAAGTTCCTTGACCGGCTCATTTTTGTGCTCCTCATGCACAACATCAATAATGTTTGTCCGCCGCAGATAGCGGTATGCAGTGACGCAGGAAAAGGCGACTACAAGCACAAAAAACACTGCTGATAAAAGAAGACAGCGGTAATCCAGCCGCAAGCGCATCTCATCGGTGTCTACAATAAACAGCCGAAATCCATTCCACAGAAGATATACAAACGGAAATCCCGCCACAATGCCGAGCAGCGAAGAAACACTGCTCAGTATGAGTACCTCGCGGAATAGACCGGGGGCAAGCCGCTTCCGCGAAGCGCCAAGTGCCATCAGCGTTCCGAGCTGTCTGGACTTCTTGCGGAAAAACAGACCGGAGGCGTAAACGGTAAAGACCACACACCCAAAGAGCGCCAGCACAAAAATCATTGTGACCTGTTTTCGGCTGTCACCACCCTCCGGCAGTATGAGAAGCACAGTCGGAGAAAACATCATCGCCGCGTAGGAAGTAATTAACAACAGAGATACAAAGTTGCAGAACAAGTAGAGATAGGACTGTTTTTGGTCTGCTTTTTGTAGTTTACGTTCCAGTTGGTTCATGGTCATCATTGTTCCTCCGGCCTCCCCTCTATAGCGCTCATCTGCTTGATGGCAGCGAGCAGACGATCCTGAAAAATGTCTCTGCTCTCACTGCCAGTCATATTTCGCGTCAGTGAATCATAGACAGCGCCATCTTTTAATAAAATAACACGGTCACAGAACGATGCCGCAAAGCTGTCATGCGTCACCATAAAGATGGTTGCACCCAACTGCTTTCTGGCATTTTCAAATGCCTCGATGACAGTCCGGCTTGACTTGCTGTCGAGATTGCCTGTCGGTTCATCGGCAAGGATCATCAAGGGCTGGTTGATCAGGCTTCTTGCAACCGCCGTCCGCTGCCGCTCACCGCCCGATATTTCCGCCGGATATTTTGCGGCAATGTGCGCGATGCCAAACAGGGAGAGCAGCGCGTCCGCAAGCTGTTCAGCTTTCGGTTCCACCTTGTCTTTGATGATGCGCGGTACAAGGATATTCTCGCGCACCGTCAGCCCGTCGAGCAGCATAAAATCCTGAAAGACAAAACCGAGTTTCTCATTGCGGATTTTGGCGAGCGCGTCCTGATTTAGACCCTTTAAGCTCTGGCCGCCCAGCGAAATGGACCCTTCCTCAAAAGGAATGTAACAGGAAATACAGTTTAGGAGCGTGCTTTTTCCTGAGCCGGACGGACCCATCACCGCCACGAACTCCCTCTGTGCAACCGACAGGTCGATACCCTTTAGGACTGGGTAGGACTTTGTTCCAGTACGATATGATTTGTGTAGATTTTTGATCAATAACATAGAAAACCTCCATCTGAATTTTTGTTGATCTGAATAAATAGAGCATAGCACAAAAAAATAAGTCTGGATTTCGCCATGTAATTATTCGCGCCAGATTTGTCAAAATTGGAATCGGCGGGCGAAAAATGTAAAGTTATGCAGGTTTTTTGTAATGGATTGCAGCTTCGCAGTCTATTATAATAGAAGAAAAAGTGTTACAATGTTTTTAGGAACTGTAAAAAAATAACTGTTATTCTCGTTTTGTAAAGGGGGACAAGATGCTTCGAATCGGAATATGTGATGACGCCGCAGACGCGCGAGACGCACTGCGCATACAGCTTGAAAAGATATTAAATGAGGAAAAAGAGCAGATTGTGTATGAGTTTTCGACTGGCGCAGGCGCCGTTCACTGGCTGGAAACGCACCCCGGCGAGATTGACCTCTTGTTTCTTGATGTGGAGATGGCTGGGACAAACGGCATGGCGGCAGCAGAGGCAGTCCGCAGATTTGACACAGAACTGATGATTGTATTTGTGACTGGATATTCCGATTATGTCTTTGACGGGTACAAAGTCAATGCGCTGGATTACATCATCAAACCCGCAAAACCAGAACGGCTCTCGGAAGTGCTCCGGCGCGTGCGCGCCCAGCTCGAAGCCAAGAAAAGCGAAATGTACGTTTTTAGAAATACAGACGGAAGCTTCCGCCTTCCCATTGCTGCAATCCACTATTTTTACAGCGACAAGAGAAAAGTTGTCCTCGTCTGTAACGAAAAGGAGTATTCGTTTTATGCCAAGCTGGACGAAGTCGAACAGCAGCTTTCGGGAAGCTTCGTGCGGATTCACCAGCGGTATCTGGTCAATCCAAGACAAGTCGTGCAGATCGGAGCAGCTACCGTGGCAGTCGGCACTGGCAGCAGCCTCAGAACACTCCCCGTCAGCCGGGCACTGAAAGAGGAAGCACTGAAAAAGCTTGCAAGGGCGATGCTGGTACAGTAGTGTTGTTGTCAAGTTCGATCATTTCTGATATATTTATACTGGCGGTCGAAAAGACTGACCGCTCAGTATAAAGTTATGCACACAGCAGATTTCATCTGTCGTGAGTTATAAGATCAGAATCCAGAAAGGAAGTAGTGTGAGAAGTACTTCTAACTGCCTGTGGCAGTTTCCACTCACAGCAAAGGCTGTTTCGTGGAGAAGTACTAAGTCTCACACGGAGAAATGCCTGAAATACGGCATTTCTCATCTTGATTTGAGTCGCGGCAGGATTGCGACATGGGAGTTAGTATGAAAATCACCACCCTAGAACAATATGAAAATTTCCCAGAAAACAGGCGATTAGAAGTCTTTGAAGGTGTTGTCTATGATATGGCAAGTCCATCGCAGGAGCATCAGACAATTCTGACAGAGCTGCTTGTTTCATTGCGTAACTATATCAGGGACAAAGGCGGAAATTGTTTTGTATTTCCTGCGCCATTTGACGTGAAATTAAATGACAATCCTCTCACGATTGTTCAGCCTGATCTTATGATTGTTTGTGATAAGGACAAGCTAGACGGGAAGCGCTGCAACGGTGCACCGGACTTTATTGTCGAGATTGTTTCCCTTAGCAATCCTTCAGATGATTATATCCGAAAACTCTACTATTACAAAAATGCTGGTGTTCGTGAGTATTGGATTGTGGACCCTCGCCGCAAGATGGTGACGGTGTACTATTTTGAAGGGAACATGCTGAACATTCAGTATTCCTTTGATGCTACAATCAAGGTCAACATCTATAAGGATTTGTTTATGAATTTCTCAGACATTACCAAGCTGTTAGACATTTAAGCACAGTCCTATACAGAAGTCATAAGCCCCGAAATATTTACACACAATACAAGAGGAACCACAATGAATAATCCTTATCGAATGGCACTACTCCTAACGCTGGGCATGCTTCCGGTGGCGGTATTTTATCAGGCGCTGTCCTGCCTGATTCAAGTAAAGCAGAAATGGCGGCACCGTTTTTTGCTTGCCACAGGCAGTTTTTTGCTAATTTATATGGTGATATTTACAGGGGATTCAGTGAATTTTACATGCGCAATCCTGTTTTTCCTGTTCTGTATGTGGGTCGCGTGCAAGGGCACCAGACTCAAACGCGTGACAATTGGCCTCATGCTTGCAAGTACGATTTTAGCGCTCAATGGACTGTATGACAGTTGTATTACGAGCCTTCCATATTGCGGTCTGGGATTGGATGACTTGTGGTATCTTCTGTTTCGTCTTGCTTCTACCCTGTTTTTGTATCTGTGCATCCGCCATAACAAGCCGGAATGCGACTTTGAATTAGCGCCGTCACTCTGGCGGCTGATTCTGCTGCTATGCATACCGCCGCTGGGAATTGTGTTTTCTCTGGTAATGTTTGCGCCATATGATAAAAATGATGGATTAATACTGTATACAGCCCTGTTTTTTGTGGCAATCTTTGCGTTTGTGGGAATTATCCGGGCTGCGTTTGTACTCAACAGGCACCAGAAGCTTGAGCAGGAAAATGCGCTGGCGGCATACAATCAAAAGTACTATGAGACGATGGAGATACAGCAGTTTGAAATCCGCAGGCTAAAGCACGATCTTGCCAATCATCTGCAAATGATACAGTCCCTTCCGGCAGCAGAAAAAGACAGCTATATTCAACAGATGATTGAAAATCCCGTCTTTGAGAAAGTCCTCGTCTATTCCGGCGATGCAACGGTAAATGCAGTGCTGACCGCGAAGGAGCGCATGATGCGCCAGCAGGGGATTTCGTTTTGCGCCAAAGTGGATATTCCCCATGAGCTGCCCTTTGAAAAGCCTGATCTCTGCGCGCTGTTTGCCAATGCCCTCGACAATGCCGCCGAGGGGTGCGCGGCACTGGAGACTGGCAAACGACAGGTGGAACTGACTGCGCGCGCCGCAAAAGGACTCCTCGCACTCGAGGTCAGAAATCCTTTCACAGAAAAGCAGGAGACAAGTGCTGTCCAGTTTTTAGACAGCCTGCCCAAGACGACAAAATCAGATACAGCGAAGCATGGGTTTGGGCTGCGCAGCATACAGACAACCGTAAAAAAGTATGGGGGAACGATGGAGTTAAAGCAGGAAGATGGGTGGTTTTGCCTGTTCTGCTTTATACCTGAACAGATGACCTAAGGAATAGATTTTTCTCCTTTTCAGCATAGTGTACGCATGAAAAAAGAATTTAAAAATTTTGCTGGAGGAATACTAAAGTGATTTCGTTACAAGAGATAGATTTTTCCAATCGGAATTTTTGGGTGGGGTACATGGCAGCTTCTTTCCCGACTGCTTGGGAGGAAGAAACAGATATGTCATTGACCGAACTCATGATAGAAAACGGAATGTGTGATACAGGTTGGTGGGACAATTTTACAAAATATTATGATGGAGTTTTAGAAGAATCAGACGGTTATATTGATGAACCAGAAACACTTATTTGCGAACTCGCGCCCGCTCAAACCTTAAAAATTGAATTTCACCCGGGGGATACAGTATATTTCATCAATGATAAACAGATTGCCTGTATGGGCGGGCATTACAATATTCAAGTAATTCCATTCAAAGAATTATTGAATGCTATAAAGGACAGACAAAAATTTCTTTTGTTGTTGCCCTTAGCGGTTCTCGACTATCAGGATCAAGACAAAGCAGCACAAATCATATCAAATGCTTTGCAGGAAATCTTTGAGAAACACTTATGTAGTCGATATGCAGGATGTATTGTAACTGGCTTACTGTCAGAATGACAACGTCTAGTATAAAGAATTGTTAGGTGCGTGTAAACCGCGTCGGTGTGCATACAAATGGTGTCAGTTTTATGCAATTGTGTCAGATTGATAGATAGTATAGCCGCACGTGATACGAAGAGGGATTAGATTGAAAAATCAGAGATTTTTCAATCGGCAAATTTGTGCTTACGCCCAAATTCGCGAGCTGTCGGCAGCATGGAGGATTAGTGTGAAAAATAAATTTTTCACACGCCAAATTTGTGCTTACGCCCAAATTCGCAGATTTTGGCAAGAATGGAGATTTATATGAACAAGAAAATTATCATTATCGAAGGCTATCTGGCTACTGGAAAGTCTACGTTTGCATTGCAGTTGTCCAAAGCATTAAATATACCATACTTCATTAAGGATACCTTTAAAATTGCACTTTGCAAAAATATTGCTGTCACCAGCAGAACAGAAAGCAGTGTTTTTTCAACGGTCACGTTTGACAGCATGATGTACGTTGCGGAAAGAATATTGGAAACAAGCAGCCCTGTTATTATGGAAGGAAATTTTGTTCCAGCCGGCGTCAAAAAGGTTGATGAAGCTGGCGCGATAAAGCACTTAATTGACCGGTTCAATTACACTTCATTGGATTTCAAATTTATGGGAGATACACGAGTTTTGCATCAACGATTTCTGGAACGAGAAAAAACTGCTGAACGCGGGGAAGTGAACAAAATAGGGATGGATGTTCCCTATGACACGTTCAATCAGTGGTGCCATAATCTTGACAGTTTTGATATTGGTGGAGAAACGATACGAGTAGATACAACCTATTTTCCTGATGTCAATTTTAATACCTACATCAATCTGGCAAAAGAATTTATGGAGAAACCATAGCTGAGCAGAGTACAGAATCTGGCGGGATTCGGAATTGTGTATCCATTAAAAACGGGCTTATAAATATACATTACAGGCAAAAGTTTTATAATCAAGTATATAAATCGAAAGTTATTTTTAAGTGAATATGAAAGGAAACATACCATGCTAAAACTTATAAGACGCTGTCCGAAATATGTCAGCGGATACAGAGAGTATTGTCAGGAAGCGTATGACAACCACGTTATTTACTTTAGACCAACTAATCCAAAACTGATTGACAACGAATGGTTTAGCAGAACTAAAGATTGGTATGACAAAAAGGAGACCGGGCAAATTCAGGGACAGCCCATAAGCTTCCACTTTTGGGCTGTTGATGATAAAAAATTTATAGGCGAATTTCAACTGAGAACTGAATTGACCCCGGAAGTAATGTCAGGTATAGGCAGTATCGGATATGCAGTACGTGTATCCGAACAAGGTAAGGGATATGGAACCGAGATATTGAAGCAAGGATTACCTATTGCGAAAGAACATGGTATGAACAAAGTTCTTATGAACATAAATGACAAAAATAGTGTGTCTGCTCATGTTTGCGAGAAACTTGGTGGAAAGTTGATGGATAAAATACAAGCATATAACGATGCCGAAGGTTGTCACATCATGCGCAGATATTGGATTTATCTATAAATTCCAGTTTAAAGAGTTGTCGGGCAAATGTAACTTCGTAATCATATGTGAAAATATACATTGTACTTCAAATTTTAAGCAGTGAGTACACTTTTCCGTAAAAGGAGTAAAAAATAATAAAGAAAACCTTGCTGATTTTCAGAAACGGAAACTGAAGCTCGGCAAGGTTTTTTCTTAATTTCGCTGAATCTTTTTATAGGAGAATACGTTTCATGCACTACATTTATTTTGAAGCAATATTGAAAAATATAGGAGATATGGTATATTAAAAGAAATAAGACCATTTAGGTGCCGTGGTGGATTGGATATGCAGGCGATTATTAGAACTTGGAGGGTAATAGAATGGTATTGCTAGTTGTTGATACTCAAAATTTCATCATGAATAATGACTTATATGAATTTCAAACTTTGGTGTATCGTATTAAAACACTAATCAAAGAGGCGCGCAATAATAATATAGAAGTTATTTATGTTAGACATGATGATGGTGTTGGACAGAAATTAACGAAAGGCGTAGCAGGCTATGAAATCTACGAAGAATTTCAGCCAATGCCAAATGAGCGTGTTTTTGATAAAAATGTAAACAGTGCTTTTCGAGATACAGGGTTGTTGGAGTACTTGCATGAAAAAGACGAAGACACCATTATTATTGTAGGACTGCAAACAGATTACTGCATAGATGCAACAGTGAAATGCGGTTTTGAGCATGGGCTTAAAATGATTGTTCCAGCAAATACAAACAGTACGTTTGATAATGCGTATATGACAGCGGAAAAGTCTTATCGATATTATAATGAGTTCATGTGGAATGGAAGATATGCTGAATGTATTTCATTTGAAAAAACGCTTGAATTGATGAACAGATAAATTCCAGTGTAAAGAATTGTTAGGTGCGTGTGGAAAACAGAGTGAAAAAGACGATATTAGTGTGGGAACCATATTTTTTTATGGCTTTTGGGTTATTTCATTTACATAGAGTTTGGGGATTAATAGATAGAAGCTCTTATGCTGAATTTTGGATTGGTGTATTGGAAAATAAGGGACTATTATATTTTGGGCTGATGGGATTATTGGCTGCGCTTTGCATTTTGGGAATGATTACCTTTGTGCGAAATCTGCATAATAACTATTGGTGGAGATGGATATATTTACTTGGCGGTGTATATGTGCTATTTGATTTATTTGCCATTGCTGCTGGATTAGAATTTTGGAACAGGCTTTTACGGTGGATGTTTGATGTGAAATCGAGTTACTGGAACATTGTGTGGATGTTTTTTGTATTGCTCGGCGGTTTTTCCTTTGTATGGGGTGTGAAATTGTTGATACAAAGAAATAGGGCAGTGGTGTAGTAGGCGTATTGTCTCACTGTAAAGCATTGATTCTACAAGTTTTTTCAGAACTTTTGAAGATACTGCCGTGTCATCATTGAAAAATACAGGAGATATGGTATACTATAAGAAAGAGTAGCTTTTTATGGTCCAATGTACGGCACAAGGGTCAGCATTTTCGGTCAGCGATACGATCAGAAAAAGAATTGAAAGGAAAGAGTGCTTTCGATCAGCGATACAATCAGAATAAGGAGAGACAAAATGGAAGAGACAACTACGCAATGGCATCTAGGATTAAAACCCGCCGTTGATTTGGAACTTGCAGAGGAGAGGGAAAACCTGTCATATTATAGGGAATACAGCCTCAACCAGCAGGCATTGGAGATCGACCTGCTAATCATCAAAAAAGAAGGAAAACAGGCGATCAGGAATGAAATCGGCAGACTGTTTAGAAAGTATAATGTCATTGAATACAAATCACCAAAAGATGAGTTGAACATTGATACATTTTACAAAGTGGTTGCATATACAAGCCTGTATAAGTCTTATGGAAAAACAGTGGACGAGCGCAAAGCAGATGAAATCACAATGACCCTCATTCGGAAAGCCAAGCCAGTAAAACTGTTCCAATATTTTGAGGAACATGGAATCTCGCTTGAAAATCCATATAAGGGGGTATATTATGTGATGGAAGGGTTCATGTTTCCGGCACAGATCGTGGTCACAAAAGAACTGAACCGTCAGGAACATATATGGCTGACCGCACTGACAGATGAAATGCAGAAACAACAGATGAAAGAGCTATTGGATAAAGTAGAGTCATTTCATACAAAATTTGACAGAGAGCTTGCCGAGGCAGTGCTGGAGGTGGCAATCAAAGCAAACTGGCAGACCGCACAGGAATTGAGAGGAGATGGAAATATGTGTGAGGCATTAATGGAACTCATGGAACCAGAGATTAATAAGATCAAAGAAACCGTTCGGGAGGAGACAAAGCAGCAAGTAACACAACAAGGAATCAAGAATGCAGTCATCGCCTTGCGTGTTTGTGGAAATGGAGACATTGAAATCAAGAATGCGATTATGAAGGCATATGGAATTTCCTCCAACGAGGCGGAAAAATATTTGTAACGATTAGGCGGTACAGTTCTATTATAAGGGTTGTATCGCCTCTGTTTTTGCACCTGTTGTTATATTCTGTGCGCCGCTATGGGAAAGCTTTAAAATTGTAAAGTCTTTGATGAGCAGAGAAAACTATATGGAATGACAGAGCAGACGGTTAAAGAAACAATCTGAGAGGAGATGGAAATATGTGTGAGGCATTCATGGAGCTCATGGAACCAGAGATTAATAAGATCAAAGAAACCGTTCGGGAGGAGACAACGCAGCAGGTAACGCAACAAGGAATCAAGAATGCAGTCATCGCCTTAAAAGCATCTGGACATACAAACGATGCAATCAAAAATTTACTTATCATGGCGTATGGGATCACACAGAATGATGCGGAAAAGTATGTATAACAAAAATTTATGACAAAAGCATTTTTGAAAAAGCTAAAATAGCACAAAAACATAAAGAATAGAGAGCATTCTGTTAGAAGCCAATGTCACTAAGTTAAGATTAATGAAAAGGCTTCTATATTATATTAAAATAGTATAGAGGTCTTTTTTCTACATT
>ERZ808028.203-NODE-203-length-59719-cov-6.483250_pt1 | contig 59719 bp, 50 predicted proteins | sample MGYA00380184_ERZ808028 | MGnify/ENA primary metagenome ERZ808028 (study PRJEB31490, sample SAMN06133397) | mouse gut metagenome | isolation source: J8_1 | host: mice | place: China: Chengdu | collected 2015-05 ... | reverse complement strand
CAGGTCTGAGATTGCTTCTTCGAGAGTGCTGATACACTCATTGATGTGATCGAAGTGTTTTCTGCAGACCTTCATCTTAAGCGATTGGTCACCACGCAGTTCATAACCGATAATAGACTTAACCACGTCATCCGCTTTATCCTTCGCTTTTTTCAGAAGCAGGGATTTGCAGTATTCCGGATCAAATCTGTCACAGGTAAGGATATAATCAACAATGGCAGTTGCTGATTTACCAAAAGTATCTGTAAGTACGGAAGAAAGTGCGATGTTGGAAACGGTAAGGGAGTTCTGGAAACGGTTTTTCTCGCTGCTGCGGTGGCCAATCAGCTTCTGGCGATATCGGAACAGCTCCCTCAACGCGCGGATTTCCTTACAGGGAATGTAACTGGAAGGAACGATGTCAAATTTAAAAAGATCGGCAATCCAGGCAGAATCCTTGTCATCTGTTTTCTGGCCTTTGATGGCACGGACATATTTGGGATTGGCGACAACGACATGGCAGGAATCTTCCAGGACATTAAAAACGGGAATCCAGTATTTGCCGGTGGATTCCATGCAGACCTCAGTACAGTTATGGCTAAGGAGCCATTTTTTAAGAGCTTTGAGGTCAGAATTGAAAGTGGCAAACTTCTTTTTGGTATAAGAAGTAACGCCGCGATAGTCTGTAACAGCGATGGTGGCAACCACAAATTTTTTATGGACGTCCATGCCGCAGCAGACAAAGTGTTTGACAGATAACATAAAACAAACCTCCTTATGCAGAAGCAGGCATTGACTGGCTGTCCAGCGAAGAAAGACCTAAGGAATTGCTTTGACAATAATTAGGTTGCGGATTCAATGTCCACTCATTTGTGCTTGAAAAGACAGCCGACACATGTTAAAATGCGGACTTTATTCCGAAGGTTGGAGGAATCAATTCTACTTCCTCCTCCGTGCTCTGTAGTGTACCTGCATAAGAAGAGTATAGCATAGAAACAAAGTAAAGGAAGGCACAAAACTTGCTGTTTCATTACCGATTTGTGCCTGAGCGAAGCGAAAGAAATGTAAGTTAAAATGCAGGATTACAACCTGACAAATCATGATATAGATGTGGCGTGTCATCAAGTAGATACATTTTGTGAACGCGCCAATGGGGAAAAAAGAGACATTCTCCGCACACGGCTGGCTGTGGAAGAGATACTGCTGAAATATCAGGAAGCTTTTGGCACAAAGGGGACTTTTCAATTTCAGTGCAGAAAGCGGATAAACCGTCTGTATGCCAGTTTTTCTATTCCGGGAGAAAGAAACGATGCAATTCATATGGACAGCGGTGAAGAAAGCGCTATCCTGAAAGGCATCCTTTCAGGTATGGGAGAAATTCCCACATGGCAGTTCAAAAACGGAGTCAATTACCTTACCTTTACATTAAAAAAGAAAAAATTATCTCCTGCAGTATCACTGCTGGCAGCAGTGGCACTGGCTCTTTTTTGCGGTATGGTAAGCACTTTTCTACCGGAAAAAACTGTTAATTTTCTTTCAGAGGAAATGATTACGCCTGTTTTTGACACATTTATGGGACTGTTGAGCGCTGTTGCAGGGCCCCTTATATTTTTGTCGGTGGCAGGCGGTATTTATAATATTGGGGATATTGCAACGCTGGGAAAAGTCGGAAAGCGGATGATCTATAGATTTTTATGGATGACACTGATTTTTACCACAGTATTTGGCATTGCCATCCTGCCTTTATTTCCTCTTGCAGGCAGCGGCAGCAGTTCCTTTCGGTTTTCGGAACTTCTGGAAATGGTTCTTGGAATTGTACCGGACAATTTTTTCACTCCGTTTTTGGAGGGAAATCCTTTACAGATTATTTTTCTTGCAGCTCTTGTAGGGATGGCAATGCTGATTCTGGGGAACAGGGCTTTAATTGTTTCGCTATTTTTAGAACAGGCAAATGACATTGTATTACTAATCAAGGAAAATATCAGCGCTTTTGTCCCCGTTTTCATTTTTGGCAGTCTTTTCAATATGATTATTGGTAAAAACTTTTCTGTACTGCTGAAGGCATATAAAGTGCTGCCGGTTATGCTGCTTGGGGATGTCTTTCTTATGGTAGCTTATACAGGTCTTGTATGCATTCGTAAAAAAGTTTCTATGGCAGTCTTCCTGAAAAAAGTTTTTCCAGTTTTTTTGATTGGTCTGACAACAGCTTCTTCTGCCGCCGCATTTTTGGAGAACAGGAAAGTGTGCGCAGAAAAGCTGGGGATTGATAAAAAAATTGTAAATATCGGTGTTCCTCTTGGCCAGGTGGTATTCATGCCGGGATTTTCTATTTTATATTTTGTAATGGGAATTTGCATGGCGGAGATTTATGGTGTGAAAATATCTCCGGTATGGCTGATTACAGCGCTGGTCATTGCAGTTGTACTGGCTGTGGCTACACCGCCCATTCCCGGAGGTGCTCTTGCCTGCTATACGATTCTGCTGTTACAGCTTGAAATCCCTGCCCAGGCCATTGTGATTGCAGTTGCCATAAATGTGATACTGGATTTTTTTGCTACAGCGGTAGATTTGTTTTGTCTGGAGGCAGAGTTGACAGAATTGGCGGGGGACCTTGGGATGCTGGATGTGGAGAAAATCCGGAAAACATTTTAAAATTCTTCCCATGAATGATGATGTGTGGGTGTGTAAAAGTCCCTCTATGGGATAGAACTTTCAGCCGGCTCCATTTCCAACATCACGGATAAAGTAATGGAAGAAGCAAAAGAATGGTACTGCAGAACACTGGATTCTTTTTATCCTGTCGTGTTCCTGGATGCAGTACACTTTAAAGTCCGTGAAGATGGGCGGATCATAACAAAAGCAGCCTATGTTGCGTTGGGAATTAATGGAGACGGTTATAAAGATATCCAGAGCGTATGCCTGTGAAACAATGCTAGGGAATGAAAAATAAAAGAAATGAAAATGAATAGTATCACCAGAAAATGGCAATACTATTCATATAAGGAAATCGAAAATAGCGTCGAAAAAAACGGTAAATGTAAAAAAATCGGCACTGAAAATTGATTTTAGTAATGTCGAAAAATTATCATTTTACATACCTGATTAAGCGCATTTTCAGGCATGGTCTTTGCTTCCCCCAGAGTGATATAAGTTGACAGCTATTCTTTGATTCTATCAATTTCTGTTAGATTGATTCCAGAAGAAGTTAAAATAACTTTTAGAGTATTGTATCTTACTTTCATAGCTTTATATACTTCCGAATCTTTATCAGCTAATAGCATATAGCTTTGCAGTTGAACAAACTCCTCAATATTTTTTTGCATCAGCTCTTTTTCAGTCATATCCTCACCTACTTTCTATAAGCGCTGTTTATATGGTACTTTCATTATATCAATCGGTGGATGAGGTGTAAAGACATAAAATATTATCACTGAACTTGGGCTGCATACACATCATTAAGAATAGATTATCACATTTTAAAAGATTTTAAAAGAATTTAGCGAAATATGTCGAAATTATACAGAAAGTATGATAGTATATAAATGGTTGCTCAATGGTAAGGGAATTTATAGAAGACAGTTCCCTTTATTTGTGTACTATTTTTGCATTTATAAGGCTTAAAAGTAAAGCACCTTGTAAATCAACTGCTATTACAAGATGCTTTTTCCCTGCTTGATAGATTGGATGGTTTGAATAGTCTTACATTTTTCGGCAATATAATAGAATATTACATTACTGGTACAATAACTTTTTTCCCATTGCTCGATGGCTTGTTTTTTTTCCCAATGATTTAGGACTGCCGTGTGTACCATATTTGAAATCTGATAATATGTAGAGGCATATGTTGCTTCAGGAAAGAGATTTTTGTGCGGTATTGATGAAACGGTTGGCAAACCGCCCCAAACGTCAGGAAAAATCTTCAGAAACATATCATCAATAATTTCAAAAGCAATTTGAGGTTTTTCATTAGTTAGATTGAACAAGGTTTCTAACTGATAAAAATGATTTAATAACTGATCCAGGGTCTCCTGAATCCGTTTTACGATAATTTCGTTATTTAAGTGGTCGTAAATAGTCTGTAATGTTAGAAGATATCCTTTAATTCTTAATGTACGAATATTATCAATAAATTTATTGTAGGCAGTATACAAAAGAGGATTTTCATCTATATTCATATGGTCGGTTAGACAATCATCCAATTTTAAGAGCCAATTATCAGGATCGCATTTTTTAAAGTTATTAAGAGATAACAGAGCGTTTTTCAAAGCTTCATCACGTGCAGAGTTAGAAAATTTAAGTATTTTCTTTGGTTTATCAGATGAAGATTCTTGCGCTTCTAAGTATGCAATGCCTATAGTACCCAACCGTAATTGCTTTTCTCGTCCTACTTTTTCATCATGGATGAGGTGTGGATTAATTTCATTTATCCTCGAAAGCATATTTGAGAGACTATTTGGCGATTTCCCTAATCTAGCACTGAGAGATTTCGGAGTAAGGTTCGGAGAGCTGTGGAGGACATTTAAAATTTCACGATGACTTTTGGTCAACGTCCTATTGAGCTCATCCATAATGTTTTTATCTATACTGGTTTCTGATTCAAAAGTGTCAAATGAATAAGCGTTAGATTTCTCCATGGCTACTCCTTTCCTTGTAATAGATGTATAATTACTATAACATTAATTTTTTGAGTGGTCAAGTGAACGAATGTTTCGTTTCACTTTTGTGTAGTTCATTTTGTGAGGTGTAATATATAAAGTGTAAGGTGAAGCGAAAGACAAGTATTCTGGCTATATTATGCTGCTTGTCTGGGGTGAAAGCATTGACAATACGCCATGAAAGTGATAAGTGAAATATATAAATTTAAAATTAGGGATGGTGTATGATGAATAGCTGGGAACAGTTCATAAATACTACATGTGGGGCAAAGCTGAAGTATTTTTTGGTGAAGTTAAATAATGAGATATGGGATGTGAATAATAACCCCTCTAAAAAGAACGCAGTGCTCTTGCTGAATACCCGAAAGGGGTATTGGATCTATAAAGTGTTTGAGAAAAATACTAAAAATGCCCATAAAATAGAGTTATATAGCGACAGATACGTCAGAAAGATTGTCGATATTTCACGATTGAAAGATAAATTCATCTATTTAGTGGATGATTCATTATCTCAAGGTGCAAGTCTGTTGGAAACATTTTATTTGTTAATAGGATTAGGGATTGAGCCGAAAATGATTTTTCCGCTTGTATTTGCGATGTCTTTAGAAGTAGATATTGAGAAGAAAGTAGAGATTGCCAGACAAGCGGGGCAAGAGGAGGAAGTTTGGTTTTGGGAGAAATTGAATTATTTTATCCATATGTCAGATGATGGGATAGGTGAACTATGCATGAAACAGACGAAAGTACTGCAGAAGCAAGGGATACCATTTGTGATTGACCTGCCATTCTTACATGATAGTAAAACAGACGATGAGGAGATGGATTTTCGGATTCGATTAACCCAAAAGCAGTTTGAGAGGCTGAAAAATGGAAATGAAAGTTGGAGGTTTCACGAGAATTTTTACAAATTTAATGAAGAAGAAATATTTCCAAGTTTCATTTTTCAGATGAAAGATTGTGAATTATTCCAAATTACGTCCCAGTTTGCAGTTGATTTTGTGATGGAGGGAATATACGTAAAGAAGGAAGAAGATGACATTGAGATTATATTGATACCATTTGCTATTTTGCGTTCTATGGATAAAGAGTATCTTTGCAAATTATGGGAAAGCTTGTTTTGGGATTGTAAAAATACTGAATATACAAAAAACATACAAAAGATAACAGATAAAAGTGCGCTAAAAAACATATTGAGAGGTAAATATAGGGAATGTGTTTATTTTTTGAGTATGTACATTGCAGAATGTTTTTGCAATTATATGAAGATTGAAAGTGGCGTCGAACTGGTGTATAATTATCTCATCATGAAAGACCATTATTCACAGGATTTTATCAATATTGTACATGAATTGTACAAAAAGATGAAGGATAATCCGAGAATCATATATGAAAGACTTAAAATGATGGAAGGATTGCAAAATAAAGAGTTAGTAAATGTAAGAAGAATATCTAGTCTTTATGAAAAGATAGAAAAGCCTTATAATGAAGATAAAGCATATACCATGATCAATGTACTACTTACTGAAAAGAAAGATAGATATTTAGAATGGCGTAAAAATCCTTGCGGTAAAAAGATAGATACGGTAGTATCATTGGAAGAAATAGAAGCGCTTATATGTAATAAGTTTGTCTTTAAAAGTAGAGATGAGGAAAAGTACGCCTTAACAAGGACTATTGTTACAATGTTAAACTTGAGTATGTGCAGCAATAAATTAACTATGGAGGAAGACGGTATTAAGAGGGGTTTCCGATATGGAGAAAATAGTGATTTGTTTTTGCCATTTTTTAACCTATACTATTATTGGGCTGTAATGTTGTATGTTACAAAGATTGGTATTGAAAAAGCAAGGTTGTGTTACGATGATTTTTCTGAAGCATTTGAAAAATGGATATTTAAAGATGAATTTTTAAGAAATGAAATCAATCAAGACATTTTAGAAAATAATAGGAAATATTTTAAGAAGGCTTTGAAAAATAAGTCCTCGCTTTACAATAAATCCAGTATTCTTGAGTCTTATTATCATAATGAATTAGGGGAAATTCGTATGCAATATATGCATAAGATTGAAGAATTCGTGGTGAATTATTAATTCGCAGAGTAGGGGAAGAAATGGACACAAGAGACAAAGTTGCAGTTTGGATTGCAGAATATGACCGGAGCATGATAGCAATGATCAAGGAGGGAGGAGCTAGGAAGGATAGTCGGAGAATTATATTAGATATATACATGTTTGAAAAGTGTATTTATTGTACAGAGATTGGCGAGATTGGCGATAGGTTTCATTCAAAAGCCTTGGAAGACATTTCAAGAGAAGTAAAAAAATATGTGACGAAAGAAAAATTTAGAGATAGATTTATTATACATTCAATAAAAGAGCCTAAGGAAAAGATTAAGTTTAATACACATGTTTTCTTTGAAATACCCATTTTGGCATTGCAAGACAGTGTAGAAAATATGGAGTTTATACATCATTTTATTACATTACAGTACTTGACGGTACAATGGTTCAGGATGCAAAGTGGAAAAGATGTTGAGAAGCAGATAGATTCAGAAGAATTGACGGAATTGGAGAATAATCTTGGAGGCGCTTGGATGGAAAGAATTATAGAGATTCACAAAAAAGGAATGCCCAAAAAGTTAGGGGATTGTACACAGCTCCGTTGTATTTGTCTGCGTGGACTGGAATGGCTGGAAATGCAGAGAAGGCAGGGGAATTTAGTTAATACAGATTAGAGAAAGAGTCGTAAATGCTATGATGAGGGATGGAGAAGGATTTCTGAATGCTTCTCAGGCAGATACATATATTGAGAAATGTTTTGAGATAAAATGTCAGGAATTTAAAATAGGGAATCATCTGATAAATGAGTGGAGGGAAGATAAGAAATACTACTGTTCTTTTACAGATACAACAGTGTTTGACTTTCAGCATTACAGTATGCACGATAGATCACATTCTGTTAATATTTTGCATAATATTAAAATGATCTTAGGAAAAGAGAGAGTAGAAATGCTTTCGGTGAGCGACTTGTGGCTGTTATTGGAAAGCGCTTATTGTCATGATATTGGTATGGCAATTACCTATGAGGAGCTGTGTGATATATGGGAACAGTCGGAGTTTAAGGAATTTATAAAAAAATCAATGAATTCTAAATCGGAAGATACGAGAAAGATAGCTTATATCTATACAAAATTGGATGAGATTGTAAGGAACCGTTCAGAATTTGTGAGAGCCGCTAATGCCGATGAGCCGAATGAATTTATAAAAGAATTTGATAACCTTTTGGATCAGGAATGCTGGGCAGTTATTGCACAGCGTTATATTATGCTATTGTATACTGAGTTTATACGGAGCAGACATACAGAACGTTCAGGAGGATTTATCCGTGGTTATGGACGTAAAAAAGACAGGAGCCGCATGTATGAAATTGTAGCACAGATTTCTATATTGCATGGAGAGGAATTTGAGAAAGTATACAGCATGGTAAAACAGGAAGATAATGGGTTTAGCTGTGATCATATGCACCCTCAGTTTGCGGCTGTGATGATTCGCCTTGGTGATCTCCTGGATATGGACAGTAACCGTTTTAATACCCGTATGCTGAATCATATGGGAATGATCCCTGTAGAGAGCCAGCTCCATATACAGAAACATAAAGCAATGACACATCTTTCTTATACAGAGGAAGGAATATCGGCGGTTGCAAAATCTGAAGATTTTCAAGTGTGTAAAACTGTGAATCAATGGTTTTCCTGGATTGAGGAAGAAACGGTACATCTTATCTGTTCTTGGAATTTGATTGTTCCGAAAGAATTATATGGATGTCGGATGAATAAATGTGATCTGAAAATATACTATAAAGATGAATTGTTCGATGCTAATAAGCAGACTAATTTTCAGGCAGATCCTGTCGGAATATTTGAGATGTTGATAGGAAATAACATTTATAAAACTCGTCTGGAGTTTATCAGGGAGTATCTGCAGAATGCACTGGATGCTTCAAAGATGAAGTTATGGCTGTGGCTTAAAGAACAGAAATCGTTGTTGAAAATGTATCCTCCAGAGGACATCACACCTTTTGACATTAACTCCGACGTATATGAGCAGAACAGGATTGAAATGGAGTTTAAGATTAATTGGGAAAAACAGGAAATTCTTTTTTCAATACAAGATCATGGGATTGGTATGGAAGAAAAATGTATATCTACACTTTCAGTTGTGGCTGGCAATCATTGGAAAAGCCGTAAGGAGTATGCAGATGAAATAGAAAAAATGCCTGTATGGCTTAGACCAACTGGAGGATTTGGAATTGGAATCCAATCTGCTTTTATGCTTACAGATGCAGTTGTTTTTATTACTAAGTCGGAAAAAGAACCAAGAGGCAAAAAGATTGTAATTGAAAGTAAGAAAAAAGGCGGGAAGGTTTCTGAATATTCAGATAGCGATGCAAAAAATGGAACCCGTGTTGAGGTATATATTAATCTTGGTTTGTTTTTGCGGGAGCTCCAGGAAAAAAAGAAGTTTTTCGGCTTGGATGAGAGAATAGAAAGAAATATTTATGACTGCCAAGAGTTGCCAAAAGTTTTGCTGGATATAATGGAACGCTACATTTCTGAGATGGCAATTTATTCTTTGATTCCTGTTTACCTAGAATGCGATAATGAGGCTGAACGGAGAGTGGGGATGGGGTGGCTTCCTACTCCTTCTGTTAATTTGGAGAAAGTTGGCAGGAATGTTGTTAATTCTGTGAAAATAGGTAATGAGAGTTGGAATATAAAAAGTTTTGTATATGATGATACAATGGTTTTATGGGATAATAAAGATTATATTATGTCTATTTTGACTTTAGATGGAGACATAAATCAATCTAAATGTTATTATAAGGGAATTATTATCCGTGATGAGGCGATAGAGACAAACGAACCATTTTCGATAGAGACGATATATTATGGGGATAATGTGACTCATTATTTGTCAGTAAGCAGAGATTGTTTTATTGGTGATATGAGGAATAAGCACCGGAAGAATTTATATATTTTAAAAATATTATATGCTTCATTATTTATTAATTATTTTAATGAATTTACGGATTGTGAGAACCGGCAGAAAGAAATAAAAAAAGTGCTTACCTGGTACTATTTAGGAGTCGTTAGCGTAAATGCAGGAAAACTCAGTAAAATTAAAAAGCAGGTTAGTAGTGAAAACTTTTTTTTAATTATGGACTTGGATAAAAAAGCAGCTATGAGGAAGGCTGTGAAAGAAGCAGAGATTTATAAGTGCGAGGAAATTGAAAATATAATTTTTAAAAATGGATTTTTTAAAGAAGAAAAAAAGAATATAAATGAAGTATTAAAAGATATTAGAGAAAAAGAATGTTTCTTCTTTGCCGGTGCAGACGATGATAGAGAATTCGATATAGATATGGGATTGTTCAGGGTAGATTGTCGATATATTGTGGACAATTATGTGAATAATGGGAAAAATCCTGAATTTAATACCGAGAGTGATGAAATGATTTGGAAATTAACTAATGAGAATTCTTATATTGTAATTGATCCGGAGGTATGTGATGTTTTAAATGAATATGTTAATAATTATGAACATGGCAGGCGTGTATCCTATTTGAAAATCAAGGAAAATGGGAAGCTTTATTTGAATATTGTATGTGTGGAAAAGAAAAAAGGGAGTAGAAGAAATGGTACATCTAAAATAGGAGATGATATAAAAAAGACGTTAAAAGCTGCATTGAATCAGTCAGTGATATTTCCAATAGTTATTTGTGATAATGGAGAGAGGGAGGATCATTATGAGGAATATCCTATATGGGTTACGGATGTATTTGCAGATAGATATCAGAATTTGTTGAAGGAAGATGTTGTGAGTTCTATAAAGACTGTGAATAAAAAATCTTATAGTTATTTTTTAATCCTTCCTTTTACGGGCAAAAGCTGGAATCGTGTTATGAAAGAAGAAAATGAGGGAGGAATTACATATAAAAAATTTTGTGAGATTGTGAAGGATCCAAATGAGCTAAGATTACTATATGAATGGACGTATATTTATCAGATTCATAAAGACAGGCGATTGACGATTCCTCAGATTCAGAATGAATACGATAAACTGGCAGATTCGATATATGAATGGGTTTTTGATGATAATTCAAATTGACTATAATATGAAGCAAGTGTAATGGAGGTGCATAAATGAATGTAGCCAGAAAAGAACAAATCTATACGATAGATGATATTTATGCTTTGCCGGAGGGTGAGAGAGCAGAGTTAATCGACGGTCAGATATACTATATGGCGACTCCCAGTATGCTGCACCAGCGATTGGTAATGGAGATATCTTATAGAATAAGGGTCTATATAGGAGAAAAAAAGGGTGATTGTGAAGTATTTCCTTCGCCTTTTGCAGTATTTTTAAATTCAAAGAAGGATATTTACCTTGAACCGGATATTTCTGTTATATGTGATAAAGATAAGATTGCATCAGAAGGATGCATGGGCGCGCCAGATTGGATTATTGAAATTGCATCTCCCACAAGCCGCCCCATAGATTACTATAAGAAGCTACTCAAATATAGTGCGTCAGGTGTCAGGGAATACTGGATTGTAGATGTTGAAAAGGATAGGGTCACAGTATATGATTTCCAGTGGGATACGGTAGAGGAATATACTTTTTCTGATAAGGTTAGGGCAGGGATTTTTGATGATTTTGAAATTGACTTTTCAGAGATTAAAATTAAATAAATTTTCATCCTTGAAACCAGCCATCCCATTTAGTATAATAAACTCATTACAAAAGATAAACCATATTAAAATATGGAGAATGTACTTAAGATAACAGATTTTAACAAAAGACAAGGATGAGATACCCCTCACATATCACCATAGAAGTGAGGGGTATTAGTCTACTCAGCGACATTTTTAAGAAATGTGACGTACTCCATCAATCGTAGCCCAAGTTTGATCCGAAGCAGTATAAACGGATTCCCGACCCGTAAGAAGATAATCAATAGACACATGGAAGAAGTCGGCCAGCATGATTAAAGTTTCGTAAGGAGGCTGGCGGTATTTCTTCTCATAACCTGCTATGGTAGAGCGTGCAAGATTGGTATGCTGTGCAAGTTCAATCTGTGTCAGGTTGTTTTTTTGGCGTAGTGTTTTTAGAATTTCAGCAAAATTCATATGATAAGCCTCTAGTACGATCTATTTTCGGATATGGCGTCTGCCGTTTTTGCAATACCGATTCCGTCCTGAACTTCCAGAAGGCGAAGCTGTCTCAATAAGTCTTTCTTTAAGCGTATGGGAAGCCGACGGTATCGGATTAAAAGCTCCTGGGCATCTTCAGGCATGGTCTGTGCTTCTTCTGGGCTGATATAAGAAGGTTCACTGTCTGAGAGAAGATAGTCAACAGTCACATGGAAAAATCGGGCGAATGCAAACAGGTTTTCATGAGAGGGCTTGCGGTTTTTGGATTCATAGCCTGCGATTGTGGTTCGAGAGAGATTCATATGTTCTGCCACATATTCTTGAGTCATATTGTACTTATGCCGTAGGGCCTTTAGTTTTTCAGCAAAAGCCATACTATATTCCTCCTTTGTTAAAATAAATACTTCTTTTGGTATATTTTACCAGATGTTTCGTTAAAGAACATATATTGTTCCGAAAAGAAACTCTAATGAAAATCTAACGGAACCTGCTCTTTACACTTGAAAGACTTATTGATATAATAAAAGTAGGTTTATCCTAAAATGGGGAAAGGAGTATAGGAACCATGAAGAAAAGAATTTTAATAATGATTTTAGCCGGACTATTTTGTCTGACAGCCTGTGAACAGAGCCAAGACAATCCGCCCACAGAGCCGGTAAGCCAGGATGAGCAGGAGAAGCCGGAGGATGATAATATGAATGAGGATGAGGAGGACGACCAGGACGGAGAGCCTCAGGAGGAGAAGCCGGATAAGGATCGGGAGGAGAACCAGGGAACGGACCAGAATACAGAGGGAACAACGAAGATTACGATTTATAGCTGCAATGAAGATGCTACCGCATTTGCTACATCAGAGGTAGAGCTTGATTCCCTGACACCCCAGGCGGTATTGGACGCCTTGTTTGTTCAGGGGGCTGTCTCGGCAGATGTGAAGATTAATTCTTTGGAGAAGTCTACAGTAGACGGAGAAGATACGATTCTAATTGATTTTAACAGTGCATTTGCTTCTTATGTGTCAAGTATGGGTTCTGCGGGAGAATACTATGCGGTGGGAAGTGTGTGCAACACCTTCTTAGACGCATATTTTTGCGACCAGATTAAGATTACGGTAGACGGGGCCACATTGGAGACCGGACATATGGAGTATTCGGGATATTTTGGGAAGTTTTCATAAGTGAGCATTAGAAAGGGGCTGTCGGAAAATGCGGTAAAATGTCATTTCCTGACAACCCCTTTGTCATACCCGCAGGGCATGCTGTAATGTATATTCTGCGGGTAGGTGGACATAGTCCAACAAGGGTATAATTGTATGTTCAGAGTGATTCTGTTTCCGATTTTTTGCTTCCGTCTCGGAGTTCCAAAAGATTGAGATGCTTTAACAGGTCTTTTTTTGAGCGTATGGACAGACGCCGGTATCTCTTTAAGAGTTCTTGGGCGTCATCGTCCATGGTTCTTGATTCGTCTTCTGTGATGTAACTTGGTTCCTCGTCATCGAGAAGATAATCGATGGTTACGTGGAAGAGGTTGGCGAAGGCTGACAGCTTCTCGTGGGAGGGCTGTCGATTTTTTGTTTCATAACCAGCGATTGTAGAGCGGGCAACATTCATGCGTTCGGCAACATATTCCTGGGTCATATTTTTTTCATGACGCAGAGCTTTCAATTTTTCTGCGAAAGCCATGGTTAGATTCCTCCTTTGTATCAAGCTATACTATATTTTACCAACTGTTGCAATTAAGAACATGAATTGTTCCGGCTTAAAACGGTTGTGTTCCGAAAAGTAACGAGGGGATTTAGATGAAAAAAACAGGTTATTATTCTTCCGGTGTATTTGCACGTATGGCAAATGTAACTCTGCGGACCATCCGCTATTACGACAAACAGGATATCCTAAAACCGTCCTTTGTCAGTGAGGCAGGGGCTCGTTTTTACACGGATAAAGATTTTGCAAGGCTTCAGCAGATTTTGCTGCTGAAATATCTTGGATTTTCCCTGGAGGATATTAGGGAGATGCTCATTGACGATACGGATTATCACTTTATGCTAAATTCCCTGAATATCCAGTTAAAACTTGTGCAGGACAGGATTGAGCAGATGCAGCTTGTGGAGAGGGCCATTCGGGATACGTCGGAGGCAATCCGAAAGGAGCATACCATTGACTGGAATCAGATGCTGAACTTGATCCATTTAACCGGAATGGAGAAGAGTTTAAAGAACCAGTATCAGAATGCCTCCAATATATCGGCTCGAATCCATCTCCATCATCTTTATTCCCAGAATCAAAAAGGGTGGTTTCCGTGGATTTATGAACAGCTTGAGGTTCTTCAAGGGATGAAGATTTTGGAGATTGGATGTGGGGACGGAACCCTTTGGATGGAAAATATAGACAAGCTCCCAAAAGAGGTGGATATTACTCTCTCGGATCTTTCGGAAGGGATGTTAAGAGATGCTCGTCGGGCCATTGGGGCGGAGGATGAAAGATTTTGTTATCAAGTGATTGATTGTCACCAGATGCCTTGTGAAGACCGTAGGTTCGATGTGGTAATCGCAAACCATGTTCTGTTCTACTGCGAGGATATAACAAGGGTATGCAGGGAAGTTGTGCGGGTGTTAAAGCCTGGGGGAAGATTTTTTTGCAGCGCCTATGGACGAAATCATATGAAGGAGGTAAGCGCTCTGGTTCAGGGATTTGATGACAGGATTGTGCTTTCGGCGGACAAATTATACGATAGGTTCGGCAGGGAGAATGGCAGGGACATTTTATCAGAGTATTTTGCGTCCTGTAAATGGAGGCAGTACGAGGATTGTCTGATGGTTCCCAAACCTGAGCCGCTGATTGCCTATGTTTTGTCCTGTCACGGCAATCAGGGACAGTATATCACGGAACGGTATAAGGAATTTCGTGCCTATGTAAAACGGAAAACAGACCGTGGGTTTTACATTACGAAAGAAGCAGGGCTGTTTGTCTGCGAGGTGGATTGACATAATTTGTAAAAAAATAAAAAAAGTACTTGAAGGTGACCTTAGGTCACCTTTTATAATGCTTTTGTATTGAGAAATGTGGATGTAAAAACAAAAGTTTTCGTATATTTGCAGACAGAATCCCCAAGTACAGAATGAAAAGACAGAATTTTATCAACACTATCATATAGGTCTTGAAAAAAGAAGAGGAGGTTTTACATGAAGGGAATTATTTTAGCAGGAGGCTCCGGCACACGGCTTTATCCGCTGACGATGGTAACGTCTAAACAATTACTGCCCATTTACGACAAGCCCATGATTTACTATCCAATGTCAGTATTGATGAATGCAGGGATTCGGGAGATATTGATTATCTCTACTCCCCAGGATACGCCCAGGTTTCGTGAGCTGTTAGGCGACGGGCATCAGTTTGGGGTACAGATATCCTATGAAGTCCAGCCAAGTCCGGACGGGCTGGCCCAGGCATTTATTATCGGGGCGGATTTTGTTGGAGACGATACGGTAGCCATGGTATTGGGGGACAATATTTTCGCAGGTCATGGCCTGAAGAAGCGGCTTAAGGCTGCGGTGAAGAATGCAGAGTCAGGGAAAGGGGCGACAGTATTCGGATATTATGTGGATGACCCTGAGCGCTTTGGTATTGTGGAATTTAACCATGAGGGCAAGGCCATTTCCATTGAAGAAAAACCAGAAAAGCCTAAGAGCAACTACTGTGTGACAGGGCTTTATTTCTACGATAACAAGGTGGTAGAGTATGCGAAGAATTTAAAGCCAAGCGCCCGCGGGGAGTTGGAGATTACGGATTTGAACCGTGTGTATCTGGAAACGGAGAAGCTCAATGTAGAGCTTCTGGGACAGGGCTTCACCTGGCTGGATACCGGAACTCATGAGAGCCTTGTGGATGCCACCAGTTTTGTAAAGACGGTGGAATCCCACCAGCACCGTAAGATTGGCTGTCTGGAGGAGATTGCTTATCTGAATGGCTGGATTACCAAGGAGGAGGTGCTTAAGGTGTACGAGGTTCTGAAAAAGAACCAGTATGGACAGTATTTGAAAGACGTTCTGGACGGAAAATTCCAGGATGGGCTGTATTAATAGAAATAGTTTCAGAATTGAAAAGGAGAATAAGTATGACAATGATCGTAACCGGCGGCGCCGGATTTATCGGAAGTAACTTTATTTTTCACATGTTGGACAAATATCCGGATTACCGGATTATCTGCCTGGACTGCCTGACCTATGCAGGGAATCTGTCCACCCTTGAGCCGGTGATGGACCGCCCTAATTTCCGTTTCGTGAAGGAAAGCATCACGGACAGGGAAGCGGTGTACAAGCTGTTTGAGGAGGAGCATCCGGATATTGTGGTGAATTTTGCGGCGGAGAGCCATGTGGACCGTTCCATTGAGGAGCCGGAGGTATTCCTGGATACCAATATTAAGGGAACGGCTGTGCTCATGGATGCCTGCCGGAAATACGGGATTACCCGCTACCATCAGGTTTCCACCGACGAGGTATACGGAGATCTTCCATTGGATCGTCCCGACCTGTTCTTCACAGAGGAGACACCCATTCACACCAGCAGCCCTTACAGCTCATCTAAGGCGGCGGCGGACCTTCTGGTGCTTGCGTACTATAGGACTTATGGGCTTCCGGTGACCATCAGCAGATGCTCGAACAACTATGGACCCTACCATTTTCCGGAGAAATTAATTCCGCTGATGATTGCCAATGCGCTGAACGATAAGCCCCTTCCGGTATATGGAAAAGGAGAAAATGTTCGGGACTGGCTCTACGTGGAGGACCACTGTAAGGCCATTGATTTGATTATCCACAAGGGACGCGTCGGTGAGGTTTACAATATAGGCGGCCACAATGAGATGAAGAATATTGACATTGTGAAGATTATCTGCAAGGAGTTAGGAAAGCCGGAGAGCCTCATTACCTATGTGACAGATAGGAAAGGCCATGACATGCGCTATGCCATTGACCCGACGAAGATTCACGGTGAGCTGGGATGGCTGCCGGAGACGAAGTTTGCAGACGGAATTAAGAAGACTATTCAGTGGTATCTGGACAATAAGGAATGGTGGGAGACGATTATTTCCGGAGAATATCAGAATTATTACGAGAAAATGTATGCGGACCGTTAATCAGGATTGGTGAAAATGTCAGGAGGGAATCATATGAAAGTATTGGTAACTGGAGTGGCAGGGCAGTTGGGCCATGACGTGATGAATGAGCTTCACAAGAGAGGGTACGAAGGAATTGGCAGCGATATTGCTAAGGAGTACAGCGGCATTGCGGACGGCACGCCCGTCACCTCCATGCCTTATATTCAGATGGATATCACAGACGCCCAGGCGGTGAGAGATAAGATTACCGAGGCGGCGCCGGATGTGGTGGTACACTGTGCGGCATGGACGGCTGTGGATTTGGCGGAGGATGAGGATAAAATCGACAAGGTGCGTTTGATTAACGCCAAAGGTACGGAATATATAGCAGAGGTCTGCAAGCATTTGGACTGTAAGCTGGTTTATTTAAGCACTGATTATGTATTTGACGGACAGGGGACTAAGCCCTGGCAGCCGGATTGCAAGGATTATAAGCCCTTGAATGTCTACGGCGTGACCAAGCTTGAGGGAGAGAAGGCGGTAGACGAGAGGCTGTCTAAGTTTTTCATCGTGCGGATTGCCTGGGTATTTGGCAAGAACGGCAAGAATTTTATCAAAACCATGTTGAATGTGGGAAAGAATCACGACAGGATTACAGTGGTCAACGACCAGATTGGAACGCCTACCTATACCTTTGATTTGGCGAGGCTTTTGGTGGATATGATTGAGACGGACAAGTACGGCTACTATCATGTGACCAATGAGGGAGGCTATATTAGCTGGTATGATTTTACCAAAGAAATCTTCCGCCAGGCGGTAGAGCTTGGTCATCCGGAATATTCCGAAGACAAGGTAAGCGTGGTTCCGGTAACCACAGAGGAATACGGCGTTTCCAAGGCGGTGAGGCCCTTTAACAGCCGGTTGGATAAAAGCAAGCTTATAGAGAATGGGTTTACTCCCCTTCCGACCTGGCAGGATGCCCTTGCAAGGTATCTGAAGGAAATTGAGTTTTAGGATTTGACAGAAAGGATAAAACCATGGGACAGATTAAAGTAGAAAAAAATGCAGGCGGGATAGAGGGACTTTGTGTCATAGAGCCGGCAGTCCACGGAGATGCCAGAGGTTATTTCATGGAGACCTATAATCAGAGGGATATGGAAGATGAGGGACTTACCATGAACTTTGTTCAGGACAACCAGTCCTGCTCTGTCAAGGGTGTTTTACGTGGACTCCATTTCCAGAAAGAGTTCCCCCAGGGAAAGCTGGTGAGGGTCATCAAGGGCTCTGTGTATGATGTGGCGGTTGATTTAAGAAGCGGAAGCCACACTTTTGGGAAATGGTTTGGAATTGAGCTGACAGAGGAGAATAAGAAGCAGTTCTATATTCCGGAGGGCTTTGCTCACGGCTTCCTGGTGCTCAGCGATATGGCTGAGTTCTGCTATAAATGTACAGACTTCTACCATCCTGGAGACGAGGGCGGGCTTGCGTGGAACGACCCTGAAATCGGAATCAAGTGGCCGAAGCTTTTGGGTGAGTATAAGGGGAATGCTTCGGCAAAAGGGTATCAGTTGGAGGATGGAACGAAATTGAATTTAAGCGATAAAGATCAGTTGTGGGCTGGGCTTAAGGATACGTTTCATTTTTAAGAAGGGCCATGGATTACGGTGTGCCCTTGGGGATACATTGTGAGGCTGTCAGAAAACGCTGTTTGAAATTGCGTTTTCTGACAGTCTCTTTTGTCAAAAAGTAGAATGATTGTAATTGAGTTTATTGTCAAAAGATGGTAGAATGTAACTATGATAGAAAGGCAAAGTAGTAGTCTATTTTCTGTAATCTATATTCTTAAGCCCAGAGGCGTCAATAGCTTCCGTTTGCGAAGCGAATATCCTATGAGGGCCTGTTACTTGGCGGACCTTTTGCTGCGGGAGTATAGACAGGTGCGCAATAAGATTACAAAAAGGACATTTTCTTATCGAAGGATTTCCAATGTCTACACTATCGTTTTGTTTGAAAAGAGTACGTCGGAGTTTCACGAGTTTCCGAACAAGTATATACATAAATTCCGGCAGATGTCAGATACAGGGCTTAAAATCAATCTTTTGCAGGAATATGTCTTTGTACCGCTTGACATCTTTAAAGAAAACCATCAAAATAGGGGTATAGAGGAACGGCTTAGCGGATGGCTTACCTTTTTAAGCAGCGATAAACCGGAGGATATCATTGCATTGATTAAGAAGTATCCGGATTTTAAGGGAATGTATGAGCAGATCTATGAGATTTGCCAGAATATCGAGCAGGTGATGGGTATGTTTTCAAAGGAATTGTATGAGTTGGACAGGAATACAGTACGGTATATGATTGACGAGCTGCAGGAGGAGAATAAACGGTACAAGGAAGAAAATAGGCACTGTAAGGAGCAAAACGAACATTTTAGGGAAGAAAATAAGAGGCTGAATGTCGCCCTTCAAGAAGCCTTGGAGAAGCTTAAGGAGCAAAAAAAGTAGAGGTATTCAAAAGGAATACCTCTATTTACGAATTCCACATCTAAACTTATCTTCCGGAGGTCTTCCGGATTACCCAGTCTTTCACATAAGAGAAGGTATGCCTGATTAGCTCGCCTTCAATCCGTACATAGTTCCGAAGATACCGTATGCGGAAGGGGACCTTACGCTGCTCATGTCTGGTTTTAAGCCCTTCTAATACCCCCTCCTTGTAATCTCTCCCAAAGCCAATCTTCACAAAAAAGGCGTACTTCACCAGATATCCGAAAAGAAGGGGAATAAAATTAATCATTAGTTGTAAAAAGGGCATATTCTTATAGTTCAGATAAACATTATTCCGTGCAGACAGCTTTACCTTGAAGGAGTTATACTTCGAGCCGCTTGTCCCGCTGCCCACGTGGTAGATAAGCGCTGTGGGGCAGTACATATTCCGATACCCGAAAATCTTGGCGCGGTATCCCACGTCAATATCCTCCAGATAAGCAAAATGATTCTCATCAAACAATCCGATCTTCTTAAAAACCTGTCGGCGGTAGATGGCGGCGCCGGCACAGGCGCTGAAAATTTCATCATTTTCCCTATAATTGGAGACTGGACGTCCCACTCCTCGGCATACCCCCCAGCCTGTCAGAGTGTAGAGATCGCCGGCGCTGTCAATCAGCTCTGGATGGTACATCTGGATCATCTTACTGCTGACTGAGAAGATGCGGGGCGACTGTTCAATGGCTTTCACCATCTCCTCTAAATAATGGGGGTCTGCGGTGGTGTCGTTATTCAAAAGGATGACATAGGGAGTCCTGGAACGCCGAATCCCAATATTTACCGCCTTGCTGAAACCGTAGTTCTCTTTCAGGGCAATGACTTCGATTTCAGGGTAATTCTCCTTCACAAACTCAACGCTTCCGTCTGTTGAAGCGTTATCCACAACCAGGATTCCATAATCCTTGAAGGTCTGCTTCTTGAGGGAGGCAAGACAGGGCTCCATGAAATGACATCCATTGTAGTTGGGGATAATAATTGTAACTTTCATATATATGAATCCGCCTTTCTGCGCTTTAATGACTGATTTATTATAGCAAAGAATAAAAAAATGCGCTATAATATCTTTTAATTATTTTAAGATTGTGTTACGGAGGTTGGCTGGATGGACAGAATATGTGTGAAAGCATGGTGGGGGGACCACAGGCAGGAGATTCTATTGGCGTTTATGGTTTCGTTGGTTGCATTTGGCGTGATGCTTACCTGTCCGACTATTGGAATAGATGAAGAAAAATCCATTCTTGCGGGGGAGGGCTACGGGCCTTGGATTCCTCAGGGAAGATTTGGAATACAGATGTTCAATGAACTCTTTACGGTCAACGGTCGGTACGTCCCTTTTCTGTGGGATTTTCTGGCAGTCTGCGTGTGGTTTTTTTCCGGTGTGACCAGCGCATTTACGTTATTGGAGGAGGACGGATGGAAGACTGGACGTTTTGAACTTTTTATCTTTTTGACCTACTATACGACTCTTCCTTTTGTGGTGGGGGAGATTCTTTCTTTTTCCATGTTTAATCTGCAGGTGTCCCTGGGAATGGCGTCTGCCTCTCTTGCGTTCGCATTTACGGCAAGATACCTAAAATATATAGAAAAAACGGAAATGACTAAGGAGGAGAAGCATGCTGCAAAAAGAGAGCTGCTTTTGTCGATTCTTTTGTTATCCTATGGAGTCGCTGTGTATCAGGCGATTTTGTCCCTGTACGTTACATCGGTAGTAATCTATTGTCTTAGAAAAGTCCTAAAAGGAGAGCTGGCAATCTGGAAAACTATAATCAGACCAGCATGTATAAGCCTCATATCCGTGGCGCTCTATTATGGGTTGAATTTTGTGATACAGACAGTCACAGGGCATGGGGCCAACTATACGGAAAGTTATATTGGATGGTTTGAAGACAGCAGCGTTTTCCATACGGCTTTTATGGCGGTTGCAAATGTGGCAAGGGTTTCCTTTGGCATTACCATAAAAGATGTGTCCATTTATGGCGGATTTGTGATTATGGCCTCCACACTGATGTTTATTGCCTGGTCAGTCTATGTGTTTGTCAGGGCAAAGGAAAAGGGGGCAAGGATACGGCTTCTGTTTCTGACGATGGCTCTTGTGATATCGCCCTTTGTCATGTTTATTCTGATGGGGACGTATAAGACCCATGGACGTATGCTGTTGGCTTTGCCGCTTGCAGGGGCTATGGAGATTTACTTTGTATTAGAGACATTAAAAGTGAGGCGCTTTTTTCGATATGTGGCAGTGGGACTGGCGGGGTATCTCATCTTTTTAAATGTCCGAAATATGAATACACTCTATTATTATGATGCTGTCCGTTATCACAAGGACCAGGTTACGGCCAATGCGGTCATGCATGATATCAATGCGTTGGGATATAATTATAAAGCAAAGCCCATTGTGTTTGTGGGCGCCTATGAGATGGATACGTCCGGTTTTTTTGACAGCTCGGATAATGTGGGGATTGATGGCTCTATGTTTGGATGGAATGGGGGACATATTGCCAGGATTCGTGAGCTGCTGGTGACGGAAGGATACATGACGCTTCAGCCTGAGCCTTATGAGATCGTCAAAGCCTTAGATTATACGAAGGACATGGCGCCGTGGCCCAAGCCAGGAAGTATTGTGGAAACGGAGGGCAGTATTATCGTCTATTTTTCAGAGCCTTCCGAGGACTGGTACAATGTCAATGGAGTGAGCAGATAAGAAAGTCAAGGAGTAACGCGGGATGAAGAAACCAATACTGTATATCGTAGTGCCATGCTATAATGAGGAGGCTGTTCTTCCCATAACCAGCCGTCAGTTTAAGAAAAAGCTGGATGAATTGATTGAGAAGGGGTTGACAGACCCAAAAAGCAGGCTTCTGTTTGTAAATGACGGAAGCCATGACGCTACATGGGAGATCATAAAAGGCTTGGCGGATTCCAGTGAAGCCTTTATGGGAATCTCCCTGAGCAGGAATCGGGGCCATCAGAATGCAATACTGGCAGGTCTGATGGAGGTGAAGGACAGGGCAGATATTACCATCACTATAGATTGCGACGGACAGGACGATATAGATGCCATGAACCGGATGGTGGAGGAATATCTGGACGGGAGTGAGATTGTATACGGGGTGAGGAGTAACAGAAACACGGATTCGTTTTTTAAGAGGACGTCGGCAGAAGGATTTTACAGATTATTGAAGCTTTTGGGGGCGGAGGTGGTCTTTAACCATGCGGATTACCGCCTGGTATCCGGCAGAGTTTTGAAGGAGTTTTCGGAATTTAAAGAAGTGAATATCTTTTTGCGGGGGATGTTGCCTCTGGTGGGCTTTAAGAGTACCAGTGTCTATTATGAGCGTAAAGAGAGAGCTGCGGGCAGAAGCCACTATCCATTGTCGAGGATGGCGGCCCTTGCCTTTGACGGGATTACCAGTTTAAGCATTAAGCCCATAAGGATGATCACAGGGATGGGGTTATTGATTTCCCTGTTAAGTTTTATCGGCGTGTTATGGTCAGTGATCATGTATTTTACAAGACAGAGTGTGGTGGGATGGGCAAGCACTGTGAGCATCATCTGTTTTATAGGCGGAGTACAGTTGGTCAGTATGGGGGTGTTGGGCGAATATATCGGAAAGATTTATCTGGAGGTAAAGAAAAGGCCCAGGTATATTATTAGTGAGAGGACCAAGGAGGACTGTGAGAAAGACGACGCCTATTGACGCCAAGACCCGCGAATTCAGTATATTAATGAATTGTTAAGAAAAACTATAGAATTGATGGGTTGTGATATCTGACAATTTATTGTATGATAAGGTGTGGTTTAGGTGGTGGATGAAAATGATTAAAAATAATCAAAAATTGTTGAATACACTTCATTTTGTGATAGATGCGCTGGCAATCATTTTTTCCTATGTGGCGGCGTGGTATATAAAATTCAGAAGCGGAATCTTTGAATTAGGGGCGTGGCATCTGTCTCTCCAGGAATATATGAGGGTTCTTATCTTTCTTGTACCGGAATACCTTCTGCTGTATTATATCTTCCAATTATACACGCCGAAGCGGGTACAGGGCAGGAGGCTTGAGGCATGGCGGATTATACAGGCCAATGTAATCGGGCTTATGACCTTTATTTTGGTCTTGTATCTGGCAAGAGAGACGGATTTCTCCAGAACCATGATGTTTGTGTTCTTCTGTATCAATGTGTTTGTGGAAGTGGTAGGACGCAATATTCTGCGGGAAGAACTGAGGAATATCCGAAAAAAAGGATACAATCAGAAGCATATCCTGCTGGTGGGATACAGCAGAGCAGCGGAACAGTATGTGGACAGGATTCGGGCTAATCCTGAGTGGGGGTATATTGTCAGGGGAATCCTGGCGGACAACAAGCCGCGGGGAACGGAATACAGAGGTGTAAAGGTGCTTGGAAGGACAGAGAATCTTTCCATTGTACTGCCGGAGAATAAGTTGGACGAGATTGTCATAACCCTGGGGCTTGCAGAATATCATAAGCTGGAGCACATTGTAGGGATGTGTGAGAAATCCGGAGTTCACACCAAGTTTATTCCGGACTACAACAATATTATTCCCACCAAGCCTTACACAGAGGATTTACTTGGGCTTCCGGTGGTGAATATCCGGCATGTGCCCTTAAGCAATGCCCTTAACGCGTTGCTGAAACGGGGGGTAGACCTGTTTGGCGCGGTGACGGCGCTGCTTCTGTTTTCACCAATTATGGCGGCAACAGCGGCGGTGATTAAGATAACGTCGCCGGGGCCGCTGATTTTCAAGCAGGAAAGAATCGGCTTTCAGAACAGACCGTTTCTGATGTATAAGTTTCGCTCCATGGTGGTGCAGGATGAGAAGAAAGAGAAAGGGGGATGGACAACCCCAGATGATCCCAGGGTAACAGGATTCGGCAAGTTTATACGGAAGACGAGTATCGATGAACTTCCGCAGCTTTTTAATGTATTAAAGGGAAACATGAGTCTTGTAGGGCCAAGGCCAGAGAGACCGCAGTTTGTGGAGAAGTTCAGCGAGGAGATTCCCAGATACAGAGTCAAGCATCAGGTGCGTCCCGGCCTAACAGGATGGGCGCAGGTGAATGGATATCGGGGGGATACCTCCATTCGCAAACGGATTGAGTATGACCTGTACTATATCGAGAATTGGACGCTTGGGTTTGATCTTAAGATTATATTTTTGACATTTTTCAAAGGCTTTGTGAATAAAAACGCATATTAGCCTGTAGGGGAGAACTGGCATGAGTAAGAATAAAAGCGTGGAAAGAAGAAGCGTAGAAAAAAAGAGAAAAGGAGACAGGAGAGGAAAAGATAAGAGAATGTCGCCGCAGGAGCGTCAGAAGAAAATGCGTAAGAGGAAAAGAAAAAGAGTTCTGTTTCTGTGTTTTGAGCTGTTTATTTTGGCTATTTTGTGTGTCGTAGGATACGGGATGCTGAAATTGGGGAAGTTAGATATTAATATTTTAAACCAAAATAATCTGGAGGTCTATAAGGATACAGGGCCTTACACGAACATTGCCTGTTTTGGGCTGGATTCCAGAAACGGCGAGCTAGAGGGCGGGGTGCAGAGCGACAGTATTATGATTGTGAGCATCAACAACGAGACCAATGATGTGACACTGACCTCCGTATACCGAGACACATTATTACAGCAGGCGGACGGCAGCTATGAGAAGGCGAATTCTGCATATAACAGAGGCGGGCCGGAGGCGGCCATCAGCCTGTTAAACCGCAACTTTGACCTGGATATTCGCAACTATGTCAGCGTCAATTTCAGCGCTCTTGTGGATGTAATCGACGCTCTTGGAGGGCTTGAGATTGATATGACAGAGGAGGAGGCGTTCTATTGCAACGGATACGCATTTGAGACGGCTCAGGTTGTTGGAAAGGATATGCAGAAGATTGACGAGGTGGCAGGGACACAGTTGTTAGACGGGGTTCATGCAGTAGGTTATGCCAGAATCCGCTACACGGAAGGAAATGATTTCAAGAGAACGGCACGCCAGAGAGAGGTGCTGCAAAAGACGGTTGACAAAGCAAAGAAAGCAAACCTGCTGACTTTGAATAAGATTGTGGATAAGGTATTCCCCCAGATTTCCACCAGTCTGTCAGTCACGGATATGTTAGGATTCGCGGCAAATATCCTGAACTATAATATTGTAGGAACCACAGGCTTTCCATATGCGGTGACCACCAGCGAGGATGTCCGGAATCATACAGGCTCTTATGTGGTGCCCATTAACTTTGTGGGGAATGTGTCACAGCTCCACCAGAATATTTTTGCGGAGGAATGGTACGAGCCGTCCATCAAGGTAAAACAGATTCATGACGATATCATCTATCTGACAGGAGTGTCTGAAAATGCCCAGGCCATGCAGACTACATTTGAAGGAGATACTGGTGGAGGCGGTACGTTTGAAGGAGATACACAATGAGGAGACGCAATGACATTATAATGGAATATGGCACATATATGCTGGTATATTTTATGAGTTATATTGCTTCTCTTGCAGGGTTTTATTATCTCGCTGGAGTGATGCTTGTGCTGGAGGCTGTGTATCTGTATCTTCATTGGGTGAAGGAGACCCAGAATTTGACAGAGCTTCGGGGGCTGTTTACCCTTGCATGGGTGGGTGGCCAGGGGCTTGCCTGTTTAAAGCTCAGCAGGCTTCAGAAGGACTGGGATTACAGAACTTGGGCCTGCTTCTTCCTTATATATATCGGTTTTGGGATTGGATATGAGTGGGGGCAGAAATACGATTCGGATGAAAAAAAAGAGCTTGGTAAGAATCCTGTGCTGGCAGAACGGCTTTTGGTATGTATTATGGGGCTGGCTCTTACATCCATGGCGTGCTTTCTCTTTGAAGCGGCAAAGCTTAAATTTATTCCCTTGTTCTCTAAGGAGCCTCATGCCTATTCTTACTTTCACGTATCAGGAGTGCATTATTTTACCGTTAGCTGTATCCTGATTCCAGCTATTACGGTTCTGTATATGAAGGTAAGTGACGGACTTGGTAAGAAAGAGAAGGCGGCGCTTATAGCGGCGAATGTGACGGCAGTTGTCATTCCTGTGCTGTGTGTGTCCAGGTTCCAGCTCCTCTTTGCCGTTGGCTTTGCCGTGGTTACATATATTATGGTATACCAGGGAGTCAGGCTTCGTACTCTGGCAGGCATTGGGGCGGCGCTAATCCCTATCTACGTGATACTGACGGTGTTCCGCCATCACGACATTGCCTATCTGAACGGTATATTTGAGATGAAATATGAGAAGATGCCAATCTTTATCACACAGCCTTATATTTATGTGGCAAATAATTTTGAGAATTTTAACTGCATGGTGGAGCAGCTTACAAAGCATACTTACGGGGTGCGTATGCTGTTTCCCTTTTTTGCCCTGACTGGGCTTAAGTTTGTATTTCCAAAGCTGACGGCCTCAGTGGTCTATCTGACGAAGCCAGAGCTTACAACCCTTACTATGTTCTATGATGCGTATTATGATTTTGGGATGCCAGGCGTGTTTCTGTTCGCTGCCCTTGTGGGCGCGGCGGCAAAATGGGTGATGCAGCTTGTGAAAAAAAGTGAGAATCCGGTGGTGTATCTGTTCTATGGACAGCTTGCCATTTATCTTGGGCTTGCGTTTTTCACCACTTGGTTCAGCAACCCGACCACCTGGTTCTGGTTGATTCTGACAGGGATGATGTACTTGTATGTAGGATATGATAGAGATAAGAGAGGAAATGTGCAGAGAGATGAGTGAGCAGAAGCGTGTGGATGTGGTGATATTGACCCACCAGCCGGACGAAAGGTTCAGGGAGGAACTGAGAAGGCTAAAACAACAGCGTTATCCTGTTGGACATATTTATGTAATAAATACCAGGTCAAAGAGTTTTCCTGAAGATGTGGCCAGGATGGAGGGAGTATCCGTGACCCATATAGAGCCGGAGGAGTTCGATCATGGTGGGACGCGGGATCTGGGATTTCGGTTGTCTGATGCAGAGCTTCTGGTTTTTATGACTCAGGATGCGCTTCCGGCTGATAAGGATATGATTGGGGAGTTGGTAAAGCCCCTTCTTGCGTCTAAGGGCGTGGGGGTTTCCTATGCACGCCAGCTTCCGGCAAAGGGGTGTGATGTGATTGAACGGTTTACCAGGTCCTTCAATTATCCGGCAGAGGGTAGGGTGAAGGGCAGGGAGGATTTACCGGAGTTAGGGATCAAGACCTTCTTCTGCTCGGATGTATGCGCGGCTTACCGAAGGACGGTCTACGAGGAAATGGGAGGATTTACTAGGCAGACGATCTTTAACGAGGACATGGTCATGGCGGCTAAGATGGTGAAGGCTGGATACCAGGTTGCCTATGCGGCAAAGGCCAGGGTTATCCATTCACATAACTATTCAGGGCGGCAGCAGTTTCAGAGGAATTTTGATTTGGCGGTTTCCCAGGCAGACCATCCGGAGGTGTTTAAGGGAATCCGTTCCGAGACCGAGGGAATCCGGATGGTGAGAGATACGGCCCTTTACTTACTGAAAAAAGGCAGATGGTATCTTCTTCCTGTACTTCTATATAAAAGCGGCTGTAAGTATCTTGGCTATAAAGCGGGACAGAATTATAGGAAAATGCCTTTGTGGATGGTGAAAAGATGTTCGGCAAGCAAGGCATATTGGGAAAAATATGCAGAAAACAATATTTGTAATTGAAGTTTCCAGGAAAATGAGGTAATATATTGAAGAATGTTATCGTAAAATGAGTTAAATTGAGTAATGAAAGAAAGGACATTGGATAATGGCTAGGGAAAAAAATCATTACAGGCGTGGTCGTAGGAAGCGTGGATTTGCCGCATGGTCTCTGGGAAAGAAGATTGGAGTGATTTTTGGAGGAACCGTAGCGCTGGTGGCAGCGACAGGAGCCGTAATCCTGGCGAGCAAGTTGTCTAAGATTGAGAAGGCGCCGATTAATCCCATGGAGTTGAGTGTATCGGAGGAGGCAAGGGAGAGGGGAACCGGCTATCTGAACGTTGCACTGTTTGGCGTCGATTCTCGTAAAAGCGAGCTCGGCAAGGGAACCCGAAGTGATACGATTATGATTGCAAGTCTGAATCGTGAGACGCTGGAGGTAAAGATTTCCTCCGTATACCGAGACACCCTGCTGCAGCAGGATGATGGGTCGATTACCAAGGCGAATGCGGCATATTCTTACGGTGGACCGGAAGCGGCGGTCGCCATGCTGAATAAGAATCTTGATATGGATATTGAGCATTATGTGACGGTGAATTTCGATGCGTTAATCGATGTAGTGGATGAAGTAGGGGGAATTGAGATTGATGTTACTGAAGAAGAGATCCCTTATATCTGTGGTTACGCCATTGAGATTATGAAAGCGACGGGTAGAGTGTCGGCGGGAGTTACCGAACCCGGCCCTCAGGTTTTGAATGGTCTGCAGGCCACAGCCTATGCCAGAATCCGTTATACGGCGGGGGATGATTTTAAGCGGGCAGAGCGTCAGCGTATGGTGCTTGCGAAGATTGTGGAGAAGCTTCAGCAGGCGTCTCCGGCCCAGTTGAACAAGATTATAGACAAGGTATTTCCCCAGGTTGCCACGAATTTCACTATGGCGGAGATTCTGGATTATGCGGTGGATGCATTTGATTACCGGCTTGGCGAGACCACAGGTTTTCCCTTTGATAAAACTACGGACGAGCTGGTGGATATAGGAAGCGTAGTTATACCGGTTACTCTTGAGAGCAATGTAGAACAGCTTCATAAGTTCTTCTACGGCGACAGCGAGGCCTATTCGGTATCCTCCACCGTATCGTCTATCAGTGATAAGATTGTGAACAAAGCAGGAAACCGCAAGGCAGATGTGAATGAAGATACCCAGAGTATTATGAGTCAGCCGGACGACGATGACGATGATGATTATGACTATAACAGAGGATCTTCCAGCAGCGGAGGCGGTGGAAACCATGGCAGCGGAAGCGGAACATCATCCAGCGGGAATAACGGAGGTTCTACTGGAGGGGGAGGAAACAGCGGGACAAGCGGAGGAGCTTCCAGTGGGAACGATGACGATGATACCTCTGGAGACGGTGATACGTATATACCCGATGACAGCGATTCGTCAACTTCGGATGGTAACGATTCGTCAGGTTCAGATGAAGGATAGTGTCTATTTGCCTGATGTACAAAGTCTGTTGGATAATAATTTAGAAAAATGAGGTAGCTTACATGAGAAGATGGAAGAAAATACTTTCTATGTTGGTTATAGTGTGTATGCTTTGCCCGTGTGTATCCATGATTGTTCACGCGGCGTCTGCGGAAGTACGTTTCTCAGATCCTTCTACAACGGTAGGTGCGGAGGTTGATGTTAATATAAGAGTCAGCTCTTCTGCTGAGATTGTATCACTGAATCTAACATTGGCCTATGATACGGACAAGTTAAGGTTTATCAGCGGCGACAGCGCCACCGGCGGAAGCGGAACCATTACCATGAACTGTACCGGAGAAAGCATAGAGGATGGACTTACCCTGAAGTTTCAGGCTCTTGCGGAAGGGACCGGAAAGGTAACGATTTCTCAGTCCTCAGGGACGGATATGGACGGTTCGGAGTTAGATATTACAGAGGGGAATTCGGCAGTCACGATTGGGCCGGGAGATCCTTCATTGATTCAGCCAGAAGAGGGGGCGGGCAACGAGGGCGGTACGGCGGCTGCAAACGGCCCTCAGGTGGAGATTGACGGGGTACAGTATATTGTTACCAATGATTTTTCGGACGCATTGATACCGGAGGGCTTCTCGCGGGGAGAGATGATCTTAGAGGGAGCCGCCTGTCAGGTGGCAACGCAGCCTGTAAGCAATGTGTCGGCCTTTTATCTGACGCCTGCCGCCGGAGGGGAGCCGGAGTTCTTCCTATATGACGGTGATAAAGGCTCGTTTCTTCCCTTTGAGTCCGTCAGTATTTCCTCTGACCGTTATATTATCCTTCTGAGGGACGACGGTTCTGTGAACCTGCCAAAGCGTTACCAGGAGACGGTGCTTACCTTAAACGGCAAGGAATTTCCGGCATGGCAGGATGTGGACATGGCAGAGTATTATGTGCTTTATGCCTTGAATGCAGACGGTCAGAAAGGAATGTACCAGTATGATACGGTTGATAAGACCTACCAGAGATATGTAGAACATACGGCGGAGGCGAAGGAGAAGAAGACTCCCAAGGGCTGGTGGAACAAATTTCTGCAGTTTGTGGGTGATTTCTTGGATATTGTGCTGATTATCGTTATGATGCTCATGCTGGTTCTGATTGCTTTCCTGGTTGTGGTCAGTGTAAAGCTTCGGAATCGTAATTTGGAATTGGACGATCTGTATGATGAATATGACATCGATCCGGATCGGGATGATGAGCCGGCGCCAAAGCCGAAGGCAAAGAAGCCGGCGCCGGGAAAAGAGATTAAGAATGCAGTAAGACGTAATGCAGACGAGCCTGCTGTCAGAGTTCCGGTTAAGACCATGAGTCTGAAGGAAGAAGATCTGTTTGATGATTATGACAATCTGGGTGATGATGACGACGACTATGACGATTTTGATTCAGACGGTTATGACTCGGATGGCTATGATGATGACGATGATTATGGTTATGATGATGACTATGACGACGATGATGATTATAGCAGCAATTCCAATGATATGATCGATGATCTGGATGATCTTCTAAATCTGCAGTCTCAGAAAAAGCGGGGGCAGAAGAAGGGTGATACGTTCCAGGTGGATTTTATTGATTTAGATTAACAATCATTGCATTAATTTCGGATAAAATCAGCGCTCTGCAAGGAGGCGGGGCGCTGATGGCCAGAGGTTAATGCAATATTTTTTATGAAAATAAAAAGGAGTTGGAAAATATGTGTGGTATTGTAGGATATATAGGAAATCGGCAGGCAGCGCCAATTCTGTTGGACGGATTAGGGAAGCTTGAATACAGAGGATATGATTCCGCAGGTATCGCCGTTTACAACGAGGGAAAAATCGACATGATTAAGTCAAAGGGCAGGCTTAAGGTATTGAGTGAGCTGACCCATGACGGCGCCACTTTGGAGGGAACTATGGGAATCGGCCACACCCGATGGGCGACCCACGGCTCTCCGTCGGATGTGAATGCCCATCCCCATTTTAATGCGGATAAGAGCATTGTGGTTGTACATAACGGTATCATTGAAAACTACTTAAAGCTCAAAAAGAAGCTTAAAAAACGGGACTATCAGTTTGTGTCAGAGACAGACACAGAGGTTATTGCCCACCTTCTGGACTATTATTACCAGGGGAACCCCCTTGAAGCGATTACGAAGATTATGCACCGTATGGAGGGCTCTTATGCTCTTGGGATTATGTTTAAAGACCACCCTGACCAGCTTTATGCGGTGCGCAAGGATAGCCCTTTGATTGTGGGACATACAGACGGGGGCTGCATTATTGCCTCAGACGTTCCGGCGGTGCTTCGGTATACCAGGGATGTTTATTTTATTGAAAATGAAGAAATTGTCCGTATGACGGCAGCTTCCATGGAGTTTTTCAATGTGGATGAGGAACCTATTGTCAAGGAGCCGGTGCGGATTGAGTGGGATGTGAATGCAGCCGAGAAGGGCGGATATGAGCATTTCATGTTAAAGGAAATGTATGAGCAGCCCAAGGCGGTGATGGATACATTTTCTCCAAGGATTAAGGGCAGTCAGATAGAAATTGAAGAATTGGGTATGACGGAGGAGGAGATTCGTAAGATTTGCAAGATTGTGATTGTAGCCTGCGGCTCGGCCTCCCATGTAGGGCACACCAGCAAGTATATCCTGGAGGGGCTTGCAAGGATACCGGTGGAGGTGGATATGGCGTCGGAATTCCGTTACCGTAACCCTATTCTGGATGAGCAGACTCTGGTGGTTGTCATCAGTCAGTCAGGGGAAACAGCGGATACCCTTGCCGCGCTCAGGCAGGCTAAGAAGATGGGAGCAAGGGTTTTGGGAATCGTCAATGTGGTGGGAAGCTCCATTGCCAGGGAGGCAGATAACGTGATGTACACCTGGGCTGGGCCGGAAATTGCGGTGGCTACCACCAAGGCATATTCTGCGCAGTTGACCGCCATGTATCTTCTGGCAATGAAGTTTGGAAAAGCCAGGGGTCTGCTTAGGGAGGATGAGCTTCAAGAGATGCTTGGAAGCTTAAAAGCCCTGCCTGCCCAGATTGAGATGATTCTGAGCAATCGTGAGAAAATTCAGAAGTTTGCCAACCGCTATCTGGCGGCAAGGGATATCTTTTTTATCGGGCGGGGAATCGACCATGCGATTTCCATGGAGGGCTCTTTAAAGCTAAAGGAGATTTCCTATATCCACTCTGAGGCATATGCGGCCGGAGAGTTAAAGCATGGCACCATCTCTTTGGTGGAGGAGGGAACCTTGGTTGCTGCAGTATTGACACAAAAGGAGCTTTACAAAAAGATGATCAGCAACATGGAGGAGGTCCGCACCCGCGGCGCCTTTGTGATGGCCGTTACGGTGGAAGGCAACACAGAAGTGGAGAAAGCGGCAGATTACGTCATCTACATACCAGAGACGAACAAGTATTTTACCAACTCTCTTGCCATTATTCCTTTGCAGCTTTTTGCCTACTATATTGCAGTAGGACGGGGCTGTGATGTAGATAAGCCAAGAAATCTGGCAAAATCGGTGACGGTAGAGTAGCAGAATTTGGAAAGAATAAAAAATCGGGGATTTCTGAACATGATTGACAGAAATTCCCGATTTGTTCAGTCTGTTTACAGACATACCAACATAATTGACCAATTAGTGTTTTGCAAATACTGCCTCACTTTTTACCCCTGGCTGTGGGGATGCCTGACCGTCGCTTGGAGCGTCTTCTAATTTACGGTTGCTTAAAGCTCCGGCTTCCATGGCGTCGGCAAAATTAATCGGATGGTTGCGCATATGCACCTTTAGCATTTCAAACAGTCTGAGAGTGGGACGCTTGGATTCCAGCACGCCGGAAACGTCGATATATTTGCAGCCGGTCTGTGAAGCTAAGGCTTTCAGACGTTGATTCATTTTGAAGGCTATGGGGCTATTAGATACAATCGGCACAATATAGATGGAGGCCTTTGTCTTTGTGTGTATCATGTAGAGCAGCCATTCATATTTGGAAATAAAATTATCAACGTCAGCATTTTCATCCAGGATATCCACATCTCCCATATTTACGAATATCTTACGGGGATTTAAGTCATACAGACATACTTTGAGATAGCTTTCAATCTGGTCGATGCGAACGTCTTTAATACTACGGTTATAAATCGGCTCCGTGATACGGAATGCCTGTGCCAGCTCTCCCACAGGGAGGGCGGCAAATGTGTTGGAGCCGAATAGCACGACGCCGCCGGCTTCTGTAATACTGTTCATTTCACGATATGTTTCCATTTCATCTTCTCCTTGACTGTGAATCGATGGTTTGAAGGGTGTGGAGTCCTGCGCGCCCAAAGCCGCTTTGTCCACGGATGTATTTTCGGTATTACCGGAAATCTGCCTGGCAAGTTTGGCATTCGCTTCTTTTGCCTGTCTGTCGTAGCGGCAGTTAATGAAGTAGACAACCACATTTGCAGATACGACAATTAAATTCAGCAGGTATACGACCAGTACATAATTGAATCTGTGATTATAGATTTTTGCTGAGATTCCAGCAATATACCCTGTGATGATCAGGAGTATGAACTGGAGGCTCATGTTTCTTGCTGATTTTGCTTTGATGTTCTTGGCAAGGTTCATAGGCCAGGACAGACCAAAGCAGATCAGCATGGTGGACTCTAAAAGTTCAGCCATTTTCATTCCCTCGCTTTCTGTTTGCTTACATAATATGCGTAAAAAACTTTGGTTGACAGGGAACCTTTATCCCTGTCTCTTTCGTTTCTCACATAGTTTATCATTGACCTATAATTATGTCTAATATATAATATTTATCAAAATCATAATATTTATATTATGAATAGGGAGGGAACCTTAAAAACCTTATAGAAATGGAGGAGATTTATGGAGCTTATGCAGATTCGCTACTTCCTGGAGGCCGCCAGGACGAAGCATATGACCAACAGTGCGAAGAACCTGCATATTACCCAGCCGGCGCTGACCCAGGCAATCCGAAGGCTTGAAAAAGATCTGGGTGTGCCGCTGTTTGCGGCAAAGGGCAGGAAAATTGTACTGACAGAGTATGGGAAATATTTGCAGAGAAAATTGGAGCCGCTGATGAGCCAGATGGACGCAATTCCGGAGCAGCTTAAGATGATGGTAGCCCTGGAGGGAGAAACGATCCATATGAATGTTCTGGCGGCGTCAGGGCTTGTGATGGAGGCGATTATCGAGTATAAGAAGGAGCATGAGGATATTAATTTCCAACTGCAGCAGAATTCAGAGAGTGAGCTTTATGATATTGCGGTGACAACGAAGCTGTTCTATCAGGGTGATGAGGAGAGCTGCTTCGCCTGCGGGGAGGAGATTTATCTGGCGGTGCCGGAGAATGGAAAATACAGGGGAAGGACGTCCATATGTCTTTCAGAGACTTCTAAGGAGGGCTTCATAAGCCTTCTTGGCTCCAGGGAGTTCCGTTATATCTGTGACCGGTTCTGCCAGCATGCGGGCTTTACACCAAAGATTATTTTTGAGAGTGACAATCCCTCTGCCGTGAAGAATATGATTGCAGCCAACATGGGAATCGGCTTCTGGCCGGAGTTTACCTGGGGCAGTATTGATAATGAGCGTGTGCGGCTATTAAAGATTGAGGAGCCAATCTGCCGGAGGGATATTATTATTAACTATAACAGGAACAAGATGGACAGCCGCAATGTGATTGAATTTTATGAGTTTCTGACCCATTTTTTTGAAGGGAGAAAGGGACTGCTCCTTTCCTAAATATAGGATTCGGCTGTTTTTATGTGGTGTTTTTCGCGTTGATATGCTAAAATATTGGCGTTGAGCAGGAATGTGAACGTATGACAAAAGGAGATTTAGATATGGCAGTACAATTACTGATGGGAAATGAGGCCATCGGCCTGGGGGCAATAAACGCGGGAGTGAGTTTAGTGTCAGGATATCCAGGCACTCCGTCCACAGAAATCTTAGAGACGGTGGCAAAGAATAACCCAGAGGGTAAGATTCATGTGGAATGGTCGGTAAATGAGAAGGCTGCCCTTGAGGTGGCGGCGGGGGCCTCCTATGCGGGTGCAAGAACCATGGTGACGATGAAGCAGGTAGGGTTAAACGTGGCGTCCGACCCGCTGATGAGCCTTGCATATGTAGGGGTGAAAGGGGGAATGGTCATTGTGGCGGCGGACGATCCGGGTCCCATTTCCTCCCAGACAGAGCAGGATACCAGGCATTTTGGAGAGTTTTCAAAGCTTCCGGTGTTTGACCCAGCTTCCCCAGAGGAAGCCTATGAGATGGTTGGGGAGGCATTTGCATATTCGGAGGAATATGGAACTCCTGTGCTTCTGCGCCCTACAACCCGCGTCTGCCATGGATGTGCGGTGGTGAAGGTAAAGGAAGGAGGGCCTGCTTGCAAACCAGAGGGATTTATTAAGGATACGGGGCGGTGGGTTATCTTTCCCCGATTATCCTATCAGAATCATAAGAAGATTGAGGAGAGAAATGAGAAGCTCTCCCATGTGTTTTCCTCCTGTCCTTTTAACAGAGTGGAGGGATGCCTGAAAGGAAATTTGAAGGTTCGCAGAGGCGTGGCGGCAGGCGGAATCAGCTATGCCTATGTAAAGGAGATTCTTTCTGAGGATATCCCGCTGCTTCGGGTGGGAACGCCTTTCCCCTTTCCAGAGGATTTGGCGCTGGAATTCTTAAAAGGGCTTGATGAAGTTCTGGTGCTGGAGGAGCTGGACCCAGTGATTGAGAGAGCGCTCTTGCAGATAGTGGGAAAGTATCATCTGGGGGTAACGGTTCGGGGAAAACTGACTCATGATACTGCCAATGCGGGGGAGAACAGTGTTGAGAGCGTGGAAAAGGATTTGGAGAGGTTTGCCCCTGAGGCACTTAAGGAGAAGAATAAGGCTTTGGAGGATAAGGAGAAGGCATTAAAGCTGCCGGTGCGTCCGCCGGTTCTTTGTGCGGGCTGTCCTCATCGGGCCTCCTTCTATGCCGTGAAGCAGGCGGCAAAGGGACGAAGGGCTGTGTTTAGCGGGGATATCGGCTGCTATACCCTTGGAAATGCAGCGCCTCTTGATATGGTGGATACCTGTCTGTGTATGGGGGCGGACGTGACCATCGCCCAGGGACTTCACATCATAGAAGAAGATACGGTTAATTTTGCTTTTATTGGGGATTCTACATTTTTTGCCTCCGGAATTACCGGTATTATTAATGCAGTATACAACCAGACGGACATTATCTTGGTGGTGCTTGACAATTCCACCACAGCCATGACCGGCCACCAGCCCCATCCGGGGACGGGAAGGACCATGATGGGAGAGGTCGTAGCAAAGGTAAGTATCGAGAAGGTGCTTGAGGGAATCGGCGTGGAAAGAATCCTGAAGGCAGACCCCTTAAAGCTTGAGAGCGCCGTAGAGGCGGTGAGGCAGGTTTTGGATGAGAGGGGAGTACGGGCGTTGATTTTCAAGTCTCCTTGTATTGCCCTTGCAAAGCCTAAGACCTGTTATCAGGTGAATGAGAAGACCTGTGTTTCCTGTAGGAAATGTATACGGGAATTGGGCTGTCCGGCCATTGTGGCATGTGACGGGCGAATTTCCATAGAGCCGTCCCTGTGCTATGGGTGCGGCGTCTGCGGGGAAATCTGTAAATTCGGTGCAATACAGGAGGTGGACCATGAATAAGAATTGTTTATTGTGCGGAGTCGGAGGCCAGGGAGTGGTCCTTGCGTCCAAATTGATTGCTTATGGGGCCATGGAGAAGGGAATGTTTGTCCGAACGTCGGAAACCATCGGTATGGCGCAGCGGGGAGGCTCGGTAGTCAGCCATGTGCGCATGGGGGAGGAAATCCATTCTCCCATGATTCCTAAGGGATGTGCGGATGTGCTTCTGGCGTTTGAGCCGGCAGAGGCGGTGCGCAATCTCTCCTATCTGAGAAGGGGATCAAAGGAGGGGATTGTGATTGTGAATAAGAAGGCAGTTCAGCCTGTGACTGCGACTCTGGGAAATGGAGAGTATGACAGCAGCGAGATGCTCTCCTACCTTAAAGAGCATGTGAAGAACTTATATGTGGTCGACGGGGAGGCCATCTGTCAAAAGGCGGGCTCGCCAAAGACGCTGAACGTGGCCCTTCTGGGCGCGGCGGCGGCAAGCAATGGACTTGGGCTTGACATAAAAGATATAGAGTGTGAGATTGAACGGAGGGTAAAGCCTCAGTATCGGGAGATGAATCTTTGTGCTCTGAGTCTTGGGGCGGCGGCTTTGCGTGGGAGTACATCGTAATGGATTTACTATGGGGCAGATGGACGCGGTTTTATAAGGAATCATGGAAAATATTACCAGACAGAAGGGAAAAGATATATGCGAATGACAGAGTTACAGTTCAGACTGATTAAGACAAATTTGAAGCTTTTGACTTCCAAGCCTTGTTTCTACAAGGAGAAGTTTAAGGAGATTGACATTGATGCAATCAACAGCCAGGAGGATTTTGAAAAATTACCCTTTACCTGGAAGGGGGATCTCAGGGAGGCGTACCCCCTGGGGCTTCAGGCTGTGCCGGACGAGGAGATCGTCAGAATCCATTCCTCCTCCGGAACCACGGGAACGCCGGTGATTATCCCCTATACCCAGAAGGATGTGGACGACTGGGCCAAGATGTTTGCTAGATGCTACGAGATGGCGGGAATCACGGCGCTTGACCGGATTCATATCACGCCGGGCTACGGGCTTTGGACCGCAGGCATCGGTTTTCAGTTAGGGGCTGAGCATTTGGGAGCAATGACGATTCCTATGGGCCCTGGGAATACGGATAAGCAGCTTCGCATGATGCAGGATTTGAAATCCACGGTCTTGTGCGCTACCTCCTCCTACGCGCTTTTGCTGGCCGAGGAGATCGCCAAGAGGAAGCTTACGGATAAAATCAGTCTGAAAAAAGGCGTCATCGGTTCAGAACGGTGGGGCGAGAAGATGCGCAGAAGAATCGCGTCTGAATTGGGGGTACAGCTTTATGACATTTACGGGCTGACGGAGGTTTACGGACCTGGAATCGCCATGAGCTGTGACTATGAGTGCGGGATGCATTACTGGGACGACTATGTGTATTTTGAGATTGTTGACCCTAAGACGGGGGAGGTTTTGCCAGATGGAGAGATTGGCGAGCTGGTTATCACCACCCTTCGCAAGCAAGGTGCGCCTCTGATTCGATACCGCACCCACGACCTGACCCGTTTTATTCCTGGGGACTGCCCTTGCGGCTCTCGTTTCCCAAGGATTGATACCCTGATTGGGCGGACGGACGATATGGTGAAGGTTAAGGGGGTTAATATTTTCCCAAGCCAGATTGAAGAAATGTTAAAAGGCGTGGCCGAAGCCTCAAGCGAGTACCAGTTTATGCTGGATCATCTTAACGGCAAGGATGTGTGTACCCTGTTCGTGGAGATTAACGGCGGGGCAGAGCCAAAAGGGGCGGCTAAGGTTATTCAGCAGGAGTTCAAGAGTAAGATTGGCGTTACGGTAAATGTGAAGCCGGTTCCCATTGGGGATCTGCCAAGGAGTGAGAAGAAGTCCACCCGCATTTTTGACAACCGGTATTAATAAGGAGGCCCTATGAGATTCAGACCATGTATCGATATCCATAACGGAGAAGTGAAACAGATTGTGGGCGGCAGCCTTAATGACGAAAATGACCAGGCAGTGGAAAATTTTACAGCCAGGCAGGGCGCAGATTACTTTGCAAGACTCTATCAGAAGGACGGGTTAAGGGGAGGGCATGTGATTCTTTTAAACCCGCCGTCCTCAAAATATTATGAGAAGACCAGGCAGCAGGCCATGAAAGCATTGGCGGCGTATCCAAAAGGCTTGCAGATTGGCGGGGGGATTACCGCCGAAAATGCAGAGGAGTACATTGAAGCAGGGGCAAGCCATGTGATTGTTACCTCCTATGTTTTTAAGGACGGAAAGATTCACTGGGATCTTATGGACGAGCTTAGGAGGGCAGTAGGAAAAGAGCATGTTGTGATTGATTTAAGCTGCAGGAGAAAGGACGATGGCTATTACATTGTGACTAACCGCTGGCAGACCTTTACTAATGTAAGGCTTACGGGGGAAATCCTTGATAAAATCGCGGGATACTGCGACGAATTCCTGGTGCATGGCGTAGACGTGGAGGGGAAGGCTTCTGGTATAGAAGATAAGCTGGTTAAGCTGTTGGGCGAAAAGCATGATATACCCATTACCTATGCGGGGGGAATTGGAAAGCTTTCCGATTTGGAACATTTTGGCGAGATTTCCAAAGGGAAGCTCGATTTTACGATTGGGAGTGCGTTAGACCTTTTTGGGGGAAAAATTCCATATGAGATTGTAAAAAGTTATGGCGAAACCTGCGTCTTTTAAACCTCGAAATGAAAATTAACAGTTTGTAAACACTTTATAAATTAGTTGAATTGCCCTATAGATAGTGTTATTATGTAGGATAAAGTGGTTTACCATGGCTAAATTAGTGATAAGGAGCTATTATCAATATGGGGTTAATGCAAAAATTATTCGGAACGCATAGCGAAAATGAGTTAAAAAGAATCTACCCGATTGTAGACGCAGTCGAGGCCCTTGAGCCGGAGATTAAGAAGTTATCGGATAGTGAATTGAAAGATAAGACCAGGGAATTTAAAAAGAGGCTTCAAAACGGCGAAGCAACCCTTGACGACATTTTGCCTGAGGCATATGCTGTCGTGAGGGAGGCTTCTGTGCGTGTAATTGGGCTTAGGCATTTCCGCGTCCAGATTATCGGTGGTATTATTCTGCACCAGGGCCGTATTGCAGAGATGCGTACAGGTGAAGGAAAGACGCTGGTGTCCACCCTTCCGGCTTATCTGAACGCGCTGACAGGAGAGGGTGTCCATGTGGTAACGGTCAACGATTATCTGGCCAAGCGTGACGCCGAGTGGATGGGACAGATCCATGAATTCCTGGGACTGACGGTAGGCGTGGTGCTTAATGGCATGGACAATGACGAGAGACGCGCGGCTTACAACTGTGACATTACTTATGTAACCAACAATGAGCTTGGTTTTGATTATCTGCGGGATAACATGGTGATTTACAAGGAGCAGCTCGTGCAGAGGGGCCTGAAATTCGCCATCATCGACGAGGTGGACTCTGTGTTAATCGACGAGGCCCGAACGCCTCTTATTATTTCCGGACAGAGCGGCAAGTCTACGAAGCTCTATGAGGCCTGTGATATTCTGGCACGCCAGTTAGAGCGCGGGGAGGCAAGCGGAGAGTTCAGCAAGATGAACGCCATCATGGGTGAGGACATTGAGGAGACGGGAGATTTTATCGTCAATGAGAAGGAGAAGAACATCAATCTTACTGAGGACGGTGTCAAGAAGGTGGAGAAGTTCTTCCATATTGAGAACCTTGCCGATTCTGAGAACTTAGAGATTCAGCACAATATTATACTGGCTCTGCGCGCCCATAACCTGATGTTCAAGGACAAGGATTATGTGGTGAAGGAGGACGAGGTCTTAATTGTAGACGAGTTCACAGGACGTATCATGCCGGGCCGCCGTTATTCCGACGGTCTGCACCAGGCTATTGAGGCAAAGGAGCATGTGAAGGTGAAGCGGGAGAGCCGAACCCTTGCAACCATCACCTTCCAGAACTTATTCAATAAATTTGCAAAGAAATCAGGTATGACTGGTACGGCTCTGACGGAGGAGAAGGAGTTCCGTGAAATCTACGGAATGGATGTTATCGAGATTCCCACCAATGTGCCGGTACAGAGAAAAGACTTGGATGATGCGGTGTATAAGACACAGAAGGAGAAGTTCAAGGCAGTCTGCGACGCTATTGAGGAGGCCCATGGAAGGCACCAGCCGGTTCTTGTGGGTACCATCACCATCGAGAATTCCGAGCTTTTAAGCGGTATGCTTAAAAGACGGGGGATTAAGCACAACGTCTTAAATGCCAAGTTCCATGAGATGGAGGCAGAGATCGTTGCTCAGGCAGGCGTTCATGACGCCGTGACCATTGCCACCAACATGGCTGGCCGTGGTACGGATATTAAGCTGGACGACGATGCAAAGGCGGCTGGGGGACTTAAGATTATCGGTACGGAGAGGCATGAGTCCAGGCGTATCGACAATCAGCTTCGAGGACGTTCTGGACGTCAGGGAGATCCGGGAGAGTCCAGGTTCTACATTTCCCTGGAGGATGATCTGATGCGTCTGTTTGGTTCTGAAAGGCTGATGAACATATTTACGGCTCTGGGCGTAGAGGACGGGGAACAGATTGAACATAAGATGCTCTCAAGCGCCATTGAGAAGGCGCAGCAGAAGATTGAGGCCAATAACTTTGGAATTCGTAAGAATCTCTTAGATTACGACCAGGTTATGAATGAGCAGAGAGAGATTATATATGAAGAAAGACGTCGAGTGCTTGACGGAGAGAATATGCGGGACTCCATTTTCCATATGATGAATGAGTATGTGGAGAATGTGGTGGATATGGTGACCGGAAAGGACCAGGACTATGATGAATGGAACTTGGCAGAGCTGAACCTAACCATCCACAATACCATTCCCATTGCGGCGGTGACAGAAGAAGACGTAAGGGGAATGGGGCAGAAGGAATTGAAGCATCTCTTAAAAGAGCGTGCTGCCAAGGCTTATGAGGCGAAGGAATCGGAATTTCCTGAGCCAGAGCAGATTCGTGAAGTGGAGAGAGTATTCCTTCTCAAAGTCATTGACGCCAAGTGGATGGCCCATATCGACGACATGGACCAGCTTCGTCAGGGAATTGGACTTCAGGCTTACGGCCAGCGGGACCCTAAGGTGGAGTACAAGATGATCGGGTATGATATGTTCGACGAGATGACTAAGGGAATTGCGGCAGATACCATCCGCGCACTGTTCCACATCCGGATTGAACAGAAGGTAGAGCGTGAACAGGTGGCAAAGGTGACGGGAACCAACCGAGATGAGAGTGCCGCCCGCGCGCCAAAGAAGAGGGTGGATAAGAAGGTTTACCCCAACGACCCATGCCCATGCGGAAGCGGTAAGAAGTACAAGCAGTGCTGCGGGCGTAAGTAGTCTGACGTTGGCATTGGGAAATATTTAGAATAGAAAATATGAAAGAGGTGATAAGATGGTTGAATTGGATCAGTTCAAGACACTGATGAATGCATATGAAGAACCTCTTGCCGAGATGAGGGATTCACTTTGACCTGGCAGGGAAGGAAAGACGGATTGAAGAACTAGAGCGAAAGATTGAAGAACCAGGCTTCTGGGATGAACCGGAGGAGTCCCAGCGTTTCATGAAGGAGTTAAAGTATCTTAAGGAGCAGGTGGAGACCATTAAGAAGCTGTATACAGCCTATGACGATATCTGTCTGCTGATTGAGATGGGTTATGAGGAGAACGACCCATCCATGGCAGAGGAGATTGGGGCGGAGATTAAGGAGTTTGAGGGTGTGTTTGAAGGGCTTCGGATTCAGACCCTTCTGTCCGGCGAGTATGATTCCTGCAATGCTATCGTAACCATCCACGCAGGCGCAGGGGGGACGGAATCCTGTGACTGGGCTAGTATGCTTTATCGGATGTACAGCCGCTTTTCAGAGAGAAAGGGCTTCTCCATTCAGGTGCTGGACTATCTGGACGGGGATATTACAGGGACGAAGGCCGTAACCTTTGAGGTAAACGGTGAGAATGCCTATGGGTATCTCAAATCAGAAAAGGGAGTTCACCGTCTGGTGAGAATCTCTCCTTTTAACGCGGCGGGCAAGCGGCAGACCTCCTTTGCCTCCTGCGACGTGGTGCCGGACATTGAAGAAGAACTGGATATCGAGATTGCAGAGGATGATTTGAAGATTGATACCTATCGAGCAAGCGGCGCAGGGGGACAGCATGTCAATAAGACCTCCTCCGCAATCCGTATCACTCATTTGCCTACCGGTATTGTGGTACAGTGCCAGAATGAACGGTCACAGCATCACAACAAGGAGAAGGCCATGCAGATGCTCAAAGTAAAGCTTAAGCTTTTAAAAGAGCAGGCCCAGGCGGATAAGGTGTCGGATATTAGAGGAGAAGTAAAGGAGATTGGCTTTGGCAATCAGATTCGTTCTTATGTGATGCAGCCCTACACCATGGTGAAGGACCACAGGACCAATGTGGAGAACAGCAACGTGACGGCCGTGTTGGACGGCAATATCGATCTATTTATGAATGCCTATCTGAAACAGACGGTGAATAGTTAGAGGAGGGACAAACAGATGGTAAATATAGCAGTTTTGGGATATGGAACGGTTGGCTCAGGCGTGGTGGAGGTGGTGAACACCAACGGCGCGCGTATCAACCAGAGAATCGGGGACGAGCTTAAAATCAAGTATGTCCTGGACTTAAAGGATTTTCCTGGGGACCCTGTGCAGGATATGATTGTCCATGATTTCGATACCATTCTTTCGGATGAGGACATCAAGATTGTGGTGGAGGTAATGGGAGGCATTGAGCCGGCTTACACCTTTGTGAAGAAGTGCCTTCTGGCTGGAAAGAGCGTGGCCACGTCCAACAAGGCCCTGGTGGCAAAGCACGGGGCTGAGCTTTTGTCCATTGCTAAGGAGAATAACATCAATTTTCTGTTTGAAGCCAGTGTTGGGGGAGGAATTCCCATCATCCGACCCTTGAATTCTTCTCTTACGGCAGACGAGATTGAGGAGATTACAGGTATCCTTAACGGAACCACCAACTATATGCTGTCAAAGATGTTCTATGAAGGGGCGGACTATGATACGGTCTTAAAGGAGGCCCAGGCAAATGGTTACGCTGAGCGCAATCCGGAGGCGGACGTGGAAGGCTATGACGCCTGCCGTAAGATTGCGATTCTGTCTTCTTTGATTTCGGGGCAGCAGGTAGACTTCGAGGACATTTACTGCGAAGGAATTACCGAGATTACGGTGGAGGATATGAAGTACGCCAAGGCTATGGGAACCACCATCAAGCTGCTGGCGTCCAGCAAACGCCATGGGGGGAACCGTCTTCATGCCATTGTAGCTCCCTGTATGCTGTATCCTGAGCATCCTCTTTATAATGTAAATGGAGTCTTTAATTCTATTTTCGTCCATGGAAATGTGCTGGGAGACGCCATGTTTTACGGAAGCGGCGCAGGAAAGCTTCCCACGGCCAGCGCGGTTGTTGCAGACGTGGTGGATGCGGCGAAGCATTTAAACCGAAATATCATGACCATGTGGAAGCAGGAGAAGCTTAAGCTTGAGGATAAGGCGGACGCGAAACGTCGGTTCTTTATCCGGTTTAAGGGGAATGAAGATGAGATGCTTCCAAGGCTTCAGGACTCCTTTGGAGACATTGAGATTATTAAGGCAGAGGGCCTTTTGGGAGAATTTGGTATTGTCACTCCGGTCATGATGGAGGGGGATTATGTGACCAGGGCGAATATTTATCGTGAGCAAATCCTTCATATGATTCGTGTGGAGGGGTAGGTGAGAAGCCAATGAAATACATTATTATTTTAAGCGACGGGATGGCAGGACGACCGATTGAAGAACTTAATAAAAGGACGACCCTTGAGGCGGCCCATACTCCGGTGATGGATAAACTTGCGCAGGTATCAGAGCTTGGCATGGCGTCCATGGTTCCGGAGGGGATGGCGCCGGGGAGTGATACGGCCAATCTGTCGGTCATGGGTTATGACCCTAAGATTTTCTATACCGGAAGATCCCCGCTGGAGGCTTTGAGTATCGGAGTCGATATGGCGGATACGGATGTTTCCTTCCGGTGCAACCTTGTGACATTGTCTGAGCAGGAGGGCGACTATGAAGACCAGGTGATGTTAGACCACAGCTCTGACGAGATTGAGACAAAGGATGCAGCCATTCTGGTGGCCGCCTTGAAGGAGGGGCTTAAGGCAGAAGGGTACGAGTTCTATGTGGGCACCAGCTACCGCCATCTTTTGATTCAGAAGGACGGTACGGCAGCAGAGCTTACGCCGCCCCACGATATCCTTACAAAGCGGATTGGGGACTATCTTCCTAAGGATAGGATTCTTAGGGATATGATGGAGAAAAGCTATGAGCTTCTGAAAAACCATCCTCTGAACGAGGAGAGAAGAAGGAGGGGGCAAAGGCCCGCCAACTCCGCCTGGTTCTGGGGCGCGGGGAGGAAGCCTTCCCTCACCTCCTTTGAAGAACGCACCAAAAAGAAAGGCGTGATGATCTCCGCGGTGGATCTGCTGAAGGGAATTGCGGTAGGCGCAGGGATGGACCGTATTTTCGTGGAGGGTGCAAACGGCGGGCTTCACACCAACTATGAGGGAAAAGCGCGCGCCGCTTTGGATGCCCTTACGAAAGCTGGGTATGATTTCGCATATATCCATGTGGAGGCGCCGGACGAGATGGGGCATCAGGGGCTTACAGAAGATAAGATAACTGCAATCGAAAATGTAGACGGGAAGGTACTAAGAGTTGTCCTTGAAGGGCTTGAAGCCTCAGGGGAGGATTTCCGGCTTTTGCTTTTACCGGACCATCCAACACCTATTGAAGTCCGCACCCATACAGGCGAGCCGGTTCCTTATCTGTTGTATGACAGTACAAAACCAATAGAAGGGGCAGAAGAATATTCTGAGAAGACAGCCGCCCTGACAGGCAGAAGTTTTAGGGATGGATACCGGCTGATAAGTCATCTGCTTGAGGAGGAACTATGCTGATCGTAAAGAAATTCGGAGGCAGCTCCGTAGCCAATAAAGAGAGAATTTTTAATGTTGCCAGGAGATGCATTGAAGATTATAAGGAAGGCCATGACGTGGTGGTGGTGCTTTCTGCCATGGGAGATACCACGGACGAGCTGTTAGCCCTTGCAAAGACTATCAACCCCAAAGCTAAGAAGCGGGAGCTTGACATGCTGCTGACCACAGGTGAGCAGGTATCAGTATCCTTGATGGCCATGGCCTTGCAGTCCTTGGATGTTCCGGCTGTGTCCCTCAATGCGTTTCAGGTGCGGATGCATTCCACCTCTCGGTACGGCAACGCCCGTTTTAAGCGTGTGGAGAAGGAGAGAATCCTTCATGAGCTGGATTCCAGAAAGATTGTGATTGTGACCGGCTTCCAGGGAGTGAACAAGTATGATGATGTGACCACATTGGGAAGGGGCGGCTCGGACACCACGGCCGTTGCCCTTGCGGCTGTGCTTCATGCGGATAAATGTGAGATTTATACGGACGTGGACGGTGTGTACACCGCAGACCCAAGGGTGGTTAAGAATGCAAAGAAGATTGACACCATCACCTATGATGAGATGCTGGAGTTGGCAAGCCTTGGGGCAAGGGTACTCCATAACCGCTCGGTGGAGATGGCGAAGAAATATAATGTAGAACTGGTTGTGCGGTCCAGCTTGAATCATTCGGAGGGAACCGTAGTCAAGGAGGCAAAAGGAGTGGAAAAACTATTAGTGACCGGTGTGGCTGCCGATCAGAATACGGCAAGAATCTCTGTAATCGGAGTGGAGGACAGGCCGGGAATCGCGTTCCGTATCTTTGATACCCTGGCCAAGAATAACATCAATGTGGATATCATCCTCCAGTCCGTGGGACGGGAGGGGACAAAGGATATCTCGTTTACAGTGGCGTCGGACGATTTGAAGGCGGCAATCCGTACATTGGAGGAGAATAAAGAGCGATTGACCATCAAGGACATTACGTGGAATGAGGATGTGGCGAAGCTGTCAGTCGTTGGCGCAGGGATGATGAGCAATCCCGGCGTGGCGGCGAAGATGTTTGAGTCCCTCTACAATTCCAGGGTTAATATCAATATGATCTCCACATCAGAGATTCGGATTACAGTACTGGTGCCGAAGAAGGATATTGATAAGGCAATGAACGCGGTCCATGATGGTTTCGCCATGTCAGATTAGAGCTGGCTTAAGCTGCTGTTGTGGTATTTTTCGGAAAATGTGACGTCTTCACCGAACCATGACGGAGGAGTGAAGGAATTGGCATCCTCCTCGGAAGCAAATTCTACCTCCACAAGAATGAGGGGAGCTAAGTCTCCCTCAAAGACGTCAAGCTCTGCTGTCAGGCCGTTAGGAAGGGGAAGCATGTAACGTTTCTTCTGGATGAAACGACCGTCAATTTTGGTGAGAAGATGTTCATAGGCTTCTCGGTTGAGGGGAAGGTTGTATTCCTGCCTTGCCAGGAAGCCTTTTGATTTGTAGGTAAGCTCGTACTTATGGTCATCCTGGCGGATGCGTACCACAGGATCGGTGTTTAAGTACCCCTGGGAGATCATGCGGCAGGGATAATGCTCCAGATGTTCGGGAAGTTTGGGTACAAGATATTTGCGTTCAATTTCCATTGGGAAACCTCCTGATTTGATAATTTTGATTATTATATGGCTGCCTACATCATAATATAAGAGGTTCTAAATGTAAATGAAAAAATAAAAAGGGGATGAGAAAATGAAGAAAGTGAGTGTAATCCTTGCTGATGGATTTGAAGAAGTCGAGGCATTAACCGTGGTAGATCTGCTGAGGCGTGCGACTATCTATGTAGATACGGTTTCGATTATGGAGGACTATACGGTACACGGCGCTCATGGAATCAATGTGCAGACTGAGGATCTGTTCGAGGAAGTGAATTTTGTGGAGTCAGATATGATTGTACTGCCGGGCGGGATGCCGGGAACGAAGAATCTGGAGGCCCACGCGGGAGTGCGAAGGGTAGTAAAGGGCTTCTATGACGAGGGCAAAAAGATCGGCGCCATCTGCGCTGCGCCTACGGTGCTTGGCAATATGGGGCTTCTCAAGGGGAAACGCATCTCCTGTTATCCTTCCGTGGAGAAGGAGATTCAAGGTGCGGTGATCTCCGGAGGCTCTGTCACTGTGGATGGGAACATTATTACCAGCCGCGGCGTGGGAACTGCCATTGATTTTGCATTGAAGCTGATTGAGGTTCTGTCAGGGCCTGCAAAGGCGAAGGAGATTGCGGAATCCATCGTATATGAGACGAAATAATACTGGATATTTAGAGAGGTTTGTGTTATACTTCTTTGGTGAATGAATTGTAGTATGCCTTGTTCCATACTACCAGGGGACAGGATAGAAACAGGAGGAAATAGTAGATGAGCTTACAGGTAGAGAAGTTAGAGAAAAGCATGGCAAAACTTACGATTGAAGTTTCTGCCGATGATTTTGAAAAAGCACTTCAGAGTGCATATAAGAAGCAGAAGAATAGGATTGCAATTCCAGGATTCCGTAAGGGTAAGGTTCCGCGCCAGATGGTTGAGAAGATGTACGGTGCGGAGATTTTCTATGACGACGCGGCGAATGAGCTGATTCCCAAGGCTTATGGGGAGGCATATGATGAGTGTGAGGAATCTATCGTATCCAGACCTCAGATTGACGTGGTTCAGGCAGAGAAGGGCAAGCCGTTTATCTTTACGGCTACGGTTGCATTAAAGCCAGAGGTAACTCTTGGAGAGTACAAGGGACTTAAGGTTGAGAAGTATGACGTAGACGTGACAGAGGACGAGATTGACGCAAAACTTAAGGAAGAAGCAGAGAAGAATGCGAGACAGGTTACGGTAGAGGATCGTCCGGTGCAGAACGGGGATGAGGTCATCCTTGATTACGAAGGCTTTGTAGACGGTGTTGCTTTTGAGGGCGGCAAGGGCGAGAACCATCCTCTGGAGATTGGCTCAGGTTCCTTTATCCCTGGATTTGAGGAACAGTTAATTGGCGTTAATACCGGAGTAGATGTGGAAGTGAAGGTTACCTTCCCAGAGGAGTACCATGCAAAGGAGCTTCAGGGCAAGGATGCAGTATTCCAGTGTAAAATACATGAGATTAAGGCGAAAGAGATTCCAGAGATTGACGACGAGTTCGCCTCTGAGGTATCTGAGTTTGATACTCTTGCCGAATACAGGGAAGACCTTAAGAAGACCATAGCCAAGAAGAAAGAGGCTGAGGGCAAGGAGAAGCAGGAGGATGAAGCGGTTGAGCAGGCTGTGAAGAACGCACAGTATGAATTGCCGGAGGCTATGATTGAGACTCAGGTAGCGCAGATGGCTGAGGATTTTGCACGGAGAATTAAGAGTCAGGGGCTTACCATGGAGCAGTACTTCCAGTTCACCGGTTTATCTGCGGATAAGCTTGTGGAGGATATGAGACCTCAGGCAGTTAAGAGTATTGAGACACGTCTGGTATTAGAGGCAATCGTGAAGGCAGAGAATATCGAAGTCAGCGAGGAAAGAATCGACGAGGAGATTCAGAAGATGGCTGAAATGTACCGGATGGAAGCGGATAAGATGAAAGAGACCATGGGTGACAGAGAGAAAGAGCGCATGAAGGAGGATATCGCGGTTCAGGAGGCGATTACCTTCCTTGTAGAGAATGCTGTGGAAAAATAAGCGCTGTCACGAATAAGGAGGCAGATACATGAGTTTAGTACCTTATGTCATTGAACAGACAAGCCGTGGGGAACGGTCCTACGACATCTATTCAAGATTATTGAAAGACAGGATCATTTTTCTTGGAGAGGAAGTATCCGACGTATCGGCAAGTGTTGTAGTTGCCCAGTTGTTATTTTTAGAGGCAGAGGATCCGGAGAAGGATATCCATCTGTATATCAACAGTCCGGGAGGCTCTGTGACGGCAGGTCTTGCCATCTATGATACGATGCAGTATATTAAGTGTGATATTGAGACCATCTGTATCGGTATGGCGGCTAGTATGGGCTCCTTCCTGCTGGCAGGAGGAACAAAGGGAAAGAGACTGGCTCTGCCTAATGCGGAGATCATGATCCATCAACCGTCAGGAGGAGCGCGGGGACAGGCAACGGAGATTGAGATTGCCGCAAAGCATATTTTGCGTACCCGCGAGAGATTGAATCGAATATTATCAGAGAATACGGGACAGCCGATAGAGGTGATCAGTGAGGATACGGATCGAGATAACTTCATGTCGGCAGAGGAAGCGAAGGAATACGGTCTGATTGACGAAGTCATCAAGAGCCGTTAAGCTTTTAGAAGAATGTCCCTTAGACGAGGTGAGAGAATGGTAGGAAGGAACGATGATCAAGTCAGGTGTTCGTTCTGTAATAAGACGCAGAATCAGGTGCGCAAGTTGATTGCAGGACCCAACGGGGCCTATATCTGTGATGAATGTATCGATGTCTGTACCGAGATTCTGGAGGAAGAATTTGAATTTGGCGACGAGCGGCAGTGGAATCCATTTTCGGATATTAATCTGTTGAAGCCTGAGGAGATCAAGGAGTTTCTGGATGAATACGTAATCGGCCAGGACGAGGCGAAAAAGGTTCTGTCGGTTGCTGTGTACAATCACTATAAGAGGATTATGGCGGGAAGGGACTTAGGAGTAGAGCTGGGAAAGAGCAATATTCTGATGCTCGGACCTACGGGATGCGGCAAGACTCTGCTTGCCCAGACCCTTGCCCGTATCTTAGGCGTTCCCTTTGCAATCGCTGACGCCACGGCGCTTACAGAGGCAGGGTACGTGGGGGAGGATGTTGAGAACATTCTTCTGAAGATTATCCAGGCCGCAGACGGTGATATTGACCGGGCGGAGTATGGTATTATCTATATTGACGAGATTGACAAGATTACGAGAAAATCAGAGAATCCCTCTATTACTAGAGATGTGTCCGGCGAGGGTGTACAGCAGGCGCTTCTTAAGATTGTGGAGGGCACCATAGCCAATGTACCGCCACAGGGAGGCAGGAAGCATCCCCATCAGGAGTTAATCCAGATTGATACGACCAATATTCTTTTCATCTGCGGCGGCGCATTTGAAGGGATTGACAAGATTATCGAGAAGCGGATTGACCGGAAGTCTATTGGCTTTAATGTGGAGATTGGCGATAAGCATGAGAATGACGTTGACAGACTGTTAAGTCAGGTGCTGCCCCAGGATCTAGTGAAGTTTGGATTGATTCCTGAGCTGGTAGGCCGTGTTCCGGTTACGGTTGCATTGGAGATGCTGGATGAGGAGGCCCTGATTCGGATTTTGACAGAGCCCAAGAATGCCATTGTGAAGCAGTATCAAAAGATGCTTGAGCTTGATGGTGTTGATTTGACCTTTGACGAGGAGGCTCTTAAAGCGGTTGCCGAGACTTCATTAAAGAGGAAAACGGGAGCCAGAGGATTACGGGCGATTATGGAGAATATCATGATGGATATTATGTATAAAGCACCGTCAGACGATTCACTGAAGGCTTGCCGAATTACGGCAGACGCTGTGAAAGGAATTGGAGAACCGGAGTGTGAGCGTATATCGGTCAGATCCGAGAGCGCATAGAAAGCGCAGATATAAGAAAGAATAAGAGGCGGGTGCGTTTATTTGCATCCGCCGTAAGCGGAGAATCTCGCAAGCGGGATTCTTTTTCTTAATACATGAATATTTATTAGCTAAATTCTTAGAGGAGAATTGTTTATGAACAGAGAGACGATGAGTCTTCCAATGGTGGCTTTAAGAGGGATTACGATTCTGCCGGAGATGGTTCGCCATTTCGACGTCAGCCGTCCTAAGTCGGTCAAGGCAATCGAGGAGGTTGTGGAGGGAAATCAGAAGATTTTCCTGACCGCACAGAAGGATGGGGACGTGGAGGAGCCAGAGCTTACCGATGTGTACCGGACGGGATGTGTGGCGACGGTCCGTCAGATTATTAAACTGCCGAGGAAGGTAAGCAGGGTTCTGATTACAGGGGAAGAAAGGGCGTATATCAATACTATTGAATTTGAAGAACCATATTTACGGGCAAATATCACTGTGATACCGGATACGGACAGTGATACGGACCTGCCGAACACAGAGGCAATGCTTCGGGGGCTTAAGGACATTTTTAAGGAATATCTGTCAAAGAATCCCAAGCTGTCCAAAGAGCTTGCCGCTCAGATAGAGAATATCGGCGTCCTTAAAAAACTGGTGGATGTGATTGGCGCTAACGTGCCTTTTTCTTATACGGACGCACAGCAGCTTTTGGAGGAGACTGACCTGGTTAAGCGTTATGAGCTTTTGTCCTTTAAATTGATGAACGAGATTCAGATTATGAATGTGAAGGATGAGATTCAGGCAAAGGTCAAGAAGAGGGTGGACAAAAACCAGAGGGAGTATATCCTTCGGGAAGAGGCGAAGTTGATCCGAGAAGAACTTGGGGATGACAGTACTCTCTCGGACGGGGAGGAATTTCAGCAGAAGACGGATGATCTTGAGGCGTCGGAGGAGGTTAAGAAAAAGCTGAAAAAGGAGATTCGCAGATTCCAGAATACCTTGGGAAGTCAGGCGGAAAACGGCGTGATTCGCACATATATCGAGACCATGCTTGAGATGCCCTGGGATAAGGTGTGTGAGGAATCGGAGGATATTGAGTCAGCGAAGAAGATATTGGAGGAGGACCACTACGGCCTTGAGAAAGTCAAGGAAAGAGTGTTGGAGTTCCTTGCTGTCAGGACATTGACTAAGAAGGGGAATACACCCATCCTTTGTCTTGCCGGCCCTCCTGGAACGGGAAAGACCTCCATCGCCAAGTCTCTTGCAAGGGCGCTTAATAAGCCCTATGTGCGTATTTCTTTAGGAGGCGTGCGGGATGAGGCCGAGATTCGGGGACACAGAAAGACTTATGTGGGCGCCATGCCGGGAAGGATTGCAAGCGGCTTAAGGCAGGCGGAGGTGAAGAATCCTCTGATGCTCTTAGACGAGATTGATAAGGTCAGCAATGATTACAAGGGGGATACCTTCTCAGCGCTTTTGGAGGTGCTGGACAGTGAGCAGAACCGAAAGTTCCGCGACCACTATCTTGAGGTACCCGTTGATTTGTCAGAGGTATTGTTCGTCGCTACGGCCAACACCCTACAGCCAATCCCAAGACCTCTTCTGGACCGTATGGAGGTTATTGAGGTCAGCAGTTATACGGAGAATGAGAAGATGCATATCGCCACAGAGCATTTGATTCCCAAGCAGTTGGAGAAGCATGGACTGAAACCCCAACAGCTTAGCATCAGCAAGAAGGCTCTGTGGAGGATAGCCCGCAACTATACCAAGGAGGCCGGCGTACGCCAGTTGGAGAGAAAGCTTGGGGATATCTGCAGGAAGGCGGCAAGAGAGATTCTGGAAATGAAGAAGGAGTCTATCCGTGTGACGGAGCGTAATCTCTCCCACTATCTGGGCAAGGAGTTGTATATTTATCAGATGGCAAATGATTCAGATGAGGTGGGGATTGTCAGGGGACTGGCCTGGACCAGTGTAGGCGGAGATACCCTCCAGATTGAGGTAAATATCATGCCAGGGGAAGGCGAGGTGCTTTTAACCGGCCAGATGGGAGATGTGATGAAGGAGTCTGCCAGAACTGGAATCAGTTATATCCGTTCTGTCAGCAAAGAGCACAAGATTGACGAGAATTTCTTCAAAGAGCATGACATACACATCCATATACCGGAGGGCGCGGTTCCAAAGGACGGTCCGTCGGCGGGAATTACTATGGCCACGGCCATGATGTCTGCGATAACGGGAAAGAAGGCAAGGGCGGACGTTGCCATGACCGGTGAAATTACCCTGAGGGGAAGGGTGCTGCCCATCGGAGGTTTGAAGGAGAAGCTATTGGCAGCCAAGAATGCAGGTATTAAGACGGTTATTATCCCCAAGGAAAATGTATCAGACGTGGAGGAGTTGTCCCATGAGATTACCAGAGGCCTGAAGATTATTCCGGTGAGCCGCATGGACGAGGTGCTTAAAACAGCGCTGTCTGGGCGGGGCAAGACGGCGAAGGCTAAGAAATAATGAGGAAAAGACATGATTATAAAGAATGTAGATTTGGAAACCGTATGCGGAATCACCAGCAAGCTGCCGGACAATACCCTGCCGGAGATTGCATTTGCAGGCAAATCAAACGTAGGGAAATCGTCGCTGATTAATACGCTGATGAACCGGAAATCCTACGCCCGCATTTCCGCCACACCGGGGAAGACCCAGACCATTAATTTTTACAATATCAATCAGGAGTTCTACCTGGTGGACCTTCCCGGATACGGATATGCCAAGGTGTCTGAGCAGGAAAAGCAGAAATGGGGACGGATGATTGAGAGGTATCTTCATGGCTCGAAGCAGCTTCGGGCCGTGTTCCTTTTGATTGACATCCGGCATGACCCCTCGGCAAATGATAAGATGATGTATGACTGGATTGTTTCCCAGGGATATCAGCCGATTATCATTGCTACGAAGCTTGATAAGATTAAGAGAAGCCAGAAGGATAAGCAGGTCAAGGCGGTTCGGCAAGGTCTGGGGCTTTCGCAAGGAACCACGGTCATCCCATTTTCTTCGGTTACGAAGCAGGGAAGGGATGAGCTTTGGGAGCTGGCGGAGAAGGAATATCTGAATATGTGACTCAGGAGGATATTTCGTTAAAAAGAGGTGAATAATAGGTGGAGATGAATTTTAAAGAACAGATGCAGGATACCCGTCCTTACTGGAAGGTGGCGGTAAGTCTTACGTTCAGCCTGATTGGGACGGTCTTGTGCCTTTATTTTGGATACAAGCTTCTTGGCTTTTTTATGCCCTTTGTCATCGGATGGGTCATTGCGTCTATTGCAAGCCCTATGGTGAACTGGCTTGAGAAGCGGGTGAAGCTTATTAAGAAATGGGGCTCTGCGCTGATCATTATTGGTGTTTTGGGAATGGTGGGGCTGCTCATTTACCTGCTTGCCAGCGCTGTCACCCGTGAGGTGGTAAGTCTGATACAGAATATGCCGGACATGTACCAGGACCTGGAATCAGGGATGGAAACCATCGGGGAGAGCTTAAACGGCATCTTTCGGCTGCTTCCAGTGGGCGTGCAGGAGGGCTGGCATACGATGATGGACAATCTGGAGAAGACCATGGGGGATATAATCGGAAAGCTCAGCGAGCCCACGGTGTCCGCGGCCGGAAGGTTTGCCAAGGGAATCCCCCCAGCCTTAATCGCAACGATTGTGACATTCATCTCAGCCTATTTCTTCATTGCCGAGCGTGAGGAGGTGCTCATGTGGGCAAAGAGAATCGCCCCTAATGCCTTGGTGAGCCGTATGACCATGGTAATGGATAACCTGAAATATGCGGTGGGGGGATATTTTAAGGCGCAGCTCAAGATTATGGTAGTGGTCTATATATTATTGCTGGTTGGATTTCTGGTACTTAAGATTCATTTTGCCTTTCTGCTGGCGTTTTTGATTGCCTTTCTGGACTTCCTTCCCTTCTTTGGGACGGGGACAGCCTTGATTCCATGGGCGGTGTATAAGTTTATGATGGGCAATTATAAGATGGTAGCAGGGCTTCTTATATTGTACGGTGTCACTCAGTTGGTGCGGCAGTTGATTCAGCCTAAGTTAGTGGGGGACAGCATGGGTTTAAAGCCCCTGGTCACGCTGTTATTGTTGTATGCCGGATATAAGGCGGGCGGAGTATTCGCGATGATCTTTGCCGTACCGGTGGGATTGATTGTGATTAACCTCTATAAAGCAGGAGCCTTTGACTATATTTTAGATGATGCAAAGATACTGATGGAAGGAATACTGAGCCTGCGAAATTAAAGGAATAACAGGATGGGAGGTAAAAGCATGGAGGAGTTGTTAAAAGAGTTCAGGGATGATCTAAAAGAGTTTCGTGAGATGACAGATAAGTTTTACGCAAAAGAAGTGACCGCAAAGGAATACAAGGGGTTCTCCGGCGGCTTCGGAAGTTATGCGCAGAAGGGCGGCAAGGCGAGTATGTTAAGGCTGCGTCTGCCGGGAGGGCGTCTTGATCGGGAAAAATTAAAGTTTATTGTTGATTCCATCGAAGATTATGGGATAGAGAAGGTGCATTTTACCACCTGCCAGACTGTACAGTTCCATAATCTCAGTGCAGAGGCTGTCTGTGAAATCATGGAGAAGGCTTTTGACGTGGGAATTATTACAAGGGGCGGAGGCGGAGATTTTCCAAGAAATGTAATGGTGTCTCCTTTATCCGGCGTGGAGGAAGGAGAATACTTTGACGTGATGCCCTATGCCCTGGCGGTTTCCGATGCTCTGTTAGGTCTGATTAAGACGGTGAAGCTTCCGAGAAAGCTTAAGGTATGCTTCTCTAACTCTCCTGCAAATGAGCCTCATGCAACCTTCCGAGACTTGGGATTCGTGGCAAAACCAAACGGAACCTTTGATGTGTACAGCGCGGGCGGGCTTGGCAACAATCCCCGTATGGGCGTCAGGGTTGCCAAGCAGATTTTGCCCTCGGATGTTCTATACTATGTGAAGGCCATGGTTGAGACCTTCGTTGCCCATGGAAATTATGAGAGCCGTGCAAAGGCAAGAACCAGATATATGCAGGAAGCCCTTGGCGAGGACGGGTATAGGAGGGCGTACCTTGAAAAACTTGAGCTGGTAAAGGCGGGAGAGGACCTGACAATCCATGTTTCTCCGTGTCCGGTTAAGAAAACCCCAAGGGGAGAGTTGTCTTCTGACGAGCTTAAGGAGTTGGGAAGCAGAGTGCTTCCTCAGAAGCAGAAGGGACTTTATGCCCTGGCCTACCACCCAATCGGAGGAGTGCCTCAGGCGTCGAAGTTTGCTGAGATTTACGAGGCAGTCAAGGATATGGAGGAGGTTGAGCTTCGTCTGGCGCCAGACGAGACGATCTATTTTATTAATCTGAATGGGGACGAGGTAAAGAAGGTCCTTTCCATTACTGCCGACAGCGCAAAGAATCTTTTCGAGACCTCCGTTGCCTGTATTGGAGCATCCATCTGCCAGGTGGGGCTTCGCGATTCACAGGGAGCTCTTTGGCAGATTATTAAGGAAGTAAGGAAGCATGATTTTGCGGATAAAGCGCTGCCGAGAATCCATATTTCCGGATGTACGTCTTCCTGCGGAACCCATCAGATTGGGACCCTTGGTTTTCACGGCGGTGTAAAGCGGGTGAATAATGTAGTTGAGCCGGCGTTTACCTTCCATGTAAATGGTTCTGACAGGGAGGGAGAGGAACGATTCGGCCAGCAGTTGGGAATGATGCTGGAAAAAGATCTTCCTGCATTTTTTGTGGAGCTTGGACAGGCGGTTCAGGCGGAGAATACCACCTATGACCAGTGGTATGAAAAAGAGCCAAAGCGGCTTAAGAAGATTGCAGAGAAATATTTTGTTTAAATATTTGTTTAAATAATAGTGTAAAAGTTTTGATATTTTATGTTGGATGTAGTATAATGACCGTATACGTGAGAAATTCTGTGTCAGTTGACGGAAGAACTGTAATTATACTATATTTAGGAGGAGGAACACATTCTGATGAAATGTCCAATATGCGGTCAGGAATTAACGCCGGGGAAAAAGGATCCAAATTATCTCTTATGTTATAATTGTAAGAAGAAGTTCAAGGTTCCCCAGAAGAAGATAGAAAAAAGCAGGGACGAGGAGGAAGATGAGGAAGAACAGACCTATTCCAACATACCTCCCAAGAAGGTGCGCAAGAAGCGGGAAGAAGAGATGCGCAAGGCCTATGACGAGATGCTTGCCGTCGGTGACGGGAAGGGGAAGAAGAAGCAGACTCCCAAGCCTAAGCGCAAGGAAGAAATCGACGATGATTATGATGACGATTATGACGACGACGATGACGATTACTATGACGACGATGATGAGAAGATGTCCAAGCTTCCGATTATCATTCTTGGTATTGCCATTGTGATTGTCGCGGCTTTGATTGTATTCGTGTTGTTAAAGTAAAAGTCTGTATTCAACTGGAATTTGTACTGCAAAATGAAGTTAGGAGTTATGATTATGAATATTGAACACTTGAATGTAAACGGAATGGAGCTTGCAGTTGTTTCCAGTGACGAGATAGTGATTATTGATACACAGTCAGCTTTAGACTTAGCGATGACCGTTAAGTATGAGACAAATGCAGCAAACATAGTAATAGATAAGAATATTATTTGCGAGGATTTCTTTATCCTTAGTACAGGCATAGCGGGTGAGATTCTCCAGAAGTTTATTAATTATCATGTGAAGGTCGCTGTTTATGGGGACTATTCACATTATACCAGTAAGCCTCTTAAGGACTTTATCTATGAGGCCAATCACGGGAAAGACTTCTTTTTCGTGGCGACCAGGGATGAGGCGATACAGAAATTGACAGAGACACAATAACAGACAGGTACAGATTCCAGTTATTTGTCTAATCTTCATTAGAAATATCAAAGTTATAGGGCAAAACCGGTGAAATGGTTTTGCCCTTTGGTGTTTTAGAGGGAACTTTTGGGGTTAAATATCAGTCGCGGGGACGGATATCGAACTCAGGGTTAATGGCGTAGAAGTTCTTGCTGTCTAAGTGCTCCTGGACAATTCTTAAGGATTCACCGAAACGCTGATAGTGTACGATTTCACGTTCCCTTAAGAAACGAATTGGTTCGCATACTTCTGGGTCTTTGACAAGGCGCAGGATGTTGTCGTAGGTAGTTCTTGCTTTCTGCTCTGCTACGACCTTGTAAAGACAACAGTGGCAGGAAACCTTAGTCTGACAGATAATGTAGAGATGAAACTTGATGAAGCTGATAAGCAGGCGGCAACGATGGAAGAAAGACTTTCCCATGAAACAGTTTTCAGTAATGTCAGGAGTGCGCTACATGGAAAATAAACCTTATCAGCTTTGTTATCTGCCTAACCACAGCGCCCACACTTGATTTTTTTCTGTGCAGGGCACAAACTCCACATCATACTGCTTGAACAGTTCCATGAGCTTTGCGAAGTCCACGCTGGAACGGCTAATCCGATCCAGCTTGTAGACGATCACCCGCTTAATCAGGCCCAGCCGGATGTCCTGCAGAAGCCGCTGGAAGTCGGGGCGCTCAATGTTCTTGCCGGAGTAACCCTTGTCTTTGTATTCCTTACCCTCACCGCCTTTAAGCTCATAGCGGCAAAATTCAAACTGACTTTCAATACTGATACTGTCTTTTTTATCAATCGACTGCTGCCCATAAATTGCATCTATTGTAACAGTTCAGCCTTCCGGCTTCACTGTTACGGAATCCGCCCATTTTAAAGTTTGCCTGCGGCAAAGAGGCGG
>ERZ808028.202-NODE-202-length-59737-cov-16.845106_pt1 | contig 59737 bp, 40 predicted proteins | sample MGYA00380184_ERZ808028 | MGnify/ENA primary metagenome ERZ808028 (study PRJEB31490, sample SAMN06133397) | mouse gut metagenome | isolation source: J8_1 | host: mice | place: China: Chengdu | collected 2015-05 ... | reverse complement strand
CGCCAGGTGTTCTGCAACCTGCTGGACAACGCGGACAAGCACGGCGGCTCCGGCGGCCGGGTGGAGGTGTCCGTGGGGCGGGATGGGGACGACGTGGTCATCCGCATCCGGGACCACGGCCCCGGCGTCCCGGAGGAGGAGCTGCCCTTCATTAAATATAAGTTCTACAAGGGCTCGTCCAAGGCCCGGGGGTCTGGCATCGGCCTGGCGGTGTGCGACGAGATCGTCAACAGCCACAACGGCTCGCTGGACATTGGCAACGCCCCCGGCGGCGGCTGCATCGTCACCATCCGCCTGCCCATCGGGGTGGAGAGCGTGTGACGGCTGCGGAAATAGAACACAAGTTCTAAAGCCTCTTGCAATACGGACCGATTTTTGATATACTGCGTTTCAGGCAACGTTCAAAGGAGACAGACCAAATGGCAAAACAAGACGCGAACTGCTGTACTCCCTTCAAAACCACCTGCGGCGGGCAGGCCCTTTTGGAGGGCATCATGATGCAGGGGCCGGGAAAGCGGGCCATCGTGGTGCGCAAGCCCGACGGAGAGCTGGACGTCACCGAGGAGGAGGTCAAGCCCCGGACGGGGCTGGCCAAGCTGCCCTTTATCCGGGGGATGTTCGTCTTTTGCGGCTCCATGGTCCACGGCATGAGGGCACTGATGCACTCCGCCGAGGTGTCCGACGACGCTTCCATGGAGGAGGAAGAGCTCACCGGCATCGACAAGTGGATCAGCGACCACTTCGAGCAGGACAAGGCCATGTCCATCATCATCACCATCGCGGCGGTCATCGGCATCGCCTTCTCGGTGGGGCTGTTCATCCTGCTTCCCACGGCGCTGACGGGCCTTGTGGGGCTGGTGTGGAAAACCATGCCCCTGTGGGCGCGCTCGGTGCTCGAGGGTGTGCTGAAGGTGGTCATTTTCATGGCCTACCTGTACCTGTGCTCCAAGATGAAGGAGATCCACCGGGTGTTTGAGTACCACGGGGCGGAGCACAAGACCATCTACTGCTATGAGAACGGCCTGGAGCTGACGGTGGAAAACGTCCGCAGGCAGCCCCGGCACCACCCCCGGTGCGGCACCAGCTTTCTGTTCGTGGTCATCGCGGTGTCCATCTTTTTGTCCATCGTCATCTTTACCCCGCTGGAGATCGAGAACACCTTTTTGCGCATGGCGCTGCACCTGCTGATGCTGCCTGTTATCGTGGGGGTGACCTATGAGTTCAACCGCTATGTGGGGGGGCATGACGGGCCAGTGAGCCGGGCCCTGCGCTTCCCGGGCATGTGGATGCAGAATTTCACCACCTTCGAGCCGGACGACTCCATGATCGAGGTGGGCATCGAGGCGCTCAAGCGGGTATTGCCGGAGGAGCAGGGCGCTGATAGATGGTGAGAGAAAGACTGGCAGAGAGAGGGTGAGCCCATGCCCGCAACCTACAATGACCTGTATCTGGACGCCAGGAAGGCCCTGAAGGAGGCTGGGGTGGAGCAGGCCCAGCTGGAGGCCCGGGAGCTGCTGTGCTTTGCCTCCGGCAAGGGCCGGGAGGAGTTCCTCCGGGACCTGCCCCTGTACGCCTCCGAGGGAGCGGAGAAGCGGTTCCGGGAGCTGCTGGACCGCCGCCTGAGGGGAGAGCCGGTGGCCTACCTCATCGGGGAGTGGGAGTTCTACGGCCTGACGCTGGATGTGTGCCGGGACGTGCTCATCCCCCGGCCGGACACCGAGACCCTGGTGGAGCGGGGCATTCTGTTCGTCCGGGACCTGCCCGACGGCACGCGGGTGCTGGACCTGTGCGCCGGCAGCGGCTGCATTGGCCTTGCCGTCGCGGACAACTGCCCCAACACCCGGGTCATTTTGGCGGAGTGGTGCGCGGACGCCCTGCGCGTCTGCCGCCAGAACATTTTGCGCTGCGCCCTGTCCCAGCAGGTGAGCGCCGCCCAGGTGGACGCCCTGGAGCCTCCCCCCCGCATTCTGCGGGATTTTGATTTGATTTTGTGCAACCCCCCCTACATCCCCACCCTGGAGGTAGGGCGGCTGGACCCCTCCGTCCGGGACTACGAGCCCCGGATGGCGCTGGACGGCGGGGAGGACGGGCTGAAATTCTACCGGGCCGTGGCGAAAAAGTGGAAGGCGGCTCTGAAGCCCGGTGGAAAGCTGATCTTTGAGGTGGGCTATGACCAGGCCCAGGCGGTGCGGGACATCATGGAGCGGAACGGCTACCGGGACATCCGGATCACCATGGATCCGGGGATGCATTGGCGGGTCGTTGAAGGGAACACCGAGCGGGAGGAACAAAAGGAGGGGCCCCAATGAAAAAGAAGCTGATCCTCATCGCGGCAGGCGTCCTGCTGCTGGCCTGCCTGCTCCCCATACCGTCCCATTTGAAGGACGGCGGGACGGTGGAGTACAAGGCGCTTTTGTACACGGTGTCCAGGGTCCGCCGCCTCAACGACGAGGGGGCGGGAAAGCCCTATCAGGAGGGCACTGTCGTCAAGGTGCTGGGTGTGGAGCTCTACAACAGCGTGACATGAGCGGGACGGGGGACGCCCCCGTTGAAGTCCGTTTTATGGGACACAAAGAGGTATACCATACGGGATAGGACAAGGCCGGCAGCCCTCAAACCACGCCGGCGGGAAAGGATGATCGTACATGGCAGATAAGAAAAAGCAGGTGGAGTCCGCCGCCCCCGCCGCGGACAAGAAGAAGGCGCTGGACACCTGCATCGCCCAGATTGAGAAGGACTACGGCAAGGGCTCCATCATGCGCCTGGGGGAGAACTCCCACATCGTGGTGGAGGCCATCCCCACCGGGTCGCTGTCCCTGGACATCGCCCTGGGCATCGGCGGGGTGCCCAAGGGGCGCATCATCGAGATCTACGGCCCCGAGTCCTCCGGCAAGACCACTCTGGCCCTGCACATCGTGGCCGAGGCCCAGAAGCGGGGGGGCGAGGTGGCCTTCATTGACGCCGAGCACGCCCTGGACCCCACCTACGCCCGGGCCCTGGGGGTGGACATCGACTCCATGCTGATCTCCCAGCCGGACACCGGCGAGCAGGGCCTGGAGATCTGCGAGGCATTGGTGCGCTCCGGCGCCATCGACGTGGTGGTGGTGGACTCGGTGGCGGCGCTGACCCCCCGGGCGGAGATCGAGGGCGACATGGGCGACTCCCACGTGGGCCTGCTGGCCCGGCTCATGAGCCAGGCCCTGCGCAAGCTGGCCGGGTCCATCGCCAAGACCAACTGCATCGTCATTTTCATCAATCAGCTCCGGGAAAAGGTGGGCGTGGTGTACGGAAACCCGGAGGTCACCACCGGCGGCCGGGCGCTGAAGTTCTACTCCTCCGTGCGCATGGAGGTACGCCGCATCGAGGGCATCAAAAACGGCACCGAGATCATCGGCAACCGCACCCGGGCCAAGATCGTGAAAAACAAGGTGGCGCCCCCCTTCCGGGAGGCGGAGTTCGAGATCATGTACGGCGAGGGCATTTCCAAGATGGGTGAGCTGGTGGACCTGGCGGTCAAGCTGGACATCGTACAAAAATCCGGCTCCTGGTTCTCCATGGGGGACACCCGGGTGGGCCAGGGCCGGGACGCGGTGAAGAAGTATTTCCAGGAGAACCCGGAGATCGCCGAGAAGGTGGAGGCGGAGGTCCGGGCCAACTCCTACAAGCTGATGAGCCGCCAGTCCCAGGTGGCCGCCAAGGCGGCGGGGCGTGCGGTGGATGTGGACGCAGAGGACTTTGAGGGATAGGTTTCCCGCCATACTGCCGAAAGCGAAGAGAATGATCTTATGGATAAAACAGTGATCGTGCGGCTTTTTTTGGATATATTGATTATCATTTTTCTTCTTGGCTTTGTCCTGTCGCTGCTCTGGTATACAATGGGTTCTTTGGAGACGGTGCCGACGGAAGAACAGCAGGAGAAAGCGCAGATGGCGGCGGTGTTATCCATGCTCGTGACCGGCGTTCCCTGTATAATTTGTACTGTCATTCGCAGGCGGGTAAAATGAGAAGCTATGAGGATTGAAAAATTAGAGCCCTCCAAGCACAAGCAGGGCCGCTGGCTGGTGTGGCTGGAGGACGCCTCCATCGTCCGCGTGGGCGAAGGGGACGTGGTGTCCCTGGGCCTCTATGCCGGCAAGGAGCTGACCGACGCCGAGGCGGAAGCCCTGACCGCCGCCGGGGAGGAGTCCAAGCTCATGGAGCGGGCGGTGGGGTTGCTGTCCCAGCGGCCCATGTCCCGGAAGGAGCTTCTTGACAAGCTGTGCGCCCCGCCCCGGCAGCGACGGGAAAAATACCCTTATGATAAACTGGATGACGGTCCAGACCCGGCACTGTTGGAGGTCCAAAGGGAGGCCCTTGGGGAACAGGCCGAAAAGGTGGCCGACCGCCTCACCGACCTGGGGCTGTTGAATGACGGCGAGTATGCCCGCACGGTGGTGCGCCACTACGCCACAAAAGGCTACGGCCCCCGGAAGATTCGGGACGAGCTGTACCGCCGGGGGGTGCCCCGGGAGTTCTGGGAGGAGGCCATGGAGGAGCGGGAGCCGGACGAGAGCCAGCTGGAGCAGCTGGCCCGGCAGAAGCTCCGGGGGGCCGAACCCACCCGGGAAAATCTGAAAAAGGTGTCCGATTATCTGGCCCGCCGGGGCTACGGGTGGGACGAGATCTCCGGGGCGCTGGAGCGCCTCCGGGAGGAGGAATGGGAGTAAATGGGATATAAGGTGGCGTTCCAGTCCCTGGGCTGCGCCAAAAATCTGGTGAACACCGAGCAGATGATGGCCCTTTGCCGGGAGGCGGGCCACACCGTTACCGGGGAGGCTGAGGGGGCGGACGTGGCGGTGCTCAACACCTGCGGCTTCATCGAGTCCGCCAAGAGCGAGGCCATCGACGCCATTTTGGAGCTGGCGGCGCTGAAAAATCAGGGGAAGCTGAAAAAGCTGCTGGTGGCGGGCTGCCTCAGCCAGCGCTACCCCGACGACATCCGGACGGAGCTGCCCGAGGTGGACGGCCTGCTGGGCACGGGGAGCTACACCGACGTGGTGTCCGCCGTGGAGCGGCTCATGGCGGGAGAGCGGCCGGAGTATTTCGGGGAGATCGCCCAGGCCTATGACGATGGGGCGCGGTGGGTGACCACCCCGCCCTGGACGGCTTATCTCAAAATTGCCGAGGGGTGCTCCAACGGCTGCGCCTTCTGCGTCATCCCCAAGCTGCGGGGGCGCTACCGCAGCCGATCCATGGAGTCGCTTTTAGCGGAGGCCAAGGGCCTGGCGGACAGCGGGGTGAAGGAGCTTATTGTGATTGCCCAGGACATCACCCGCTACGGGCTGGACCTGGGGGACGGGACCACCCTGGCCAAGCTGCTGACCGAACTGTGCAGGCTTGACTTTCACTGGATTCGGTTACACTACCTCTATCCGGAGGCGGTAACGGACGAGCTCATTGAGGTTATTGCCCGGGAAAAGAAAATCGTCCACTACCTGGATATCCCCATCCAGCACGCCAACGACGGCATTTTGAAGGCCATGCGCCGGAGGAGCACCAGGGCGGAGATTGAGGCGCTGTTCGCCAAGCTCCGCTCAGCTATGCCCGACGTGGTGATCCGCACCTCCCTGATCTGCGGCCTGCCGGGAGAGGGAGAGGCGGAGTTTGAGGAGCTGTGCCAGTTTCTGCGGGAGCAGAAGCTCCAGCGGGCGGGGGTGTTCCAGTTCTCCCCGGAGGAGGGCACCCTGGCCGCCGCCATGGAGGGCCAGGTAGACCCCGAGACCGCCCGGCGCCGGGTGGAGCTGGTGGTGGACCTCCAGTCCCGGGTGATGGACCAGTACAACGAGGACCGGCTGGGGACCTGTGTGGAGGTGCTGTGCGAGGGCTTCGATCCCGAGGCGGGCTGCTACGCGGGCCGCGCCTACGCCGACTCGGTGGACATCGACGGCCGGGTGCTGTTCACGGCGGCGGGGCTGGTCCCAGCGGGTGAATTTGTGTGGGTCCGCATCACCGGCGTGTCCGACGGCGACCTGACCGGCGAGATCGAAGAATCATTCGGTGCTGAATGAAGGAGGAAAATCATGAATTTACCGAACAAACTGACTATGATGCGCGTCATCCTCATCCCCGTGTACCTGGTGCTGTGGCATCTGGACTTCCCCGGCAACAATTACGCCGCCCTGGCTGTGTTTGTGGTGGCCAGCCTCACCGACTTTTTGGACGGCTACATCGCCCGAAAGCACAATCTGGTGACAGATTTCGGCAAGTTCATGGACCCTCTGGCGGACAAGATGCTGGTGCTCACCGCCATGACCTGCTTCTGCGCCATGGGCCGGTTCCCGGACTGGGCGCTGGTCATCGTCATGGCCCGGGAATTTGCCGTGTCCGGCCTGCGGCTGGTGGCGGTGGACAACGGCCGGGTCATTGCCGCCGGATGGTCTGGCAAGGTCAAGACCTTCTCCACCATGATCTGCCTGAGCCTGATGCATCTCACCGGCCTGCCCATCCCCATGTGGGTGCTGGATTGGACCTGCGTCATCGTCATCGCCGGCACCACCCTGTACTCCGGCGTGGAGTATTTTGTGAAAAACAAGGACGTGCTCAACTGGAACAAGTAAAGCCATGGGGCGGGGCATCGAGCCCCGCCCCCGTTCCGTTTCATGGAATGGAACAAGCCCTCCCGGCGCAACCTCTATATTGACGGGACCGCTTTCACGTGGTATGATGACACAGATACTATTGTCTTTTTCCGCGCGGCGGCCGCGCCGGCATGGGCGCGGGGTGAGGCCGTGCGGATATTTTGAAGTAAAGCTGTCCGGGGAGGGTCCTTCCCTGTCAGCATTTGTGGGCACGTCGCCGGGGTGGGGCGGCGGGTCCATATGGAGGGCAGGCTTATGGGTTATGCAAGGGAGTGTTTTCAGCGCCCCGGCGAGGGCGGCGGCCAGGTCCATGAACCGTACAGCGGCGTACAGAGCGTTCAGGATCTGGAGGCCGTCATCAATGAAGGGATTCGCGTGGCCCTGCTGGAGGAGACCCCGGACCGGTCCCTTCAGGTGCTGCTCAAGCACCTGGGTAAGGCGCTCAGCGGAGGGCGGACCTATATCTTCGAGCGCAACGAGTCCGGCGGCGACGACAACACCTACGAGTGGGCGGCCGACGGGGTGGAGCCGGAGAAGGACAACCTCCAAAACGTCCCCCCGGAGGTGTGCGCCAGCTGGTATCGGAATTTCAGCGTCGGCAGGCATATCGTCATTGAGGATCTGGAGGACATCCGAGAGACAGATCCCCTTCAATATGAGAACCTGAAACGGCAGAGCATCCACTCCCTGGTGGTGGTCCCGCTGTACGACGGCGACAAAGTCATCGGCTTTTACGGCGTGGACAATCCCCCTGTAAAATCCCTGGAATACGCCTCCAACATGCTCCAGACCGCGGCATACTTTATCGTGTCCTCCCTAAAGCGGCGCAACCTGTTCCGGGAGCTTCAAAAGCGCAGCTACAACGTCCTCCACGCCCTCAGCGTGGACTATCTGGGCATCTATCAGGTGGACTTTGGCACAGGGGAATGCCAGATCTACCGGGACGGCAGCCGAATGCTGGCGGACTGGACCGTCCACTTTGAGGACGGCTATCAGGCCGCCATGGAGCAGTATATCTCCCAGTGCGCCGTCCCCCGGGACCAGGAGCGGCTGCGGGCCGTGACCAAAAAGGACTACGTGCTGGCCCAGCTCAAAACCAGGAAGAAGTTCTATGCCCGCTATCAGGTGAAGGACAATCCCCACGGACTCAAGCACATGGAGGTCCACTTTTCCGCCATGGGTCAGGGAGAGACGGAGCACTGTGTGATCTTCGCCCTGCGGGATGTGAACTCCGTGGTGGAGCAGGAGGAGAAGTACAAGCTGGAGGCCAGGCAGAGCCTGGAGGACATCCTGGAGGGGGCCAGGACCGGCATCTGGACCATCGAGCTGGAGGAGGGCTGCCGGCCCAGGATGTACGCGGACCGGACCATGCGGATTCTCCTGGGCGTATCGGATGAGATCGAGCCGGAGGAGTGCTATCAGCGCTGGTTTGAGCGCATTGAGCCGGACTATGTGGACATGGTGCGGGAGGCGGTGCGGGAGATCCTGGACAGCGGGCGCGCCGAGGTCATCTACCCCTGGAACCATCCAAAGCTGGGGAAGATCTATGTCCGCTGCGGCGGCGTGCCGGACAAGACCTTCAAAAAGCCGGGGGCGGCCCTCAACGGATACCATCAGGATATCACCGAGACCATGGTGACCCGCAAGAAGCAGGAGCAGGCCATCATGGAGCTGCTGGAGAAGGTCCGGCGGGCAAACTCGGCAAAGAGCGAATTCCTCTCCCACATGTCCCACGACCTGCGCACCCCCATCAACGGGATCATGGGGATGCTGGCCATCCAGGAGAAAACCCAGGACGACCCCCGGCGCCAGAAGGAGTGCCGGGAAAAGATCCGCGTGTCGGCGGAGCACCTGCTCTCCCTGGTCAACGACGTGCTCCAGGTCAGCAAGCTGGACAGCGGCGGAGCCACGGTGAGAGAGCCCTTTGACCTCCACGCCGCGGTGGAAAGCTGCCTTGCCGTCCTGTCCGCCCAGGCGGAGGAGGCCCAGGTCCGCCTGGAGCTGGAGGAGATCGACATACGGCACAACAGGCTGATCGGAAACCCGCTGCACCTCAAGCAGATCCTGATGAACGTCATCGACAACGCCATCCGCTACAACCGGCCCGGCGGCTCCGTGCTCGTCCAGGTCAGGGAGGCCGCCTGCCTGAAGGGGGCGGCAGACTTCCAGTTCGTGGTCAAGGACACCGGGATCGGCATTGGAGAGGACTTCAAAAAACACATTTTCGAGCCCTTCACCCAGGAGCACCAGGGCGCCAGGACCCACTACAGCGGCGTGGGGCTGGGCATGTCCATTGTGAAGAGGCTGGTGGAGCAGATGGACGGCGCCATCGAGGTGGACAGCCAGCTGGGCAAGGGCAGCGTGTTCCGGATCACCCTGCCCCTTCGGACCGACCAGGCGTGGAGCGCGCCCCCGGTCCTCAAGGAGCAGGACGCGCGCGGCAGCATCGCCGGGATGCGCGTCCTTCTGGTGGAGGACAACGAGATCAACTGCGAGATCGTGGAATTCATGCTCAAGGAGGCGGGGGCCCAGGTGGTGACCGCCGGCGACGGCAAAACAGCGGTGGACGTGTTCGCGGCCTCCGGCCCGGGGGCCTTTGACTGCGTGCTGATGGACTTGATGATGCCGGTGATGAGTGGATACGAGGCGGCCCGAGTGATCCGCGGCCTGGACCGCCCGGACGCGAAGGCCGTGCCCATCATCGCATTGTCGGCCAACGCCTTTGAAGAGGACATTGCGCTGGCAAAGGACGCGGGGATGAACGCTCACCTGGCCAAGCCGGTGGACATCCGGAAGATGTTCCAGGTCATGAGCCAGCTCAAGCGCTGACACGCCCCCCTCAAAGCAGCCCAAAATACGGCCCGGCCGGACCGGCGCAAGCCTCTCCCGCTTGCCCCGGTCCGGCCGGGCCATCGCAATTTGATTTCGCTCTGCCGCGCTCAGATGACGCGGTACTCCTTCAGCAGCTTCTCAATGTCCGTGCCCTCGATCTTCTTCAGCGCCTCGTGGAGCACCAGCTTCTCCTTCAGCCCCAGGTCCATCTCCGTGAGCTTCTTCCCGTCCCGGAGCTTTACCGTGGCGTCCAGCAGGTCCCGCACGTCGTAGGTGCTGCCCCATACCTCAGGGACGCCCCGGTCCACGTCCAGCAGGGTGTACACCGCCTCCATGCCGGTGCGCATGGAGTACTCGGTGGTGAAGATGGTGTCCCGGGCGATCTCGGCAAACTGGCCCAGGAAGGCGAAGTTCACCGCTCCGTCGGGCACGACCTTCGGCCGGTCGGTGTCGTTGCGGGGCATGAAGAAGGCGTCGATATAGGGCATCATCACGGGCACCGTGTTGGCGCTGCACTCGGCCAGCTCCTCGACGCTCTCCACGGGCACGCCCAGATGGTACAGCCACTCCATGCAGATCTCCTTGCCCGTGCACTCCCGCATGGGCTTTTTCACGTAGTCGCCGGGCCGGTCGCTGAACAGGGCGTACACCCACACCAGACAGTGGTCCTTTGGCTGTTCCCGGAACTGGGGCTGGCGGTTGATGGTCCAGCTCATAAGCCAGGAGGAGTCCTTCACCGTCACAATGCCGCCGGTGACCACCCTGCCGGTGAAGGGGTCCCGCTTGCAGATGTCGGTGATATAGGGGATGATCCGCCCGTCCAGGGTCTCCACCGTGGCGGACATCCAATTGGTCTGCTCCGGGTCATAGCAGAACTTGTCCGGGTTGCCGAAGGACGGGTCCTGGGCGGCGATCTTCCGCCACATATCCCAGCCGCCACCGGGCTTGATCTCGGTGTTGTAGGGGGCGGGCTCGTTCTGGGAGCCCATGGAGGAGTTCTCCACACAGCCGCCGTTGGTGATGAACACCAGGTCGTTCTCCGTCAGGTCCACGAACTCCCGCTTCCCCTCCCGCGCCAGCTCGATGCGCCTGGCCTGCTTGCGCTGGGGGGTGCAGTCAAACTCCACGTTCACCACACGGGTGTTGTAGTGGAACTGGACGCCGTGGTCCTCCAGATACTTCACCATGGGCAGGATCATGGACTCGTACTGGTTGTAGCGGGTGAAGCGCAGGGCCTTGAAGTCGGGCAGGCCGCCGATGTGGTGGATGAAGCGCTTAATATACCGCTTCATCTCCAGGGCGGAGTGCCAGTTTTCAAAGGCGAACATGGTGCGCCAGTAGAGCCAGAAGTTGGAGTCCAGCACCTCGTCGTCGAAGTAGTCGGTGATGCGCTTGTCATAGAGCTCCTCGTCGGGGGTGAAGAACAGCCTCATAATCTCCATGGCCGCCTTGTCGGACACGTCGAACCTGCCGTCGGTGTGGGCGTCCTGGCCCCGATTGACGGTGGCCCGGCACAGGGAGTAGTTGGGGTCCTCCTTGTTGAGCCAGTAGTACTCGTCCAGCACGCTGACCCCCTCGGTCTCGATGGAGGGGATGGAGTGGAACAGGTCCCACATCACCTCAAAGTGGTTGTCCATCTCCCGTCCGCCCCGCATGACATAGCCCACGTTCTCGAACCGCCACCCGTCGCAGGCGCCGCCGGGGGTGGGGTCCTTCTCGAAGATGTGGATGTGCTCTCCCTTCATCTGTCCGTCTCGGACCAGGTAGCAGGCGGCGGTGAGGGCCGCCAGACCGGTGCCGATGAGATAGGCCGACTTGTGATCCACGCCCTCGGGCTTTTTGGGGCGGGCAAAGGCCTCGTAGTTACCGCTGGAATAATACATAAATGACATCCTTTCCAGAACCGACGTGGTTCCTTTGTTTGATGGACTTATCATAGGACAGTTTTCCCCGCTCCACAATAAACACAACGCCCGCCATGATTAAAATTTCATCATGGCGGGCATTGTGTCTATTTTTTAATCATATCCCCGGAAATGTAAGGGCCGGCCTGAAACGCCTCCAGCGCCCGGAGCACGCTGCCGTGGACCACCCTGCTGGTGCGCTCCACCAGCAGGGCGGGGTCCTCCTTCATCCCGCTGCCGATCCACTCCAGCATGACGCCGATGAAGGCGTACTCATAGAAGCTGGCGATAAACCGCTTATCCTCCCCACTCACCCTCATCCCCGCCGACTTCTCCTCCACCACCCCCAGGATCAGGCTGTGGATCAGCGGATTCAGATACTGCTCGATGCGCTCCCGGCTGACGCAGCGGTAGACGTTCATGATGAAGGCCTTGTTGGCCTGCACTGCATGGAAGATATTCAAAAAACCCTCCTGCCAGGTGTCGTAGGTCTTTTTCCCCTCCAGCGCCCGGGCTGCGTCCTCCTGGCAGGTCCACTCCACCAGGTCGTAAATGTCCTTGAAGTGGTAGTAGAAGGTCATGCGGCTGATGCCGCAGTCCTCCGCGATGTCGCTGATGGTGATCTTGGTCAGCGGCTTTTGGAGCAGCAGGTTTTTCAGCGACGCGGCCAGCGCCCGCTTTGTCATCTGTGACATGCCTTCCCCTTTCCAAGCGCTCGGGCGCGCTCACACCGGCGGCTGAAACGCCTTCAGGTATTCCTCCACGGAGCGGGACATTTCCCGGGAAAAATCCGACTGGTACTTTCTCTTGCAAAAAGCGTCCAGCCACTCCTCATAGGGGCGCGGGCCGGCCTGCCGGGCCAGCATCTCCCGCAGCTCCTCCGCCCCCATGCGGCGATAGGCGTTTTCATGGACGATGTGCCTCAGCTCGCACCGCTCCGGCTTCGGCCGCTCCCGCTGCTGCTGGGTGGGCACTCCCATCACCAGCATCACCGCCGGAAACACATAGTCCGGCAGGTTCAGCAGCTCCCGGTGGAGCTCGCACCGCTCCATGATGTCCCCGATATAGCAGGAGCCCAGCCCCAGGCTCTCCGCGGCGGTCACCGCGTTTTGGGCGGCGATGGCGCAGTCCGTCACCGCCAGCATCAGGTCCCCCGCCCTTGGCGGGCGCGGGTCGCAGCCGCCATGGACAAACGCGTCGTACCACTTTTGACAGTCCGCACAGAAGATCAGCACCACCGGCGCCCTGGCGATAAAGGGCTGATTGTCGCAGGAGACGGCCAACTTGTCCTTAATCTCCTGGTCGGTGATGTCCAAAATCGTGTACAGCTGCTGGTTGCCGGCGGTGGGCGCCGCGCAGGCGGCCTTCAGGATCTGCTCCTTCTTCTCCGGCGGGACAGATTCCTCCGTGTAGGCGCGCACGGACTTGCGCCTGTGCAGCGCCGCCAGGATCTCATTCATATGGACTTCCCTCCTTCGCTCATATCTCCGGACAAACGGCGCATCCTATTCCCGCTGCCGTCCGGCGGGCCAGGGCGCGTCCCCGCCCCATGGGGCCACCCAGCCATTTTACCCCATTTGCGCGGAAATGGCAACCATGGCCGACGGGAAAGTACTTGCCCAAGGGCGAAACGGCATAGTATAATAAATCGACGATCGGCCTTACCACTATTTGAACAGGAGGGGTTTTGATGTGCACTGCCGCCACCTATCGCACCCGCGATTTTTACTTTGGCAGAACGCTGGACTATGAAAGCTCTTACGGCGAGGAGGTCACCATCGCCCCCCGGGGCTTCCCGCTTCAATTCCGGACGGGGGAGGCCCTGGAGCGGCACTACGCCATGATCGGCATGGCCCATGTGGCGCAGGGCTACCCCCTGTACTACGACGCGGTGAACGAGAAGGGGCTGGGCATGGCGGGGCTGAACTTTGTGGGCAACGCGGTCTACCGCCAGCCCCAGCCGGACCGGGACAACGTGGACACCTTTGAGTTCATCCCCTGGATTCTCGGCCGCTGCGCCACGGTGGCCGAGGCCCGGGTGGGGCTCCAGCGGCTGAACCTGACGGGCGGGGCCTTCAGCGCCGCGCTGCCCGCGGCCCAGCTCCACTGGATCATCGCGGACCGGGACGGCGCCATCGTGGTGGAGTCGGTGAAGGACGGCCTGCGGGTGCACGACAACCCGGCGGGCGTGCTGACCAACAACCCGCCCTTCGAGGAGCAGCTGTTCAACCTGAACAACTATATGGCCCTCTCCCCCCGCCAGCCCCAGAATCACTTCTCCAGCAAGCTGGATTTGGCCCCCTATGGCCGCGGAATGGGCGCGCTGGGCCTGCCCGGGGACCTGTCCTCCCAGTCCCGGTTCGTCCGCGCGGCCTTTGTGCGGCTCAACTCCGTCTCCGGGGACTCCGAGGCCGCCAGCGTCAGCCAGTTCTTCCACATCCTGAACAGCGTGGACCAGCAGCGGGGCTGCTGCGAGCTGGAGCCCGGGGTCTATGAGTACACCATCTATACCTCCTGCTGCAACGCGGACCGGGGGATTTACTATTACACCACCTATGACAACCACCAGATCAGCGCGGTGGACCTGCGCCGGACCGATCTAGACGGCGCGGAGCTGGTCCGCTATCCCCTGATCTCCCAGGAGCAGATCCGCTTCCAGAACTGACTCCGCCCCACAAAAACGCCCTGCCGGCTCCGGCATGGGTATGACAACGGTCGATGGCCGGCCCCGGAGGGGGCCGGCCATCTTTGTGCGGTCACGGCTTATTTCCGCTGGATCCGCAGCGCCATGATGAGGAAGTTCAGCAGCACATAGCCCACGATCATGGTGGTGATATAGGTCTGGATGCCGCCCAGCTGGGCCAGGGCCCCGGACAGGGCCTCATTGCTCCCGGCCAGATAGGCGCTCATCTTGTTGGTGGCCACAATGCCGATGCACATGGGGAAGGTCATCCCCGCGAAGCCCGGGGAGAAGGGGAAGGCGAAGAACCGGGGCAGCTTGATGAGGATGAAAATCAAGGAGGCCAGCACACACAGGTACAGGATATACAGCAGGATACGGTTGGGCTCCTTCACTAGGTTCAGGTAACTGACCACGCACAGGCTGCAGGGGGCCAGCAGCACCGCCATGGTGTGGTACACCGGCGCCTTCACCTCCACGGTGATGAGGCGGTAGAGCATGAAGGGGATGATGACAAAATACACGCAGATGCCGTAGACCAGCACCACGTTGAGCACCGGGGTGACGCCCATGCCCGCGCCGATGACGCAGCTGACCATGATGCCGTTGTAGGTGACGAACCAGCTGGGCACGAAGGTGTTGATGTCCCGCTTGCGGATGACGTTGCGGTAGGTGAACACCAGGATGTGTACCGCGTGGATGGCCACGGCGATGAGGAGCAGCACCCGGCCCAGCGCCGGGGCCCAGGTATAGTAGTAATTGCTCAAGATCATGAGCACCATGGTGAAGCCCGCGTACAGGCTGCAGGGCACTACGTTCTCATACTCCTTTTTGCAGGTACCGGGGAAGCGGATGATCTTCACGATGTACAGCAGCAGGATGATGGTCCCCGCCCACATGGTGATGTGGCGCACCCAGGGAAAGCCCATGCCGTTGTAGACATTGCTCAGGGTGAGCGCCCCCACGAAGGTGGGCAGGACGGGGACGGGCATTCTTTCTAAGCGTTCCATGAAAGCCTCCTTTTCTCTCTCCGGGGGTCATTCGTCATAGTAGAACTCAAAATTGTCGTTCATGTGGAAGAAGTCGGAGTAGTCGATGTCGAACACCGGCTTCCTCACCCTGGACACGTCGATCTTATGGGCGATGAGCTGCTGCAAAATGCCGCCGTAGGCCAGGTCGCCCTGGAGGATGGCCCCCACGATCTTCCCGTTTTTGTGGACGATCTTCTTGTAGGAGTTCTTGTCCTCCCGGACCTCCACCGTCAGGCCGGGGCCGCCCCCGTTCACGTCCCCCAGGGACATGGAGGGGATGCCCAGGAAGTTCATGGTGGACTTGCTGGCGAAAAAGTCCGTCTGCTTTCGCTCCACCCCCGCCATATTGCTGGCGGCGATGATGCCCTGCTTCACCGCCGCGGGCCAGATGGGACTGGTCCCCGACACGTCCCCCGCGCCGTAGATGTCCGGGTCGCTGGTCTGGCCAGAGGCGTCGTACACCAGGCCGAAACGGCTCAACTCCAGGCCGGAGCCCTCCAAGAACTTCACGTTGGCCCGCACGCCCGCCGTCACCACCACGTAGTCGCAGGGCAGGGTTTTGCCGTCGGTGAGGACGACTTCCGTCACCAGCCCTTCCCCGTCCAGCACAGCCCTGGCGATGCCCACACCGTAATACTGGGCCACACCCTCCTTTTCAAAGGCGTCCTGGTAGGTCTTGGCCGCCCGTTCATCCAATTGCTTGGACAGCAGCCAGCCCGCCATCTCCACAAGAGTCACCTTCACCCCCAGCTCCAAAAAGCCGCAGGCGCAGTCCAAGCCCACCAGTCCGGCTCCCATGACCACGATGTGTTTGGCGGTTTTGGCCGCCTCCTTCAGCGCCTCGATGTCGTCAAGGTTGCGAAAGCCGATGACGTTTTTGGCCCCTTTTAAATTCTCCACCGGCGGGATGAAGGTGTGGGAGCCGGTGGCGATGAGCAGCTTGTCATAGCCCACCCGCTCTCCATCGTCCAGCTCCACTGTTTTTTCCGCCCGATCCAGCCCCACGCAGGCCCGGCCCTTCCTCCAGTCCACCCGGTAGAGGTGGGCAAAATCCCTTTCCGCGAAGCGAAGCCGCTCCAGGTCCCGCCGGCCCCCCAAATAGTGGTGGAGGATGCACCGGGAGTAGATGGCCTCGTCCCGGGAGATGAGCACGATGTCCGCGCCCGGCTCCAGCCTGCGCAGCTCCCGCACGGCGTTGACCCCCGCCGCCGAGGAGCCCAGCACCACATACCTCATCGGGACACCTCCTCTACCGTGATGGCCCCCATGGGGCACTTTTCCACACACATGGGCTTGGCGGTCCCGTCCTGGGTGCGGTGGACGCACATATTGCACTTCATGATCTCCGTCTTGCTCACGCTGTCGTGCTTCAAAATGCCGTAGGGGCAGGACATAATGCACATGTAGCAGCTGGCGCACTGCTCCTTGTCGTACTCCACGTACCCGGTCTCCGGGTTTTTCCTCATGGCCCCGGTCATGCAGGTGTACACGCACTCCGGCCGCTCGCAGTGGCGGCAGAAGATGGGGGCGGGCTTGGTCCCGCTGTCGATGGTCACCCGGTTGCGGGCGTCGCCGCTCTGGTCCTGGTGGCTCACCACGCAGGCGGTGACGCAGGTCAGGCAGCCGATACACCGGCTGCGGTCGATTTTGATTCGATACATCCCCTCACCTCAACCTTCCTGAGTGGGGCCCGCCTTCTCGAAGCGGACCGGGGTGGCTTTGTAGGACGGCTCCTTGGAGTAGCTGTCGTAAAGGGACGGCGTCAGCTTGTTGCACTCGATGTAGTGGATGGGGGCGAACAGCTCGCCGTAGCGCACGTTGTCCGTCAGCTTCACCAGGAACACCGCGTCCTGGCCGTTGGCGGAGTACACCCGGATGGAGTCCATCTCCCCCACCCCGTGCTCCGCCGCCAATCTGGGGTTCATGTACAGGTACGCCTTTTTTACCGACACGTCCTCCACGAACTTGACCTCCTTGGTGCGGCTCTGGGTGTGCCACTGGCCCACGCTGCCCCGGCCGGTGTTCAGCACCCAGGGGAACTCCTCCGTGGTGGGCAGGGGGTTGTCCCGCACCTCCTCGAACATGAACTGGGCCTTTTTCGACGGGGTGAAGAACTGCCCGCCGCTGTAGAGGCGGCGCTGCTCCTCCCGGTTCTCCTCCTCTTTCCCCTCCGGATAGGGCCACTGGATGCCGTGGGAGCCCTCCAGCCCCTCCCAGGTCACCCCGGTGATGTCGCAGGGCATGTTCCGGGAGCACTCCCGCATAAGGTTGAAGCAGTCCCGGGGGGTCTCCCAGCCCTTCAGCGCGTCCCCCATGCCCAGGGCCCGGCCCACGCCCAGGACGGCCTCATAGTCGGAGATCTCATTCTCCCCACGGGGCAGCACCGGGCGCATGGCGGACAGGCGGCGCTCCAGATTGATGTAGGTGCCCTCCTTCTTGACGCCGGGCACCACGGGGAAGAACACAGTGCAGTCCTCCGCGCTCTCGATGGTGTCGTAGATGTCCTGCACCACGAACAGCTCCAGCTTTTTCGCCGCCGAGGCGAAGGTCTCGTTGTTGGTCCAGCTGTGCCGGGGATTGGTGCACAAGATCCACAGTCCTTTGATTTCCCCGGCGTTGATGCCCTCGATGATCTGGTTGTAGGTTTTTGTCGGCTTTTCCGCCAGCATGGACTGGTCCACCCCCAGCACGGTGGCGATGCGCTCCCGCCGGGCGGGGTTTGTGAAGTCGCCGCCGCCGAAGAACACCGCCGTGTTGCTGTAGGCCCGGGAGCCCATGGCGTTGCACTGGCCGGTGATGGAGTTGGCCCCGGTGCCCGGCTTGCCGATGTTGCCGGTCATGAGGGCCAGGTTGATGATGGCCTGGGCGGTGCGCACCGCCTCATAGCCCTGGTTCACCCCCATGGTCCACCAGAAGGACACCCGCTTGCCGGTGTGGATCAGCTCCGCCAGCTCCAGGATCTGCTCCCCGGACAGACCGGTGCCCTGCGCGCCCCGCTCCAGGTCATAGCCCTTGACAAACTCCTTGAAGTCCTCAAATTTCTCGGTGTGCTCCGCGATAAACTGGTGGTCGATCCAGTCCCGCTCAATGAGGATATTGGCCAAGGTGTACAGCAGCAGCAGGTCGGAGCGCCAGTTGAGGCCGTACCAGTGGTCGGCGTTCATGGCCGTCTCGGACCGCCGGGGGTCGATGACGACGATCTTTTTGCCCTCCACCTGGTTTTGGCGCACCCGGCCCCACAGGATGGGGTGGGCCACCACCGGGTTGGCCCCGATGAAGATGACACGGTCGGACAGCTCCAGGTCTTGGAGGGTGTACCCCGGCGCGTCGAAACCGTAGCTCTGCTTGTGGGCCACCACGGCGGTGGCCATGCACAGGCGGGTGTTGCCGTCCACGTTGGTCTTGAGGTAGTTGCGCATGACGTGTCCGAAGATGGCGAACTCCTCCAAGGTGAGCTGGCCGGTGCTGATGCCCGCCACGCTCTCCGGGCCGTACTTGGCCTGGATACGTTTCAACTCCCCCGCCACGTGCGCAAAACCCTCGTCCCAGGACACCTCCTGAAAAGTGCCGTCGGGCCGGCGGATCTTGGGCAGGCTGTTGGGCTTCACGGTCTGCTGCTGCTTATCCAGGGACAGGCCCTTGATGCAGCAGAAGCCGTCGTTCACCGGGTAGCCCTTGGTGGGCACGATCTTCACGATCCGGCCGTTCTCCTCGTAGAAGTCCAGGTTGCAGTCCAGGGCGCAGTAATTGCATGTGCTCTGTACTTTCCTCACATATTTCCCTCCTTATACGGTGTCTCAATTAGCGTATTCTTTCGTCACCGGGCGAAAACGCGGCATTTACCGCCCGCTTTCGTGGCGGTCTAAAGTTCTTTTTGGATACTTTTTCTTTCAAGAAAAAGTATCAGCGGTCAAAGTGGATTCCGCCCCAGTAGACACACTGCTTTACGATGGTCTCCGGCGCCAGCTCCACCCCGTCCAGGGCCCATTTCTTGTACTCCTCGAAGCCCACCCGGTCGATGATGTAGCCGATGTGCTCCTTCCGGGCCGGGGCGTCGGGGGAGATGTACTTGTCCACGAATTTGTAGGTGTTGAGGATGATCTTGATGATGTTGTCCGCGTCCGCCCACACCAGGAAGTCCTCCCCCAGCCGGGGGTTGCGCTTGCCGGTGCGGCCCATGATGGTGAGCTTGTAGTATTTTTTCTCGCTCCGGGTCAGCGCCCGCATGGGGCACTTGGTGACGCACACCCCGCAGCCGACGCACTTCTCCTCGTCCCGGACGATCTTGTAGTTCTCCATCCGCAGAGCGTTCACCGACAGGGTCTTGCAGCCCTTGACGCAGGCCTGGCAGCTGACGCACCGGGTTGGGTCGTACTGGGGCATGGTCATGCCGATGATGCCGAAGTCGTGCATCCGGGCCTTGGCGCAGTCGTTGGAGCAGCCGGTGCAGGCGATCTTGAAGTGGAGGTCGTTGGGATACACCTCCCGCTCGATGCGCTGGGCCAGCTGTGCCGTGTTGTAGTTGGCGAAGGGGCACACGTTGTTGCCGATGCAGGCGCTGATGTTCCGGGTGCCGGAGGCGGGATAGCCCTTGCCCGGCTCCTCCTGGTTGATGCCCAGCAGCTCGATGATGGGCTGGAGCTTCTGGTTGATCTCCTCCATGTCCTCCAGGCGGATGCCCTCGATCTCAAAGCCCTGGCGGCTGGTGACGTGGACATAGCCGTTGCCGTACTGCTCGGCGATGTCCTGGATCATGCCCAAGGCCTTGGCATTGAGATAGCCGCCGGGGACGCGGACGCGGGAAGCGCCGATCCCCCGGACCTTGGTGACGCGAAAGGCGTTCTTTTTCAGCTTTTTGGTGTTGATATCCAGGCTCAAGTGTCACACCCCCCTCAATCGATCAGGCTTTTGCCGTCCACGTAGTTGAACACCGGCCCATCCAGACAGATATAGGTGGAGCCGATCTTGCAGTGGCCGCACTTGCCCAGACCACAGCACATTTTCCGCTCGTGGGAGATCCAGATGTTCTCCTCGGGCACGCCCAGCTTCAAGATCTCGATGATGGTGAATTTGATCATCACCGGCGGGCCCACGCAGATAAACGCCGTGTTGCCCACGTCCCGAAGCTTCAGGTCCGGGATGTACTTGGTCACCATGCCCACCGGGCCCTCATAGCCCTCGGGGGCGGAGTCCACCGTCTGAATCACGTTGATTTTGCCTTTCCAGAAGGCGAAGTCCTCTTTGAACAGCACGTCCTTGGGAGACTTGAAGCCCGCGATGAGGGTGGCGCTCACCGCCTCCTCCGGGTGGCGGGCGAAGTGGTCCACCACGCCCTTCACCGGGGACAGGCCGGTGCCGCCGGCGATGACGACGACTTCCTTTCCCTTGTAATCATCCACGTTAAAGCCGTTGCCGTAGGGACCCCGGATGAACAGCTTGTCGCCCACGTAGTTCTCAAAGATCTCGTCCGTCACCTTGCCCACCCGGCGGATGGTGAAGTCCACCGTGCCGTCCCCGATGCCGCTGACCGAGATGGGCGCCTCGCCATACTTGGGGATGGACAGCTCGAAGAACTGCCCCGGCTTCACCGGGCCCTGGTACTCCATACGGAAGGTATACTCAATGTTGGTGTGGCGGATGACCTCCCGGATGGCGGACAGCTGGGGGATGTACTCGTTTTTCATCTCAGCCCTCCTCCTTCGCGAGACGGTTGACCAGGTTGGAGTAGGAGATATACTCCGGGCACACGTCGTCGCACCGACCGCAGCCCACGCACATGGGGTAGCCGAAGCGCTTCTCGTAGTCGTAGATCTTGTGCATCACCTTGAAGCGCATCCGGTCGCCCTGGGACTTGCGGAAGTCGATGCCCCCGGCGATCTCGGTGTAGCCGTCCACCTGGCAGGAGGCCCACACCCGCCGCCGCTCCCCGGCCTTGGGGTTGTCCTTGTAGAAGATGTCCTGCATGGTGAAGCAGGTGCAGGTGGGGCACACGAAATTGCACCGGCCGCAGGCGATGCACCGGCTGCCGTACTCCTTCCAGATATCCAGGGTGAAGCTGTCGTTGGACAGGTTTTGAGGCAGGGTGACCTTCTCCCTGTTCTCCGTCACGAAGTCCGGGGCCACCTCACAGGGGACGCCCTCCAGCCCCTGGGCCAGCTCGGGGCACTTCACGTCCAGCCAGGCGCCGTCCCCGTCCAGCTTCAGGTAGGCGTCGTAGTTGTCCGCCCGGTTGGTGCCCATGGACACGCAGAAGCCGGAATTGCAGGTGCTCTCACAGCCCATGAGGATGAACTTGGCCTTTTCCCGCACCCGGGCGTAGTAGAAGTCCTCAAACCCGTTTTTCAGGTAGATCTCGTCCAGCCGCCTCACGGCGTGGAGGTCGCAGGAGCGCAGGAAAATGAGCCGCTCCCGCTCCGGCCCCTTGGGCACGGTGGTCTGGTCCTCGGTGAAATAGAACAGGGTCTCATTGACGGCCAGCAGTACCTCCTTGAACGAGTAGTCGGACTTTTTGTCCCACACGATCTGGTCCAGCGCGGTCACCCTTCCGTAGCGGACCACGTCCGTGTCGGAAAAGCAGCCCTCGCCCTTCCCCAAAACAGGTGCGAACACGTCGTATCGCCGCGTCCACCGGGCGAACAGCGCGTCCGCCTGTGCCCTTGTCATTTGGCGGCCCATGGCCTCTCCTCCTTTTCTTTTTTTCGCGGCAGGTCAATTTGCTCCTGAGCTTATTGAACCATGACAGGCAAAAAAATTCCATGACATACGTCACGGAATTTCTTCAAATCGTATTAAGCTTGTGGGCCGCCGGGGGAGGTCAGTAGATCCCCGTCTTATAGAAATGCGACATTTTTTCCGGGTCCGCGATGTAGATGCGCTTTCCCGTCATCCGGATCAGCCCGTGGTCCGCCAGCTTTTTGCACAGCCTGGAGGTGGTCTCCCGGGGCGCGCCCAGCATATCCGCCAGCATGGTCACCGGGAGGGTCACGTCGATCTCGATGCCCTCCGGGCCGGGTATGCCGAAGTCCCGGGACAGCTTCCACAGCTTGGCGGCCAGCTTCCGCTCCAGATAGATGCTGCCCACGGTGTTTTTCAGCTGATGGCCCAGCCGCCAGATCTTCCGCTCCTGGGCGGCCAGCACCCCGCAGGCCAGGGCAAAATCCCCCTTCATCAGCCGCAGAAACTCGGACGTGGGCACGGTGAAGGCAGTACCCGGCTCAATGGCCTCGCAGTAGGTGCTGGCCTCGTTCAAATTGAGCACATGCTCATTGAGCAGCGCCCCCGGGCCGAAGATGAACAGGATCTTCCGGTTCCCGGTGTGGGTCAGGTTGTATACCATGGATTTCCCCGCCATCTGGATATACACGTCCTGCTGGGGCTGGCGGGCCTGGATGATGAGCTCACCCTTAGCCAGGGCGCGCACCCGGCCGCACCGCTCCAAACGCTCCAAGGTCTCCGGCAGCACCCCCTGAAACAGCCCCCACTCGGGCAGCAGCTTTGCGGCCATAGACGCCATCCTCCCTTGATGTTGAATGTTCGGAAGGCCGGCATCCCCCGCGGGCGAAACGCCCCTGCCGGCCGGACAGCGGGAGCCGCCCTTTGTGAAAGCGCTCCGCCGCCCTACCGCACCCTGATGAGCAGCAGCTCCCCCTCCTTCACGGACACCCTGGCCCGCCGTCCGGGCAGCACCTCGTTGCTGACGCCGTACTGGTAGCTGCAGGAGATCTCCGCGTCCTCCAGGGGGTATTTCGCGTCCTCGATGGTGACGCCCCGGGCGGTCCCGGAGATGTTCAGCAGGGAAAAATAGGGGAAGCAGTCGTCGATATACACCGGCTCCCGCCCCACCACCTCCATCTCTGAATAGTCGTCCACCAGCAGGGCCCGTTTGCCCTGGGCGTGGAGGGAGAGCAGGATGGAGAGGTTACCCAGCGTGTGGTCCAGCCGCCCCCCCGCCACGCCCAGGAGCAGGAAATCGTCAAAGCCCCGTTTGACGGCCTCCTTCACGGCGTAAACCGTGTCGGTGTCGTCCTTCTCCCGGGGGAGCACGATGGTCTCCACGTCCAGATGGGGGTTTTCGTGCGAGTCAAAATCCCCCACGATCAGGTGGGGCTGAATGCCCAGCGCCTCCTGATGTAACAGACCGCTGTCGCAGAAGATGTTAAAATCGTCCGGATTCAGGTAATCCCAAAGGGTTTGGTAGCTCTTGATCCCCGCCCCACCGATGATGACGCACCGCCGCTTCATATCCTGTCCCATCCTCACAAAATGTCGATGTACTCGCCGCTCAGCGCCTTGTTCATGCTGCGCACGGCGCAAAACTTGCCGCACATGGAGCAGCTGTCCTCGTGCTCCGGGGCACGGTCGGCCCGGATGGCCCGGGCGGTCTCCGGGTCCAGGGAGCACTCCCACTGCTTCTCCCAGTCAAAGGTCCGCCGAGCGTCCGCCATGGCGTCGTCCAGGTCCCGGGCGTGGGGGATTTTTTTTGCGATGTCCGCCGCGTGGGCGGCTATTTTGGAGGCAATGATGCCCTGCTTCACATCATCCACGTTGGGCAGGGCCAAATGCTCGGCGGGGGTGACATAGCACAGGAAGGCCGCTCCGGCGGACGCCGCCACCGCCCCGCCGATGGCGGAGGTGATGTGGTCGTAGCCGGGGGCGATGTCGGTGACGATGGGCCCCAGCACGTAGAAGGGCGCCCCCATGCAGATGGTCTGCTGGAGCTTCATGTTGGCCTCGATCTGGTCCAGGGGCATGTGGCCGGGACCCTCCACCATGACCTGCACGTCCTTCGCCCAGGCCCGTTTGGTTAGCTCGCCCAGCCGCACCAGCTCCTCGATCTGGCACACGTCGCTGGCGTCGGCCAGGCAGCCCGGACGGCAGGCGTCCCCCAGGGAGATGGTCACGTCATACTCCCGGCAGATGTCCAAAATCTCGTCAAAATACTGGTAGAACGGGTTTTCCTCCCCGGTCATGCTCATCCAGGCGAACACCAGGGAGCCGCCCCGGGACACGATGTTCATCTTCCGCTTGTGGGTCCTGATCTGGTCGATGGTCTTGCGGGTGATGCCGCAGTGGAGGGTGACGAAGTCCACCCCGTCCTGGGCGTGGAGCCGCACCACGTCGATGAAGTCCTGGGCGGACAAGGTGGCCAGGTCCCGCTGGTAGTGGATGACGCTGTCGTACACCGGCACGGTGCCAATCATGGCGGGGCACTCCCGCACCAGCTTCTGGCGGAAGGGCTGGGTGTCGCCGTGGGAGGACAGATCCATGATGGCCTCCGCCCCCATGTCCACCGCCGCCATCACCTTTTTCATCTCCACGTCGTAGTCCTTGCAGTCCCGGGACACCCCCAGGTTCACGTTGATCTTGGTGCGCAGCATGGAACCCACCCCGTTGGGCTCCAGACAGGCGTGCAGCTTGTTGGCGCAGATGGCCACCTGTCCCTTGGCCACCAGTTCCCGGATCTCCTCGGTTGTGCGGTACTCCTTTTTTGCCACCGCCTCCATCTCGGGGGTGATGATGCCCTGGCGGGCGGCGTCCATCTGTGTGGCGTAATTTCTCATGGCGTTTGATTCCCTTTCTTAAAAGTATTCAAGCCTCCCGGGCGAAGCGCGTATGTTCAAACTCTTTTCCCCGCCGGAGGCGGGGAAAAGACAATCAACCTGCGGTTCCCTGAGCCTCCCGGGCGAAGCGGCTGTCCAGGTCGAAGATGTGGTCCATGGGTCCGGCCCCCCGGCCCAGGTCCAGCCCCGCCGCCAGCGCCCCGGAGATATACTCCTTGGCCCGCCTCACCGACACCTCCAAAGCGAACCCTTTCGCCAGATTGGCGGCGATGGCGCTGGACAGGGTGCACCCCGTGCCGTGGGTGTTGGGGTTGTGGATACGCTCCCCGTGAAACCAGGTCAGCCTTCCCTCCGCGCACAGCAGGTCGTCCGCGTCGCACAGAGTGTGGCCCCCCTTGAGGAGCACCGGGCAGGAGAAGTCCACGCTGATTTTTTGGGCGGCTTTTTCCATGTCCTCCCGGCTCTGGATGGACAGGCCCGACAGCACCTCCCCCTCGGGGATGTTGGGGGTGACCAGGGCGGCCAGGGGGAACAGCGCCCGGGTGAGCGCCTCCACCGCGTCCGTTTTTATCAGCGCCGAGCCGCTGGTGGCAACCATCACCGGGTCCGCCACGATGTTTCTCGCCCCATAGCGCCGCAGACGGCCCGCGATGGCCTCCACCAGCGGGGCGGAGGCCACCATGCCGATTTTCACCGCGTCTGGGAAGATATCCTCAAACACCGCGTCCAGCTGTTCCTCCAGGAATTGGGGGCTGACCTCCATGATCCCTCTTACGCCGGTGGTATTCTGGGCGGTGAGGGCCGTAATGGCGCTCATGCCGTAAACGCCGTTCATCGCCATGGTTTTCAGGTCCGCTTGAATCCCGGCGCCTCCGCTGGAATCGCTGCCGGCGATTGATAATGCTGTTTTCATGATGTCATTTCCCCTTCTCCGCCCCTGAAGTCCCCGCTACAGAGCCAAGGCAAGCCTCCAAAATGAATCAAAATCTGAGAAATCCGTCAAGTAAATATCAGCCAGCGCTTTCAGTTCCTCCTGCCGCTTCTCGTGGCTGTCGTAGACCGCGGCCACAGGGAACCCGTCCCCTTTGGCCGTCTGGGCGGCGTAGAGCGCGTCCTCAAAGACCACGGTTTTTGATCTCTCGGTCCCCAGAAAGCGGAGCGCCGCCTCAAAAATATCCGGCTCGTCCTTGCCATGCCCCACCTCGCCGCAGGTGAAAATTGCCCCAAAGTGGGACAGCACTCCGCACCGCTCCAGCGCGGCCTCCACCAGATACCGGTCCGTGGCGGTGGCAATACACAGCCTTACCCCCCGGCGGGACAGCTCTCGCACAAGCTCCCCTGCTCCCGGCTTCAGCTGGGCCTGCTCCCGGTAAAAGCGCTCCAGCAGACCGTTTACACCGTCCATGATCTCCTCAATGGACAGGGCTACGCCGTACTCAGTCTGATAATACCGGGCCGCCTGCTGGAGGCTCATATCCTTGAACACCTCGTTCAGGTTTTCCCTGGGCATATACCCGATGGAGCGCAAATAGTCCTCCCCGATGGTGTCCCAGATGGACATGGAGTCCAGCAGGGTGCCGTCCACATCAAAGATCGCGCCGGTCATCATACGCCCGCCGCCCCGCGGGCCAGCTCCTTCAGCGCCCGGCAGCGGCCCTCGATGTCCTCCGCCCCGAAGATGGCGGACACCAGGGCCACCCCGTCGATGCCGGTGCCGGACAGCTCCAGAATGTTGTCTTTGCTGATTCCGCCGATGGCGGTGACGGGGATGTCCACGGCGGCGCAGATGTCCCGCAGTGTCTGATGGGACACCGCCTCCGCGTCCAGCTTGGTGGAGGTGGCGAACACCGCCCCCACCCCCAGGTAATCCGCCCCGGCCCGTTGGGCGGCCAGGGCCTCCTCCACTGTCTGGGCGGACACGCCCACCATCATGTTCTGGCCCACAGCGGCCCGGACCCGGCCCGCCTCCATATCGCTCTGGCCCACGTGGACGCCGTCCGCGCCGCAGGCCAGGGCGATCTCCACGTTGTCGTTGATGATGAAGGGCACGCCGTAGGACCGGCACAGGGCCCCGATCTCCCTGGCCTCCGCCAGGAATTCCGCCTCCGGCAGGTCTTTCTCCCGGAGCTGCACGCAGGTGACGCCCCCCTTCAGGGCGCACTCCACCTGCTGGTACAGCGTCCGCTCCCCCGTCCAGGCCCGGTCGGTGACGGCGTAGAGCAGCATGGTCTCCTTTTCACATCTCACGGTCCCACATCCTGTCAAAGCATTTTATAGTTGGCGTACCGCTCCAGGGTCTCCCCGTCCAGCCGGTACACCGCGTCGATGATGTAATTGCGGTAGGTGGAATTGCCGTCCAGCTCGCTCAAACGCTGATAGGCCAGCTCGCCGCACACCCCCATGGCGCACACCGCCGCCAACCCGGCCTCCAGCGGCCTGTCCGGGTTGGCGGTGACATAGGCCGCCGTCATGGCGGACAGCTGGCAGCCCGTCCCGGTGACGCCGCTCATCATGGGGTGGCCGTTGAAGACGCAGAAGGCCCGCTCCCCATCGGCCACGATGTCGATGGCCCCGGTGATGGCGATGACCGCCCCGGTTTGACCAGCAAAGCCCTTGGCGAAGCGCGCCGCCTCCTCCAAGGAGTCCTCGGTCACCGCGTCACCCACGTCGGCGTCCACCCCCTGGGTGGAGCCGCCCCCCAGAGCCAGGGTCTTGATCTCGGAGATGTTCCCCCGGATGACGGCAAAGCGCACCTGCTCCAGCAGGCGCAGGGCGGTGTCGGTCCTCAGCCTGGACGCCCCCGCCCCCACCGGGTCCAGCACCGCCGGATGGCCCAGCTCATTGGCCTTTTTCCCCGCGGCCAGCATGGCGGGGATGGTTCGCTCGTTCAGGGTCCCGATATTGATGTTCAGTCCGCCGCACAGGGCGGTAATCTCCTCCACCTCGCCGATATCGTCAGCCATGATGGGCGAGCCGCCGCAGGCCAGCAGGACGTTGGCGCAGTCGTTGACGGTGACATAGTTGGTGATGTTGTGAATCAGCGGATGGCGCCGTCTCACATTGTCAAGCAGCTCTCCCAGCACCTTTGGCCCTTCTTCCCTTGACGCTTCACGGTTTATGTTCCTCATGATGTGATCTCCTTTGAAAATGATGTGAGAACGGCAGTCACAGCGTCGCTCCCCAAATGCGCGGCTTCCGCCGCAAAGGCTCGTTCGGTCGAAGCTCACTGGCTTCCTCTCACGCCGGAACACGGCTTCCCATCGCTGTGCTTACAGACCTGAGGCGCTCCCCTCCTGTCCGCCCAATTTGAATTGGGACCCGCCGGTTCTCACTTCCTTTCCAAAAAAGCGTAGGACAAAAAACAGAGGCCGCCCGATTTGGCGGCCTCCATCAAAACCCATGTGTCACAAGGCGTCCCTACGTTGGCATTATCCAAATCAGGTTACCGGTCGAAGGTCACACCTTCCTCTCAGCCTGTCTTACAAGCTCCCGTTCTGTTCAGTTGTCCACCGGTATTGTACCCCTATCCGACCCGCTTTGCAAGAGTTTTTTTGAGGGCCGCATACCTCGCGTAAAAAGGCCCAGGCCCGCGGGCAGGGAACGGCCCTGCCCGCGCCAAACAACTTAACAGCAGTTTGTTCAGATTGGACAGGGCCGTTCAAAAAGTGCGGCTTACTGAGGGCGAGCTTGATTCAAAGCCCTCATATCAGGTGTTCTCGATGAAGTTCTTCAGCATTTGCGCCGCTTCGGCGCGGGTCGCGGTCCCTCCGGGGACCAGCCGGCCGCCGCCGTCGCCGTTCAGCACTCCGCTCTCCACAGCCCAGCACAGCGCCTCCCGGGCGTAGCTGTTGATCTGGTCCGTGTCGGTGAAGGCCGCCAGGTCGTGGCTGTTTGCCTCGGGGCTTCCCACGTACCTCCAGAGCATCACCACAAACTGCTCCCGGGTGACGCTGTCGTTGGGGCCGAACTGGCCGTCCCCATAGCCGTTTACGATGCCGTTCTCAGCGGCCCAGGCGACGCTGTCCGCGTACCAGGCGTCGCCGCTGACGTCGTTGTACACATCTGTCAGCGCCTGCTCCGGCTGGCCCTCCAGCCGGTAGAGCACGGTAGCCACCATTCCACGGCTGGTGGTCTCATCCGGGCTGAAGGTGGTCTCGCTGGTGCCGTTGAACAGCTCCCGGGCGCTGGCGAAGGTCACCGCCTCAGCCGCCCAGTCCGTGGGCCGCACGTCGGCAAAGGTCTTGGTGTTGTCCACAATCTCCACCGTGGCGGAACCGCTCAGCGGGGCGCTCAGCTTGCCGTCCTTTACCACGCTGCGCTGGAGCACCTCGCGGCTGCCGTCGTCATGGACCAGCACCGCCACGGTGCCGGCCCCGGCGTCCTCAGCCGGGACGGTGAGGGTCACGCCGCCGGGCACATCCTCCACCGTCTTGCCGTCCGCGGTCAGGGTCAACGCCACCGCGCCGTCCACCTGCTCGGTGACCACATTCACAGTGCCCCCCGCCCGGCTCAAGGCGCTCAGCGCCCCGTTGGGGATGGTCACGTCGGCGATGGGGGAGGCCACGGTGAGGGCCGCGTCTGTCTGGCTGTTAATCTGGCTCACCGTGGAGGCCGGGATGGATACCTGGGTCTTGCTCACGTCGCTGGTGATCTCCGGCTTGATGACAATCGTGTCGCTCTGGTTCTTAACCGCCTCCCTCACCAGTTGATTGCCGTCCGAGGCGCTCAGCACAGTATTGGCCGTGCCGTTCCGGACGGTGGTCTGGAGCGAGGCGCTGTCGGGGGTGCTGGGGGTGTCGGGGGTGCTGGGGGTGCTGGGGGTGCTCGTGCCGCTATCGCTGCCGCTGACGGCGCTGACCGGCGTAAGCGTAAACGTGACCGTGTTGTAGTTGGCGGTGTCGTCCGGCGTGAAGGTCACGTTGTACGCCGTTCCGGCAGCGGCCTCGGTTTCGGGACTCTCCCAGGCAAACTTGCCGGGCGCACCGGTCGCGCCGCCGTTCAGCTTGATGTCACTCAGCTTCTGTCCCGCGTTGCCGGTTGCCGTGGGGTATGTGGTAATGCCGGGATCCGCCTTCTTGATCTCCACCTGGATGGACGCCGGGGCGATGCCAGTGTAGTTCACACTGTCCGCCACCTTATACCAGACGGTGTAGGTGCCTGCGGTGGTGCCGGTGGGGATGGTCTCCGAGTAGGCGCCGTTCTGGCTGGTGCTGTACTCCACCTTGCCGATGTTGCCCGCCGTACTGCCGGCGGTGACAAGAGCTTGCGGGCTGCCGGTGTAAGTCAGGTCAGTGCCCACCGGGGCAGTAGCCAGCTTTGCGTTCACCCGGTCGATCGTCCCTATGACACTGTCGGGCCAGTTGATGACATACCGGTCCGCATTCGTACCGCCGACTGCCACACTGGACCAATTCAGGGTGACCGTTTTGCCTGTCCCGGCGTTGGCGCTGTCATAAGAAGCCCCCAAGCCGTTGATGGTGATGGAGTCGCCGCTGACCAGATCGCTGGGCCTCACAGTTGCTGTGATGGCATCAGAGGCGATACTGATAGTGCCATCGTAATTTTTCGGCTTGACCGTCACCACTGGGGTCACGGGCTTCGGGTTGGACACAAACGGCACGCTGGCCATGTTGGACTGACTGTAGCCATCCGAGGCCTCCCGGTACGCCTCCACGGTGAATCCGCCGGTGCCTGTTACGGTCACGACGCCATTGTCATCGATCTCAGCGGCACTGTTGTTTTCCTTGATGCTCCAGTGGATCGCGCCGCCGCCGGAACCGCCCATGGCGCTCAGACGGAAGGTATCGCCGTAGTGGACGTTGGTGGGGATGTCGGTGATGATGGACAAGGGGCTCTGGCTGGCGGACACAATCTCGAAGGTGCCGGTCACGGGCAAGTCGAACTTGTAGTTGCCGCCCGGTTTGTCGGTCACGGTAACCTTGTATTTCCCCACCGCGATCCGGGTGCCGGGCTCAAACGCTACGGTGTACTCGCTCTCCGGGATGATCCGCTGGGCGCTGTCCCGGACCACCACGGTGGGGGTCTTTTCCGTGCCGTCGTACTGGACGGTGGACGGCGTGCACAGGACGCTGGGCGTATCCACATTCGGGGCGATGGTCACATCACCCAGCTTCACCGCCGCGCTGTCCTTGTGGTTTTCGTCGATGGCCCCGACCTTGTACCAGACCGTGTAGGCTTTCGCGTCCGTTCCCGTGGGAGCGGTGTAGCTGTAGTCCTTGCCGTCCAGCGAATACATCAGGTTTCCGCCGGCTGCTGCCGTGCCGCCACTTTCCAGCAGGGCCTGGGCGCCGCCGTTGTAGGTCAAGGGCCCGGTGACCAGCGTGGGCGCAGCCGTCACCGCGGCGGGTTTCGGCGTAATGGAAGCCTTGGTGGTGCCGCTATGGCTGATGGCATACAGCTTGCCGACCTCGTCCGGGATCGTCAGGCTGGTAATGGTAACTGTCTTGTCTGCCCCCACGTCCGCGTCCGCAAATTGTCCCTGCGCGGTCACACTGGTGACGCTCTCGCCGGGAAGCAAACCGTTGAGGGCGACGGTCAGAGTGGCGTTGGTATTGCCGTCGTAGACCTTATTCGCCGCCGTCACAGTGGCCGTGACCGGCTTGGGCTGGGCGTAGAACGTCCAGGTATCTTTTGTCTCCCCGTAACCGCCGCTGGCGGCCTTGGTGGCCGTAATCGTGACGCTGCCGCTGCTGGTGACCTTGTACTGGCCGTCGCCGAGCGTGTAAACGGGCCCGGTTGTGCTCCACGTCACAGCGCCGTCTCCGGATCCGCCGGTGGTTCCCAGGCTGAGGGTGTCGCCGTAGTAGACGGTGTCCTTCCTGCCGGTGATGGCCAGCGGTGTCTGGCCCGCGGCAACGATGGTAAATGTCCCCTCCGCCGTAAAGCTGTAATTGCCGTCCGTCTTGCTCTTGATACTGACCTTGGCCGTGCCCGCGTTTACGTTGCCGCTGTAGGTCACCGTGTACTCGTCGGCGGAGATCATGCTGCCGCTTATTTTGTCGGTCACCGTGACGGTGGGCTTATGCTCGCCACCGGTGTAGGGGAAGCTGGTGGCTGACAGAGAGACGGTCAGCTGATCCGCGCTCAAAGCGTTCACGCCGATTGTCACAGGAACTTGCACAACGTCGCTGTCCTCGTGCGTCGAGTCACCCTGGACTTTGGCGTAAACCGTATAGCTGCCCCGGTCGATGGCGGTGGGAATCGTCGGGAAGTAGGACACGCCGTCCAGCGAATAGCAGGGCGTGCCGCCCTCGGCCGTGCCCGCGGTGACCAGCGCCTGGGCCGTGCCGTTGTAGGTCAGGCCCGTTACTGCCGTCGGGGGCGTGGTGAACTTCGCCTTGGCCGCCACAATCTCAAAGGTGGTGATCACGCTGAAGCTGTAGTTGCCTTTGCCCATGACAATGACCTTTGCGGTGCCAACTTTGGTATTGCTCATGTAGCGAACCGTGTAGTCGGTGTCCGGGTCGAGGAGATCATTGCTGTCCAGATCCAAAACGAAAACGTCAGGTGTACACGGGTCGCCGGAATATGTGGACTCCTCGGGATCCAAAAGGACTTCAGCAGTGATCGTCTTGCGGGCGATGGTCACCGACAGGTATTGCGGACTGGTGGCGTCTGTGCCGTCCGTATTCTGTACCTTGTACCAGACCTCGTAGTTGCCCGCGTTGGTCTGCCTCGGAATTGTAGTGGTGTAGCTGCCGGTCTCCGTCTGGGAATAGACCACGGTGCCGTTGTCCGCCGCACCCCTGCTCACCAGCTCCTGGGGCGCGCCGGTATAGGTCAGGGTTTTGGCCTGCGGGGCGGTCGTCAAGGTGGCCTTGCCCGCCGTGATGGTAAAGGTCTTGCCGCCGCTGACGGTGTAGTTGCCGCCGGACACATCGCTGATGGTGACGGTAGCGGTGCCCACGTTGATATTGCTGCTGTAGCTCACCGTGTACTCGCTGGCGGGGATCACGTTGCTGCCGTCCTTGACCACCACGTCTGGCTTCTTCGGCGTGCCGTTGTACTCGAAGCTGTCGGGGGACAGCTCAATTGTGGGGCTGCTCACCGTCTTGGGCAGGATGGTCACATTCAGCCTGACCGCTTCGCTGTCCTTGTAGTTCCCGCTGCCCTGGGCCTTATACCACACCGGATAGGTGCCCGCGTCGGTCCCCGTGGGAGGAAGCAGCGTGTAGTAGCTGCCGTCCGTGGAATAGGCGACCTCGCCATTTGTGGCCGTGACGCCGGTGACCAGCGCCTGGGCGCTGCCGTTGTAGGTCAGCGTGGTGGGCGTCGAGCCGGACAGGGTGGCGGCCTTCGGGGTGATGGACGCCGTGGTGGTAGTATTGAAGGTGACCGTGTACCTGTCATCATTGGGGGCCGTGCCGGTGATAGTAACGGTTTTGCCCGTGCCCGCGTCGGCGGTGTCGAACTTACCGGTCAGGTTCAGCGTAATGGTATCGCTGCCCACCAGGTCACCGTCTTTCCAGGCGATGACCGGAGTGGCCGTGTCGGTGCCATCATACTCCTTGTCCTTGGCGGTGACGATGGGCGTGACAGGCTTCTTCTCCGCGTTGAACGAGTACGTGTCCGTAGTTTCGCCGTAGCCGCCGTCGGCCTCCCGTTTGACTGTAACCGTGGCCGAGCCGGACTTCAGCACTTTTACAAATCCGTTTTGGTCGATTTGGGCAACTCCATTGTTGGTGATTGACCAGACCAGTTTCCCGTTTCCAGATCCGCCGGTCGCGCTGAGGGTAAAGGTGTCGCCGTACCGGACCTGGCCGGGCTTGTTCGTGATGGACAGCGGGCTCTGGCCTGCCACGAGTATGATGAATTCCGCGCCCTTCTCGGTGATCTTGTAGTTGCCGCCCACCTCGTCGCTGATGGTAACGACGTGCTTCACAGCAGCCGACGAGGCTGTTTTCCAGTCCGTATCGCTGTAGGTGACGGTGTACTCCGACCCCGGGATCACGCGGTGGTTCCCGTCCTTCACCGTGACCGACGGCTTGTGGACCGCGCCGTCATACGAGGCGTTGGGGGGCGTGAACTCAATGATGGGGTCCGCCACCTCCTGCGGGGAGATGGTCACTTTAGCGGTTTCAGTCAGCTTTGTGCCCGCCGTGTCCTTGTGGTTGCCGTCGCCCTTCACCCGGTACCAGATGTCGTAATCCCCCGCGTTGGTGCCGGTGGGGAGGCTGGCGGAATAGGCCAGGCCGTCCAGGGAGTATTCCAGGGTGCCCTGCGTGGAGGAGCCCGCGTCGACCAGCGCCTGGGGATTGCCGGTGTACGCCAGCCCGGTTTTTCCCTCGGGAACAGTTACATCCGTTACCTCCGCCTTGAAAATGGACGCGATGGTGGCAGTGGGGTAGGTGATGAGGTAGTTCTCATGATCGCCCGTGCTGCCGCTGAAGTTGGGACTGGTGCTGTCGACAATCACCTTCTTGTCCGCTCTGGCGTTGGCGTCCTCAAAGCGGCCCGCCAGGGTGATGACAATGTTATCGCCGCCCACCAGGTCGCTGCTTTGCAGCCTGGCGGTTACGGTGGCAGCCTCAGTGCTGTCATAGGTCTTGGACACCGCCGTCACAACGGCGGTCACCGGCTTTTTCTCCGCGTAGAGGGCCCAGGTGGCGGTCTGATCGGCGTAGCCGGTTTCTTTGCTGGTGGCCGTCACCGTGACAGAGCCCACGCCCTTGATTGTGAGCAGCCCGGTATCGGCGTCGATCTCCGCAATTGCGGAACCGCCAACGCTCCACTCTACCGTCCCGTTTCCACCTGTAGCGCCTAGCTGAATCGTATCGCCGTAGTAGACCCGCTCCCGGGTGCCGGTGATGGTCAGGGCCGTCTGGTCCGCCGGGGTAATGGTGAAGGTAACAGGCTTAGCATCAGCCGCAATACTAAAGGTGTAGTTCCCGTTGGTAACCCCGGTAAGGGTCACGGTGTACGTGCCCACCTGGATCAGGTCGCTGTTGTTACTGTTGGTCGTGTCGGCATACGTCACCTCATACTCGCTGCCGTCGATCAGCAGGCCGTTGTCGTCCTTGACGGTGACGGTGGGCTCCTGTTTCTCCCCAGTGTATTTCACGGAGGCCGGCTCCACCTGGATAGTGGGCTTGGTCACGGTGTTTTTGGCAATCTCCACCTTGGGAGACAGTGCTACAGGCGTCGTGTCGCTGTGGTTGGCGTCGCCCTGGACCTTGTACCAGATCTCGTACTCACCCACCGCCTTCCCGGTGGGGATGGCGGCGGAATACTCACCGGTCTCGCTCAGTGAGTAGACCAGTGTGCCGCCGGTGGCCGTGCCCAGCGTGTCCAGCAGTTCCTGGGCGGAGCCGTTGTAGCGCAGGTCGGTTTTCCCCGTGGGGGCGGTGCCGACTGTCGCCGCGGCCTTGCCAATAGTAAAGGTGGCCGTGCCGTTGACGGTGTAGTTGCCGCCGTTGTTATCGGTGACGATCACCGTGGCGGTGCCGGCGTTGGTGTTGTTCTGGTAGGACAGGGTGTACTCGGTATTCGGGATGGCGGTGGTGCCGTCCTCGACCGTGACAGCGGTGCCGGTCGGTTTTTGCTCGGTGCCGTCATAGGTATAGCTGCCCGTCACCGTGATCTTCGGGCTGACCACCGTTTTGGGCCGAATCATCACCGTAACCGAGCCGGTGGGGCCGCCCGTGTGGTTGCCGTCGGCTACCACCTTGTATTCCACCGTGTAGATGCCCGCGTTGGTGCCATTCGGGATACTCGTACTGAAGTTGTTGTCGGGGGTGGGTTCGCCCGTGGGAGCGCTTGTCAGCGTGTACTCAAGGTGTCCGCCGGTGGCGGTGCCCACGGTCACCAGCTCTTGCCCCTCCCCGGTGTAGGTCAGGTCGTTGGCCTTTGGCGAGCTGGTCAGCTGGGCCCCACCCGCACGGATCTCAAAGGTGGTGCTGCCGCTGACGGTGTAGTTGCCGCCCTCGTTGTCCGTGATGGTGACGGTGGCCTTTTTGTCGGCGGTGGTCACGTTCTTGTTGTCGCTGTAGGTGACCGTGTACTCGCCGGCTGGAACTTCCGCCGCGCCGTCTTTGATGGTGACAGTGGGCGTTTTTTCCGTGCCGTCATAATCGTAGTAGTAACCGTTGGTGGCGTTGCCCTGCAGGTCGTTGCCGGACAGCTCGATATTCGCTGCGGTCAGCGTCAGCGTCTTGGGGCTGACGCGCACCTCAATCGCCTGGGGCTCGGAATCGTTGTGGTTGTCGTCCCCCTTTTCCTTGTACCAGACCGTGTAGGTCCCCGCGTTGGTCCCGGTGGGAACCGTGGCGGTATAGACCCCGTCCCTGGAGCTGGAGTAGAGGGTGTTTGCGGTTCCGCCGTCCACAAGGTCCTGCGTTGTGCCGTCGTACACCCGATCCTTCGCCGTCAAGGTTGGCGCGGTCCCGTCCGCCTTGAGAATGGACGCGGTGGGGGTGCGCTGGACGGTGATGTCATACTTCTGCGCGGTCGCGTCGTCGACAGGATTACCGGTGATGGTCACCGTCTTGCCGGTTCCCACCTGGGCGTCGGCAAAGGCTCCTTGCAGGGGCGACGTGTCGATGCGGTCGGTCCCGACCAGGGCCGGTTCCCATGTGACATGGATGTCAGCGTCCGTTTTGCCGTCGTACACCTTGTCGTCCGCGGTGACAGTGGCCATGACCGGCTTTTTCAGCGCGTTGAGCAGGTAAGTCGCCGTAGCCGTGTCATAGTTTCCGCCGCCCGCCTTGGTGGCGGTGATGGTGGCGGGACCCACGCCGGTGATCTTCACAAGACCGTTTTTGTCAATCTCGACAATATTCTTGCCGGCCTCATCCACGCTCCATGTGACCGCCCCGGTGCCGGAGCCACCGGTGGCGCTGAGGGTAAAGGTGTCGCCGTAGTAGACCGGGCCAGGTTTGTTGACGATTTCCAGCGGGTTCTGGGGTGTTACGCTGATTTCGAACTCCGCCTCTGCCTCAGTGATATCGTAGTTGCCGCCCGTAATATTCCGCGCCTTGACCTTGTGCTTCCCAACGTCTTTCCAGTTCGTGGCGGAATCGTAGACGACGGTATACTCGCTCTCCGGGATCACATTGTTGGCGGCGTCTCTGAGCGTGGCTACAGGCCGCTTCACACTGCCGTCGTACTGCGCGCCGGGAGGCGTCAGCTCGATTCGCGGCGTCACGGTCTGCTGGGCAATGGTCACATCCACAGTGTCCATCGCGCTGTCCGTGTGGTTGCCGTCACCCTGGGCCTTGTAGTAGACCTTGTAAGTACCGGCGTTCTTGACCTTGGGAATATTGGGGGTGAAATTGACGCCGTCCAGAGAGTAGACCATGATGCCGCCCGTCACAGCTCCCGCCGTGACCAGCTCCTGGGCCTGGCCGGCGTCGTAGGTCGGGGTGTTCGCCGTTGGTTTAGTGGCCACCGTGGCCGCCGCCGCCAGGATGGACGCGGTGGCAGTGGCGGGGAAGGTGATGTCATAATTGGCCGCTTTCGGGTCGGCAATCACCGGGGCAGAGCCGGTTATGGTGATGGTTTTGTTCGTCCCGACATTCGCATTGTCGAAGTTGCCTGTCAGGTCCGAAATGCTGAACGTGTCGCCAAACACCAGGTCGCCTGCATCCACCTTGGCCTTTACGGCGGCGTTTACGTTGCCGTCGAAGGGCTTGTCAACGCCGGTCAGCACGGCCGTCACCGGCTTCTTCCCCGCGGTGAACTCCCAGGTGGCGGACACGTCGGTGTAGTTGCCGCCCCTGGAGCGGGTCACAGTTACCGTGATGGGCGTGTTCACGTCCTTCACCGTGAGCAGTCCGCCCTGGGTAAGGGTGGTGTCGGTGTTGCCCTCAATCTTCCAGGTCACCGTCCCGCCGCCGGTACCGCCCGAGACGCCCAGCTGGATCTCGTCGCCGTAGCGGACCTGGGCCTTGGTGCCCGTCATGGAGATGGTCTCCTGGTCCGCCGCAACGATCTTAAACGTGCGGACATTGACCGTTCCATCCGCCGTCATGTCATAGTTGGAGGTATCCGGCGTTGTGACCGTGACCGTGTAGGTGTCCACATCCACCATGCCAACATTGCCGTTTGTTCCGGCAATGTCCACCTTGTACTCGTGCTCCGGGATCACCTGGCTGTGGTCGTCGTAGACGGTGATGGCCGGCTTGTGCTGGCTGCCGTCGTACTTGAATGTGTCCGAGGACAGGGTGATGGTGGGCTTCGTCACCTTGTTTTTGGCGATCTCCACACTGAGGTTCGCCGGGTCCGTGTCGCTGTGGTTGGCGTCACCCAGCACCTTCCAGTCCACGGTGTACGTGCCCACCGCGGAGGCTGTGGGGATGGCGGAGGAGTAGTTCCCGCCGTTCACCGAGTAGACCACGGTGCCTTCACCACAAACGCCCGCTGTGACCAGCTCCTGGAGCTCGCCGTTGTACTGCAAGTTGGGTTTCCCCGTGGGAGCCGTAACGGTGGGAACCGCCTCCGTGATCGTAAAGCTCGCCGTGCCGTTGACAATGTAGTTGCCGCCGTTGGCGTCGCTGACGGTGACCGTGGCCGTGCCGGCGTTCACGTTGTCCCGATAGGATACGCTGTACTCGGGCTTGACGGTGCCGGGGCCGTCGATCACCGTGCCGTCGTCCTGGACGGTGACAGCGGGCGTTTTCGCGTTACCGTCATAGACATAGGACGTGGTGTCCAGCGTGATGGCGGGCGTAATCTCCTTGGGCTTGATAATGGCGGACACCTGGCCGGGGGTAGTGCTGGTATGGTTGCCGTCGCCCCGCACCTTATAATAGACCGTATAGGTGCCAGCTTCCTCAGCTTTCGGGATGGCCGTGTCATAGCCGGTGTCGCTGTTGGGATCACTGTCGGTGTCGCTGCTCAGCTTATACACCACCGTGCCTCCGGTGGCCGCGCCCACCGTCACCAGCTCCTGGTCTTTCCCGGTGTAGGTCAGGTCCTTGGCCTGGGGGCTGGAGGTCAGCACCGCGGCGGCGCTGCGGATCTCAAAGTTCACCGGCACGGCGGTAAAGGTATAGTTGCCGCCCGCCTTGGCCGTGATGGTCACAGTTGCCTCGCCAACATTCTTGTTGTTGGTGTAGGCCACGTCATAGTCGCCAGCCGCCAGCACCGCGTTGTTGTCGGTCGCCGTCACCGTGACGGTGGGGGTCTTGTCGGTGCCGTCGTACTCATAGTAATAGACATTGGGCGTGACGGAGGTATCCGTCTTCAAGTCGTTGCCGGACAGGGCGATTGCCACAGTAACCTGCCTGGGGTTGATATCGCCCTTGGCGGTGGCGGGATAGCTGACGGCGTACTTGGCGGTGTCCGCCGTTGTGGTCGCACTGGAGGCGTCCAGCGTGACCGTCTTGCCGGTTCCGGCGTTGGCGTCCTCGTAGGCGCCCTTCAGCCCGCTGATGGTGAAGAGGTCGGCAGCGTCCACCAGATCGCCGGACTTCACCGCCGCCGTGATAGCGGCATCGGCAATGTTGGTGTTCCCGTCGTAGTCCTTCGCCGTGATGGTCACCTCCGCCACCACCGGCTTGGGCTCCACGGTAAAGGTCCAGGTGCCGGTGGCAGGGGCGTAGTTGGGGACCGTCCGCTCCGCCGTGACCGTGACGGGCCCGGTGCCCTTGACGGTGAGGACGCCTGTGTTGGCATCGATCTCCGCGCTGGTTTCTCCCGCCGTAACGCTCCACTTCACCGTCCCGTTGCCGGAACCTCCGGTGGTCTTTAGCGTGGTGACGGTGTCGCCGTAATAGACGTGCTCGGGCGTACCGGTGATGTCCAGCGCCCCCTGGACCGCCGCCTTGATCTCAACCTTGGCAGTTGTGGTGAACGAATAATTCCCACCGGCCACACTCTTGATGGTGGCCGTATAGCTGCCCGCGGCCGTCAGCAGCCCGTCGGTAACCGAGGAATCGTCATTCGCCCACGTGACCTCGTACTGGTCCGGGTCGATCACAATGTTTCCATCCTTGAGCGTGACCTTCGGCTCCTTTTTGGTGCCGTCGTACAAATAGGAGGATTCCGACAGCTCGACCTTGGGCGCAATGGGCTTGGGGTCGATGGTCACAGAGATAGGTGTCCCGTTCACAGCTATGCCGGTGTAATCAGCGGTTTCGTCTACCTTATAATAGACAGTGTAAGTCCCGGCGTTGGTTCCGGTGGGAATAGACGTAGAATACTCCCCATTTTCGCTTAGAGAATACACCAGGAAGCCCACGTTAGTCTGGCCCCCTGTGACCAGCGCATGGGGCTGACCATCGTAGGTCAGCGGGCCAATCCCCTTGGGATCAGTGGTGACCCGCGTGGTGGCCTGGGTGATCTCCGCCGTCACCGTGTCGAGATAGCGGATGGCGTATTTGGCCGTATCGCCGGTCACTTGAACCCTGGATGTATCCAGCGTGACGGTCTTGTCCGTGCCCGCGTGGGGGTCGTCAAAGGCGGCGGTGATGCTGGCCGGGTCGATGGTGACCGTGTCGCCGTTGATTGTGGTGATACTGGCGGAGGTCACGGTGGCGGCTGTGGTGCCGTCATAGGACTTATTCCCAACCACGACGGACGCCGTCACCGGCTTGGGCGCGGCGGTGAAGGTCCACTGGTCGGAGACCGGTAGATAGTTTTGATTCCCGGGATTGGTGGCCTCGATGGTGACCTCGCCCACGCCTGTAATCTCCACCTCGCCGGTGTTTGGGTCCACGGTAGCGGCGCCTGTCGCGCTCCAGGTCACGTCGCTGCTGCTGGAGCCGCCGCTGGCGGTCAGCGTGAAGGTATCGCCGTAGGCAGTGGAGCCGGGTTTATCCTCAATTATCAGCGCCGCCTGCGCGGTCTTACCAATGGTAAAGTCCGCCGTATTAGGGGTGGCTCCGGTCAAATCGTAGTTGCCGCCCGCCACATCGGTGATAGTGATGGTGTAAGTGCCCTGGTTGGTCGGGGCGGAGACGCCGCACGACCAATCGTACTCCGCCGCAGGTACTACCGTCTCCGTCCTCCCCTCCTGGAACTTGACCGTGACCGTCGGCAGATGCGTCGCGCCGTCGTACACAAAGCTGTCGGGGGCCAGCTCAATGGTGATGTCGGTCAGCGGCTTGCGCTTGATGGTCACGTCTACTTTTTTGGGGGCTAAGTCGTTATGGTTCCTGTCCCCGTCGGCCTTGTAGTAGACCGTGTATGTTCCCGCGTTGATCCCCGTGGGGATGTAGTCGTGATACTCGGCCGTTTCGCTGCCCAGAGCGTACAGGACCGTGCAGCCGGTGGTCTTGCCCGGGGTCAGCAGTTCATGGGCCGTGCCGTCGTAGGTGATGTCCGCCGCGCTGGGGGCCGGAGCGAACACGATATCCGCCTGGTTGATGACAAAGGTGGCGGAGCCCGTCACGGTGTAGTTGCCGTCCAGCTTGTCGGTGATGCTGACGGTGGCTGTGCCGGCGTCTTTGTTGTTGCTGTAGACGATCTCATACTCGCCTGCATCTATGATGTCGCTGCCGTCCTTGACCACGACATTGGGCTCCTTGGCGGTGCCGTCATAGGTGTAGGACTTCAGCAGCTCCGTGTCCGTCTCGTTTTTCCGCAGCTCGATGGTGGGGTTATCCACCCTCTTGGGGGAGATGGTGACGTCCACATGGCCCACATCGGAATCGCTGTGGTTGGCGTCGCCCTGTACCTTATAATATACCGTGTAAACCCCGGCGTTGGTCTCGGTGGGGATGGCGGGTTTAAAATCCCCCGTATTACCTACACGGTAGACCATTGTGCCGCCGGACGCCGTGCCCGCCGTCACAAGCCGCTGCGCAAAGGTATTATAGGTGAGGGGAAGCCCCTCCGCCTCCGGGGCGGCGACGACCTGAGCCTGTTTCTTGGTGATGGTAAAGTCTTTTGTCACGGGGACAAACGAATAGTTGCCGTCGGCCTTCGCCGTAACGGTCACGGTGGCGGTGCCGTAATTGATATTGTCGCTGTAAGCCACCGTGTACTCCCCGGCCGGGATCACAGTCGTGCCATCCGCCTCCGTCAGGGTGACGGTTGGCTCCTTAGCGGTCCCGTCGTAGACAAAACTATTCTCGTCCAGCGTGATGGTAGGCGACACCGGCTTTTTGTTGATCGTCGCGCCAACATTGGCCGGAGCAAGGCCGGTGTAATTGGGGGTCTCCACGATACGATACCAGACGGTGTAAGCGCCCGCGTTGGTCCCCTTGGGGAAATCGGCGGAATAGGGGCCGGTTTCGCTCAGGGCATACTCCACCTGTACGCTGTTGGGGTCAACCACCGCCGCAGTGCCGATCAACGCCTGGGCCGTGCCGTTGTAGGTCAAGCTCGCTGCCACCGGCGCCGTCGTGATCTTCGCAATCGCCTTATGAATGGTCGCCTTGACGGTGGTGCCAGAGTAGGAAACGGCGTAGTGCTGGGAATTTTTACCGGTGATTGCCGCGCCCGTAGTATCCACGGTCACAGTTTTATCCACACCGGCGTTTTCATCACTGAAGGCGCCGGTCAGGCCGGTAATCGTAATTTCATCCCCTGCCAGGACGCCGCTCTCCACAACGGCGTGGACGGTGGCAATGTTATCGCCGTCGTAGGTCTTGTCGTCCGCCGTCACGGTGGCGGTGACCGGCTTCTTCTTCGCAGTGAACGTCCAGGCGGCGGTGGCGTCGTTGTAATTGGTCACGCCGGACGCGGGGTCCGTACCGGACTTGGTGGCCTTCACCGTGGCCGAGCCGTCGCCAATGATGGTGACCTGTCCGCCGTTTTGGTCCACTGTCGCAACAGTATCTTTACCGGCTGTGATCTCCCAGGTGACAAGGCCGTTGCCCGAGCCGCCGTCCGTGCTCAGGGTGAACTGGTCCCCGTAGGTGACGGTATTGGGCTTTTGGGTGATGGTCAGGGCCTCCTGGGTTCGGTGGGTGATTTGGAACTGAACTTCAACCGTTTTAACGATGTAGTTGCCGCCCGCTTTATTGCCCACGACCACTTTTGCCGGCTTATCCTGGGTGCTCACGTCCCGATTGTTGACATACGTTACCTCGTACTCGCTATCCGGCAGGACGGCCTGAAGCTCCTCATCCTCGACCGTGACTTTGGGCTGCTTAATCCCCCCGTCATACAAGTATGTATACTCGGACAGGGTGACCTTCGGGTCGAGCTGCCTGCGCAGGATTTCCACGCCGGTGACCTCAACGGGGTCCGGGCTGAGGGCAATATAGTTTCCGGCCACCTCTGTGGGGACCTCTATCGTGTACCAGACATGGTATTCCCCCGCGTTGACACCGGTGGGAATGTCCGTGGAGTAAGTGCCGTTTTCCTCCGTTGAGAATTGAATTTCCAGCCCGTCCGTCGCCGCCACGGAGTTCAGCGCGCCTGGGGTGACCAGCGCCTGGGCGGCGCCGTTGTAAGTCGGCTCCGCGGCGGTGGGGGCCGTCTTGATGGGATTGATCGGGTTGATGGTCAACTCCAGAAGCGGGTCTGTTTCCGCCGCTTCGTAGTTCTGGCTCTCCTCCAGGTAAGCCTTGACCGCATAGGTTCCGGCGTTGGTTGGCAGACCGTCGGTGAAACCAGTGTCGCCGTCTTTTTGGTACTGGTACTTCAAAAGCGGGTGCAGATCCTCGTCGGACTTTATGGTGATGGTGATGTTGGGCAGTTCGCCGGCGGTGACCGCGCTGCCGTCATAATCCACAGTATAGGTAGGACTATCCCATTTGATGCCGGGCTTATCCTGCTTTACAGTGTAAGTCTTGACAAAGGTGCCGTTGAAGGTGATGCCGGTGACCGTCACCGTGGCCTGACCGGCGTCGGTGATGGAGTCAATCACCACCTTGTAATCGATATCCTTCACCAGCTCCTTGTTAGAGTCGTCCGTCAGAGTGACGGTGACCCCTACCTGCTCTGGCTGAAGGGTACCGTCATAGACCAGGTCGGACAAATCGTCCTCGTCCACAACAACCTTGAGCCCATTGCCGCAGGCGCACGTTCCCGTCCCGTCCTGGGCAAATTCGAAGGTACACGGTTCCGACCCGGTTATCTTACAGGCCGAGCAGGTCCAGGTGTGGGTGGTGGTCCCGGCGTCGTGTGTGTAGGTTTTCACGGAGTGATCCATGCACGGGCCAACGGTAAATTTCTTGGCCGTCGCCATACTCTCCGGCAGGAGCCGGTTGCCGGCGGCGTCATAACAGGTGTAGCCCGGCTCAAACAGGGCGCTGAAATCACCATCCTCCGTCCGGATCGCGGCTTTTCCGCCGGAATAGGTGCCGGCGGAGAGATGAACTTCCGCGTTGGAGGCGATGTCCAGGGCATAGGTGTAGCCGTCGATGGTCACGCCCGGCTCCGCGACGCTCAGGGAGCCGCCGGACTGGACCACCACACCGGCGCCTTTTTTAGAGCTGAGCGAGCCGCCGCCTATCAGATATAAGCTGCCCGTCCCGGTGACCGTTATGGCGTTTGTCACCTGTTCGGTCCAGGTATACCCGCCCATATATATGTCCCAGACTTTATTCACAGAATATGTCTCTTTACGGTTCAGGTCTCCCGGGAGCCTATATACCATTTTGCCTGAGGTCGAGCTGCTGTCCATCTCCGCGGAGCCCATCCCGTCCACCTGGTCCAGCAGGGCGGCGCAGGGCGACAGGTCCACCTGCAGCTGCTCCTCTTCATTCAGCTCGTTATACAGGGCGTAGATCTTATCCATCTGGGCCTGGACCCGCTCGAGGTTGTATTCCGAGATGCTGTCGGGCAGCTCGTCGAGCAGCTCCTGGATGGGGCAGACTCGGCAGACAAACGTACACGGCGCGCCGGGATTCCCCTTAACATAACCGCAGGCGTCGTTGTGCACATGGGAGCAGGACAGCACTTGAAGGACGCAGCCGCTTTCCTGCGTACATACATGGGCGCACACGGAGGGCGCCTCAGAGCCGTCGCCCGAATCCGGCGGATAGCACTGGTCGGTATGCGTATGAATACAGTTTGTCTCCACCGTGTAACAGCTCTCGTCGTGGCTGTGGGTGCACTCCCGCTCCAATACCGGCGGCGCATACCCGCACTCATCCGCATGCGCCGGATGATGTGGGCACAGCCCGTCCCCCGTTCCCGTATCGGCGGCAAAGGCCCCCACAGGGAACAGGTTCAGACACAGCGCCAACGCGATGGTGAAACTGAGTACTCTGCGTTTCATGTGATAACCTCCCAAACTTACGCAAAGCTGCGCCCAGGGCGCAATGCTACAGTTTAATATCTTTTATTTTATCATTAGAAAAGCAAATTGTCCACAGCCGGATGAACAATCTTAAAATTTCTCTTGTGCCGCGGCGGGCCCACGCCGGGACGCCTCGCGGATTTTGGAAAATCCCCTCGATCCGCCCTTGGACCCCGTACCGGCAGCCCCGGCGTCCGCCGCCCTTACCGTCCCCGGGCGGACGGCGCCGAGACGGTGCTGGTCAACCGCTCCTGAATATTGTTCTGGACCCGGCGGGCCAGCTGGCCGTACCGCGCCCGCTCCTCGGCGTCCAGCCCGGCCAGCCGCGCCTCCTGAAAATCCTCGTAGGCGCGCCTCAGCTCCGCCAGCACCGGCTCCGCCCCGGGCAGAAAGGTGACGCTCAGCTGTTTTTCCCTGCCACCGGGGACGGCCTTGGCCTCCACGGCGGACACCAGCCCCCTGGCCTCCAGCCGCTGGAGCAGCATGGACAAGCTGCTCCGGCTGATCCCCGCGAAGTCCGCCAGCTCCCTCCGGGTCCCCTCGCCGCACTGGCGCAGGTGGAGCAGCAGGCCCGCCTCCGGGAGGGTCAGGCCGTTTTTCTGGGCGGCGGGCTCCAGATAGTACTCCAGCAGCTTCCGCTCCCGGTAGAGGTCGCACAGCGCCCCCTCCCCCTCCAGCGCTCGGCCGTGGGCCCGGGTGCGCTCCTCCCCCAGGCGGGTGGACACCAGGGGCAGGGGCGGCGCCGAGCCGTCCTGGGCCGCGTCGATGAGAAAGCGGTACACCTTCAGCCGCCTCTTTTCGTACTCCGCCTCGTCCAGCACCGTTTTATAGAACTGGTTATAGTATTCAAACAGCATCAGCTTGGTGCGCACGGTCTTGGAGATGTTCAGCCCCTGGCTGGCCAGGGAGCCCTTGGTCTTGACATAGTAGTAGATGGGCACCTGGAGGGCGAAAAACCGCCGGGCGTGGCGGATGTATTCCAGGTTGAATAGGAAGTCCTCGCACCAGCTGATGGCCGGGTCCATTTGAAGCCGGTGCCGCTCAACGATGTCCCGGCGGTAGAGCTTGTTCCACAGCACGCCGTAATAAAAATCGGCGGGGTTTTCCATCATGTGGGCGGCAAACTCCTCCCGGGTGAGGGGGCCGTCCTCGTCGATGTCCCCTTTGGGGGATACCCGCTCCCCCACCACCCGGTAGAAGTCCGCCACCACCAGGTCGCACTGGTGCTGCCGGGCCGAGCGCACCAGCAGCTTGGTGGCGTTGGGGGTGATCCAGTCGTCGGCGTCCAGGAACTGGAGGTACTCCCCCCGGGCCTGGGCCATGGCCTGGTTCCGGGTGTCGGACACGCCGGAGTTGGCCTTGTGCAGCACCCGCACCCGGCCGTCCGCCCGGGCGAACTGATCGCACAGGCCGCCGGAGCCATCCTGGCTGCCGTCGTCGGCCAGGATGAGCTCAAAATCGGTGAATTCCTGATTCAGCACGCTCTCCACACAGCGGCGCAAGGTGGTCTGGGCGTTGTAGATAGGGACGATGATGGTGACGCGGGGGGGCATAGGATCACTCCTGTTCGGTGTCAAGATATCTTTGGCATGGCAGAATTATACCAAATTGAACAGGTCGTCGTCAACGCGAAGCTCCCCGCCACCCCTCCCGGCGCTTTTCCCATCGAAGAACCTCGGCCCGTGAAAGCGATAGGCTCTTGCCCGCGGGCGCTCCTTCTTCCAGGGCAAGCATCTGCCATGCCGCGGCGTTGTGCCCTTTGAACAAATTAGGCCGGTCCGGTTTAGCGAGTGTGACAAAAATCACATTCCCTCTTGACAAGAGGAATCTCCTGTATTATAAAAATACATGTGAGGAAACTCCTGCCCGGCACCCGACGGCGCCGAGCAGCTTCGCCCGACAGGAAGGCGGCCCCGTTCCGTTTTAAGAAAAGGCTGTAGTTCCATGGTTTGAGATGATCCGGCAGACAATATGCCGGACTCAACCGGAACCAGTCGGGCGGAGCGGGGCCGTTCTACTGCCTGAACTTGTTGTATGTATATAATACAGGTTTAGGGGTTCTCCCCCGGAAAGGAACGGTGCCCTATGACACAGCGCATTCCGCAAAAACTGCATGAACAGGTATTTGACAGCATCAAGGATATGATCCGCTCCGGCGCGCTGGAGCAGGGTGATCTGCTGCCCAGCGAGAACAAGCTGGCCCAGCGGCTTGGCGTGAGCCGGGTGACGGTGCGCTGGGCGCTGAAGCAGCTGTCCGAGGCGGGGATTATCCAGACCCGGAAGGGCAAGGGCAGCATCGTGGCGGTGGATTGGAAGGGGCTGCTGGAGGAGGGCGAGCACCACGACCAGGCGGAGCAGCTCCAGGCCACCTTCTTCCAGTCCACACGGGCCCGGTGGCTCATCGAGCCCACGGTGGCCCGGCAGGCGGCCATGCTGGCCACGGAGGAGGACCTGGCCCGGATGGAGGAGGCCCTTCTCCGCCGGGAGGACGAGGTGGTGCTGGCTCCCTTGGCGGGCCGGGTCTCCGGGCGGGTGGATTTCCACACCTGCCTGTGGTCCAGCCTCCACAACCCGGTGATGATGCGGGTGTGGGAGCAGCTGGCCCAGACCTCCGGCTCCATCAACCGCCTTCCCTTTGTGGCCCCGGTATACCGGGACGGGCAGAAGGTGGAGGCCCAGGTCCAGCACCAAAAGATTTTCGACGCCGTCAAAAGCCACAGCCCGGAATACGCCTATCTCTACATGATGGAGCACTGCGACTGGATTTCCGAGACCTATGGGCAGTATTTCAAGGATTTCCTCAAATAAACGGCGAATTCTTTTCCCCGACACCCCGGTGAGGCGCCGCCGGGCGGGGAATGGAAGATATATCCCAAATCTCCCGGAGGGGGAGAATGATTGGAGGTAGGTCAATGAGCTACAATTTTGACGCAGTACATGACAGGATGGGGTCCGACTGCCTCAAGTGGGAGAAGCAGGTGAAGTTTGGGCAGCCCAGCGGCCTTCTGCCCTTCTGGATCGCTGACACCGACTTCGCCACCCTGCCCGAGACGGTGGAGGCCATGGCAAAGCGGCTGGAGCACCCCCTGTTCGGCTACACCTTTACCGGCCCCAGAACCCTGGAGACGGTGCGGGGCTGGTACGCCCGGCGGCACGGGGTGGAGCTTCCCATCGAGGCGTTCCTGCCCTCCCTGGGGGTGGTCACCGCCATGTGGTTCTCCATCCGGGCGCTGACCAAGCCCGGGGACCAGGTGCTGGCCTTCACCCCGGTGTACGACCCCTTCTTCGCCATCATTGAGAACCAGGGCCGGGTGCTGGCGGACTGCCCCCTGATCTATGAGGACGGGCGGTACGACATCGACTGGGCCGACTTTGAGGCCAAGCTCAAGGGCGGCGTGAGGGCGGTGCTGTTCTGCAACCCCGCCAACCCGGTGGGCCGGGTGTGGCCCGCCCAGGACGTGGAGCGGGTGGTCCGGCTGTGCAAGCAGTACGGGGCCTATCTGCTGTCCGACGAGATCCACGGCGACGTGGTGCTCTATGGGAACCAGTATACCTCCGCGGCCAAATTCAAGGACGAGTACGACCGGATCATCGTGTATACCGCCGTCAGCAAGACCTTCAACCTGGCGGGGCTCCACTCCTCCTGTATGCTCATCCCCAATCTGGAGCTGAAGCAGCTCCAGGACAAAACCATGCGGGAGGCCTGGCTCATGGGCCCCAACTCCCTGGCCAACGGCGCCATCGAGGCGTGCTACACCTACGGCGACCGGTACGTGGACGAGCTGAACGCCTATCTGACCGAGAGCGCCCAGCTGGTCATCGACTACCTGGGCGAGCGCGCCCCCCAGATCGGCGTGGTCAAGCCGGAGGGCACTTATCTCATGTGGCTGGACTGCCGGAGGCTGGGCCTCACCAGCCAGGAGATGACCGACCGGCTGGTGAGGGAGGAGGGCCTGGCCATCGGCAGCGGCGCGGGCTACGGCAGGAACGCCGAGGGCTTCCTCCGCTTTAACATCGGCTGTCCCCGGGCCACGCTGACGCAGGGCCTGGAGAAGATAGCAAGGTTCGCGAACCATGTGTGACCCCACAAGAGAGAGGAGTAAAACAAATGGGTAAAAAACTGAATTTCACCGACTGTATGGGCTTTTGCATCGGGCAGATCGTGGGCTCCGGCGTATTCGTCCTCACCGGCGTGGTCATGGGCCTCACCGGCCACGGCATGCCCTACGCCTTCCTGCTGGCCGCCGTCATCTCCCTGACCCAGCTCATCCCCATGGCCATCCTGGGCTCCGCCTTACCCGCCACCGGAGGCAGCTACGTCTACGCCAAAAAGCTCATCGGCCCCAGGGCGGGCTTTGTGTACCTGATGATCTTCGTGCTCTCCCAGGTGCTCATCTCCACCTTCGCGCTGGGCTTCGCCAGCTATGTGGCGGTGATCTTCCCCGGGGTGAGCGAGAAGCTCATCGCCGCCCTGGCCATTCTGGCCGCCGCCGGCGTCAACCTCATCGGCCTAAAGACCTCCGCCAAGGTGCAAAAGGGCATGGTGGCCCTGCTGCTGGTCTCCCTGGGCATCTACATCATCTTTGGTCTGCCCAAGGTCAACTGGGAGTACCTGGCCCCCGCCATGGAGAACCTGATGCCCAACGGCCCCATGAAGTTCCTGCGGGGCGCGGTGATGCTGTCCTTCGCCTGCGGCGGCGCCAAGTTCCTGGCTGAGAACGGCGGCGAGGTGGAGAACCCCGGCAAGACCATTCCCAAGGCCATGGTGGTGTCCACCATCGTGGTGGCCGTGTTCTACGCCCTGGTGGGCGTGGTGGCCGCCGCCGTCCTGCCCCTGGACCAGGTGGCCGGCCAGAACATCTCCGTGGTGGCCAAGGAGATCTTCCCCGCCCCCGTCTACCTGTTCTTCGTCATCGGCGGCGCCTGGTTCGCCCTGCTGACCACCCTGAACGGCACCCTGTCCTGGGTCACCCGCGGCCTGCAGCGGGCCTCCTTCGACGGCTGGCTGCCCAAGTCCTGGGGCATGGAGAACAAGAACGGCGCCCCCGTGATTTTGCTGGGATTTTTCGTGGTTGTCGGCCTCATCCCTGTTATCACCGGCATGAATACCACCGATATCTCTAATATGGGCACCGGCTGCTCCAAGTTGTCCGACCTGCTGATGGTGTACGCCTGCTTCCGCCTGCCCGACGTGCTGCCCGAGGTGTATGAGAAGTCCACCCTGAAGATGAAGCCCCAGAACCTGAAGATCGTCATGGTCATCGTTTTCATCGTGCTGGCCCTGTCCTCCTACGTGAGCCTGTCCGGCCTGACGCCCATGCAGTTCCTGGGTATGGGTATCTACATCGTCATCGCCATCGCCGTGATGCTCCTGCGGAAAAACCACTTCGCGGACGCCGACCTGGCCAAGAAGTAAGCCGTATCTGCGGCACAAAGGGAGAGCCGTCAGCGATGGCGGCTCTCCCGCCCTATACCTGTCCTGTATTTTGGAATATGCTTGATAAAGGAGGGGATCGAATGAGATACGCCATCGTGGGCTTTGGAACGGCGGGCTACCACGCGGCGGAGTCGATCCGGACACATGACAAGCGGGGGGAGATCCACGTGTACGGCGACACGGGGCTGGCCCCCTATAACCCCATGCTCACCACCTACTACATCTTCGGCAAGCTGCCCCGGTCCGGCCTGTTCCCCTTCGGGCCGCTGGAGGCCATCGCGGACCGGCTGGGGCTGACCTTCCACCACGAGCGGGTGGTGAAGGTCCACGCCCGGGAGCGGACGGTGGAGACGGAGCGGGGATCGGAGCGCTATGACAAGATCCTCATCGCCACCGGGGCCACCGCCTTCGCCCCACCGGTGAGGGGGCTGGCGCCGGAGGACTCCTTCCTCATGCGCACTGTGGACGACGCCCAGCGGCTGAAGGACCGGCTGGACCGGGGGGACGTGCGCTCCGCCGTGGTGGTGGGCGCGTCCATGGCGGGCATCAAGGTGGTGGAGGTGCTGGAGAAGTACGGCATCCGGGTCTGCCTGGCCGACCTGGCCCCCCACATCTTCCCCCTGGCCGCCTATCCGGAGGTGTCCGCCGCCATTGAGAAGCGGGTGGCCAAGCGGGGGATCGACCTGCGCTTTGGGGCCACCATCGACCACATGGAGCTGTGGAACGGGCAGAAAACTGCGGTCATGACCGACGGCTCCGTGGTCCCGGCGGATCTGGTGTCCCTGTGCATCGGCACCCGGGCGGCCACCCAGGTGGTCCGGGGTGAGGTGGACATCGACCGGGGCATCCTGGTCAATGAGCGGATGGAGACCTCCGCCCCTGGGGTGTACGCCGCCGGGGACTGCGCCCAGGGCGTCAACCTGGAGAGCGGGGAAAAGCAGATCATCGGCCTGTGGGCCAACGCCAACCGCCAGGGGGCGGCGGCGGGGGCCAATATGGCGGGGGGAGAGGCTCGGTTTGAGGGCAATATCCTCCACAACATCACCCACTTCATGGACATGGACTTCATCGGCTTCGGGGACAACCGCGTCCAGGGGGAGCCGCTGGAGCAGGGGAGCCTGGACGGAGACGGCCTGTATGTCCGGGCGGTGATCTCCGGCGGAAAAGTCGTGGGAGCCAACATCCTGGACAGCTACCGCATCAGCGGCATTCTCAAAAACTACATGCTCCGCCTCTTCGCCGGGGAGGGGGGCAGCCTGCCCGACTACCAGCGGGCCATGCTGCTCCAGGCCGGGCTGAGGGCGGAATTCATCGACAGGATGGAGGTGATGACCCGTGGATAGGCTGGAAGAGCTGATGCGGGCGAAGATCTCCTGCCCCGAGACGGGCATTGAGGTCAAGCACACCGTGTGCGCCATCTGCAGCCCCGCCTACAACTGCGGCATCAACGCCTACGTCAAGGACGGCAAGCTGCTGAAGGTAGAGGGGATGGACGAGCACCCCCGCAGCCGGGGCGGGCTGTGCACCAAGGGACTGTCCAACCGGGGGTATGTCTACCGGGAGGACCGCATCCTCACCCCCCTGCGCCGGGTGGGGGAGCGGGGCGAGGGCCGGTTTGAGCCCATCACCTGGGACGAGGCGTACAAAGAGATTGCCGAAAAACTGCTGGCTATCCGGGAGCGGGACGGCGCCGACGCCGTGGCCTTCTTCGGCGGCTACAACAAGTGGTACCGCCCCTGGCTGCGCCGGTTCGCCCACTCCTTCGGCACCTTCAACTACGGCACCGAGTCCTCCACCTGCATGACGGCGGGCTGGATGGCCTGGAAGGTGGCGGCGGGCCAGCTGGCCAGGCCGGACATGGCCCACAGCGACCTGTATCTGGGCTGGGCCTTCAACCCCTATTACTCCGGCTATCTCAATGCCCAGGCGGCGGAGCGGGCCAAGGCGGCGGGGACCAAGTTCATCGTCATCGACCCCAAGATCACCCCCGCCGTGGAAAAGCTGGCCGACCTGCACCTGCAGCCCTATCCCGGCACCGACGGGGCGCTGGCCCTGTGCATGGGCAACGTGCTCATTCAAAAGGGCTGGATCGACAAGGACTTCATCCGGGACCACGTTCACGGCTTTGAGGAGTACGCCGCCTACGCCGCCAATTTCAATGAGACCAGCGTGGAACAGCTCACCGGGGTGCCCTATGCCCAGGTGGTCCGGGCCTGCGAGATGATCCGGGACGCCAGATCCATCGCCTCCCACGAGAACAGCGCCCCCATCCCCCACCATAAAAACGGGATGCAGAACTACCGGGCCATCACGGCCCTGCTGGCGCTGACGGGGAGCTTCGACAAACAGGGCGGCCAGCTACCCACCCGCCACACCTTCACCCACCAGATCGCCGGGTTCGAGACCCGGGAGGAGGAGTGGATGAACGCCACCGAGCCGGAGCACGTCCGCCCCGCCGTGGGAGAGGAGCGCTTCCCCCTGTGGTTCCACACCGAGCGGGAGATGCAGGTGGTGGACCTGGCCCGGCAGATCGACGAGGGCATGCCCTACCCCATCAAGGCCGTGTTCGGCATGGGGATGAACTTCCGGATGCTCCCCGAGGACGGCTATCTGGCGAAAGCCCTGGAAAAGCTGGACTTCTTCGTCAACGCCGACCTGTTCCTCACCGACACCTGCAAGCTGGCGGACATCGTGCTCCCCGTGTGCTCCTCCCTGGAGCGGGGGGAGCTGGAGACCTACCCCGGCGGCTGCGCCTGGTTCACCCAGCCCGCCATCGACCGGGTGGGGGAGAGCAAGTCCGACGTGGAAATTCTCCAAGACCTGGCCGTGCGCATGGACCTGGGCGACCAGGAGCTGGCGGCGGGCTACGAGGCCAACATCGACTACATGCTCACCGACGTGGGGGTGACGGTGGAGGAGCTGAAGCGGGCGGGCGTGCCGGTGAAGGTGCCCAACTTCCAGCCCTACCAGCCGGGGACCAGGCTGGCCCAGGGGCTGGACACTCCCAGCGGGAAATTCGAGCTGTACTCCGAGCTCATCGCCGCCCACCCGGAGTGGGGGCTGGACCCCCTGCCCACCTACTGCGACCCCCTGGACGGCGCCGACCCGGCCCAGTACCCCTTTGTGCTGTGCTCCGGGGGACGGCTGCCCCACGCCATCCACTCCCGGCTCCACAAGGTGGACTGGCTGCGCTCCATGCAGCCCGAGCCCACCGCCCAGATCTCCGTGGAGGACGCGGAAGCGCTGGGCCTGAAGGCGGGGGACGACATGGAGCTGTACACCCCCCGGGGGGCCATCACTGTGAAGGCCAAGCCCAGCCATCGGGTGCAGAAGGGCGTGGTGTTCTTCTACCACGGCTATTCCGAGGCGGATGTGAACTCCCTGATGGACAAGGACCATGTGGACCCCTATTCCGGGTTCCCGGCCTACAACGCCACCCGGTGCGGCATGAGAAAGAAGGCGAAGCCATGAGCAAACGGTATGCCATCGACCTGGACGTGTCCAAATGCGTGTCCTGCGGCGCCTGCGCCGTGGCCTGCATGGACCAGAACGACCTCAACGTGAAGCGGGCCCGCCCCTTCCGCAACGTGTTCGACATGGAGCGGCGGGAGGGGGAGGGCGCCGCCTACAGCCACCTGTCCCTGGCCTGCATGCACTGTGTGGACGCCCCCTGCGTCGTGGGCTGCCCCAGCGCCTGCATCCGAAAGGACCCGGAGACCAACCTCACCGTGTTCGACACCACCAACTGCATCGGCTGCCACAGCTGCGCCATGGCCTGCCCCTACGGGGTGCCCGGCTTCGGGCCGGACGGCAAGATGGTGAAGTGCGACGGCTGCTATGTGCGGGTGCGCCACGGCATGAAGCCCGCCTGCGTGAAGGCGTGCCCCACCGGGGCGCTGAAGCTCATCGACCTGGACGGTCCCGAGGAGATCGCCCCACAGAATTCTCTGCGGCAAAGGAGCATGGAGCTGCTGAACAGACAAGTCTAACGCTAAAGAGGAGAATGGAAAACACGCTCCCCCTCGGCCCGCTGGGCCAAGGGGAAGCGTGTTTGTCTTACGGCGGTCCGGTCCTTTGCCATCCCGCCAGCCTCAGTCCTCCCACTCGCCCTTGTGGGCCTCCCACCAGGCGGGGAAGCTGGGGTCTTTCGGGGAGAGGGTGGGACGGAGTTTATCAAGAAGCACACCAGCGGTGTCTTTATCAGAAGGAGTAGTGAGGTTTTTTAAATAAGTATCATAATCGTTATCCTCACCGAATTTGAGGAACACTTCGTTCTGAAATGGTGAAATTAAAAATATTTCATCTGTGCAGACCAGATACAACAGGTTTAGCGAACAGGCTCCGCTCTCTGTCCAGCTTTTTCCGACATAATTGTATCTGGCATCCCTTAAAGACATCTCCTTTTTCCTCTGATGGACGCTTCCTAACTGTCCAAAAAGGTATAGGATATTTTTCTTGTTCGCCAGCAATTTCTGTTTATCAAAAGAGAGCAGCACTTCAACGCTGGGCTTATAACCCAGCGTTCTGGAAAACAAAATACTTTTCGATATATTTCCTTCTGGCGTATCCTTTGTCGCCAAACATCGGTTGAAGATGGCCTGGACATTGCCCTCATTCAAATCGAGAGGGGAAAAACTTTTTTCTTTACTCGCCTTTTGTGCCGCTCTAATCCTATCTAATCGGCTCACACCGCAATCCCCCAAACGCGCCATAGAACGCAGAATTTTGACAGTTCCATTATAAAACCCAACGCCCCAAAGCGCAGGGGCGGACCGGCTCCAGACCTACTCGTATTCCACCGTGGCCGGGGGCTTGCTGGTGATGTCGTACAGCACCCGGTTGACCCCCCTCACCTCGTTGACGACGCGGGTGGACACCCGGTCCAGCAGCTCATGGGGGACGCGGGCCCAGTCCGCCGTCATAAAGTCGTCGGTGGTCACCGCCCGCAGGACCAGGGCGTAGTCATAGGTCCGCCCGTCCCCCATCACCCCCACCGAGCGCATGTTGGTGAGGGCGGCGAAGAACTGGCTCAGGTTTTTCTCCTCTCCCGCCTTGGCCATCTCCTCCCGGAAGATGGCGTCCGCCTCCCGGAGCATGTCCAGCTTCTCCCGGGTGACCTCCCCGATCACCCGGATGGCCAGCCCCGGCCCCGGGAAGGGCTGGCGGCTCACCAGGTACTCCGGCAGGCCCAGCTCCCGGCCCAGCTGGCGCACCTCGTCCTTGAACAGCAGCCGCAGGGGCTCCACAATCTCCTTGAAGTCCACATAGTCCGGCAGGCCGCCTACGTTGTGGTGGCTCTTGATGACGGCGGCGTCCCCCGCCCCGGACTCGATGACGTCGGGGTAGATGGTGCCCTGGGCCAGATAGTCCACCGCCCCCACCTGTTTGGCCTGCTCCTCGAACACCCGGATAAACTCCTCGCCGATGATCTTTCGCTTGCGTTCCGGCTCCTCCACCCCGGCCAGCCTGGCGAGGAACCGCTCCTCCGCGTCCACCCGGACGAAGTTCATGGCCCACTGGGAGAACGCGGCCTCCACCTCGTCCCCCTCGTTTTTCCGCATGAGGCCGTGGTCCACAAACACACAGGTGAGCTGCTCCCCCACCGCCTCCGCCAGCAGGGCCGCCGCCACGGAGGAGTCCACCCCGCCGCTGAGGGCCAGCAGCACCCTCCCCTTGCCGATCTTGTCCCGCAAAGCCTGGACGGCGACGCGCTTGTAGTCCTCCATGGTCCAATCCCCCGTGGCGTGGCACACCTCATAGAGGAAGTTGCGGATCATATCGGCGCCGTGCTCGGTGTGATTCACCTCCGGGTGGAACTGCACCCCGTAAAATCCCCTCGTCTCGTCAGCGATGGCCGCGGTGGGGCAGGCGGAGGAATGGGCGGTCAGGGCAAAGCCCTCCGGCGCCCTCTCCATATAGTCCCCGTGGCTCATCCAGGTGATTCCCTCCTCGGGCAGCCCCCTGAACAGCCCGCACCCCGTATCAAACCGGGTGTCCGTCTTGCCGTACTCCCGCGCGGCGTCCTCCTGGGCGGCGGTCACCCGGCCCCCCAGCAGGTGGGCCATGAGCTGACAGCCGTAGCAGATGCCCAAAATGGGCACGCCCCAGGTAAAGATCTCAGGGTCTACCCTGGGGGCGCCCTCCAGGTACACCGAGCTGGGCCCCCCGGTGAAGATCACCCCAATGGGGTCCATGGCCCGAAGCTGGGCCAGCGGGGTGGTATAGGGCTTGACCTCACAGTACACGCCGCACTCCCGCACCCGGCGGGCAATGAGCTGATTGTACTGTCCCCCGAAGTCCAGCACGATCACAGTTTGGCGGGACATGGCCGCACCTCCTCTTTCTTACAGGGCTGTATATGGCGCGGCTCTCCCCGCCCCGTCACAGCCACAAAAAATCATCCAGCTCTCCGTTGGAGAACACCACGGTGCCCTCGTGCTTCTCCTCCTCCCGCACGGGGAGGAAGGGGTCCATCACGGTGACCCGCCTGCCGCACTGGGGGCAGCGGTACTGGATGGCCCCGCAGGCGTACATGCCCGCCGGGATGTCCCCCTTGTTGTCCACCATGTGCAGCTGCTCCCGGTAATATTCCGGCTCCCGGTGCTCCTCATAGTGGCCCACGCTCATGCCGGGCAGGGCAAAGAGCTGCCTTCGCGCCTGCTCCATCTCGCACTTGCAGCCCCGGCACCAGTCGTCCTGGTATTTGCGCAGCCATTTGTCAAGCAGTCCCATCTCACGCCTCCCGAGCCTCGTCCAGCACCTGCACCCACAAATCCGCTTTAGAGATGCCCTCCAGCACCCGCTCGTCATTCAGCTTCCAGCGCTGGTTGGAGATAAAGGTGTTCACCCGCACCGTGACGCCGTCGATCTCAAACAGGAAGCTCACCCGGCTGGTGCCCCGCATGAATCCCGCGCCCTTGGCGCCGTCGTCCGCCCACGCTTTCGCCACCCGGCCGGCGGGGACCACCTGGATTTGGAAGGGGTTCCAGAAAAACAGCAGGCCGATCTTGCCCTGCTCCATATCCATGGACACCACGCAGCCGTCGCTGTAGAAGATCTGGCGGCGGTCAACGCCCATCTCATCCAGCTTCTTCAGCATCCGCTTTTTGCCCAGCTTGTAGACGATCCGGCCCCCGAAGGCCCACCAGAGCACAGCCAGGAGGGGGATGGCAAACATGCACGCCACCGCGCCGGCGCCGCCCTCCCGGAAAAAGGAATAGCCAATGAACAGACTCAGCCCGGCCGCCGCCAGGGGAACGAAAATGTAGCACAGCAGGTACACATAGTCGGTCTTTTTCACTTGTTCCGTTGTCATGGTCCCGTCTCCTTTTCTCTAGGTTGGTTGCGGGCCACCCGCGAGGCTGGGGTCAGGCCCGGCCTGCCGGTCCCCTCAAATCCTGGTCACGTCCACCGCCTGGAGGTCCCGGCTCCTGCCCTGCTGCCGGGCGGTGAGCAGGGCCCGGGCGGTGTCGATGGCGGTGACGCAGCCCACGGAGTGCTCCACGGCGGCCCGGCGGATTTTGAAGCCGTCGGTGTTCTGCTTTCGGCCACGGGTGGGGGTGTTGATGACCAAATCGATGGTGCCGGAGGCGATCATGTCCATAATGTTGGGGTGCCGCTCGGACACCCGGGCCACCTGGATGCAGGGCACGCCCGCGTCGTTCAGGGTCCGGCAGGTGCCCTCGGTGGCCAAAACCTCCACCCCCAGATCGGAAAAGCCCCGGGCGATGCCGATGGCCTCCCGCTTGTCCTCATCCTTCACGGTGAGGATGATCCGCCCGCCCTTCTTGGGCGCCCGCATATTGGCCCCCTTGAAGGCCTTGAGCAGCGCCTGGGGGAAGGACTCGGCGATACCCAGCACCTCGCCGGTGGACTTCATCTCCGGGCCCAGCCCGGTGTCCACGTCCGCCAGCTTCTCGAAGGAGAACACCGGCATTTTCACCGCGAAATAGTCCGCCTCCCTGTAGATGCCGGTGCCGTAGCCCAGGTCCCGGAGCTTCTCCCCCAGCATCACACGGGTAGCCAGGTCGATGATGGGCACGCCGGTGACCTTGGAGATATAAGGGATGGTCCGGGAGGAGCGGGGATTCACCTCGATGACGTACACCTGGTCGTCGTAGATGATGAACTGGATGTTGATGAGGCCGATCACCCCCAGGGCGCGGGCCAAATCGAGGGTGTACCGTTCGATGGTCTTTTTGTGCTTGTCCTCCACGTGGATGGAGGGATAGACGGAGATGGAGTCCCCGGAGTGGACCCCGGCCCGCTCCACATGCTCCATGATGCCGGGGATGAGCAGGTCCTCCCCGTCGAATACGCCGTCCACCTCCACCTCCCGGCCCATGAGGTACTTGTCCACGAGGATGGGGTGCTCCTGGACGGTGAGGTTGATGATGCGCATGAAGTCGGTGATGTTCCGGTCGTTATAGGCGATCTCCATGCCCTGGCCCCCCAGCACATAGGAGGGCCGCACCAGCACGGGGTAGCCGATCTCGTTGGCCGCCTTCAATGCCTCCTCGGTGGTGAACACCGTCCGACCCTTGGCCCGGGGAATATGGCACTGGTTCAGAATCTCGTCGAACCGCTCCCGGTCCTCGGCGGCGTCCACCCCGTCGGAGGAGGTGCCCAGGATGGGGACCCCCATGTCGGTGAGGGCCTTTGCCAGCTTGATGGCGGTCTGCCCGCCGAACTGGACCACCGCCCCCCAGGGGCGCTCCTGCTCCACGATGTTCAGCACGTCCTCGGCGGTGAGGGGCTCGAAATACAGCTTATCCGCCACGTCGAAGTCGGTGGACACGGTCTCCGGGTTGTTGTTGACGATGATGGTCTCATAGCCCAGCCGCTTCAACGCCCAAACGGAGTGGACGGAGCAGTAGTCGAACTCGATGCCCTGACCGATGCGGATGGGTCCGGACCCCAGCACCAGCACCTTTTTTCTCCCCGTGTCCCGACCGTCCGCCTCGTTCTCCCCGTCGTAGGAGGAGTAGTAATAGGGGGTCTCCGCGTCAAACTCGGCGGCGCAGGTGTCCACCATCTTGAAGGAGGGCACGATGCCGTAGCGCTCCCGCAGGGCCTTCACATCCTTTTGCTCCATCTGGCACAGCCAGCCGATGTAGCTGTCGGCAAAGCACATCTCCTTGGCCTTTCGCAGGGTGTCCGCGTCCGGCTCCCCCTTGCACATGATAAGGGCCTGCTCCATGTCGATGATGTTTTTGAAGCGGTTGAGGAACCAGATGTCCATCCGGGTGATGGAGTTGATCTTCCGGGGGGACACCCCCCGGCGGATGGCCTCCGCCACCACGAACAGCCGCTCGTCGTCTACGTTTACCAGCAGGTCCTCGATCTCGTCGGTGTAAAGGTCGTCCAGCTTGGGCAGGCGCAGGGCCCGCACGTTCAGCTCCAGGGAGCGGATGGCCTTCATCAAGGCCCCCTCAAAGGAGTTGGCGATGGCCATCACCTCGCCGGTGGCCTTCATCTGGGTGCCCAGGGTGCGGCTGGCGGTGGTGAACTTGTCAAAGGGC